>Ga0208324_1000039_pt1 | contig 91827 bp, 82 predicted proteins | sample Sb_taG_2_FD_187707 | JGI IMG/M metagenome (GOLD analysis project Ga0208324, IMG submission 187707) | Peat soil microbial communities from Weissenstadt, Germany - Sb_50d_5_LS metaG (SPAdes) (version 2) | ecosystem: Environmental > Terrestrial > Soil > Wetlands > Peat | place: Germany... | reverse complement strand
CACGAGGCGGCAACAGGACGGCACCCTGGCAGGAACACGCAGGTCAGCCTCGCGCCAGAGACCGGACCCGGCAGAACGGACACGGACGATCCCGCCGCGGCATCGGCTGACTGGCGCGACGAGGTTCTCAGCCAGGCCCGCCAGTCGTGGCACCCCGCACCGAGCTGGCCCGGCAACCCCGCCCTTCACCGGCCGCCCGAGTCCGGCAACCCCGACGCCGAAGCCGTGCTCAGCGAGCCAGACGTATCGATCGACTGATCTGCATCACGTTCTAGATGTTCAGGAGGAGAACATGGCAGCTGAAGACGGCCAGCCTGAGCCCATCACGGGGGACCCGGCCACGAATGGCGTAACCGGCCGTGCGGACCTCATCGAGCAGGCGCAGCGGCTCGGGCAACAGCACCGCGCCGCCGGGATCGCCCCGTTCGGCGACGCCGACCACGTGTTCTGGGATGAGGGCAGCGCCCGCCTGCTCGGCGCACTGGGCGTGACCTCCCCCACCACGGACGACAACGCCCCCGGGCGGTTCCGCGTGGTGGACGCCTACTGCGACGCCCGCGAGGTCGGCGATATCGAGCCTGGCTCATGACGGTTTCCCAGCAGCCCGGGCACCGTCCGAGTGTCCTCACGCGCGCGGAGGATGGTGAGCCTGATTCCTGGTAGGCGACGACGCTGGGATAACGTCGGCGAGCCGCTGTTCGGGGAAGACTGGTGGGCCGCTGATCAGAAACTGTTCGAGGACTCGCTCATCCGGCAGCAGGCCGGGCCGTCGCCGCCGCGGCGGCGATCCCGGCGGACGACGGGTACGCTCCGGAAGCGGAACCGGCAGGCCCAGCCCGGGCTTGTGCAGGACATGCTGCCTCTGTTCCAGGATGGGGAAGCTGGCGGTGAACCAGTACGGGGAGATGGCCCGCAGGCACTGGGCGCGGTGGCTGCCGGGCCGGTTCGCGGCGATCGAGGACCCGCAGACGTTCTTCACCGGCCTGGGGGACGAGGCCGAGCAGAAGATCACCGCACTGGCCTGGGACCTGGCGGGGGACGATCCCGCGGCGGAGGGCTACCTGGACAAGGCCGGGCGGCTGGGGGAGGCACGGCACCGGGCCGAACAGATCGTGCTGACCGAGATGATCTTGCTGCCGCCCGAATCGCAGGCCGGGGAGACCGGCCCGCAGTAGCGTCCTTCCGGCCCGGCGGCCAGGACGACCTGGCCCCGTCGGGTGCGGTCAGCCGGGTCCGCGCCAACCTCGCCGCGCTGTCGCTGCTGCGCACCTGCCAGCGGGAGGACCGCCCGGCGACGCCCGCCGAGCAGGAGGTACTGGCCCGCTGGTCGGGATGGGGTGCGGTCCCGGAGGTCTTCGACGAGCGCCGCGCCGAGTTCGCCTGGGCCCGAGAGCAGCTCGCCGGCCTGCTGGCCCCCGCTGGGCTGGCGGCCGCGCGGCGGAACACGCTGAACGCCCACTACACTGACGCCGCGATCGTCGGCCCGATGTGGAACGCGGTCCAGGCGCTCGGCTTCCAGTCCGGCCGGGTGCTCGAACCGGGCTGCGGCAGCGGCAACTTCATCGCGTTCGCACCGCAAGCCGCCCAGGTGACCGGGATTGAGCTGGATCCGGTGACAGCGGGGATCGCTGGCCTGCTCTATCCGGATGCGGAGATCCGCACCGAGTCGTTTGCCGACAGCCGCGACGGCGACGGCAGTTTTGATCTGGCGATCGGGAACGTGCCGTTCGGGAACATGACATTGCACGACCGGCGGCACAACCCGGCCGGGCATAGCATCCACAATCACTTCATCGTCAAGGCGCTGCACCTGGTCCGGCCCGGGGGAGTGGTGGCCGTGCTCACCTCCCGGTTCACGATGGACGCCCGCAACCCGGCCGCGCGCCGGGAAATCGCCTCGCTGGCCGATTTGGTCGGCGCGATCCGCCTGCCTGGCGGCGCCCACCAGCGAGCCGCTGGCTCGGCCGTGGTGACCGACCTGCTCGTGCTGCGGCGCCGCGAACCAGGCCGCCCTCCCGATGGGACTGCCTGGGAGAAGACACAGCCAATCGAGCTGGACGGCGCCCAGGTGCCCGTCAACGAGTACTTCCTCGCCCATCCGGACGCGGTCCTGGGCCAGATGGGAGCGACCAACGGCGCCTACCGGGCCGATGACCTGGTGGTCCGCCCGGCCGGAGACACGATCGCGGGCCTGTCCGCTGCTCTGGACGCGCTGGTCGCCTCGGCCCGTGCCCGCGGCCTGACCTGCGCACCGTCAGACCGTACCGGCGAGATTTCCCGCCCGGCAGGGGCGGACGCCCAGCGTTCGGCCCAGCCCGACGGGTACCTGCGGACCGGGCCCGACGGGGCCTTCACCAAGGTCGTCTACGGCGTCGAGCAGTCGCACGAGGTACCGGCCAGCCAGGTAGCCGAGTTGGGGCACTTGCTCGCGTTGCGCGACACCGCACGCGGCTTGCTCGACGCCGAGGCCGCCTCCGCGGAGGACACCGCCGAGCTCAGCGCGCTGCGCGCCGAGCTGGGAGGCCGCTACGACACCTACCTGGCTACCTACGGGCCGCTGAACCGGTTCTCGCTGCGGCGCACCGGCCGGACCGACACGGCCACCGGCGAGCCGGTGATGGCACGGATCCGGCCGCCGCAAGGCGGGTTCGGCGGCGACCCGTTCGCGGCGCTGGTCTACGCCCTGGAACAGTTCGACCCAGTCGGCCAGCGCGCGGCCAAGGCCGCCATCTTCCGGGAGCGCGTCATCGCCCCGCGCGCCCCGCGGCTGGGCGCCGATACTGCGGCCGATGCGCTGGCCATCTGCCTGGACACCCGGGGCGAGGTCCGGCTGGACGAGATCGCCCGGCTGCTCGGCACCACCCAGGACGACGCCCGCGAGCAGCTCGGAACGCTGGTGTTCCACGACCCTGACACCGGCCAGCTCGTCCCAGCCGCGGAGTACCTGTCCGGGAATGTGCGCAGGAAACTGCGCCAAGCGGAATGGGCGGCTGGGATCAACGCCTCGTTCGAGGTTAACGTCGCCGAGCTGCACCGGGTGATCCCGGCCGACCTGACCCCGGGGGAGATCGACGCGCGGCTCGGCGCGGCCTGGATCGACCGGGAGTATGTCGAGCAGTTCCTCGCGGAGATCCTCGATGACCCGGGCCTGCGGGTCGATCACCCCGGCGGGCAGATCTGGCGGGTCCACGGCAACATGGCCACGGTCCCCGCCTGCTCGACCTGGGGGACCAGCCGCTACCCCGCCCCGGCCCTGGCCCAGGCCGTGCTCGAACAGCGACCGATCGAAGTTCACGACACGCTCACCGACGCCGATGGCCGGGACCGCTCGGTGCTGAACGCCGATGCCACCGTGGCGGCGCAGGAGAAGGCCGCCGAGCTCGCCGAGCGGTTCGCGGACTGGGCATGGGAGAAACCCGTCCGCGCTGCCGCGCTGGCCCGCATCTACAACGACCGGTTCAACAGCCTGGTACTGCGCAGCTACGACGACGCCCAGCTGTCGCTGCCCGGCCTGGCCCTGACGTTCCGCCCGCATGCCCACCAGGTCGCGGCCGTGGCCCGGATCATCCACGAGCCCGCCGTACTGCTGGCCCACGAGGTCGGCGCGGGCAAGACCGCCGAGATGATCATGGGCATCACCGAGCTGCGGCGCCTCGGCATCGTCCGCAAGCCCGCGGTCGTGGTGCCTAACCACATGCTCGAACAGTTCGGCCGGGAATGGCTGCAGCTGTACCCGCAGGCCAAGGTGATGCTCGCGGGGCAGGACGACCTGCAGCGCACCCGCCGCCGCCAGTTCGTCGCCCGCTGCGCCACCGGCACCTGGGACGGCATCGTCATGTCCCGGTCGGCGTTCGAGCGCATCCCGCTGTCGGCCGCCGAGCAGCAGCAATACATGGACCGCGAACTGGCCCAGTTCCGCCGGTGGATCGCCGAGGCGAAAAAAGCCAACAGCCCGTCGGTCAAGAAGCTGGAAGGCATGCTGCTGCGGGCCCAGGAACGGATCAAGGCCAAGCTGGATTCGGCGAGAGACCCCGGCATCACCTTCGAGGCCACCGGCATCGACTACCTATGCATCGACGAGGCCCACGGATACAAGAACCTGCGCACCCCGTCCAACATCCGCGACGCGGCGATCGACGGATCCCAGCGGGCCTCTGACCTGGACATGAAGATCGACTACCTGCGCCGCCGCAACGGCCGCCGCGTGGTCACCTTCGCCACCGCCACCCCGATCGCCAACTCGGTCACCGAAGCCTACGTGATGCAGCGCTACCTGCGGCCCGACCTGCTCGATGACGCGGGCATCGAGGTGTTCGACACCTGGGCGGCCACCTTCGGCCAGGTGATCTCCCAGGTCGAGCTGGCCCCCGAGGGCGGCAGCAGCTTCCGGATGAAAAGCCGGTTCGCCCGGTTCGCCAACGTCCCGGAAATGCTGCGGATGCTGCACGTGGCCGCCGACGTGAAAACCGCCGCGGACCTGGCCCTGCCCGTCCCCGGCCTCAAGCAGCGCGAGGACGGGAAACGCGTACCGGAGACGGTAAGCGTGGAGCCGTCCGACGACCTGCTGGCCTATGTCCGTGACCTCGGCGAGCGAGCCGCCAAGGTCCGCACCCGGGCGGTGCGGCCGGACGAGGACAACATGCTCAAAATCTCCGGCGACGGCCGCCGCGCCGCCCTGGACCTGCGGCTGCTCGGCCTCCCGCAAGACACCCCCGGCAAGATCACCGCGGCTGCCGACCGGATCGCCGCGATCTGGGCAGCCTCCGAAGACGACGAATACTTCGACCCCGACGGCGTACCCTACCCCGGCCGCGGATCGCTGCAGCTGGTGTTCTGCGACCTCGGTACCCCCGGACCCGGCTGGAACGCCTACGACGAGCTCCGCGCTCAGCTCACCACCCGCGGCCTGCCACCGGAGAAGATCCGGTTCATCCACGACGCCAAGACCGACCGGGACAAGGCCCGCCTGTTTGCCGCCTGCCGCACCGGCGCCGTCGCCGTCCTGATCGGCTCCACCGAGAAGATGGGCGTCGGCACCAACGTGCAAGACCGGGCCATCGCCCTGCACCACCTGGACGCCCCCTGGCGGCCCGCCGACGTCGCCCAGCGCGAAGGCCGCATCCTGCGGCAAGGAAACCTCAACCGCAACCTCGGCCGCGACGTCCAGATCATCCGGTACGTCACCGAACGATCCTTCGACGGCTACATGTGGCAGACCCTCGAACGCAAGGCCCGGTTCATCGACCAGGTCATGCACGGACGTCTGGACACCCGCGAGATCGCCGACATCGGCGACACCGCCCTGTCGTTCAGCGAGGTCAAGGCGATCGCCACCGGCAACCCGCTGCTCATCGACAAAGCGGACGCCGACGCCGCACTGGCCCGCCTCCAGCGCGCCGAACGCGCCCACCTGCGCAACCAGGACGCCCTGCGCTACGCGATCACCGAATACGAGACAGAGATCAGCAGGCTCACCATCCTCGCCGACACGATCGGCACCGCGATCGCACGACGGCAAGACACCCGCGGCGACAAATTCACCGCGATCATCGACGGGACGCACCACGCCAAGCGCGCCGACGCAGGGCAGCACGTCAAGCACCTCATGGAACGAGAAGCCTCCCAGGTGGCCGGGCAACTGCGCCGGGCCGTCAGCGTCGGCCGGCTCGGCGGGTTCGCCGTCAACGCCGAGGTGTACCGGTCCCTCGGCGCCACCAAAGTGACCATTAACCTCCAGGGCGCACCCGGCACCACGATCGACCTGCCCGCCTCCGGACTGCGTGACGCTGACCCGGTCGGCCTGATTACCCGGCTGGAGCACCGCCTAGCCGAACTGGACACGCGCAAAGCCAGGGTGCTCGCTGACATCGACCACGCCCGCCGCCAGATGGCCCACGCTCGCGGCAGCATCGGCCAGCCCTTCCCGCACGCCGAAGAACTCGCCGCCGCCCGCACACGGGTCCGCGACATCGACGAAGCCCTCGACCGCATGGCACACGATGACGCGAATCGAGCCGAGGCAGCCGGACACGACGCGGGCGACACCAGCAGCCATCGCCAACCCGGTGCTCCGCGAACCGAGACTGAGACGGACACGACGCGAGAGACATACCCGCAAAGCGGTGCCCACGGTTCCGCGCAGCGCAAGCAGGCCAACCGCGCCGCCATGGCCGCCAACGAGGCCTACCGTGCCGGGGACTTGGGCCAGGCCCGGCAACTCGTCGACCAGGCCGCCGCCCTGGACCCCTCCCGCGCCGATCTGTGGCAGCAGCATCGGGACCAGATCGCCGCCCGGCGGCTGATCCTAGACGCCCAAGCCGCCGGCGCCGCCGGCGACCAGCAGCAATCGCAAAGACTTCTCAACGACGCCCGGCAGATGGACCCCCGCATGCCAGCAGTCTGGGCCGGCGACCTTCAGCGCGCGCCACGTACTCAACCAGCCCGCCAAGTAAACAAGCACGGCGCTTCTGCGTCATGGCCACGCGGAAACGTGGAACCCGATCAGTCCGCGGGCCAGGAATCCGGAATAGCGACTCCGTCCCGATCGGGCCGCCCGACGCAGGGCGCCAGGGAGACGCCACGGCCCTCGTGGCCGTCATCGCCACCGTGCGGCGAGCCGCAACATCCGTCAGCGATCGTACAGGCTGACCGAACACCGTCGTGGCCGCAGAAGCCTCGGACTCCGGCGCCAGATGGACCGCCAGCGCAGTCCAGGGGTGTCTCCGCAGATGCACCGGACGCCGGCACCGAACCAGCCGACAGCGATCCGGCAACACGATGGCCAGCACCCAATCCACGCGCCGTGCGCGAGAGTGACGCGTCACCCCAGCAAGCCAAGCACGAGGAAGCGGCAGAGCAGGAATCTCCGCCAAGCCAGCAGACGCACGGCGCCAAGGTGGCAGCGGAGCCCAGCGGAACCGTAAACCTCGAACGCCATGCCCCGCCATCAGCTGACTGGCGTGACGAGGTTCTCAACCAGGCCCGCCAGCCATGGCAACCTGCTCCGAGCTGGCCCCACCGCCCCGTCATGCACAGACCGCCGGAGGCTGATGCGCCTGAAACGGGAATCGAGCCTAGATGCTGATGGCCGAGGAGCCGAAGGGAGACCAATGACGGGCCCCGAGCACTACTAGTGCCGTAGCAGGCAACGTTCGCCCGCTTTGTGTGCGGGCGGAAGCGGGTGATTCCGGGCGGGATTCCGGTTCGGATGGCGGGTAGGGTCAGGCGGCCGGCGGCTTTCAGGACGCGCAGCGCGTTCAGCGTGATCATCTGGTTCGGTCCTGACCGGCCCCAGTCCACGACTTCGGGAGTGGTGGTGCTGCCGGGCGGTTTCCACTGGCGGCTGCCGGGTTGCCGGCGCCGTAGACATTCTGTTGGCCGCTCGCCTCGACGGCCGGCTCGCGGGCCCGTTTGATGAGTGAGCCACGTTCGGTCGTACCGGGTTGCCCCCGCGGCCTCACCCAGCGGTGATTTTCTCTACAGGATGGGCGGCCAGTACGGGGTAAGGGGCGGAGACGGACTGGTGGCGGGTGTGCGTTGGCAGCGAGGCGGTCTTCTTATCGCTCATCTCTTATGGGGGGCCGGCGGGATCTGGGGCGTGCCTGGCCGGACCCCGAAGAACACGAGCGCAGGGTCCAGCGGGTGGTGAGCGCGCTGCGGGCGTGAATGCAGATCCGCGCAAGTTCGCCGGACAGGCCGTCACTCGCGAACCGGAACCAGGTAACTTCTGACACGACCGAAGGCGCTGTACGGAGGATCATGGGCAAGGCGAGCAACCAGAAGAAGAAGCGGCGGCAAGGTACCGGGGTGTCGCGGGCGGACCTGGAAAGCCAGCGAGCCCTGAAGCAGCTGGCCCGGGCCGCGCAGAAACTCGGCGGCATGTTCGAGGCGAGGAGGGAGCACCTTGCGGCGGTCAGCCGTTCCTGGCGGCGTGGGGCCGACCCGGAAGCCGCGGAGATGCCGGACTGGGCCGAGGGTTCGGCCGGCGACCGCTTTTTCGAAGACTCGCGAATGAAGAAGTATGCCGTGGCTCCGCGGCTCGCGACGGCGGAGATACCTTCGGCGGAGGCCTTCGCCGCTGACTCCGGACACTGGGATATCGCCGTCTCGGCCCTGATCCGTGCCGTGGTCCTGGATCGGGTCCCGATTACCGATCCCTTGGTGACGAAGGTCATCCGGTTGCTCGGCCCGGCCGTCGACGCCGAGGTCCAGTACGCCGCATCGGGCGGTCGCGGAAGCCAGCCCATCGGCGGCGTCGAGGGAGGCTTTCCCGAGGACGACGCGCCCGTCTTCCTGCTGGGTGCCTGCTGCCTGGTGGATGCGACGTGGGCGGTCGTGGGCCTCGACCCGCTCCGGGACGTCCTGGATTATCTCGGGCCGCGCCTCGACGCCGCCCTCGCGGAGCTGAACTGCACGCTGAAACCCAGCGGCCAGATGCTGGCCGAGACACTCCTCCGGGCGGCGGCCGACTTCTACCGCCTCGACGAAGAACCCGCGGACGCCGAGACAATGCGGCAACTCGGCGGCAAGTGCGAGGGCAACCCGCTCGACTGCCTGATCAGCGAAAAGGCGATAGAACCCGCGGACGTGCTGACCATCGGGCTCGCCGTGCTCGCGACGCTCGCGGACCTGTGCCGCACCGCGGAGGCGTCGGTCCTGGTGCCCCGCTGAAACACCTGCCGATCCGGTGGGCCAGGAACAGCCCGGCGGTGCGGCTGGCCGCGTCCCTGGCGGCCGGATCGCCGGTGGCCTGCCCGTATTCGTGCAGTCCCCAGGCCGGGGCCAGCGACCCGTGGAAGGAGGAGCGCCGCCCGGTGGCGGCCGGGTCGCAGTTCCGCCCGCCGTCGGGCCATTGCCAGGCGATCAGGGATCCGGCCAGGGAGCGGACCCGCGGGTCGGCGGCCAGGCCGAGCCGGCAGCAGGCGGCCAGGGCGTTTCCCTCGATGGAGGCGTGGGCGCGGGTGAGCCCGCCATGCGCGGGACGCGGCGGCGCGGGCTGGCCAGCCAGGCGAGGACGTGACCGGCAGCCGCGACCGCGCGCGGCTCGCGCGGGGGATGGCCAGCTCTGCCAGGGAGACCAGCCCGCCAGTGCGCGCCGGTCCACTTGCGGTACGGGTGGACGCCGAACCCTCCGTCGGGCTGCTGGCCGGATAGCAGCGCGGTCACCTTGGCGCCGGCCAGCACCTGGCCGGCGTCTTCATCTGCCTGTTCACCGAGGACGTCGCGGCGGGTCATCAGCCGGATGGCCGGCTCATCGCAGTTCAGCAGCCAGGTCACGGCGGCGTGCGTCCGCGGATCCATGCGCTGCCGTCTCAGGCTGCGCTGGCCCGCTTGACGATGCGGCGCAGGCGGGGATCACGGGTGTGGCGGTTCCGCCAGGCGATGTAGCGGCGGATCATGCTGCCTTGCTCGCGGTGGGTGGCGTGGTCGGTGCCGTTGAGGGTGAACTCGCGCAGCGCAGTGAACTGGCATTCCAGGCGATTGGGCCACGAGGAGTTCGTGGGCGTGTAGGCGATCTCGGCGTTGCTGGCCGCCGCCCACTGCCCGACGCGCTTGTCTTTCCTGGTGGTCAGGTGCGGGCTGAAGTTATCGCAGACGACCGCGATCCGCACCTGCGGCGGGTGCAGGCTGCGCAGGTAGCGGCAGAACTGGAGGAACTCGCCGCGCCGCTTGCGTTTCTTGATGTGCCCGTACATCGTGTCGGTGCCCAGCTCCAAGGCGGCGAACAGGTGCCGCACCCCGCTGGTGCGGTGGTAGGTGGCCCGCAGCCGCCGCCGCGGCCCCTCGCCGGGATCCCGGGCCGTGCCGCCGCGGTGGGCCCACTGCCTGCCCGGCCGCGGCTGCAGGTTCAGCGGCCCGAATTCGTCCACGCAGAAGACCACGTCCGGGTCGCCGGGCCCGGCGGCCGCCTCGCCGTCAGCGACGGCGTACAGGTGGTCCACCCGGGCCTTCTTGGCCGCGTAGTCCGGGTCGGCGGAGGCCTTCCAGGTCTTCACGGCCTGAAACGAGACGTTCTCCGCGCGCAGCAGCTCCCGCAGGCCCTCGTGTGAGATATCGTCGACCACCCCCTCGGCGACCAGGAAGTCAGCGAGCTTGGCCAGGCTCCAGCGGGAGAACGGCAGCCCGTGCTCGGCCGGCTTGGACTTGGCGATCTTCTTGATCTCCCGCCGCTGGGCCAGCGTGAACACCGGCGGGCGCCCGCCCGCGTAGCGGGGATACAGCGACTCGAAGCCGTCGGCGTTGAAGTTGTGCAGCACGTCGCGGACCCGGTCCTCGCTGGTAAAAGCCAGCCCGGCGATCTGCGCCACGTTCATGCCCTGCGCCGACCACAGCACCATCTGCGCCCGCCGCCACGTCACTACCGACCCCGACCCGCGGCGAACGATCCGTTTCAGCCGATTGCCCTCGTCATCACTGATCTCACGTACTCGCACCCGGCCAGCCATACCCGGCAGTATGCCCTGGTCAACCAGCGCAGGAATCCCAGAAGGCCGCCGAAAACAGGGCAAACGTAGACGGCTACGGCACTAGCTGCTAGCTGCCGGGGAACTTCTCGGCGGCCCCAGCACGACAGCCCACCCAGATCCCGAGCACATCGCCGCCGCCCAGGTGCACGCAACGCTCGCGTTGGCCGCCGCCACGGCCCTGGGCAACGACTTCGGGAGCCATGCCGAAACCGACGCCTGGCGCCAGGCCGCTGGCACCAGCACCACCTGACGGCTGACGACGCGGTAGTCCGCGACCAACGAATTCACGGACAAGTCTCGCCCGCGGCGCTCGACCCTGTCCGCGGCAGAAGCGGATATTCACCCCAAGTGTGACGATGTATAAATATACATCTTGGACGACTATCTATTGGGCGAAACCGGGACTGCTGAGCGGTTGGCCAGCGCCCTGATAACCGCGCGCACTCCCGCCCGAATGCGCGCTAGTCCCAGCCCGGGTATCGCGGTCCGCACCGCACCCGAATGGCCATTACGTCGCGGCGGCGAGCCGGTGCACCTGCCCGAGACCGCTTGTCAGATTCCTGACGAGTACGGTAAACAAGCCGATTGCTAACTCGGCCAAGCACTGGGAACCGACCGTGACCGGCAGGAGCACCACGCTGGTTGGGGCCTAGCTTATGAGGACCAACGGCCGAATCCGGCGATAAAGACTGCCCGCCCGCACGCTCCCGGTGTCGTAAGTGTCCTGGTACTCGTGGCCATCGGGGTCCAGGGCGAGCCTGCTCAGATGCAGCATGGCCGTAAGTATTCGGAAATCGTGTGGTCGCATGGCCGGCGCCGGATCCCCGCAGCCCACGGTGACCGCTCGGCCGAGAGCGGCCAGGGCATCGATGAGCTGCGCGGCCGCGGCGGGTCGGCCCGAACAGCACGAACGTGCGTGTTCGCTTTTCTGCTCCCCGCCGGGCGCCCCGGGGTCGAGCAAGGGCCGGCGGGCGCCGTCGAGGTCGGGCAGGGCGGACGAGTAGTGGCCGGCACGTGCAGGATGTCCTTCGGGTTATTGGAGATGACCTTGCCCGCGAGGCCGCCCCCTTGGTCGGAGATCATGTTCAGACAGGTGACATCGCGTTTGCGGGCGAGGTATTTCCGGTTGGGTCGGGCGTCGACGGTGCGGACTGGGACGACGGAGCTCATCTCGTCGACGGCGGTGACCATCCCACCGCCCGACGTGCGGGAGAGCCCGATCGCGGCCTATGGCGTCCCGTCGTCCTTGCCCACGTGCAGGCGGCTCTCGGTAATTGGGATCTGATCCGGAGCGGAGGTGCGCGCTGTCCCGTCTGGGCCCGGTAGTCGACCGGGATGGTCACCGTCGGTGAAGGATTCCGCAGCGGCCGCACGCCCGTCCAGAACCCGCTCGGCGTAGTGCAGGTACGTGCGGGCGAGATCAGCCCAGCGCAAACGGCAACGGCCGGCCCCGAAGGGCCGACCGTAGCTGGAGAATACGGCTGGCCTAGCCTCCGCCGGTGAGGTGGCGGATCACCGCCGCGAACTCCTGTGTTGGCGAGAAGTCCATGTACTCGCAGTCCTCGAGGGCGGCGGGCGCGTGGCCCGGAGGCCAGTAGAACGCTTGCCCGGCCTCGTACACTTCGTCGCCGTTGCGGGTCTTCATCGTGAGCCGGCCCTTGAACATGAAACCCCAGTGCGGGCAGGGGCACAGGTCGTCGGGCAAGCCCGCGAGCGCTGGTTCGAGGTCGGTTCCCTTCTGGAGCCGGATGAAGGAGACGGTCATGCCGCCGACCTCCGACAGTCGCACCTCGACATTGTCGTCCTTGATTGCCACGGGGATGTCCTCGCGGTCGATAACGCCCATTTCTGGTGCCTCCTTGTTGAGCCGCGGCCCATTTAGCCGCGGGGACGGATGTTGTGGTTGAGCCGGAACAGGTTGCCCGGGTCAAACGGTCCTTGAGCGCGACCAGCCGCCGTAGGCGTCGGCGCCGAACGCGGCCCGCACCGGCTCCTCGCCCCGGCCGGCAGGAAGTTGAGGTACTCCGCCCCGGTCTCAAAGCGGTCCATCGCCCCGTGAGCGCTGCGGGCCCACGCCCGGCTGGACTCGTCCTCCGCCGGGTCGGCCCACCTCGCCAGCAGGTTGTAGGCGAAGGGCGCCTGCCTGTTCCGTTACGCGGCGTGATCGTCACCGTAGCGGGCGACGGCGCCGCCCACGCGGTGCAGGTAGATCTCGGTCGGGCGATCTGCGCGCTACCGCCTCAGGTCACCGAACCTCCTGCGGAACGCGGGGCGCGGCGCCAGATGCCTTGTCATCAGATGTCTTTGTCATCCGCATACCGGCGGGGGCTTCTTCCGGCTCACGGATTGGGTCCGCTGGCGGGCTGGATGTTCTGGTTGATGTGGAAGGTGTTGTCCGGGTCGTAGCGGTCCTTGACCTGGGCGAGCCTGCCATAGTTGCCGCGGTAGGACGCTTTGACCCGGTCCTGGCCCTCGTCCATCAGGAAGTTGACGTAGGCGCCGCCGGCCGAGGTCGGGTGCAGTTCCTGCCAGTAGTCCCGGGCCCACTGCGAGACGAGGCCGGCGTTGGCGGGATCGGGGTCGACGCCCACGATGACGCCGGCCCAGCCGCCGTCCCGGTAAGCGAAGGCTGTCGCGTCGGCGGCCACCCTGCTGGCGGCGCCGTCGATGGGGTACAGGTGCATGGTGGAATGACCAGTCGGCAGCAGCGCACCGAACTTCAGGTGCACGTCGATCGCGGCGTCGGAAATCTCGTTGAAGAAGTCCGCCCGCCAGTACCACTGCAGCCCGGCCGGGTACAGACCGTCGAACGCGCTCTGCAGCAGGTTGAACGGCATCGGTTGCAGGCCGGCCAGCAGCGGCGAGCCGAACGTCCTGACCGGGTCGAGCACCTCGTCGGCCCGGTCGTGCGATCCGGTGTAGCACCAGACGATGCCGCACGCCTTGCGGCCCCACAGCGCCTCGGGGAACGGCGGAGCCGGGGGGATGGTAAGCAGCGCGATCCAGCCGCTCAGCTCCTCCGGCAGCGAGGGCAGCAGCTCTCGGTACCAGCGCATGACCTCTGGCGTGTCGGCGAGGTCGTACAGGACCGGGCCGCCGATGATCACGCCCCGGTCGCCGATGTCGTGGCAGCGGAACGTGAACGACGTGACCACGCCGAAGTTCCCGCCGCCGCCGCGCAGCGCCCAGAACAGGTCGCTGTGCGAGCTCTCGCTCGCCGTCACGAAGGTGCCGTCGGCGAGTACCACATCGGCGGCGAGGAGGTTGTCGACGGTCAGGCCGAAGCGGCGCGTGAGGTAGCCAATTCCGCCGCCGAGCGTCAGGCCGGCCACGCCGGTGGAGGCGAGGAAGCCGGACGGAGTGGCCATGCCGAAGCAGACGGTGGCGTGGTCGACATCGCCCCAGGTGCAGCCGGCGTCGGCGCGGACGGTGTGATTCTCCGGGCTGACCGTGGTGCTGCGCAGCAGCGACAGGTCGATGACCAGGGCGTCATCCCAGACTCCCAGCCCTGCCGCGTTGTGACCGCCGCCTCGGACGGCGATCTCGACGCCATGCTCGCGGCCGAAACGTACGCAGGCAATAACGTCGGCGACGTCCCGGCAGCGCGCGACGGCGGCCGGGCGCTTGTCGATCATGGCGTTGTAGACTACGCGCACCTCGTCGTACCCGGGATCGCCAGGCGTGATCAGGTCACCGCGCAGGGCAGCGGCCAGCTCTTCGTACGGCGTGATGGCGGTTTCCGCTGATGTTATGGTCATGTTGATGCCCTTCGGTGCGTCCCTCGATGATCTGGGAATACCGACGTTAGGACCCGTGGCGTTCGCGCAGCGTTCGCGGGATGAGCGTTCGCGTCAGGCAGTCGGGAGAACGCCGGGAGCCGAGCGGCGAACGCCGCGCTCGGCGAGGTCACGCTCGCAGCGCCGCAGCAGCGCGACACTGCCGTGGGCCGCCGCCATCTGCGCGGCGGAGCACAGGCGCGAGCCGGCGGCCTCCCCGTCGTGGGCGGCCCGCATCCGCATCACCTCGGGCAGCCACCACAGGTCGTCACGGGCCTGTCCGGCGACCAGGGCGGCGTCGAGGGTTGCTCGTGCGGCCGCAGGCCGGTTGTTCCGTGCCAGCAAGTCCGCGAGTAGCGACAGCCAGTACGGCATCCGGGCGAACGAGCCCGCCGACCTCAGGTTGCTGATGCCGCGCCTGGCCAGGCCGATGCCCGGCTCATCCATGCGGGACCAGCCGTCGAGGACCAGCCCCCACTCGCGGTAGTAGGCGAAGCCGTACCGTTCGCACAACTCGCGCAGCTCGCTGACGATGTCCTTCAGCTCGGAGCTGTCCTGGCGCACCTGGCGGGTGATGGCGCCGTAGGCCAGGGCCACGGCCAGGCTGTACGGATGGTCGATCGTGCGGGCGAGCTTGATGGCGTCGTTGCAGCTGGACAGGGCGTCAGCGTCGTGACCCAGGAGCCAGTGGGCGTGAGCTGCCCAGGCCGTGGCGTGTACGTCGGGCCGGGTGCCGATGCTCAGCATGAGCGCACCGCTCGCCAGATGGGTGGCGAGCTCGAGATGGCGCAGCCCCTCCGCGGGCATCCCCAGGCTGACAGCGGGCCCGCCGACCATGAAATGAGCCGGACCGCTCAGCTCAGATTCCGGGTCGACTAGCGTCAGTGCGCGGCTGGCCATCTGGTACCCGTCGGCAGTGCGGCCCTGGACGAACCGCGACGCAGACAGCGCGACCAGGCCGGTGAGCTTCGAGCCCAGGCGCCCAAGTGATTCCGCCAGGTCGACCGAGCGTTCGAGCGTCTGTTGGAGCTCCGGGGACGAGTAGCCGAATCTGGCGGTGAGCGGCGCCGCCATGGCTTCCAGGACTGCGAGCTCTTGGCTGTCCCTGTCTTTCCCCTCGGGCAGGCTGCGGACGATCGACAGCGCCTCCTTGTGCAGCCGGATCGCCTCGGCATGGGCAAACATGCCTGCTGCGACATCGGCCGCGCGCCGGTAATAGGCGACCGCTCGCCCGGGCCGCCCGCCGCGGGCATACTGCTCCGCGAGCTGAGCCGAGACCACGTCCATATTGTTAGCGTGGAGCAGCTCGAGGGCTTGGGCGATGCGCCGGTGCAGCAGCCAGCGCTTCGGGGGACTGACCTGCACGTATGCAGTTTCGCGGAGTAGGTCGTGGGAGAAGTCGTAGCCGTCACCGAACTCGTGCAGGATCCTGCGCCGCCACAGTTCATCGACTGCCCCTACCACGGTGTCGGCGTCGAGGTCGCTCGCCTCAGTGAGCAGATCGAGGGTGAAGTTCGTCCCCACCGCGGCCGCGAGGCCGGTCACCTCCCGGGCAGCCGCGGTCGCCTGCTCCAGACGGTCGCGCAGCACCGCGGTGAGATCACCGGCAGGCAGCGCCGGGCTGCCGAGATCGACACTGCTGCGGACCGCCTCGATGACGTACAACGGGAAGCCCCCCGTCGTTGCCTGGAGCAGGCTCGTGTCGGCCTCCTGGAGCGGCCGCCCGCAGATCGCCGCAGCCAGACGTGCTGTATCGGCGAACTCCAGCGGGCTGAGGGAAAGCTCCGTGAGCAGTCCGGTGGCCCGCATCCTGACGGTCCAGCCCGCGAGTTCGGGGTCGTCATTAAGGTTGTCGTCGCGCAGTGTCCCGGCCACAAGAATCTGAGCGCTGGCCGACAGTCCCAGGCAGAACGTGAGGAATGCCAGGGTCTCCTGGTCGCACCATTGCATATTGTCCAGAACCAGCAGCATCGGACGGCCGACGGCCAGCAGCGCCCGCGCGAGGCCCTCGAAGAAGCGATGGCGTTGCCAGGCGTCGACCATTGCCCTGGATCCGGCCCCGCGCTGTCCGCGGCCGCCGGACGGCACCAGCCTGTCGACCTCGGCGCGCCAGGCCGGGTCCAGCGTCGCCGTCGCTGACTGGACTGCCGGGTTTCGCACCCAGTCAGCCACCGGTGCCAGCGCCAGCCGACCCGATGTTCCGAAGCACTGGGCACTGGCCACCACTGCGCCCTGCAGCCGCGCCAGGCCGGCTACCTCGGCCACCAGGCGGGTCTTGCCGACGCCCGCGCCGCCGCAGACCAGCGCGAGACTGGGGCGACCTGCTGCGGCGGTGCGCCACAGCTCCTGGAGCAGGCCGAGCTCGGCAGACCGGCCGACGAGCTGTGCCGCTGCGAACCCGGAACGGCCCACCGCAGGCCCAGTCGCCGGAGGCCCCGTCGCTGCTGGATCCACGCGGGCCATCAGGCGCTGGAGCGCCTGCCGCGTCGCCGGGCCCGGGACGACGCCGAGCTCACGCTCCAGGACCGAAGCGCAGTGGTGGTAGGTGCTGACCGCGCCGGCCCGGTCGCCCAGGTCGGCCTGCAGCAGCATCAGGGTGCCATAGCCGGCCTCCTCCAGCGGTTGCAGCTGGATGCGGCGGCGGGCGGCATCGACCGCTCCGGCCAGGTCACCCCGTCCCGCGCGTGTCTCACAGAGAAGATCGCACAGGTCCGCGCACTGGCGCTCAAGCTCGGCCCTGGCGTCGAGCAGCCAGTCGTCGTACATGCCTGGCAGGAGCTCGCCTCGGTACTGCGCAATGGCACAGGCGGCGTGCGCGAGGATCCCCTCGCTGTCACCGGCCGCAGCAGCCGCCTGGGCAGCCTTGCGCTCGGTGTCGAAGGCGCGCACGTCGACGCGAGTCATCTCGCTGTCGCGCCAGCACAGATCCCTGGGCGTCACCACGAGAACAGGCTGATCTCCCAGCACGTGACGCAGGTTGTGCAGCTCGCGGCGCAGGTTGGTCAGCGCCTGTGCATCCGTCGAATCCGGCCAGAACAATCCAGCGATGCGCTGCCGCGGCTGGGGCGACCCGGCATGGAGGGCCAAAAAGGCGACCAGCGCAACCGTCCGCGACGAGCGCATCCGGACGCTGCCGGTCTCGTCGTCGGTGATTGCCTGCTCCCCCAGCAGAGTCACGTGCAGCATTTCGACGCGGCCTCCTGAGACACCAGGTTAGACCCGAATGCCGCCCCGACGGCAGACTTCTCGGGCGGCCGGCCGGGCCCATGCTCAGCGGAGTGGTCGAGTCAGGCAGGGCCGCACCAGCGCACTGAGCGGATCCGCGAGCTTCGGGCGCGCTACCTGACTGACCTGCGGGCGTCGCGTAGGGCCAGAATCCCGCAAGAGGACGAGCCGGATGACGTCACTGGCCAAAGCGGTGACGGCGGTATCGATGGGCTGTCTACAGGCTCGGGGCTTGTCAGCTTTCGGGTGTTCTTTCAGTGCAAACGCTACCGCGGCAGTGTGAGCCCTGGCGCCGTCCGTGACTTCCGCGGTGCGATGGCAGGCCGCGGCGATAAAGGCCTGCTGATCACGACGGAAGGTTCACCGCGGACGCCAAGAAGGAATCAACCCGTGACGGGGCACCACCAATCGACCTCATCGACGGCCGTGCTGGCGGCGAAGCTGCCGCTGGCTGGGGCCTAGTCCAGTCAGCTCGCCGGCCGGGGACGGTCTCGGGCCGACAGGACCATGGCAGCGCGGCACTCACCGGATCACCCGCCCCGATGGGGAGCGGAATACAGCGCGGCGATTACGAGCCGAATTGCCCCCGACGCGGAGTTGCCCGGGACAGGTCACGGGACGAAAGTCTGCGCCGTCGGCCCCCACCCGGTGAAGACAGCGACAGACGAGCGGCCAGAACTGGCCCTTCCGTACTGACCCGCCATCGACCAACACGGCACCCTTGGCAGCACCGAATCGATCTGGCTCTATTCGTCTATATGAAAAGGTTGCACAGCAATTGCCGCTACGACGTAAGCGCGCTGGCTGAACATGGAAGGTTATGCACGCCTGTGCATAAAACGCGTGCATAGGCAACGCCCTCATTTCGGCATGTGAGTAAAATGCCGTTGCGCTGACGGCGGGGCGTAAATGTGCACCTACTGGGCGGTCGCCGCTTTGAACTTGACCACCAGTTCGGCGGGCACCCGCCCGCGGTCTTTCACCTCGATGCCCTGGGCCTTGGCCCACTCACGGACCTCGGTGGTGTTCAGCCCGCTCGGCGATCCCCTGCGTCCGCCACGAGCGGGTCGGCGGGAGCCACCGCTGACCCGCCGTCCAGCCGTCACGTAGGCCGCCAGGACGTCCCGCAGTTGCTGGGCATGCTCGGCGTTCAGGTCGATCTCGTATTCGGTGCCGTCCAGCTCAAAGCGGACCGTACCCTCGGCGGCGCTGCCGTCGATGTCATCGATGAACAGGGTCTGCACCTTCTGGGCCACGGCTGCTCCATTCCTCGCGCTGACTGGCGCACCATCCTAGACACTTCGGGCTGCACAAGCGCGCAGCCGCACCGGTACTTCGTCCTTCACCACCGGGTAGGCGGCAACAGACGTTGGCGCCTCGTCTGTTTCCTATGTTCTCACACATCAGCGTGTACTTTAGTAGCTGTGCTCGAACAGGTGGTGGCGGATCTGCAGGTGACCGCAATGGCGAGACGGAAGGTGCTGAGCCTGAGGGGCACTTTGAGGGGCAAAATGGCGCTCGGCAGCGCCAATTCAGGCTTGTCTCCGCTAGCCCATGCCAGCGTATTTGCTGGTCAGGGGCTGTACCTGGGCCGGAGAAACCGTTCGGTGGGACATGGTAAGGAGCAAGTCTACGGGAGGGCGCTGGATCGACCGGCGTTCGTCAGGTGCGCCTCTCCTGGCGAAATACCGGTGAAATCTGTCGACCGGTAACGTCACTGCAGGCGGAGCATGGACGGGAGCGGTCTGCGGGACCGCCTCCAGCGCATACGCCACGATTGAGCGCTGCTAACTAACGACGCGGGGCCGCTGTCATCGGAGCTCTCCTGCACGCCGACATCTATGGAAAATACGCGGCCATCGTGCACCTGGCGGTGATGATCGACAAGGCGTTTGCGCAGGTAAACTGGTCCCTTGGACCAGGTAGCTTGCCGGACTCATGATCCGCTGGTCCCACCAGTCACACCATCCACTCACTGAAGCACCAGGACAACCGACCGCGCGGTCTGCCCCCCATCGCTGCAATGTTGCAGCATCCACAGCAAGAGGCTCGTTGAGCCGGTTAGATTACGCCCGATACGCGCCCAGGTCAGCCCGCCGCGCTGTGTCGTGCCTGGTCAGAACGCGGTAGACGGTTCGCCTGCTCGTGAATCATTCGCCCTAAGTTAGCTCGTGGCGACTTTTCTTTGCGGCTTCAAGCGCGCACCGAGCGCCGCGCGCCCGACCGCTTACGCGGACGCGGCAGGAGAGCTGGCGGGCACACAGCAAAGCCGGGCGTGACGCGTCTGCAAGGGAACCCTCCGCACCACGCGGCCCGCCGAAGCACGGACGCCTGCACAACTCGCCGTACGGACTGAGCGCCACAACCCATCACGCGTACGCCAACGCGGCAGGGGCAGATATGGAGCTTGCGCAGGATCCTACAAGGCCCTGGAAAACGTCGAGCGGGCGTTCCGCGGCCTGAACACCGACCTGCTGATCCGACCCATCCGCCACCGGCTCGCCGACCGGGTACGCGCCCACGTGCTGATCCGCATGCTCGCCTGCTACGTGACCTGGCACATGCAGCGCAAGCTCGCGCCCATGCTGTTCAAAGACCACAACCTCGCCGCCGCCGGGGCCGCCCAGCCCAGCCCAGCCCGGTCGCCCCCGCCCGCCGTTCCCCGCTGCGCTGGCTAAGGACGCCACCAAGCACACCGCCGACTGCGCGCCCCTGCACAGCCTGGCCACCCTGCTCGCCGGCCGGGCCACCATCACCGCTAACCGCATCCAGCCCGCCGTCGGGCTGCCCGCTTTCATCCTGATCACCATCCCACTCTCCTCCAGCGCCACGCCTTCGAACTGCTGGGCCTGTTCTACCGCCTCGGGCACGCGTAGTCAGCCAGCATCAGATCACCACTCGTTTACGCAGGCGGGCGCCCCGCCCCATCCGAGTTGGGAGGAGGTTCGGGCTAGCCGACCAGCCGCACCGACGATCGTCTCCGGGCTGGGCGCGTCTGTGCCTCGAAGACAGGCTGCCGCCACTATCGTTCGGCCCGCGGATCGTCCAGTTGCTCGTGCCGTCATGCCAGGGATGAGGGAGAGGCTAACTGGTTCCACGCCCTGGCAGGGTCGCCCGCCCGGCCGGTCCAGTGCGCGAGGTCGGAGCGGGTGGTAAGGGTGTCCGGGTGCTCGGTGCCAAGGACCCGCTCGATAATGGGCAGCAGATCCGCGAACTGGTCGCGGGCCCCGGCCGGGTCGCCCGCCTCCCCGGTCCAGCCAGCGAGGCCGGCGCGGGCAGCCAGGGTCTCCGGGTCCTCAGGGCCGAAGACCCGCTCGATGGTGGGCAGCAGATCCGCGAACTGGTCGCGGGCCAGAGCCGGGTCCCCTGCCTCGCCAGTCCAGCCAGCGAGGCCGGCGCGGGTGATCAGGGTGTCCGGGTGCTCCGGGCCGAGGACCCTCTCGCGGATGGGCAGCAGATCCGCGAACTGGTCACGGGCCCCGGCCGCGTCGCCCGCCCGCCCGGTCCAGTGGGCGAGCTCGTGCCGGGCGGTCAAGGTGTCGGGGTGCTCGGCGCCGGAGACCCGCTCGCGGATGGGCAGCAGCGCGGCGAACTGGTCGCGAGCCCCGGCCGCGTCGCCCGCCTCCCCGGCCCAGTAGGCAAGGCCGGCGCAGGCGTTCAGGGTCTCAGGATGCTCGGCGCCGGAGACCCGCTCGCGGATGGGCAGCAGCGCGGCGAACTGGTCACGGGCCCCGGCCCGGTTTCCCGCGTCTCCGGTCCAGCGGGCGAGGTTGGCGCGATCGGTCAAGGTGTCCGGGTGCTCCGGGCCGAGGACCCGCTCGCGGATGGGCAGCAGATCCGCGAACTGGTCCCTCGCCCTGGCTGCGTCACCCTCCCGGCCGGTCCAGTAGGCGAGGTCGGAGCGGGCGGTCAGGGTGTCCGGGTGCTCGGTGCCGGAGACCTGCTCAATGACGGGAAGCAGTTCAACCAGCTGGTCGCGGGCCCCGGCCGGGTCCCCGGCATCTCCGGTCCAGTCGGCAAGGCTGCGGCGATTCGTCAGAGTCTCGGGGTGCTCGGCGCCGTAGGCCCGCTCGATGATGGGCAGCAGCGCGGCGAACTGGTCGCGGGCCCCGGCCCGATCCCCCGCCTGCCCGGTCCAGTAGGCCAGGCTGGCGCGGGCGGCCAGGGTGTCCGGGTGCTCCGGGCCGAGGACCCGCTCGCGGATGGGCAGCAGATCCGCGAACTGGTCGCGGGCCCCGGCCGCGTCGCCCGCCTCCCCGGTCCAGCGGGCGAGGCTGGCGCGGGCGGCCAGGGTGTCCGGGTGCTCCGGGCCGAGGACCCGCTCGCGGATGGGCAGCAGATCCGCGAACTGGTCGCGGGCCCCGGCCGGGTCGCCCGCCTCCCCGGTCCAGTGGGCGAGCTCGTGCCGGGCGGTCAAGGTGTCCGGGTGCTCCGGGCCGTAGACCCGGGCACATGCTTCAGCGATCCTGCTCTGAAGGTTACGAGCGGCCGCGTAGCTGCCGCTATGACCGAGATACGAGGCGATCCTGGCCATGCCGACGCTGTGATCGGCCAGCGCTTTCTGGGCATGCGGCAGCAGCATGGCACAGACCGGCCACGTGTCCGGCGACTTGGTGTCGGCGGGGATCGCCGCTTCGATCAGCGCAGCAGCCACCTGGCGCCATTGCGCGCGATGCTCGGCTGGTATCTGATCGAGGGTGACGACCTGCACCAGCCCGTGAACTGATACCGACCCGCCGGCTGCCTGGGTGATCAGCGAATACCTGCGCAGCGCCGCGACAGCGTCATTGGGCACCAGCGGGTCTTCCAGCAGCGGCACCAGCATCGGTGTCACGTCCGGCCCGAGCTGACTGATGATCCCGCCAGATGACTGCAGCATCAGTCGCAGCGGGATCGGCTCGGGCGCGCAGAACGCCAGCAGCCGCAGCAGGCCCACCGCGCCAGGTGACTTCTCCAGCTGCCTGAATGCCAACGTCCATGCGGTCGCTACCGTCCCGGGGTATCCGGCAGGCTCACCACGGGCCAGCATCGCTGCCCCCCGCTGCCGGAACAACGCCAGGTAACCGGCGAGGGTGTCCCCGGCGGCCGTTATGTACGCGGCGGCCTGCTCCAGCGCAAGCGGCAGCCCGCCCAGCTCGGCTGCTAGTTCTGCGGCCGCCTGCCGGTCCGGGTCACGAGTGCGGCTGACCAGGAAATCTACCGCGACGTCCGGGCTGAGCACGGGAATGTCCAGCACCTGGGCGGGCCAGCTCGGGTTTTGGCTGGTGATCAGCACCTGCCCTGGCCCGGCCGGAGGCAGAAACTCCGCCACCGATGCCATGTCCGCTGCGTTGTCGAAGATCAGCAGCCACCCGGCCGCGCGCCTGGCGAGGATCGCGTGCACCGATGCCACCGGGTGCCCGTTGTCGGCCAGGTCTCGGATACCGAGCTGAGTGGCCAGCTCGCCGAACCCGGCCGCCAGGACCGCCGGGTCGCCGCTGGCAAACTGCCATGCGAGGCCAACCTCGGCCAGCTGGCGGTAGGCGTACTCCACCGCCACGCTGGTCTTCCCGATACCGGTCAGCCCGGACAAGACCACTATCTGCGGCTCAGCGCCATCACCGGCCGAAAGGCGGCCGGCCAGCTGCGTCAGCAACTCCTCGCGTCCGGCCAGGAACAGCGGCCTCGGCGCCAGCAGGATCGGCTGACGCTCGGGTGCTAGAGCGGTGGTAATCCCTTCGGTCGTTCCGAGCGGCATGAGCCAGTACTGCCGTCGGGGCTCTATGAGCATCCCGGCGTCCAGGCCCACGTTGACGACGGCCTGTGCCAGCGCCTCGTATGCACCGTACAGCTCCCGGTGCGGCGAGACGTTCTGCCGTGCGACCACCTTTTCTGTGAACGCGAAATAGGGGATGTAGGGGATCTCGGTCTTCTGGATGAAATCCCGCGCACCACCTGCAGCGGCGGGCACGGAGGCAGCAAACTCGCGCTCGAACCGCTCCCTGAACGCTGCCAGTTCCTCTACCTGAGACGCTGTCTCGACGCGGGCAGCAACTGGCATGACCTGGAGGGGGCGGCTTCCGCGCAGATCATCGAGGTCCGCAGTCGCAATGGTGCTGGCCATCCACTTCGTGCCCTCGATATTGATGTCATTGGGCGCGGAGAGCAGGACTACCAGATCGGCGAGGTGGTGGGTGCAGATGCCCGCATACTCGGTCACCCCGGTACGGCTGTCGACCAGTACGATCGTCTGACCCTCGGTCAGGTCCTCGCGGAAGAAGTCGACATACGCAGCCCCGGCCCACCGCCGGTAGAAATCCGACCAATTGAATTGCTGTACCCGCTCGCTGTACCGAATGGCCCAGTTTCCGTCCCGGCGGCCTGCGCCAAGGAAGCGGATCCGGCCGAGCCGCCCGGTGTTCGGGGAGGAGATAGGCACCGCATAGCTTGACGGACGGCGCATCAACAGCCCATTGATGTCGCAGAAGCCCTCCGGCACCGGTATCGGCTCAGCCTTCCCCGGCTGCACTGGGCCTGAGCCAGCCAGCGTCTCCCTGTACTCTTCGAGAAGGTCGATGACCCCGCGACTAGCGCGCAGCCTCTGCACGACAACAAGATCATCGGTGGCGTACCGCTCTAGTCCGGGCGCCTCGAGGTCGAAATCGCACACGATGACGTCATAGCCGACATCTGCGAGAATCTCGGCGACATTCATCAGGGCCATCGACCGGCCGACGCCCCCTTTGTATGAATAGAAAGTGACAATCACGAATTATTCTCCAGGCATGCCAGGGAGAACCGGAAGCGGCCGGGGGGCGCGGTCCTGCAGCATCCTGCTGAGGTTGCCCTGGTTCGGTTCCAGGGCGGTTTCCAGGGCCAGCAGCAACTGGGTGAGCCAGCGCCTGAGCGATGTCTCGGTCGGCAGGTCGAATGCGAGCCCGGGACGCTCGGTCCGGTCCCGCCATGCGCGAAAGGTGTCTGTGAGGAAGAACTGACCCTCCAGGCACTGCAGAATCAGCTCCTCCAGTTCCACGTTGTGACGGGTGTACGGTGGGAGGCAAATTACGGCGGCCTTATCGGCGGTATCCGGTAGCGGCAAGTTCTGCAGAGCCGTAGCAGTGGTGGGCTCCAGTGCGGAAACCGAGTCTACGAATAGTACCGAGTGGCCCTGGCACCACCGGTCCCGTATCCTGTCATCAGCAAAGTCCTCGCGGTAGTGCCACCTCAGGTAGAGCGGCCGGTGCTGAGCCCTGCTGCGCCTTTCGTTGACGGTACGCAGCGCGTCTTGGGCCACATCGATTAGACGGCGCGCCTTGCCCTCTCGACCAGTCCCGTATGGTGCGAAATCAGCCGCGGTGGTCCCATAGCGGCTGCGCAACTCATGCCAGAGATCCGGCTGAGCAGGCATTCCGGCACTCTGGCTCAGGGCAGTTAGGCGTGCTATCCTCCCTGGGTCTTGGCCACCATGTGTATCGCGGAACCTGTCGAACTCTATTGTCGTCATAGCGAACAGAGCAGCTGGGACGACGAATGGCGCATTCTGGCCCAGCGCGCGCCGCAACTCGGTGATTAGCAATTCAAGTTGCTCTTCCCCCGGCTCGCGGTCGAGATCGAGAAACCTCAACCTGTCAGGCTGAAGCATGACTGGGATCCGATCAGCTGGGACGTGGCCCACGCGGACCAGCACTAGCCGTTCCAGCCTGTTATCACGGTCGTCCAGCCGACCGGCTGCCAGCGTGACCTCCTGCCGGACCCAGTCGCTATGGTCCAGTGCCTGTACGGAAACTATTGCGAGCACCGTGCGCGCTCTCTTGATGCTCTCGACGATGTACGGTCTGATTTCACCACCACCCGGCAGGCTTCGTGAGTACTCGTTAACTGACATGCCGAGGGCGCCAAGGCGGCCGATGATGCAGTCAACGATCGATTTGTCAGGCATTCCCCAACTAACGAAGATCTCGTCCACGTGTCGCCGTTCCCCTTCAATTCGCACGGGGATTGGCGCAGACGCCGGCCGGGCCCGCAGCAAGTGCCCGTGCTTGGTCACATGATTCACCCTGACATGTGCTCAGGTCCACCACGGTCCACCACCTGGGAACGACCGGCTCAGTCCGCCGCGGTGATGGTGGGGGTGGCCTGGTCGACCAGGCTGGTCAGCTCGGTCTACGGTCCCGTCGTCGTGCACCACCCGCACATCCAGCGGGGTGGAATCGATCTGCGTCCACTCACCCGGCCGGGCTGTGATACCGCACCGAACGGCCCGTCTGCCTGGCCAGCGAGCGGCGGGTGCGCGCCGAGCCGAGGGTGTGCCTGCCCGAGTGGCGGAGGTGGTGGAGGGAAGGGGGTTGGCCGAGGGGAACACGGTCAGATCGACACGCAGGAAGAGGGCGTTGTCCCTGGTTGCCTGCATGGCGTCTGTCGTTATCAGGACGCCGTCGAGGGGCAGGGGCTCCAGCAGCGGCCGGAAGTGCGTGACCTCGTTCGCCTTGCCGGCCTTGGCGACCTTGTCCTGGCCGATGACCAGGCCGGGGACGTGGGTGACCGCGGCGAGCAGGTGCACTTGCCGCTGCCGCCGGCCTTGGCCAGCTTGCGTTCCTTCCCGTCCACGGCGACCGCGCGGCGGGCGGGGACGTGCCCGGGATCGGCGGTCACCGCGGGATCAAGCCAGGGATGGGACGGGTGCGCGCGGAACCAGCCGTCACCGCGTTCCCCGCGGAAACTCCCCGCAGCAGGCGGCTTCCGCTTCCTCTTCTTCTGCTTTTCCGCCTGCCTGCGCTGTTCTTCCCTGCGGTGCGCGGCGCAGGCGGCCGGGATCGCGGGATCGAGCGCGGCGGCGGCCACGCTGGCGGACAGCGCCGCCTCGAACTCGTCAGCATCCAGCAACCGCGGGAGCCTGTCCAGCATGGAGGCGGACGGCGGGACGCGCAGCCCGGTCTGCGGGCTGACCCGGCAGCCGTGCCCGGCCAGCACGTCCTGGTCCCAGCCGGCTGCGGCCTGCGCGACCGCCAGCGGCCCGCTGTGCGCGGACGCCACGCCCGCGACCATCACCGATACCAGCGAGGACAGCGGATGCCGTTTCCGCGCCGGCCCGCGGATCGGCCAGGAGACCGTCCAGCGCCTCCCGCAGCGGCACCGGATCAGGCACGGTCCCGGCAGGCAGGTGGCGGCGGATGCAGTCGGTAAGCCATGATGAAGCCACGGGCGTGGTCCTGTCGGTGACGATCTGATGGTTCGCACCCGGATCATCACCACGGGCCACGCCTGACCTCAAGCACATCCGCACCGCGATCACCGCGTGTCGCGCAGGCCCGCCCCGGATTGGCTACAGAAAGCAACCGCGGTGACAGCCGCACGATCCCGCAACCCCGTCGGCAGGCCGCCCCAAGCTCACCTCATCAGTCACACACTGTCATGCCGACTTTTGACGAATCCCTGGACCGTTCCCAGGGTGACGAATCAGCCGTTTTTGCAGGTGAGAGGGTATTTGGGTGTATTTTGGCGGACTGGACTCGTATTCCGCTGGTCGCGGGGGCGAGTGAGGTGGCGCAATGCGCAGCGGAGCCGATGAGACCGGCGGCATATGCCCAGTGCGCACCGGTCAGCTCCAGAACGCCCACGCGGCCGCGCGGGGCTGCCATGATGTCGCGATGGACCCGGCCACTCATTCGCAGCGCGGGATCATCTGGCGAATACATGGCGAAGTTCCGCAGTCAATCACATATCCGCAGGTCAGGAGGCATATGACGGCGGTCTGTAAAACCGTCGGCTTCGCCTGCCAGGCTCGGACTCGCGATCTGTCGGACCAGCGGAAACAGCCCCTTCACAAGCCCCGGCAAGATGAGGAGCTGTTGCCCTGCCGTCCCCGTTGTGTCCGGTGGAGCCCGGCCGTCTACGGTTGGCCGGGGCGAATACGCGGCGAACCTCGCCTGTGCTCCGTTCCGCCGCGGTGGCAGAAGGCGGCTCCCTCATGCTGACCTCTAGCGCACTAGCCTTGGGCAGGCTGGTCGAACACCTGGCGTACGGCGAGCGGGTCTGGCTGGCGGGAACTACGGCGACGTGCGCGGGCCGGGCCTGCGACGACCACAGGCCGACGGTCATTCACGCCGACGTGCGGGCGAGCCTGTGGCGGCTGGCGCTGCCCGGTCGTCACCTGTTGCAAATGCGCGATCCTGGCACGGCACCTCTATCGGTGGGGTCTCGGCAGACGGTCTGTGACCCGATCGAGGCGGAAACCGTGCGGGTCGGCGAGATATCCAACCACCCGCTTGAGCTGGTGGACCACGCCCGCGGCGTCGGCCCGGTCGGCGTTGTACAACACCATTACTTGCTGCTGCACCGGGCACCGGGCCCTATGCGCACGGCGCCGAACACGACCGCCGTCGGCACGATATACGCGCTGGGATCGATCTCCGGGACGACGCCACGATACTCAACCAGCGCACACACCCAGCTCGCCAGAACCGATGACGCATAGCCCGGGCGGGCAGGCTGCCTGGCTCCGGCATACCAGGACTGCCGCGGCCAAGCCCGAGACCCCACCGACGGCGCCGACTACCGTCATGGTCGTCGGTAAAGCCAGTGGCGGCGGCCAGCGCCTGGGCGAGCAGTTCCGGGGGCAGGACCACCCCGACACGCAGTGCTCGGCCCGCGACCTCGCCGAAGACCTGCGCACTGGGACAGACCGAGCCATGACTAGATAACCTGGCCCGCAGTGCCCGGCTCGACCCGATTACGCGGGTACAAGGTGATCTGCATCACTGCTAGGATGCTGGTATCGGCGTCGGTAGTGCATCACCGGGAGCCTCAGCATGGCACGCAAATCGCGAGTGGCAGTCCCGCGTCCGCGCAGGGACCCGGATGAAGAGCTCATCCTGACCGACGTATCCCCAGGGCTCGGGCCGGAAACCCTTGTTTTCATCGTTATAGGGCCGGTGCCGTTCATGGTCACTGTCAGCGGACTCCGGCGTGAAGCGGTCTTTGAGGCCTACCAGCGAGCCGGGCTGCAAATCGAGGTCGTTGAGGAGCGGAGGGCCGCATCATGATGGGTCACGCCGTGTCGTTTACCACGAATTTGCCCGAGGTACCCGCTGTCATGCTGGAGGCTGCCGAATCAACTGCCTTAGTGGCTCAAGGACGGCTTGGAGCTCCTCGCCATCAGCGGGGACGTGCACTGGCAGATCGGCCGCGGCCAGGGCGGCTCGCCGGGCTAGATCGGGGTCGAGCGAGACGACTCGGACTTCGGTGAACGGTCGCGATGGCCGTCGGGACTGACCATGTAGCAGCGTCCGTCTGGACTGCCTGCCTTGGCCGGGCAGTGACTTGCGGACCACCCAGACTTTATATCCGGCGCCGATCATCAGCTGGCGTCGTCCTTCGGGGTCCCCGTCCAGCTCGGCCCACCGCTCAGCGAACGTCCGGCCGGTCGACCGATACTCGGTGCGAGCCGGGGAGGAAGGCATGGCCGCCAGGCGGTCGCGACGTTCCTGCAACCGAGCCATCATGGCCGAGAAACGGGCAGCCCCTTCCGTCCCCTGATAGACCTGCCCGCTGACGTACTGGTCCTCAAGGTGGGTCATCGCCTCCTCGACGGCCGCCACTTCGGCGCTCTGGTTGACAGCCGGGACGTGGACCGGCTCCAGGATCTCAGTCTCGCCGACCAAGCTGAGGAAGGTGGCCCAGGTCCACTCCTCCAGAGCATCGGCGGGAATCCGCCCGGCCTGGCAGTCTCCCTTCCGTCGCCCTTGGCAGAGGTAGTAGCGGAACTGTCGCCGTCCGGGCGTGGTCTCGCCGACCTTGTTGTGGCTCGCCATATACAGGGTCTCGCCACAGGCGCAGAAGGCCACCCTCAGCAGCAGGGACGGATGCTCACGGCGCCCGTACTTGCGCTCCTTGATCGCCGTTTGCAGCCTCTCCCAGCGCTCTACGGGGATCAGCGGGTCGAGCATCACCAGCATGCCGTCGCTATCCCGCAGCGGCTGGCCCTTGGAGGAAGTCTGGCCGATCAGAGAAGGGGATGTGAGGATCTTGGCGACGGTCGCCGGTGACCAGCCCTTGTCCTGGTCTGCTTTGCCGCTGCGGCGACGCTGGGTGTCCCGTGAGGCGGGGATGCCGGACTCGTTCAGCCAGCGGCTGATCTGGTGATACGACTGGCCGTCGAGATACCGGTTGACCATCTCCTCGACGATCGGAGCCAGCTCGGGATCAGGTACCAGTCGCCAGCCTTTCGGCACGAGGCGGATAGGCATGTAGCCGAAGGGCACCGAGCCGCCAGGGAACTGACCCGCCTGGCGGAGATGGTAGTAGGCCTCCCGGACCCGATCGGCGATCATTTGCCGCTCGAACTCGGCGAACATGACCAGGATCTGGGCCACTAGCCGCCCGAAGGGCGTCGAGAAGTCAAGCTGCGGATCGAGGGAGATCAGTGTTTTGCCGTGCTCCTCCAGCCAGCGCCAGAAGATCAGGAAGTCGAACAGCGACCGCGTCAGCCGGTCCAGTCTGGCGACGACGATGCCATCCCACTCATCCGGCTGGTCCAGCCACTTACCGAGGTCGGGACGGTCAAAGGGGGAGACGGCGCCGCTGACATCGAGGTCTTCAGCGACGTAGACCAGCTCGTGATTACCCAGTTGGGCGAAGCTGGTGATCTTGCCGTTCTGACGCTCGGGACTTGTACTCTCGTCGGTGAGATCAGACAGCCGAACAGCCCCAAGAAGCCTCATGTATCAGCACGGTACTCGATTGGGGATTTTGTTGTCTATGGGGGGGCCTACGGCATCGACGCCGCCGCCCACCGCGGCGCACTGGCCGCCGGGGCCGTCACTATCGCGGTCCTGGCCTGCGGCGTCGATTATCCCTACCCGGCGGGCCACGCGGGCCTGTTCGCGGACGTCACCGCGCATGGTCTCGTGATCAGCGAGTGGCCGCCGGGCCGGCATCCCGCCCGGCTGCGGTTCCTTACCCGTAACCGGACCATCGCCGCGCTGACCCGCGGCACCGTGATCGTGGAGGCGGGGGAGCGCAGCGGCGCGCTGAACACCGCGCGGCACGCGGCCGAGCTGGGCAGGCCGCTGATGGCCGTGCCCGGCCCGGTGACCTCGGCGGAGTCGGCCGGGTGCCACCGGATCATCAGGGACTGGGGCGCCACCTGCGTCACTTGTGCCGGTGACGTCATCGAGATGCTCGCGCCGCTGGGCACCGCCGATCCGCTGGGCGCACCCGGCCAGCTCGGCGCACCCGACCTGGCAACCGCTGGCGGAGCACCCTCACGTGACGAGCTCGACACCGACAGCGCCCGGGTCCTCGACGCGCTCCCCGCCCGCGGCGCGGCCGGGACCTCGACGATCGCCGCCGAGGCCGGCGTGGATCTCGACACGGTGCTGCGCTGCCTCGGGCTGCTGGCCGGCTCCGGCTTCATCGATCGCTGCGACCGCGGCTGGCGCCTGCGCAGGCCCCAGTCGTCAACGGCTAAGCCGTGAACGCAACCGCCCGGCCGCTACCCGGCCGCGGCGCCGACCTCCTCCTCGTCCTCCTCCACGTCGAAATCGAGCTCGGCGGTGCGGTCCCGGGCGGACTGGTACAGGCCGTAACGCTCGACATGGTCCGGGTCGGCCAGGCTGATCGTCCGGATTCCCTGTCCCGCGAGCCGCCGGTTGATCTCGTCGAGGTGGTCGCGGACCAGTTGCTTCTCGGCGTCGGTGACCTTGCCCTTGTGCGGCTTGCCGGCGTGCTCGATGGTGGAGTAATCCAGCCGGTCCCCGCGCGAGCTGCTGCTCACCGAGGTTCTCGGGCTGCGCCGCACCGGCCGGGCGGCGATCAGGAGCTGGTCCATCGGGTTCTCCGTGGCCAGCTTGTCGAAGGCGTCGGCCTCCATGACGATGCGGCGCGGCTCGAGGTCGTCGGGCAGGTACAGGTCGATGACCGCGACCCGCAGGGCGGCCTGCTCGATGGCCTCGGCCTCGTCGGTCAGTGCCTCGATCTCGACCGGGCCGTCGACCAGCTCGGGGTGCTCGTGCACCACGATGCGTGCCAGCGCATCGTCATGCGTGATGAGCTGGCCGCTCAGGTCGCTGAACCGGACAGTCTTCTGACCCATGCTCGATCCCTCTCTAGGCGGGCGTTCGGTGATCTCATCCGAGAACGCATGGATCACCCTTCCGCATGGCCCACGCCTTGTCAAACTTCAGTTCGATCGGCGTGTCGTCGATACGAAATTACTCGCGACGGCCGTGTCACCTGGCCGGTTCCGGCGCCCGGGCCGGTCAAGGGTGCAAACTGGCCCCATGACCGACGCTGCGGACCCGCTGCCGCCCCAGATGGCCGAGGCCCTCGCCGCCTTCGAGCGTCACCTGCGGGCCGAACGTTCGCTGTCTGCGCACACCGTCCGCGCCTATGTCGGTGACGTGGGTTCGCTGCTCGAGCACGCGCACCGCGCCGGCGTGCAGGCACCCGGCGCTCTGGCCGCGACCCACCTGCGCGGCTGGCTGGCCAGCCAGCACGCCTCCGGCGCGGCGCGCACCACGCTGGCCCGACGCGGCGCGGCGGTGCGGACGTTCACCGCCTTCGCGCACCGCCAGGGCTGGCTGGCCATCGACCCCGGCCCGCAGCTGGGGACGCTGAAAACCCGCCGGACCCTGCCCCACGTGCTGCGCCAGGACGAGATGCGGGCGGTCCTGGACACGGCCGCCCGGCACGCCGAGGCCGACGCGACCGAGACCGCGGTGCAGGCCGCCGTCGCCCTGCGCGACGCCGCCGTCCTCGAACTGCTCTACGCGACCGGCATCCGGGTCAGCGAGCTGTGCGCGCTGAGGGCAGGCAGCTTCGACCACGCGAGAAGCACGGTCCGGGTCCGGGGCAAGGGCGACAAGGAGCGCACCGTCCCGGTCGGCGTGCCCGCCCTCCGCGCGGTCATCGCCTGGCACGACAAAGGCCGGCCCGTGCTGGCGCGCGCCAACAGCGGCCCGGCCCTGTTCCTCGGGGTCCGCGGCGGCCGCCTGGACCCGCGTACCGCCCGCCGGATCGTCCACCAGCGCCTGCGCGAGGGGGGCGCGACCCGTGAGACCGGTCCGCACGGCCTGCGCCACAGCGCGGCCACCCACCTGCTCGAGGGCGGCGCCGACCTGCGCAGCGTGCAGGAGATCCTCGGCCACTCCTCGCCCGCGACCACCCAGATCTACACCCACGTGTCCATCGAGCGCCTCAAGTCCAGCTACCGCCAGGCTCACCCCCGCGCCTAGGGGGCTTTACGCGGAGGGCCGGGCCTTTCCGGAGGATACATGCAACGGTAGTTACTATTTTTCTCCTCTTGAGCCGAATCTTCCGCATTGATTACCGAAAGATCGTACTGGCGAGCGAGAAGTGCCCGCTAGCGGAATGAAACCGGCCTTTCAGTACGTTGTCAGGCATAACGTTCCCCCGCTGCCGTCCGGCGGCCCATCCGGCCCTGGAGCGGATGACCGGGAACGTCAAGTATCCTTAGGGACGGTCGCCGTAGCCGCGCTGGATAGGCGCGTGCTCGGCGGCTATATCGCGTGCCCGCCTGCTGTCCGGGGCGACAAGTCAAACCCGGCAGAACGCGCTGCTCGGTCCGCCGGCCACCAGGCCGGCCGCAGGCGCGTTATCCCACGGGCACCAGGAAGCAACCGAGCAGCGCTGCGCACTTAAGAACGCGGCGCACGAAGGAAGGGACCGTGCCAGTGGCTCAGGTCGTCAGCATGAAGCAGCTCCTGGAGAGCGGTGTCCATTTCGGGCACCAGACCAGGCGCTGGAACCCGAAGATGAAGCGTTACATCTTCACCGAGCGCAACGGCATCTACATCATCGATCTCCAGCAGTCGCTGGACTACATCGACCGCGCGTACGAATTCATCAAGGAAACCGTCGCTCACGGCGGCACCATCCTGTACGTCGGCACGAAGAAGCAGGCCCAGGAGGCGATCGCCGAGCAGGCCCGCCGGGTCGGGATGCCGTTCGTGAACCAGCGCTGGCTGGGCGGGATGCTGACCAACTTCTCCACCGTCTACAAGCGGCTGCAGCGGCTCAAGGAACTTGAGGAGATCGACTTCGGCGACGTGGCCGGCTCCGGCATGACCAAGAAGGAGCTCCTGCACCTGCGGCGCGAGCACGACAAGCTCGACCGGACGCTCGGCGGGATCAGGGACATGGCCCGCGTGCCGAGCGCGATCTGGGTGGTCGACACCAAGAAAGAGCACATCGCGGTCAACGAGGCGCGTAAGCTCGGCATCCCGGTCGTGGCCATCCTCGACACCAACTGCGACCCGGACGAGGTCAACTACCCGATCCCCGGGAACGATGACGCGATCCGCAGCGTCGCCCTGCTGACCAGGGTGGTCGCCGACGCGGTCGCCGAAGGGCTGATCGCGCGGGCCGGCGCGGCCAGCGCGGACGAGAAGCCGGCCGGCAACCAGCTGGGCACCGAGGAACCGCTGGCCGAGTGGGAGCGCGAGCTCCTGCAGGGCGCACCAACCACCGCGCCAGCAACAGCGCCGGACCAGGTCAGTCCGACTGACGCGCCGATTGTGGCCGCGGCCGAGGTCGAGGGGGCTGACGACCTGGCCATCACCGCCGAATCGGCACCGAGCACCGAAGCCGACGCTGCGGCCGACGAGGTCGACGATCTCGAGGGCCTGGCCGAAGCCGCCGACGAGACCAAGGGCGACGCGGAGGCCGCCGCAGCGACCGCCGAGGCCGCAGCGACCGCCGAGGCCGCAGTGACCGCCGAGGCCGCAGCGACCGCCGAGACCGCCACCGCAGCCGCCGAAACCGCGAGCACCGCCAGCGCAACCGCCGAGACCCCCGAGACCCCCGAGACCGCTGGCGAAACCCTCAGTGAGACCGTCGGCGAGACCGTCGGCCAGGCCACTGAGGCGGCGGCCGCCGAAGCGGCCGAGACCGAATAAAGAACGAAAGACGAGGACATGGCGAATTTCACCGCCGCTGACGTCAAGCGGCTCCGGGACCAGACCGGTGCCGGCATGATGGACTGCAAGAACGCGCTCAGCGAGGCCGACGGCGACTTGGGCACCGCGGTCGAACTGCTTCGCGTCAAGGGTGTCAAGGACGCGGGCAAGCGGGCCGCCCGGACGGCGGCCAACGGCCTGGTCACCGCGGAGCTGGACGGCACCTCGGCCGGCGTGCTGATCGAGCTGAACTGCGAGACCGACTTCGTGGCCAAGACCACCCTGTTCCAGGAGACCGCCGCGCAGATCGCGAAGGCCGCCATCAGCGCCAAGGTGCCGGACCGGCTGACCCTGCTGGCCGCCGAGGCCAGGCCCGGCACGACCGTCGAGCAGCTCATCGAGGAGGCCGGCGCGAGCCTGAAGGAGAAGCTCGAGCTCGGCCGGTTCGCCCGGTTCGAGGGCGGATACGTGGAGAAGTACCTGCACCGCAGCGACGCGGCCCTGCCCCCCACCCTGGGCGTCCTGGTCCAGCTGGACAAGGAGAACAAAGAGGTCGCCAAGGATCTCGCCCAGCAGGTCGCCGCGATGCGGCCGCTGTACACCGCCCGCGGCGACGTCCCGGCCGAGGTGGTGGATAAGGAGCGCCGGATCGCCGAGCAGATCACCCGCGACGAGGGCAAGCCCGAACAGGCCATCGGCAAGATCGTGGAAGGCAGGCTGAACTCCTACTTCAAGGACGTGGTGCTCACCGAGCAGGCGTTCGTGAAGGACCAGAAGACCACCATCAAGCAGGTCCTGGCCCAGGACGGCCTCACCGTCACCGGTTTCGCCCGGTTCCAGGTCGGCCAGGCCTGAAACCTATGCCGGAATCCGGATCCGCGGGGATGCTGCACCCGAGCTGGCATCGGGTGGTGCTGAAGCTATCCGGCGGGCTGTTCGCGGGCACCGAGCCCCTGGGCATCTCGCCGGACGTGGTCGCCCACCTGGCCACCGAGATCATCGCCGCGGTGAAGGAGGGCGTGCAGGTCGCCGCCGTGGTCGGCGGCGGCAACATGTTCCGCGGCGCGGCCCTGGCCGAACGGGGCATCGACCGGGCCCGCGCCGACTACATGGGCATGCTCAGCACGGTCATCAACTGCCTGGCCCTGCAGGACGTGCTGGAGAAGAACGGCATGGACAGCCGGGTCCAGACCGCGATCACGATGGCCCAGGTCGCCGAGCCCTACATCCCGCGCCGGGCGATCAGGCACCTGGAAAAGGGCCGGGTGGTGATCTTCGGGGCCGGGCTGGGCGCGCCGTACTTCTCGACCGACACCGCCGCCGCCCAGCGGGCCCTGGAGATCGGCGCCGACGCCGTCCTCAAGGGCACCAAGGTGGATGGGGTGTACGATGCCGATCCGCACACCACGCCGGACGCGGTGCGCTTCGACCGGCTGGATTACGCCGAGTACCTGAGCCGCGGGCTGAAGGTGATGGACACCACGGCGGTCACCTTGTGCATGGACAACAGACTGCCGATTGTCGTATTCGCCCTGATGGGCGAGGGCAACGTCGTCCGCGCCATCCGCGGCGAGCGGGTCGGCACCCTGGTCTGCCGCACCCTCCCCGAGGAGGACCCGGACGACCCCCTCGGACCGTAGCCACCAGCAGGACAGCTAAAACAGCTAAGCTCCATAGGCACAGTGTTTTATGCGAAAGTTCGCGTTATGCAAAGAACCCGCTGTGGTTGCTGGCCGCTCACCTGCATGACGCTCATGCGCACAACGGAGCCGAACAATGATCGATGACACGCTCCTCGAAGCCGAGGAGAAGATGGACAAGGCGGTCACGGTCGCCAAGGAGGAGTTCGCCGTCATCCGTACCGGTCGTGCCCATCCCGCCATGTTCAGCAAGGTCACGGTCGACTACTACGGGACGCAGACCCCGGTGAACCAGCTCGCCTCGTTCCACGTTCCGGAGCCGAGGATGGTGATCATCCAGCCGTTCGACAAGAACTCGCTGGCGGCCATCGAGCGGGCGATCAGGAACAGCGACCTGAGCGTGAACCCGGCCAACGACGGAACCATCATCAGGATCGTCCTGCCCGAGCTGACCGAGGAGCGACGCCGGGAGTACATCAAGACAGCGCGGACCAAGGCCGAGGACGGCCGCGTCTCCATCAGGAACATCAGGCGGCACGCCAAGGACACCCTGGGCAAGATGATGAAGAGCGGGGAGGCTCCCGAGGACGACGTGCGCCGGGCGGAGCGCGAACTCGACGACCTCACCCACGCCTACGAGGCGCAGGTCGACGAGCTGCTCAAGCACAAGGAAGCCGAGCTCCTCGAGGTCTAGGTGCTGCATTATCCCGGGGGGGACGACCCCCCCCAGACCCCCCCCGATCCTGGGGGGACCCATCCCCCCAGACCCCCCTTGGGGGGGACCCATCCCCCCAGACCCCCCTTGGGGGGGACCCATCCCCCCAGACCCCCCTTGGGGGGGACCCACCCCCCCAGACCCCCCTTGGGGGGGACCCACCCCCCCGGCCCCCCCTTGGCACCCAAGGCGCGCACCGGGCGCAACCTTCCCGCGGCCATCGGCGTCGGCGCGGGCCTCGGCGGCCTCGTGATTCTCACGCTGTTCACCGTCAAGGCCACGTTCCTGCTGTACGCGGGCATCGCCGTGGCCATCGCGCTGGCCGAGCTGACCAGCGCCCTGGCCAAGCGCGACATCGCCATCCCGTGGATCCCGGTGGCGGCCGGCGGGGCGGCCATGCTGACCTGCACCTACTGGCTCGGACCACGGGACGCGCTGGCGGCCGTGGGCCTGACCGTGATCGCCATCGTCGCCTGGCGGCTGACCGGCGGGGCCACCGGCTACGTCAAGGACACTACGGCCGGCGTGTTCGCTGCCGCCTACCTCCCGTTTCTCGCCTCGTTCGTGGCCGCCATGCTCGTCCCAGCCGACGGCCCGCGGCGCGTGCTGAGCTTCATCATCCTGACCATCTGCAGCGACATCGGCGGCTACTTCGCCGGGATCACCGTCGGCCGCCATCCGATGGCCCCCTCGATCAGCCCGAAGAAGACCTGGGAAGGCTTCGCGGGCTCGGCCGTCGCCTGCCTGGTCGCGGGCTGGCTCTGCCTGACCCTGCTGCTGCACGGCCACTGGTGGCAGGGCCTGCTCACCGGGGCCGCGGTGGTACTGGCCGCGACAGTCGGCGACCTGGTCGAATCCATGATCAAGCGCGACCTGGACATCAAGGACATGGGCACCCTGCTGCCGGGTCACGGCGGCGTCCTCGAACGCCTCGATTCCCTGCTCGTCGCCGCGCCCATAGTGTGGCTCCTGCTCACGGTTTTCATACCGGCGGGCTAGTTTTATCCCCTCTCAGCAGGGGAGTTGACGGTGGGTCCTGGATCGGTTTGGAGAGGAGCCGAGAAAGACATGACCGTCAGGTTCAGAAGTCTCGCGGTTCTCATTTACGTGATCATCGGCATCATCATCGCCTGGGATCACGGCTACATCTTCCTCGCCTGGCTGAAGACCACAGCCAGCATCCTGCTCGCCATCTTCCTGTGGTGGCTGGTCCTATTGGGCGTCAACCTCCACGTCCATTAACTCCCGGGGGGGCGACCCCCCGGAACCCCCCGGTGCGCTTCGCGCCCCGCTGTGATGCCCGCCGTAGTATCGCGGCGCCGGAGGGGCCCAGAGGCCCCTCACGGACGACGCGATCGCGGCTTCGCCGCGCCTATTCGCCGTAGGTGGCCCTACGGGCCGACGATCCAGCTCCTGTGCTGGGCGGCGAGACGGCTGACCAGAGCGGATGAGCCGCGCTCCTTGGCCAGCTGCCGGTCGCGTTCGGAGATCGGGATGATCCACAGCCAGCGCACGGGATCCCCGCCGAACGTGAACCCCGTCAGGTCCGGCGGCTCCCCCCCGCCGAGCGGGCCGGGGGCGTCGACGAGCAGTACCGCCTCGGCCCCCGAAGACCCCGGCGCTCCGCCGAGCGGAAACGTCGAGGCCTCGTGGTACCAGCGGACGCTGTGCCCCGGGCCGAACCACGTGACGGCGTGCCATGGGTAGGTCGCGAGCCACAGGAACACCCGGGCCGCCTGCGCGCTCGGCAGGGTGGTCGCCACCGCCAGCTCGATCCGGGCGTAGCTGCTCGGGTCGTCGAGCACCTGCTCCACGACCGGCATCCGCTGGCAGCTCATACCCACCGTGGACAGCACCGTGTAGGGGCGGCGGCCGCTGGGGGGCCGTTCGGTCACCCCGACCAGCGGCTGCTTGCCCGCGGAGGCGTCCCAGTAGTGCCCGCCCGGGCCGAGCCTGGCCTGCAGGTGACCGAGCAGTGCCTGCTGGAACTGGCTCCATCCGGTGGGTGAGTGCCGCCACCGCCAGTAGGCCCGCGACCGCTCCAGCCGGGGCGCGAGCCCTTCCATGGCGTCATCCAGCGACCAGCCGAACGGCGTCTGGCCCACAACGTCGCTGCTGTAGCCGGGCATGCCGCGGTCCATGTCGGACCAGCCGGCGATCACCGCGAGCGGCCGCCCGTTCTCCAGGATCGCCACCCCGTCGCCTTCCTCGAACCACAGCGCTTCCAGCGCGTCGGCCTGCAGCGGCGGACGGCCACCGGGATGCTTGGTCCGCGCGGCGGGCATGAGCGGCGCACGCCCGGCATCCAGCCGCGCCTGGTCGGTGGCCTGCGGCGCCGGCCGGTGGTTGGCGATCCAGGTGGCGGAGATCGCCGCGGTGTCGTCGCGCAGGTACGCGGCGGTGACCAGGCCGTCGTACTCGACGGTGACCTTGCGGCTGCCGTACGGGCTGAAGCTCTCCAGTAGCGTGACCGGGACCTGCACTGTGCCCATGAACGAAATGTACTGACTTAACCGCCAAGCTCAAACCCCTCCCCGGCCCGGCGCGCCGCCGCAGCCGGACCCGCCAACTATCCTGGTGAAAACCCTTTTTCTACCGAACGGAGCTCGGTGTCACCCGCCCGTCCCCCGGCCAGCGACGCGGGCCTGGCGCGTCCCGTCCCGCTCACGCTGACCGGGCCCCGCCCCAAAGAGCCCGGGAACCGCCAGAAGCCGCCCCGCCACCTGGCCGACCTGGACCTGGCCGGGCGCCGTGCCGCCCTGGCCGATCTGGGTGAGCCACCCTTCCGTGCCGTTCAGCTGTCCCGGCACTACTTCGGGCGGTACACGCAGCGGCCCGAGGAGATGAGCGACCTGCCGCGCGCGTCCCGCGCCGCGCTGGCCGGGGCCCTGCTGCCCCCGCTGCTGACCGCGGAGCGCGAGCTGTCCTGTGACGGCGGGACCACGCGCAAGACGCTGTGGCGCGGCTACGACGGGGCGCTGGTGGAGTCGGTCCTGATGCGCTACCCGGACCGGGTCACGATGTGCGTGTCGTCGCAGGCGGGCTGCGGGATGGCCTGCCCGTTCTGCGCGACCGGGCAGGCGGGCCTGACCCGCAACCTGTCCACGGCGGAGATCGTGGCCCAGGTGGTGGCGGGCGCCCGGCTGCTCGCCGCGGGGGAGGTGCCCGGAGGACCCGGCCGGGTCTCGAACGTAGTGTTCATGGGCATGGGGGAGCCGCTGGCCAACTACGCCAGCGTCGTAACCGCGGTCCGCAGGCTGACCGATCCGGTGCCCGAGGGCATGGGGATCTCGCAGCGCTCGGTCACCGTCTCCACCGTCGGCCTGGTCCCGGCCATCGCCCGGCTGGCCGCCGAGGGCCTCTCGGTCACGCTCGCCGTGTCGCTGCACGCTCCGGACGACGAACTGCGGGACACGCTCGTGCCCGTCAACCGGCGGTGGAAGGTCGCCGAGGTGCTGGCCGCCGCGTGGGACTACGCGGCCGCCACCGGCCGCCGCGTCTCGATCGAATACGCCCTGATCAGGGACGTCAACGACCAGGCCTGGCGGGCTGATGCCCTGGGCTCGCTGCTGGCCGGGCGGCTGGCCCACGTCAACCTGATCCCGCTGAACCCGACGCCGGGTTCGAAGTGGACCGCGTCCCGCCCCGCCGCCCAGCGCGAGTTCGTCCGCCGCCTGACCTTGCACGGCGTGCCGGTCACCGTGCGGGACACCCGCGGCCGGGAGATCGACGGCGCCTGCGGGCAGCTGGCCGCGTCGGCCCGCCCGTGACACAATCGAGCACCGTGAAGCGCACAGCGCCCGTCAACCCCATACCCCGGCTGCGCTGGCGGCTGGTGCACTGGGGCTGGCGAGCCGCCCAGCGGGCCGGGATGATCACGGCCGACACCCCGGCCGGCCAGCGGTTCGCCGCGTTCGGCCCCGGATCGCTGGCCGCCTTCCCGCCCGGGTCGATGTTCGGTGAGCGCTGGATCGCCGTCGGCGCGGACACGCTGATCGGTGCCCTGGTGTCCCTGTCGGCCGGGATGGTCCCCGGCCAGGACCTCGGCCCGATGCCGGTCCTGCGCATCGGGGACCGCTGCGTGATCGGCCGGGGAAGCCATATCGTCGCCCACCATTCGCTGGTCATCGGGGATGATGTGTTCACCGGCCCGTACGTCTACATCACCGACCAGAACCACTCCTACGCCGACCCCGACGAACCGATCGGGCGGCAGATGCCGCGCAACGCCGCCGTGCAGATCGGGTCCGGCAGCTGGCTGGGGGCCGGGGCGGTCGTCTTGCCGGGCGCGTCCATCGGCCGCAACGTCGTGGTCGCGGCCGGCTCGGTGGTCCGTGGCACGGTCCCCGACCGGTGCGTGGTGGCGGGCGTCCCGGCCCGGGTGGTCAGGCAGTACCTGCCGGGCGACGGCTGGACCCGGTCAGGCCTGTTGACCGGTCCCGCCCCCGAACGCCTCCAGGGCGTCACGCAGTCGCCCTACCCGCCTGGCTAGCTGGGCCGCCGTCTCGGCCGCCTCGGCGTTCCGCAGCACCGCGGGCAGCTTGCGCAGCAGGGCGACGGTCTCCTCCACCGCCCCCAGGCCCGCCGACAGCTGGCTGAGCACCGGCTCCTGTCCCTTGAGGTAGAGGCCGACGAAGACCTGCACCTTGGTCTTGAGCACCCAGGGATCGAACGGCTTGGCCAGGTAGTCGACCGCACCGGCCGCGTAGCCGCGGAAGGCCTGCTCGGGCTGCATGGTCGCGGCGGTCAGGAAGATGATCGGCACGTCACGGCTCTTGGCGTGCCGCTTGATCTGCGCGGCGGTCTCGAAGCCGTCCATTCCCGGCATCATGATGTCGAGCAGGACCACCGCGTACTCGTCGGCCAGCACGGCCTGCACCGCCTGCTCACCGGACTGGACGGGTACCAGGATCTGGCCCAGGGACGACAGGATCGCCTCGAGCGCGATCAGGTTCTCCGGCCGGTCGTCTACCAGAAGGATCCGGGCCTGCCGTGCCACTGGACCACTTCCCTCTCGCTGCCCCACCACCTGCAGCCGCCCCCGGCTCCCTCATTCACATAGTCTCACGTCGCGCCGGAGGCTCGCCGCGCCGCCCGCTTGTCCTGCATCTTCGGCGAGAAGACCTCACCGCGCAGCGCCCGCTCGACCAGCCCGACCGCGCGCGCGGTGGCGGCCAGCCGGGCGCCCTCCTTGCGGTAGGCGGCCAGGACGGTATCGATCGCATGCGGCGGCAGCGCCCCGGCGAGCTCGGTCCGCGCCGTGCGGTAACCCTCGCGTGCCCCCTCCACGCACGCCTTGGTGTGGTACCTGGCCAGGGCGGCCAGCGCCACCGGGTACCGGCGCAGCACCCCGTGCAGCCGGTAGTCGGGCGGCACCACGTCCAGCAGCCAGGTGACCGCGGTGGACTCGAACTCCTCGCTGTCCGGCGGGTGCACCCCGGCCGGCCATCCTGGCGGTGTGTACCCGGTCATCCAGCCAGCATAGCCGCTGATCGAACTCGTATTCTACCAGTACGGAGCCTGATTCACACCATCGGCTGGGGCGTGACGGTCATGCACCCCACGGGTTTCCCGCCGCCGGGTCCTTCCCGTAGACCTGCCTCTGCAGGGCGGACGCCGACACCGACGAACCGCAGACCGCCGCGGGCAGCTGGTCGTTGCCCGCGGTCCACTGGGTCCACTCCGACAGGGTCTTGCCCGCCACGCTGATCCCGTCATTGGCCCGGTACCAGGCGTCGAACTTCGCCGCCGTGCCCGCCGTGATGACGATGTCCCCGTTGCGCAGCCAGCCCGGCGAGCCGGAGAAGATGGAGTCGGACCGCCCCAGGGTCCCCTGGCTGAGCATGCACTGAACCAGCAGGGCCGGAGCATCCGAACTCCGGAATTGCCCCGCCTGGCTGCTGGTGGGCGACGGAATCGGCGGCGGCCCCGACGAGCACGCCGTCACGGCGCAGCCGAGCACAAGGCCGGCCGCCGCCCAACGGCCCAGCCGGGCCGTCGTCCCCGGTCTGGAGGGCTGCCTTCGCTGCCGCACGTACGGCTCCCTGGGTGTTGATCGGCTCTACTACCGTGACGGCCAGCGGCGCGATCCGGTTCGAGGCGAAAGACCCGGTTAGTCTAACCCCCCGGGCCGGGCCGAGAAATCTCCAAGCGTGACCTCTATCATCTCGGCGTGGTGTTCCCCGGAATGTCAGAGGCACCTGGTAGAGTCGAACTAACATCCAGTAAAGATCATTTATCAGAACGGATCGTGGTTCATGAGCGCAACACCGGTTCCCCGCCTCTCGCTGTCGCGGCGCTAATCCAGCCGGGCCGCCCCCGATGGGGCGGTCGACAACCGGGCGGCGCATTCCAGCATCCCGGCGTGCACGAAGGCCTGGGGCAGGTTGCCCCGCAACTGGCGCTGGCGGACGTCGTATTCCTCGGTATACAGGCCCGCCGGGCCGCAGGCCGTGCGGTTGCGCTCGAACCAGCAGGCTGCCGCGGTGATATCCCCGCAGGCTTGGGCGACCTGCGCCATCCAGAACCCGCACAGCAGGAACGCGCCCTCGCTCGTGTGCAGCGGCCGGGCGTCGTGGCGGAACCGGTAGACGTATCCGTCCTCGGTGAGCTCGTCCTGGACCGCGCGGCCGGTCGCGCGGTTCCGCGGGTCATCCGCGGGCAGGGTGCCGCGGATCACCGGGAGCAGGAGGGCGGCGTCGACGCGGCCGTCGTCGGGCGAGCGCTGCCACCGGCCCGTCGGATGGACCGCGTCGCCGAGGCTGGCCAGCAGCGAGTCGGCGAGCGCGCTCCACCGGGCCGCCTGCCGGCGCCCGGGACCGCCCGGCGGCCCGTTCCCGGCGGCGGCCAGGGAGCGCAGGCCAGACACGCAGGCGAGCCGGGAATGCGTCCAATGCTGGTCCTCGAGTTCCCAGATGCCCGCGTCGGGCTCGGTCCAGCGCTTCTCGATGGCCTCGGCCGCCATCGCCGCCGCCTGCCAGTTCTCCTCGGCCAGCAGGTCCAGACGGGCGGCCGCGGCGAACAGCTCCAGCGTCTCGCCCAGCCCGTCCAGCTGGAACTGGCCGGTCACCCCGTTGCCTGCCCTGGCGGTCCCGCCCGGATACCCAGGCAGCCGCAGCGCGCGTTCACCGGGAATGGGCTCGCCCGCCACCGTGTAGGCCGGCATCAGACCGGGGCCATCGGCGATGAGGCGTTCGGTGACGAAGCGGACGGTGCCCTCCAGGAGCGGGTGTGCGCCGTGGGCCGCGACGGCCAGGCCCGCGTAGCACTGGTCGCGGATCCAGGCGTACCGGTAGTCATAGTTGCGGCCGCCTTCCAAGTGCTCAGGAAGCGACGTGGTGGCGGCTGCGACCATCGCGCCGCTGCCCGCCGTCAGCCCGCGCAGGACGGCGTAGGCGTGGCGGGCATCGCGCGCCGCGGTGAGGTCGTCGCACGCGGGCACCACGTCGGACCAGGTTTCCTCGGTCGCGGCCCAGGTCTCGTCCGGGTCGGGCGGCGGGGCATCCAGCGACCGGTCGGAAAGCTCCAGGACGAGGTCGTGATGGCCCCCGGCGGGGAGGGTCACGGTGAGGGCGAGCCCGCCGTCGCCGGGCCGCGCGCGGGCCGCGCCCGACCAGCGGAACCGCAGGCGGCCGCTGCGGCCGGTCCAGCACCCGCCGACCCGGGACATGTCCGTCATCGGGCTGCGCCCGAACCCGGCGCGGACGTCGAGGATTACGTTCACCCGGGCCGGGCCGTCGACGGCCACGATGCGCCGCAGGATCACGGCCCGATGCGGATCGGCCGGCATGGCCAGGGCCTCCCGGCATTCGGTTCGCGACGAGCCGACCCAGCGGCTGCGCCAGATAAGGGTCCCGGTCTCGTAGTAGCCGCCCCAGACGTACCAGGGATCGGCGGGCGTGACCGCGTAGATGCCGCGGCCGCCGAACAGTCCGCTGAAGACCGCTGGGCTGTCCCACCGCGGCGCGCACAGCCACGAGATCGCCCCGTCAGGGCCGATCAGCGCCCCGCGCTCCCCGTCAGCGATCAGCGAGTACTCACGCAGGACGTGCGGACGGAACGATCCGGTCATGGACGTGCTCCTGTCCGGTAGCGCGCGGCCGAAACGCCGGGCCCCCGTGTTTAGCCATCTTGCTGCCGGGCAGCCGGGGACTTTACGCCGTGGGCCGTGCGGGATCCCCAGAATCGGAGGGCAACGTGAGTGACGTTCAGACCGTGGTCGTGACCGGGGCCAGCGCAGGAATCGGACGTGCTACCGCGCGCCTGTTCGGGCAGCGCGGGGCGAGCGTCGCCCTGATCGCTCGCGGCCAGGCCGGCCTGGACGGCGCGGCGCGCGACGTGGCGGAGGCCGGCGGCCAGGCCCTGGCCATCAGCGCCGACGTGGCCGACTACGAGCAGGTGACTGCGGCTGCCCGGCAGGCCGAGGAACGCTTCGGGCCGATCGACGTGTGGGTCAACGTGGCGTTCACCTCGGTGTTCGCGCCCTTCAGTGAGATCACCGCCGAGGAGTTCCGGCGGGTGACTGAGGTGAGCTACCTCGGGTTCGTGCACGGGACGATGGCGGCCCTGACCCTGATGCGCCCCCGCGGCCGGGGCACCATCGTGCAGGTCGGATCGGCGCTCGGCGAACGCAGCATCCCGCTGCAGTCCGCCTACTGCGGCGCCAAGCACGCCATCAACGGATTCACCTCCTCGCTGCGGTGCGAGCTGCTGCACGAGAAGTCCGGCGTTCAGGTGACGGTGGTGCAGATGCCGGCCGTCAACACGCCGCAGTTCTCCTGGGTGCGGTCCCGGTTGCCCAACCACCCGCAGCCGGTGCCGCCGATCTACCAGCCCGAGGTCGCGGCGCGCGGGGTGTTGTTCGCCGCCGATCACCCGGGCCGGAAGGAGTACTGGGTGGGGGCGAGCACAGCGGCCACCCTCCTGGCCAACCGGGTGGTCCCGGCCGTGCTGGACCGGTACCTGGCCCGTACCGGCTACCGATCCCAGCAGACCGAGCAGAAGGTCGCGGCGGGCCGCCCCGACAACCTGCTCCATCCGGTCGACGGGAGCAACGGGCACGATCACGGCCCGCACGGGATCTTCGACGACAAGTCACACGACCGCAGCCCGCAGCTGTGGATCGCCCAGCATGCCCGGGTGGCGACCGGGTTGCTCGCCGGAGCGGCGGCCGCCGGCGCGTTCGGCGCGGGGCGGCGCGGACGCCGCCGGTGACTTCCGTCACCGGGCTCCAGATGGTCCGCGCTACCTACGGGGCGGCGCTGGTCCTGGTGCCCGGCCCGGCCATCCGCCTGGCCACGGGGCGGCTCCCCAGCCGGCGGGCGTGCCGGGTGGCGCGGGTGCTCGGGATCCGGCACCTGGTCCAGGCCGCGCTGACCGCGGCGGCGCCGGAGCCGGCGGTGCTCGCGGTGGGCGGGCAGGTCGATGCCGTGCATACCGCGTCGATGCTGCTGCTGGCGGCGGTCAGCCGGGACGGACGCCGGGCCGCCCTGACCGACGCGCTGACCGAGGCGGCCTTCGCCGCCGCGGGCTTGGTAGCCCGTGGCAGTGGTCAGCCGCGGCGGTAGCGCTCGGCGTCGGATTCCCGGAGGGTCAAGCCGAGGCCCGGCTGGTCCGCATCGGGGGTCAAGATCCCGCCGTCAGGGTCCAGGGCCCCGTCGAAGAACATCCGCTCGATCCGCTGATGGTCGTGGAAATACTCGACGTGCCGCAGGTTGGGCACCGCGACGCCGACCCGCGCGTGCAGGTTGGGTGCGCAGTGCCCGGAGACCTGGAGGTTATGCGCGGCCGCCAGCGCCGACCCGCGCAGGAACTCGGTGATGCCGCCGCACCGGGTCACGTCCAGCTGAAGGCAATCCACCGCCCCGGCGGCGATGAGCCGCGCCGAGTCGGCCAGTGACCAGCTGTACTCCCCCGCGGCCACGTCGGGCCGGACCTGGCGCCGCACCGCGGCGAGGCCGGCCAGGTCCTGCGACGACACCGGTTCCTCGAACCAGGTCACCCCGTGGTCGGTGAGCCGGTCCGCGACCCGGACCGCCTGCCCGGCGGAGTAGCCGCCGTTGGCGTCGACGTAGAGTTCAGCATCCGGCCCGATGACCTCGCGGGCCAGGGCGACCCGCTCCAGGTCCCGGTGCTCATTGGTGCCCCAGCTCTCGCCGATCTTGAGCTTCACCCGCGGGATGCGGTCCTTCTCCACCCAGTCGGCCAGCTGCTCGCGGGTCTGGCCATCGTCGTAGCTGGTGAAGCCGCCGCTGCCGTAGACGGGAACGCTGTCCCGGGCCTGGCCGAGCACCTGGCCCACCGAGGAGCCGAGCAGCCGCGCCTTGAGATCCCAGAGCGCGATGTCCACGGCGGAGATGGCGGTCGCCGCGATCCCCGGCCGCCCGATGTTCCGGACCGCACGGGTCATGGCCTCGGCCGATCCGGGCACGTCCAGTGCGCTGCGGCCGGTCACGACGTCGGCCAGCACGTCGGCGATGACACTCTGCGCCGCGGCCGCCGCGTAGGTCCAGCCGATGCCGCGGGCCGTCCCGGCCCGGGCGCAGGCGAGCACCATCGTGGTCTTATCCCAGGCCAGCGTCCCGTCTGCCTCCGGCGTATCGGTGGGGATCACGTAGACGCCAGCGGTGACCTCCCGCACGATCGGCCCGTCATCGCGCACGGCTGAACCTCCTTACGGTCGTGCTCGGTCGTTGCTCGCTGACTGCTACCTGCCCCGGCCGGGGTCAAACGCCGGCCGCCCAAGGGCCGCGCGTTTCCGGGCGCGCTCTCGAGGTAGAGACGGGTATGCACTCGATACAGGTCACCGGCGTGACACGCGGAGCCAGGCGGGCTTCCGACAGCCCTGCGGCGCACCTCCTAGCCCGGGCGGGCCTGGTCATCGGCCACGCTCGCGGCTGGTGGCGATGGCTGTTCCTGATCCCCGCGATCGCCATGCCCGTTCTGGTGGCCCTTTCCCGCATGTACCGGGGCGAGCACCACCCCACCGACATCCTGGCCAGCCTCCTGTTCTCCGCGCTGTGGCTGACCGCGACGTCCCTGCTGATCAAGCCGAACACGGACGGTGACCACGCCGTCGTAGCCCGCGATACGAGCCGGGAGAACAGGTTTCGCCTCGCGGCTGAGGGTAGTGCGGTGCGGAGCCGACTACAGGAGGACAGCAGATGACGGCTCGGCGCACGCGCAGGGATGCCGTAGACCGGACAGCGCAGGGCATCGACCGGATGCTGCGCAACGTGGAGACGGGGCGTTTCGAGCGCAGTCTCTCGGCGCTGACCGCGGCCGGGGCGCTGGTGACCGCGGCGGAGATCTACTTCGAGCACGACAGCGCCAGCTTCGGCAACAAGATGATGTGGCTGCCGGTCGCCCTCGGCCCGGTCGGGGCGGCGGCGGGCCTGGCCGGGTTCTTCAGCCGCCGGATGGCCAAGACGGCGCTGCCGATCACGTCGGCGGCGATCGTGGCCAACGGAATGCAGGGCCTGTACCTGCACGCGCGCGGCATCGCCCAGAAGCCCGGGGGCTGGAGAAACGCCCGTTACAACATGGAGATGGGACCGCCGCTGCTGGCTCCGCTGCTGGTCACCATGGTGGGCGGGATGGGACTGCTGGCGGCGATCTTGCGGCGGGAGAAGTGAGCGGCGCCGCCCGGGAAACCCCCGGCTGGGCCGGCCGGTTCCCCGGTTTCGAGGTGCTGGACCAGGTCCGGCACTGGGACCGGGTGACGGCTGATGTCGTCCTGGCCAGAACCGGTTCCCCCGCGGCGGTGAAGTTCTTCACCGAGTCGGAGGAGCCCTGCGCGCGCGCTCTGCTCAACCTGCTCACGGGCCAGGACGGGCAGGACGGCGAGCTGGCGGTCCCGGTCCTGGAAATGGTCGACTCCCGGCTGGCGGCGGGAGAAACCGATGGCTGGCGGTACGTGGAGATGCCCGAGGACGGCCAGGCTTGGCGGGATACGCTGGCGCATCTCGACGCGGACGCCTATCAGCGCGGCGGCACCCCGTTCGCGGACGCCGCGCAGACCGATCAGGCGGCATTGGTCCAGGCGGTGCAGGACCTGAAGGCCGCGGACTGGCACGGGCTGCCCGCCGCTCACGTGTGGAGCCTGTGGACCCGGTACGCCTGCACGGCCTTTTACGCTCATCCGTTCGCGTGGGCCGAGATCGGCTTCCCCGGCCCGGCCTATCCGCGCGGCTACAAGAACGCCGGGGTGGGCAAGCTCGAGCCGTTCGAGGTGGCTGACGCGCGCCCATCCCAGGACCCGGTCCGGGAGGACGCCTGATGGGTCCGCAGGATGGCGTCCGTGCGCGTAACGAGTCGGCCTGGCTGCTGCCCAACGACGGCACCAGGACCAGCCACCGCCTGCGGCGGGACATGCGCCGGTTCGCCGACGAGGACGAGATCGACCTGGTCATCGTCGGCTGCGGCGCGGGCGGCTCGGTCGTGCTGCAGCGCCTGGCCCGGGCCGGGTGGCGGGTGGCGGCCCTGGACGCCGGCCCGTTCTGGGACCCCGACACCGACTGGGTCAGCGACGAGGCAGGCTCGCACCACCTGTACTGGACCGACCCGCGGGTGATCACCGGGTCCGACCCGGTGCCGATGGGCTCGAACAACTCCGGGCGCGGCGTCGGCGGGTCGATGGTCCATTACGCGGGCTATACCCCGCGCTTCCACCCGAGCGACTTCGCCACGAACACCGCGGATGGCGTAGGCGCCGACTGGCCGCTGAGCTACCCCGAGCTGCGCCCGTACTACGAGCAGATCGAGCAGGAACTCCCGGTGGCCGGCGAGAGCTGGCCGTGGGGAGACCCGCACGGCTATCCGCACCGGCCGCACCCGGTCGGCGGGAACGGCGAGGTATTCCTGCGCGGGGCGGACAAGCTCGGGATCATGGCCAAGGTCGGGCCGGTCGCGATCGCCAACGGCCGGTTCGGGAACCGCCCGCACTGCGTCTACCGCGGCTTCTGCCTGCAGGGCTGCAAGGTCAACGCCAAGGCGTCGCCGCTGATCACGCACGTCCCCGACGCCCTGGCGCACGGCGCGGAGGTGCGTCCCGACGCGATGGTGACCCAGATCGCCGTGGACTCCCGCACCGGCCGCGCGCTCGGGGTGCACTACGTCACCGGCGGACGCGAGCGATTCCAGCGGGCCCGGATGGTGGCGGTGGCGGGGTACTCGATCGAGACGCCCCGGCTGCTGCTGAACTCGGCGTCCAGCCGGTTCCCCGAGGGCCTGTGCAATGACTTCGACCAGGTGGGCCGCTACCTCATGGTGCAGGGCGCGCCGCAGACTGCGGGGCGTTTCGACGCCGAGGTGCGAATGTACAAGGCCCCGCCCCCCGAGGTGAGCACCGAAGCGTTCTACGAGACCGACCCGGCTCACGACTACAAGCGGGGGTTCTCGATCCAGACCGTCTCGCCCCTGCCGATCACCTGGGCCGAGCACGTCGCGGCGCAGGGACACTGGGGCGCCGCGCTGCGCGAGTACATGAGCGACTACGTGCACTGGTCCTGCCTCGGGGCCCTGTGCGAGTTCCTGCCGCGGCCGGAAAACCGGGTGACGCTGGCCGGCGAGAAGGACGCTTACGGCCTGCCGGTGGCCCGGTTCTCCTATTCCCAGTGCGACAACGACCGGGCCCTGGCCCGCGCCGCGCAGTCGGTGATGGAGGACATCCTGCGGGCCGCCGGGGCCGACGAGGTCATCACCATCCAGCGCTACGCCCACCTGGTCGGCGGGGCCCGGATGGCCGCGGACGAACGGCAGGGCGTGGTCGACCGGTACGGCCGGAGCTTCGCCGTGCCCAACCTGTACATCGCCGACGGCAGCGTGCTCCCCACCCAGGGCAGCGCCAACCCGGCTCTGACCATCATGGCCGTGGCCGCGCGGACCGCCTATCACCTGGCCGCTGGCATCTCCTGACCAAACCTATCGTCACGGAAGGACGGAAACATGGCATCGACAGTTGCCGATTATCTACTCGAGCGGCTGCGCGCCTGGGACGTACAGCACGTATTCGCCTACGCCGGAGACGGGATCAACGGCATCCTGGCCGCCTGGGGCCGGGCCGACAACAAGCCGCAGTTCGTCCAGGCCCGGCACGAGGAGATGGCCGCCTTCGAGGCCGTCGGGTACGCGAAGTTCACCGGCCGCTTCGGCGTGTGCATGGCCACCTCCGGCCCGGGAGCGATCCACCTGCTCAACGGCCTGTACGACGCCAAGCTGGACCACGTGCCGGTGGTGGCGATCGTGGGCCAGACCAACCGCAGCGCCATGGGCGGCTCGTACCAGCAGGAAGTCGACCTGCTCTCGCTGTTCAAGGACGTCGCCAGCGAGTACGTGCAGATGGTGACGGTCCCCGAGCAGCTGCCCAACGTCCTGGACCGTGCCATCCGCACCGCCGTCGCCGCGCGGGCGCCCACCGCCCTGGTCATCCCGGCCGACGTCCAGGAACTGGAGTACGCCGCGCCCACCCACGCGTTCAAGATGGTGCCGTCGTCCCTGGGGACCGAATGGCCGGTCACCTCGCCGGACGACGAGGCCATCCTGCGCGCCGCCGAGGTCCTCAACTCCGGCCGCAAGGTCGCCATCCTGGCCGGGCAGGGCGCCCGCGGCGCACGGCACGAGCTCGAGGAGGTCGCCGAACTCCTCGGCGCAGGCGTGGCCAAGCCCCTGCTGGGCAAGGACGTGCTCTCCGACGAACTGCCCTACGTCACCGGGGCGATCGGGCTGCTGGGCACCCGGCCCAGCTACGAGATGATGCAGCACTGCGACACGCTGCTCACGGTCGGCTCGAGCTTCCCGTACACGCAGTTCCTGCCCGGGTTCGGCCAGGCCCGCGGGGTCCAGATCGACATCGACGGCAAGTTCATCGGGATGCGCTATCCCTACGAGGTCAACCTGGTCGGGGACGCGGCGGCCACGCTGCGTGCCCTGATCCCGCACCTGAAGAGCCAGGATGACCGTTCCTGGCGCGAGGCCATCGAGGCGGGCGTGGCCGGCTGGTGGCGGTCGATGGACGCCGAGGCCGACGTGGCGGCCGATCCGGTCAACCCGATGCTGGTCTTCCGCGAGCTGTCGGCCCGGCTGCCCATGGACGCCATCGTCACCGCCGACTCCGGGTCGTCGGCCAACTGGTACGCCCGGCAGCTGCGCTTCCGCGGCGACATGCGCGGCTCGCTGTCCGGGAACCTGGCCACCATGGGCCCGGGCGTCCCGTACGGCATCGGCGCCAAGTTCGGTCACCCGGACCGGCCGGTCATCGTCTTCGCCGGGGACGGGGCGATGCAGATGAACGGCCTGGCCGAGCTGATCACGATCAAGCACTACTGGGAGGAATGGGCCGATCCGCGGCTGGTGGTCGCGGTGCTGCACAACAACGATCTCAACCAGGTCACCTGGGAGATGCGGGCCATGGAGGGCGCCCCGAAGTTCACCGAGTCCCAGCGGCTGCCCGACGTCTCCTACGCGGACTTCGCCCGCAGCCTGGGCCTGGCCGGGATCGCGGTCGATGAGCCGGCCCAGGTCGGCCCGGCCTGGGAACAGGCCCTGGCCGCCGGCAAGCCCGCGGTGCTGGACGTGCGGACCGACCCGGACATCCCGCCCATCCCGCCGCACGCCACCTTCGAGCAGGCCAAGGACGCCGCCATGGCACTGCTGAAGGGCGACCCGAACCGGTGGGGCGTGCTCAAGGAAGGCCTCATGACCAAGGCCCGGGAGATCCTGCCCGGCCGCAGCGAGTGACCGAACCGGCCCGCCCGGCTCCCGGGCTATCCGGGAGCCGGGTTAACGGCGACGCAAAAGCCGATCGCCGACTGGTATGGATCGCAGATCGTACGGTTAGCGGCGCCGGGCGAGCGGGAACACGAACCACAGCAGGCCGAACACGCAGCCGACGAAAGCCGTGATCAGGCCCGCAGCCAGGCCGCCGCCGACATAGCTGGTCACCAGCAAGACCGCGGCCGAGACGGCCAGGCCGACCGTGGCCAGTCCGCCGATCGCCATCACGCTGGCCGCCCGCACCAGCCGCTCCTTCTGCCCCCGGCGGAACACCAGCCGGTGGTAGGCGACCGGCCCGACCAGCAGCGCCGTCGCCACCGCGGCCAGCACCAGGCTGGCCAGGTACAGGTCCCGCTGTCCGGGGCTCAGCCGGGTGAACCGGGCGGTAAACGGCAGCGAGAGCAGGAACCCGAACAGGACCTGCACCCCAAGCCCGGCCACCCGCAGTTCCTGCAGCAGCTCACCGAGATTCCGGTCAGCCCGCTGCGCCTCGGACTCATCGCGCGGATCACCGGGCGCGGCAGTTCCCGTCCCAGCCCAGCCGCTCGGTCCCATGACCGGCTGGCTACCCACCAGTAGGCGGCCGAAACGGCCTCAGCTGGCGTTCCCGGCTGCGAGCATGCGCTGGTAGCGAGGCGCTGAGTCGGCAGGCCACAACCGGCGGTCGCCGATGACGCGCCGCAGGAAAGATGCTCGCGGCGCTCCGCGGCTACGCCGTCAGCCGGTCAATTCTTCGCCGTAATCATCACCCAACCGAATATCAGACCTGCCATAAGACCCCGGAACAACCACCGAACCAGGAAGCTGCGAATCACCGTCATCCCCGGAAGAAATCGCGGTAATCACATAATCCGCCGACTTAGGAACACTCACCGACCAAGACCCCGTGCACAACCCGTACGCAGGCCCCACAGGACCCGGCCCCGGAGCGTCCGCCACCGCCGTATCCGTGAACACCACAACGGCAACCGTCGTGCTCCCCCCGGCCTTCACCTGCACCTGCCAGGTCCCCGACTCGAAAATGGCACACGCATTCCCGTGATAGTCACTCGCCTGGAAGCTGTCATCAGTGAACGTCCCCGCCAACGTCACCCCCGACGGCGGCGAACTGGAAGCGGCAGAACCAGCCGAACACGCGGCCAGCAACACACAGCACACCGGCAGCAGCCCGAAACGCCTACTCATCGCCGGTGTCCTCGGTCCAGCCGGAATCAATCTCCGTCCCGGCCGCCCAGGGGTCTTCCGCCAGCATCCGGAGGTCCTCCTGCTCTTCCTACTCTGGCATCTCGGGGTATTTCCGCTCTCCCGGTCTATGATCCCGCCTCCCATGCCGATCGTAGATGCTCCCGCCTCGACGACCTGGACTCTGGTCTCAGCATCTGCGGAGCTCCGGCGAGCGGATCGCTCAGCTTGCCGAGGGCACGTATGGCAGCCTCATCCGTCCTCCCTCTCAACTCCCAGAACGGATGGCTGACGTTGGTTAGCTCCCCGATGGCGCCGGCCCGTCCTGCGATCGGGGCTAGCCGGACGAGCGCTTCGAGTGGGATGCGGGCCATAGCGACGAGCTGCTCGTAGGTGCCCTCCCACTGATCGGAATATGGGAAGTCCAACAGTGCGTGCCCGCGGCCTCCAGCTCGGCCAGGACGCCCCAGATCCACTCGGCCTTCTTGGACCACGCCGTCGGGACGGCAATACACCACCGAACCCACGCGGTACCCCATCTAGGGTCCGAATTCCTGGATGGCCGCACGGGCGCAGGCGCGCAGGAAACCGAGCCGCCCGAGAGCGTCGGTGCTGTCGGTGAGCTGGTCGATCGCGCCGGCGAGCGGCAGGCGCCGCAGCCGCGGGTCAGCGATCGCCGCGTGCAGCGCCGCGGCGAACCTGTCGGCCCCGATGACCCGGTAGGGCCGCTCGTAGAAGCCGCGCACCCGGATGTCCAGCGGCGGGGTGAAGCCAAGCTCGTTGTGCCGTGCGGCGACACTCTCGTAGGCCTGGCACATGTGCTGCTCGCGGGTTGGCCAGTCCCGGGCGGATATCGCCGCGGCCAGCGACGCGCCCAGGCCGGCAGGGCCCGCGGGGCCGGCGGGGCCGGGGAGCCGTGCGAAGGCGGTGCCCAGCCACTTGCTGTAGGGCGGGTAGCGCTGGTATATGAGCAGGCACAGTCGCATCAGGTCCCGGGCCAGCCGCGCGGTCACGACGACCGAGCCGAGGTCGTCGCCGGCCTCGGCGCACCGGCCGGGGAAGGCCTCTTCCTGCCCGATGCGCCGCCACTGGCAGGCCAGCAGGTACAGCCACACGTCCCGCGGATACCACGCCAGCCGGGCGCGTACCCGGGTCAGCTCGCCCGGTCCGTCGTGAAACACCTCCCCGGCGGTGAGCTCCGCCAGCCGCTGCGCCGGAGTGGCCAGCCAGTCCAGCAAGGTGACCTCACGCCGCGGGTCGAACCCTAGCTGGCCGGCCAGCCAGGAGCCCAGGCCGGTGACCTCTACGCGGTGCCTGGCGCCGCCGGCGGGTTCCCGGGTGACGGGGAACGCGACGGGATAGCCGCGGAAGGACTCCGGCAGCCGGCTGGCGAGCATCGTGGTGATCGCCCCGGCCTGCCCGGCATCGCTGCCGGTGAGGAAGACCTGCAGGCGCGGACCCCAGTCATGGTCGGTCGAGCGCTGGCTGTCGAGGCCGGCGATCTCCGATCCCGGCCCGAGCAGCGCCGCCGCGTACGGTACCCGCGGGAAGCGCTCCTCCAGGAGCGGGCGCACGACGGCGGCGCAGAACTCGCGGGCCAGCTGCAGACCCGGGATGTACGTGGGAGCCATGCCGGCGATCCTGCCCCTTCGTGTCCCGCCTGTCGTCTGGGTTTCCCGCTCCAGGCCACGGTCAGCGCCGATCCGGTCCACTTCTCCGCCGTATGGCAGACCGAAACCGGCGCCGATCCCCCGGGCCGGCTGATCCTCTAGGGTCCGCCCAGCAGGCCGGCCAGGATACGCGGGTCGCCGTCCGCCACCTCCACGACCTTGGTCCGGCTCGTCTTCCCGGTCACCAGCGTCACGGCCCCGCGGCGGACGCCGAAGGCCGCGGCCACCGCGGCCAGCGCGGCCTCCGTGGCGCGGCCGTCCACGGCCGGGGCGCTGACCCGGACCACGAGGGCCCCGGCCTGCTCGCCGCCCACGCCCGGGCGTGCCGAGCCGGGCCGGACCCGGATCGTGAGCCGCATCCTTTCAGCCCTCCCGGATCTCGCCGCCGGGACCGACCAGGAACGAGAGCTGGCGGCCCGCCGCGGCCGTCAGCACCAGCAGCCCGGCGAGCCAGCCGGTCATTCTCCGGGACCAGGCCCGTGCACCGCCCGGCCGTAGCCGTTCAGCCATCCCAGCATTATGGCCACGGCCGGGGGCGCGGACCAGGCTTGCGGCGAAAACGCAGCCCGCCCGATCCTGGCCTGTTACCCGCTCAGCGGATGTACAGCTCGGCGGCCTCGTACTCGGTGAACTCGGTGTTCGCCGGCACGTCCGCGGCCATCCCGGCGGCCTGGAACGCGGGGAACAGCTGCTCGGCCTGCCAGCGCTCCATGTGCGCCCGGGACTGCCAGACGCTCACGACGTGGAGCCCGATCTCATCCGAGCCGGCCGCCCAGGCGAGCAGGCCGTCGATGTCCTGGGGCGGGTTGTGCTTGGCCGAGACCGTGCGGAAGTTCTCGATGGTGAAGCCCTTGGAGCTGGCGATGTGGATGTAGGCCATGGCTTGCCCTGCCTTTCCTTGCTTGCTTGGCCGCCTGCGGCGGCGGGGATCTGCGCTTGTGCGCTGGCAGGAGCGACGTTACGGAACAGCCGGGAGCCGGCCATCCGGGGAAGTACTCAGCTGAGTACTCATTCATGGCCGGCCGCGGCCCACGCGGCGATCTGGCTGCGGTTGCTGAACCCGAGCTTGACCAGGATGTGCTGCACGTGGTTCTCCGCCGTCCGCTCGGAGACGAACAGGGCCTCCCCGATCTGCTTGTTGGTCAGCCCCCGGGCCACCAGCCGGGCCACCTCGAGCTCCCGCGGGCTCAGCGGTGAGTCCGCGCCCGCCGAGGCCGGAAGCCGGGCCCGCAGCTGGTCGATCCGCTCGGTGAACGGCACCATGCCGAGCCGCGACGCCTCGCCCGCCGTGCGATCCAGCACCGCCCGCGCCCGGGAAAAATCACCGCGGCGGACCAGGACCGCGGCCAGCTCGGCCGACGCCTGCACGGCGTAGCCGCAGGCGCCGTTGGCCTCGCAGATTGACGCCGCGGCCTCCAGATCCGGAACTGCCGCGTCCAGGCGGCCCAGTGCCGCGGCGGCCAGGCCGAGGTGCAGCTCGACCGGTCCCATGTAGACCCCGGCGCCGGCGCCGTTCGCGGCGTGCTGACCCCGGAACGGCGCGAACTTCGACGCCAGGAACTCGATGTCCTCCGTGCGGCCCAGGCCGATAGTGACCGCAAGCGCGTGCCCCCAGGCCGACATGCGCATGGCCGGCAACGGCGCCCAGGACCGGATCGGCCCGGCCAGCGCGTAGGCCGCCTCGGCGCCGGGCCGGTCGCCCTGGTGGAGGCGGATCAGGGTGAGGGTGAGCGCGGGGAAGATGGTGGCGACTCCCTGGGTGGTGTCCACGGCCTCCGGTCGCAGCGGCGCGGGGACGAGGTCGAACGCCTCGGCCAGGCCGGATCGGTCCAGCCCGACGTGCAGTGCCGCCTGGGACAAGATCACGGCGAGACCGCCGATCGCGGCCGGGTGCCCCATGTCACTGAACACCTTGAACCCCTCGCGGGCGAGCCGTGCCGCCTCGGTGAAGCGCCCGGTGGCCAGCGCCAGCGTGGCCCCGATGTTCAGGAAATGCCACCGCCCGACCGGGCCGCTGAGCCGGTCCAGGCAGGAACCGAGGTCGGTGAGCTCACGCTGGATCAGGCGCAGCTGACCGGTCTCGAGCAGGGCGTCGATCCGCCAGAGCCGGCCCCACATCTCGACCCAGGCGCTGCCCAGGACGTCGGCGGCCTCGAGCATCCGGGCCGCCAGCACGATCCGCTCGGCCAGGCCCTCGGGGGCGCAGCAGGCCAGCTGGCGGGCTCGGAGCGCGTCGACCAGCGCGACCGGATCGGCCGCCAATTCGGCGGCGGCCAGCGCGTCCCGGCTGACCGGCCCCGCCCGGTCGTATTCGCCGCGGTACACCAGCGCCTGCGCGTACGAGGCGGACACCCGGGCCCGCAGGTCGTCGGGCAGGTCATCCCCGGCCAGGGCCTGCTCGCAGACACGGCAGATCTCACCGTCCCATTCCGGAACGCCCGTGGCCTCCATCACCAGGGCGGTGCGGGCCAGCCCGAGCCGGTCACGCCGCCGTTCGGCCCGCCGGCCGACCTGGGCCGCCGTCTGCTGCGATCCGGGCAGGTCGCCGCTGCGGGACAGGGCCACGGCCAGGGCGAGCTCGAGCCGGGACCGGTCATCCTCGCCGAGTTCCCCCTCGCCGGCCGCCAGCGCCTGGCGGTACAGCCGCACCGCCTCCTCGAACGCCAGCGCGCCGGCGGCCACGGAAGCGGCTGCCTCGCACGCCGCCACCGCCCGCGCCCGGTCACCGGGCAGCGACGCCTCGATCCGGTGCCGGGCCACCTCCGCCAGGTGCAGGCGCAACTGCCCCTCGTACAGCGCCTCGATCGCGTCCGCCGCCGCGGTATGCAGCCGCCGCTGCTCCTCCGCGCTCAGCTGCGCGACCACCGCCGAACTGACCAGCGCGTGCGAGAAGCGGTGATCGCCGGGGTGGTCCCCGGCCGCCAGGAACCCGGCGCCCCGGCCCTCGTCCAGCGGGCCGAGCAGGCGGAGCACCGGCCGGCCCAGCATCTTGGCCACCACGCCGGCCGAGAAGCTGTTGCCGGCTACCGCGGCCGCCTGCAGCACGGCCCGGGCCTCGTCCGACAGCAGCGTGAGCCGGTACGCCGTGACCTCGAGCACCCGCCCCGGCACGGACGGGCCGGGCGGCCCGGGCGGCCCGGGCGGCCCGGTCAGGGCCGGCTGGGCCAGTGCCGGCTGGGTCAGGGCCGACTGGGTCAGGGCCGACTCGGTCAGGGTCCGGGCCAGCTCCCGGACCAGGAACGGATTGCCGCCCGTCTCGTCGTGCACCCGGCGCGCCTGTTCCGGCGACGCCTCCAGCCCGGCGGCGAGCAGCAGGTCCCCGACCGCCTCGGCGGGCAGGCCGTGCAGGTCCACCCGCTCGGTGTTGGCCTCCGCCGACAGCCGCGGCAAGATCCCGCCCGGCGAGTCCCGGTAGGTCGCGAAGGCCAGGATGCGTGTCCCGCGGAACTGGCGGACGACCTCGGCCAGCAGCACCGCCGACGCCTCGTCCGCCCACTGCAGGTCATCGAGCACCAGCACCAGCCCGCTCCGCTCGGCCGCCCGCGCCAGCCGCCGGCGGATCTCGGCGAACAGCGCGAACCGCCGCGCGGCGCTGGAATCGGCGCCCAGGTCGGCGGCGCCGAACTCCGCCGGCCACGGGTCAGCCCCGGACCCGGTGCCCGGACCGGCCGCGATCCCGTCCAGCACCAGCCGCCACAGCCCGTACGGCGGCGAGCTGTCCGGGTCGGCCGCGCGGGCCCACGCCACCGGAACCCCCCGGGCCTCAGCCGCCGAGGCCAGCTCTTCGGCCAGGCGGGTCTTCCCGATCCCCGCCTCGCCCGTGCACAGCACCAGGCGCCCGCGCCCCGCCAGAGCGCCTTCCAGCAGACCCGTGACCCGCGCCAGCTCGCGGCCACGGCCCGCCATCCCGGCCGTATCGCCCCCCACAGGGGCCACCATAAGGGGCGGGGACGTAACTGCATAGGGTCGAGCAGGCCGAGCGCGTGCGCCGTGGCCGCGGCCTCGCCGCGGCTGGCCGCGCCGAGCTTGCCGAGGATGTTGGACACGTGCACGCTGGCCGTCTTGGGCGAGATGAACAGTTCGCCGGCGATGTCCCGGTTGCTGCGCCCCGCCGCGACCAGCCGCAGCACCTCCAGCTCCCGTCCGGTCAGGCCAAAGTTACCCTCGGTAAGCCCGGCGGAAGCGTCCAGGACGATCCTGGCCCGCCGCGCCACGAGCGTGATCTCCCGGATCAGTGGGTCCGCGCCCAGCCCGCCGGCCAGCTCGGCGGCCTGCTGCAGCCGGCCGGCCGCGCCGTCCCGGTCGCCGCCCGCGAGCGCCGCCTCCGCCGCGTGCCGCAGCGCCTGCGCCCGCGGATAGGGCTCGCTGACCGCGGCCCACGCCGCCGCGGCCTCGTCCCAGGCCTCGCAGAGCCCCACCGGAACCCCGGATAGCTGGGCGTCGGCCGCGGCGAAGGTCAGCCGGCCGGCCCGCTGAGCCGGGCCGAACGTGTCCAGCTTCTCCGCGATCGTGCGCAGCCGGCCTGCCAGCGCGGCGGTCTCGTCGCGCGGCCGCCCGTCCCGGGCCGCCACCAGGCAGACGCCAGCCGCCGCCGCCACCAGCGGCCACGCGTACCGCGGGCTGCCACCGGACAGCTCGTAACCCTCGATGACCCGCGACGCGGTCTCCACCGCGGCGGCCGGCCCGTCCGCGGCCAGCCGCAGCGAGATCTCCAGCAGGCCCAGCGGAAGCTGGTGCTCGTCCACATACGCCGAGCTGCGCAGCAGCTCGGCCGCCTCCGCGGCCGCTTGCGCGGCGGCCGCGACGTCCCCCCGGGCCAGCGTGATGTAGCCGGCCAGGACCGCGATCGTGGACCGGCGCAGCGGGAGCGAGGTGAACTGGAACTCGCGCGCCGCGCGGGCCACCTCGAGGGCCTCGTCCCACCGGCCCAGCGCGAACAGCGGCTCCATCTGGTTGATCGCCAGCAGGCTGCGCGAGTCCGGGCCGATGTAGTACTCGTCCTGGCCCGCGATGCCCCGGCGGGCCGCCTCGACGGCCAGCTCGTGCTCGCCCGCCCCCTCGAGCAGGTGCGAGGTGTTGACCGCGGCCCTGGCCACCTGGCTGTGCGCCCCGGCCCGGACGGCCATGGCGCGCGCCTGTTCGATCAGCTCGACCGGGCCGCTGCCGGCGCCGGCCTGCTGACCGGCGCCGGCCTGGAACATGGCCAGCGTCAGCAGCGCGTCCGCCTCGTTCACCTCGTCGCCGGACTGGCGGGCCAGCGCCAGGGCCTCCTCGGCGTAGGAGCGCTCGATGGCCACGACGGGCACGCAGCGGGCCGCGGCCAGCAGGATCGGGATCCGCACGGCCGGCGCGTCTACCGGGGCGATCGCCAGCGCCGAGGAGAAGTCATCGAAGTATTCCTTGCGGCCCAGGTGCTTCCGGAAGTGGCCCCGGGTCTCCAGCAGCTTGGCGACGCGCGTCGGCTCGCCCGCGGGGTCCAGCTCCTTCAGCGCCGAGCTGGCCAGTGCGATGCCGCGCTCGAACTCCCCGGCCTCCTGCGCGGCGCAGGTCGCCTCCTCCAGCACCCGGGCATGGTCGGCGCCGATCCGCCCGGCCGCGTCCGGTACCTGGTCCCACAGCTCGAGCACCCGGGCCAGCAGCGACAGCCGCTCGGCCGGAGCCACGGCCCGGCCCGCCTGCGCCGCGGCCCGCCACGCGCCGATCAGCGCCCAGACCGAGTCGTGCGCCGAGTGCCAGTGGTGGGCCATCTCGATGGTGGCCCGGCCCGGCGGCACCAGCGAGGGATCGGCCTCGATGGCCTCGGCGAACCGGCTGTGCAGCCGTCCGTGCTCGCCGGGCAGCAGGTCGTCGTGCACCGCCTCGCGGATCAGCTCGTGCCGGAACGTGTAGCCACCCTCGTGCGGACGCAGCACGTTGGCCGTCACGGCCGGACGCAGCGCGCCGGTCAGCGCGGCGTCATCCAGGCCGGTGACGGCGGCGAGCAGCGCGTGCCCGGTGGTCTGGCCGCCCGCGCTGGCCACCCGCAGCACCTCCTGCGTCTCCTCCGGCAGCCGGCGCACGCTGTCCAGCAGCAGGTCGCGCAGGGACTCGGGCAGCCCGCAGTTCAGCTCGCCGTCACGGCCCAGCAGCGTCTCCACGAACAGCGGGTTGCCCTCGCTGCGGTGATACAGCGCGTCGGCCACGTCGCCGGCGAGCTGGCGGCCGAGGATCCCCGCGGCCAGCTCGGCGGTGTCGTGCCTGGTCAGCCTCGGCAGCTCGATCCGCTCGACCCAGGCGATCCGGTCCAGCGCGGCGAGCATCGGGCGCAGCGGATGGGTCCGGTGCAGCTCGTCGGACCGGAACGTCGCGACGATCAGCAGCCCGCCGATGGCCCGCTGGTTGCCGATCAGGAAGGTCAGCAGGTCCCGGCTGGAGCGGTCGGCCCAGTGCGCGTCCTCGATCACCAGGACCACCGGCGAGTTCCGGGCCAGGTGGTCCAGCGCGCTGAGCATCTCCTCGAACAACCGCGCCCGGGCCTCGCCCGGGTCTCTGCCAATATCCGGGCCGGTATCGGGCTCGCCGAGTTCGGGCAGCAGCCGGGCCAGCCCGCGCGTGGTCCGGCCGGGCAGCATCGAGGCCACCGCATCCGCGCCGTGCTCGTGGACCAGGTCGCGGAGAACCGCGGTGAACGGCGCGAACGGCAGCCCGTCAGTGCCCAGCTCCAGGCAGCCGCCGACCAGAACACAAGCCCCCGCCGCCGTGGCGGCCTGACCGAACTCGCCGACCAGCCGGGACTTGCCGACCCCGGCCTCACCGCCCAGCAGCACAGCCGTCGGGCCGCCCTGGCGCACGCCGGCGAACGCGGCTTCCAGGGCGGCCATCTGCTGGTCCCGCCCGACCAGGACGGGACCGGTCGCTCGCCCGCTCATCTCGTCTGCTGTCAGCATCCCACGCGGGTCTGGCCTTCCACGAGGGCCGGCGGGCGCCGGGGCGGTCACGGCCGCCCTCAGGCGGCGTGGCGTGCGGCAGGCACGCGGTCGGCGGCCTCGTCCCCCGCGGCCCGGAACGAGCCGTCCACGTAGTCGGGGATGGCTGGGGCGGCGAACTCGTCCGCCGCGGCCAGCCGGGCGCCGCGGCGCAGGGCCCGCGCCGCGCGGCTGGCGGTCCGGGCCGTCGCCGCCCGGTGCGCCTGTTCCCTCAGGTCACGACCGTGCTGTGCGACAAGCTCGCGCAGAATCTCGGGATGCATGGTTCCTCCTAGACCCCCGGGAACTCCTCTGGTCCCCACATCCTCAAGGTTCGGCGTAAGGCCCCACCCCCCGCATCGGACGAATGCCTTATCTTCGGTCCCCGGAACGGCTTAGGCCTCGTCCCCCGTCCGGTACCTCGCCCCTAAGCCGTCTTAGGCCAGGTCAAACCCTATATTCCGAACGAGCCCGGGTACGTGCGGCCGCCAAATCCTCTCGAGCTGGCCGGACCGGGTCCCGCGTGGAGGGGACCCTCGGCTACCCGGCTGAACTCGGGGGCCCGGTGCGCGGCGGCTAAGGCGTATCGAAGAGCCTGAGGTCATGAGCCCGGGCGGCGGCCTCGCCGCGGCTGGCGGCGCCGAGCTTGCCCAGGATGTTGGACACGTGCACGCTGGCCGTCTTGGCCGAGATGAACAGCTCGGCGGCGATCTCGCGGTTGCTCCGGCCGGCCGCCACCAGGCGGAGCACCTCGAACTCCCGGTCGGTCAGCCCGAGCCGGTCCGGTCCGGGTTCGCCGGGGCCGCCGGTGAGCGAGATCCGCGCCCGCCGGGCCAGCGCGCCGATCTCGCCGCTCAGTGGCCCGGCCCGCAGCCGGTCAGCCAGCGGCGCGGCGCGGCGCAGCCGCTCGGCCGCGGCCTCCCGGTCCCCGTCCGCCAGCGCCGCCTCAGCCGCCTGCAGCAACGCGGCCGCCGTCGGGTAGGGCTGGCCGAGAGCCTCCCACGCCGCCGCCGCCTCGTCCCACGCGGCCCGCGGCGCGGCGGGCCCGCCGCGCCGCAGCGTGCCCGTCTGCCCTTGCGCCGCGAAGGTCAGCTGGTAGGCCCGCTGCATCGGCCCGAACGTCTCCAGCTTCCCGGCGATGATCCGCAGCCGCTCCAGCAGGGCGGCGGCCCGCTCACCGGCCCGCTCACCGGCCCGGTCACCGGCCGGGCCCCGGGCACCCGGAGCCGGGTGCAGCGCGGCCAGGCCCGCGTGGGCCAGGGCGACGAGCAACGGCCAGGCGTACAGCGGGGCGGCACACGACAGGTCATGCCGGTCGAGCAGCGCGGCCGCCCCGGTCAGGGCCGCGTCCGGCCCGTCCGCGGCCAGCCGCAGCCTCGTTTCCTGCCCGGCCAGCGGCAGGTGGTACTGGTCCTCGTAGTGGGCGTCCGACAGCGCCCGGCGGGCGTCGGCCACGGCCTCGGCGGCGGTCGCCAGGTCGGCCCGGGCGATGGCCACCTGGGCCTGCATCGTCCGCAGCGCGGCCCGGTGCAGCGGGGGCGGGGCCAGCTCGAGAGCCTGCCCGACCACTTGGAGCGCCTCGTCCCAGCGGCCGAGGGCGATCAGCGGTTCGGCCAGGTTGATGGCCAGGAACGTGCCCAAGGCCCGGGCCAGGCCGGCGGCTTCCGCGTCGCGCATTCCCTGCCGCGACACCTCGGCCGCGCGCTCGTGTTCACCCGCGCCTTCCAGCAGGTGCGACTCGAGGACCGCGGCGCGCAGCTGCGATTGCCAGTCGCCGGCCCGCCCGGCCAGCGCCCGGGCCTCGGCGATCAGCGCGAGCGCCTCGCTGCCCGCCGGCGCCTGATAGCCCGGGGCGGCGGTGCCGAGGCCCAGGGTCAGCAGCGCGTTCACCTCGTTGGCGGTGTCGCCGGCCTGCCGGGCCAGTTCGAGGGCCTCGGCGGCGTAGGCCCGCTGCCCGGGCGTGCGGCCGAACGGGGCCATGGTCAGCAGGACCTCGGCTCGCGCGGAGGCCGAGACGTCGGCGGGCACCAGGGCCAGGGCCGCGTGCAGATCCTCGGCGTCGCCCGGATCGCCGAGATGGCGCTTGAACCGGCTGCGCTGGGCCAGCATCCGCGCTGCCCGGGCCGGCTCGAGGTCCGGGTCTATGTCCTTCAGCAGCGCGTTGACCAGCGTGAGCCCCCGCTGGTCGTCGCCGGACAGCTCGGCGGTGCCGACGGCCGCCTCCAGCACCCCCGGGCGGTCGGTGCCGATCCGCCGCGCCGCGTCCGGCACCTGATCCCACAGGGCCAGCACCCGGCCGAGCAGCGCCAGCCGCTCCGCGTAGGCCGCCGACCGCCCGGCCTGCGCGGCTGCGGGCCAGGCGCTGGTCAGCGCGCGTGTCGCGTCCCGTGCCTCGTACCAGTGATGAGCCACCTCGATCGCTGCCCGGCCGGACTCCACCAGCGACGGGCCGGCCTCCAGGGCGGCGGCGAACCGGGCGTGCAGCCGCTCGCCCTCGCCGGGCAGCAGGTCGTCGTAGACCGCCTCCCTGATCAGGGCGTGCCGGAACGAGTACCCGCCCCGCCTGGCCAGCAGCACGTTGGCCGCCACGGCCGGGCGCAGCGCCCGGGCCAGCTCCTCATCGTCGAGCCTGGTCACCGCGGACAGCAGGGCGTAGCCGTTCGGGTCGAGTCCCGCGCTGGCCACCCGCAGCACGTCCCTGGCCGGCTCAGGCAGCCGCGCCACGGCGGCCAGCAGCAGGTCACGCAGGGATTCGGGCAGGTCCCTGGTGAGGTCCGGGCTGTGCAGCAGCTCCTCGGTGAACAGCGGGTTCCCCTCGGACCGCTCGAACAGCCGGGCGGCCAGCTCGGGACCGGGCTCGTACCCCTGCAGGCGAGCCGCGAGCTCCTCGGTCTCGCCGCGGGTCAGCCGGGGCAGGTCCAGCCGCTGCACCCACTCGATCCTGGCCAGCTCGGCGAGCACCGGTCGCAGCGGATGGGTCCGGTGCAGCTCGTCGGAGCGGAAGGTGACCGCGATCAGCACGCCGCGCAGCGCTCGCTGCTGGCCGATCAGGAACGTGAGCAGGTTGCGGGTGGACTCATCGGCCCAGTGCGCGTCCTCGACCACCAGGACCGCGGGCCGGGGCCCGGCCTCGGCGAGGCGCCCGAGCAGCGTGAGCCACTCCTCGAACAGCCGGGACCGCACCGGATCACGATCCCCGTCCGGCTCGCCGAGCTCGGGCAGCAGCCTGGCCAGCTCCGGCCCGCCCCGGCCCGGGACCATCGCCGTCACCGCCCCGGCGCCGAGCTCGCGGACCAGATCGCGCAGCATGCTCACGAACGGGGCGAACGGCAGCCCGTCACCGCCCAGCTGCAGGCATCCACCGGTCAGCACCCGCGTCGGCCCGGCCCCGGCGGTGAACCCGGCGGTGAACTCGGCGATGAGCCGGGACTTGCCGACGCCGGCCTCGCCGCCGATCAGCACGGCCCGGTACCCGCCCCGGCCGGCGGCCTCGGACGCCGCCCGCAGGACGGCCAGCTGACCGGCCCGTCCCACCATGACCGGGCAGGAGCGACCCGCCATGGTTACCAGGATGCCACCTTTCACTACACTGGAAGGAGCCATCCGATCCGGTGGCAGCTCCCGGTACCGAACGAACGAGACTCACGCATGCCCGCACCGCACCGCACCGCCCCCCCGCAGGACGCCCTCGCGACGCGCGACGACCTGCGCAACGTCGCCATCGTCGCGCACGTCGACCACGGCAAGACCACGCTGGTGGACGCGATGCTGTGGCAGTCGGGCGCGTTCCGGGCCAACGCGAACGTGGCCGAGCGGGTGCTCGACTCCGGCGACCTGGAGCGGGAGAAGGGCATCACCATCCTGGCCAAGAACACCGCGGTGCACCACGGCGGGCTGACCATCAACATCGTGGATACGCCCGGGCACGCGGACTTCGGCGGGGAGGTGGAGCGCGGCCTGTCCATGGTCGACGGGGTGCTGCTGCTGGTCGACGCCAGCGAGGGGCCGCTCCCGCAGACCAGGTTCGTGCTGCGCAAGACGCTGGCCGCCAGGCTGCCGGTGATCCTGGTCATCAACAAGGTGGACCGGCCCGACGCGCGGATCGCCGAGGTCGTGGACGCCTGCTACGAGCTGTTCATCGACCTGGACGCCACCGAGGAGCAGATCGAGTTCCCCATCGTGTACGCCTCAGCGCGAGCCGGGCGGGCGTCCCTCGCCCGCCCCGCGGACGGCGAAATGCCTGACTCCAGGGACCTGGAGCCGCTGTTCGAGACGCTGCGGGCCACCGTCCCGGCGCCCGTATACGAGGTCGGCGCGCCGTTGCAGGCCCACGTCACCAACCTCGACGCCAGCTCCTACCTGGGCCGCATCGCCCTGTGCCGGATCCGCAACGGCACCATGTCCCGCGGCCAGCAGGCCGCCTGGTGCCGGCGGGACGGCTCGATCGAGCGGGTCAAGATCTCCGAGCTGTACCTGACCGACGCGCTGGAGCGGGTGCAGGCCGACTCGGCCGGCCCCGGGGACATCGTGGCCATCGCGGGCATCCCGGACATCATGATCGGCGAGACCCTGGCCGACGTCGACGACCCGCGCCCGCTGCCGCTGATCACCGTGGACGAGCCGGCCATCTCGATGACGATCGGGGTGAACACCTCGCCACTGGCTGGGCGGGCCGCGGGAGCCAAGGTCACCTCCCGGCTCGTGCGGGACCGGCTGGACCGCGAGCTGGTCGGGAACGTGTCGCTGGCCGTGCTGCCCACCGAGCGGCCGGACACCTGGGAGGTCCGCGGCCGCGGCGAGCTCGCGCTGGCCGTGCTGGTGGAGACCATGCGGCGGGAGGGGTACGAGCTGACCGTGGGCCGGCCCGCCGCCGTGACCAGGGACATCGACGGCGAGGTCTTCGAGCCGGTCGAGCGCCTCTCCGTGGACGTGCCCGAGGAGTACCTGGGCACGGTCACCTCGCAGATCGCGGTGCGCCGCGGCCGGATGGAGACGATGACCAACCACGGCACCGGCTGGGTCCGGATCGAGTTCGTGGTGCCGGCGCGGGGGCTGATCGGCTTCCGCACCCAGTTCCTCACCGAGACCCGCGGCACCGGCATCATGCACCACGTCTTCGAGGGCTACGAGCCCTGGTCGGGGCCCATGCGGGGCCGGGCGACCGGCTCGCTGGTCGCCGACCGGCCGGGCAACGCCTCCGCCTACGCCATGTTCAACCTGCAAGAGCGCGGCTCGCTGCTCGTCTCCCCGGGCACCGAGGTGTACGAGGGGATGATCGTGGGGGAGAACTCCAGGCCCGACGACATGGACGTCAACATCACCCGCGAGCGCAAGGTCACCAACGTCCGCCAGTCGACCGGCGAGGAACTCGAGCGGCTGGTGCCGCCGCGGCTGCTGAGCCTGGAGCAGGCGCTGGAGTTCTGCGCCGACGACGAGTGCGTGGAGGTCACCATCTCGGCGGTCCGCCTGCGCAAGACGATCCTGGACGCCCGGGAGCGCTTCCGCGAGCGGGCCCGGGCGTCCCGGGCTTAACTGCCCCCGGGTGCCGGCACGCAGGCACCCGGGAGCGCTTCCAGCGGCGACCCCGGCCCGCCGGGACGGTGCTCGGCCCGCCCCGGCCGCCCGGTGGTCTCACCGGAGAAAATACGGCACCGGCCCGCGGGCGCGGGGTGCCATGCGACGAGCGCCGTGATCGGCGCGGGGAACGGTCCGGTGCCGGCGAGGAACGGCGCGGCCCGGGCGTCTAAGGGCAGGCTCGGGGGACCAACAGTGCCCCCGGGCGTCAACGCGTAGGCTCGGGGGGACTAACAGTGGGCTCGGGGGACCAGCACAGTGCCCCCGTGTCCTGCGCGGTATTCCCGCGCGGGGCCTGCCGCCGGACTTATAGTGCGGCGATGGTCGTCCTCACGATCATTCTCGCCTCGGTGGCCGCCGCGCTGTCGGCCGCCGTGCTGTTCTGGAAGCAGACGTCACGGCGAGTAGGTACGCCGCCACAGCGAGCGACCTATGAGGCCTTGCACACCGCCAGCGAGGCCGTCGCCGCGCTGCGCGACGGGCTGACCCCGGACACCGCGGTCAAGGCGGCGCCGGCCCTGCGGCGGCTGCTCGGCACGCCCGCCGTGGCCATCGCGGACCGGACGGACCTCATCGCCTGCGAAGGCTCCGAACGGCACGCCGAGGCCCTCGCCCGCCGCCTGCACGACGTCGTGGCGTCCGGCCGCCCGCAGCTGCTGAGCGCGTCCGACCTCGGCTGCGGCCACGGCGGTGACTGCCCGATGCGGGCCGGCGTCGCCGTGCCCATCGCGGTCGACGGCGCGCTGGTGGGGGCGCTGGCGGCGCTGGGCCCGTCCGCCGACGCGGCGCTGATGCGGACCGCGGGCGAGGTCGCCCGGTTCGTGTCCACGCAGCTGGCCCTGGCCGAACTCGACGCGTCCAGGACCCGCACCGTGCAGGCGCAGCTGAACTTCCTGCGGGCCCAGATCAGCCCGCATTTCATCTACAACGCGCTGACCGCGATCGAGTCCTACGTCCGGTCCGACCCGGAGCGCGCCCGGGACCTGCTCGTCGGCTTCGCCGAGTTCATCCGCTGGGCCTTCCGCGAGCACAGCCAGTACGCCACCCTGGCCGAGGAGTTGCGGTTCGTGGATACCTACCTGGAGCTCGAGCGCGCCCGCTTCGGCGACCGCCTGGTGGTCAGCCTGCGGGTGGCCCCGGAGGTCCTGCCCGTCCGGGTCCCGTCGCTGGTGCTGCAGCCGCTGGTCGAGAACGCCGTCCGGCACGGCCTGGAGCGGGTCAGCGGGACCGCCCGGCTGCAGATCTCCGCGGAGGACGGGGGCCACGAGGCGGTCGTCACGGTCGAGGACCACGGTGTCGGCGTGGACCCGGGGCAACTCGCCGGTGTGCTGTCCGGCCAGTGGGGCAGTGAATCTGTCGGACTCCGCAACGTGGACGAGCGCCTCCGCGCTACCTTCGGGAACGACCACGGGCTGACGATCGAGACCGGGGTCGGGGCGGGCACGAAGGTGACCATGCGCCTGCCGAAGTTCTGCGCGGCGATGGGCGGGTCATGAACGTCGCGCGGGCCCAGGCCGAGATCCCCGCGGCGTCCGCGCTGGTCGTCGACGACGAGACGCCGGCCCTGGACGAGCTGGTCTACCTGCTCCGCGCGAACTTCCCGATCGCCCCGGTGCACGCCGCGCAGAATGCGAGCGACGCGCTGCGGCGCCTCCAGGAGCGCCGCTACGACGTGGTCTTCCTCGACGTGAGGATGCCCGAGCTCAGCGGCATCGAGCTGGGGAACGTGCTGCGGCGGTTCGCCGCACCGCCCGCCATCGTCTACGTCACCGCCTACGAGGAGTACGCGGTGCGCGCCTTCGACATCGGCGCGCGCGACTACCTGCTCAAACCCGTCTCCCGGGCGCGGCTGCGCACCGCGCTGGAACGCGCCCTCGGCCCGCTGGCGGCCGAACGGGCCGGCCTGCCTCCCGGCGACGATTCGTCCGGCCTGATCCCGGTCGAGACGGCCGGACGGACCAGGTTCGTCGCCCGTGACCAGGTGCACTGGGTGGAAGCCGAGGGTGACTACGTGCGGCTGCACACCGCCGACGGCGGCGCGCACCTGGTGCGGATCCCGATCTCACATCTGGAAGAGCGGTGGTCGGCCCACGGCTTCATCCGCATCCACCGCGGCTACCTCGTGTCGTTCAGGCACATTACGGAGTTCTCCGTGACCGGAAGCGTTCACACGGTGATGGTGGGCGGCCGCTCGCTGCCGGTCAGCCGGCGCCACGTGCGGGACGTCCGCGACCGGATCCTCCGGGTCGGCCGGCGGGGCTGACGGTGGAGGAGACCCGGCCAGCACAGCCCAGGCCAGCACAGCCCAGGCCAGCACAGCGCCAGCTCGTCGTCTGGCGCGGCGATCAGGCGCCGGTTGAGCGCGGCATCCCCGGGCCCGGCGACCTGCGAGACGACACGAAGACCGGGCGGCTGCTCGTCGGCTCGCTGATCCGGGCGCAGCTCGGCCTGTCCCTGCTGTGCCTCATGCTCGCGCTGACCGTGACCGTCTCGTTCCCGGTCGTCGCCGCGCTGGTGCCCGCGGTGGGCCGGATGAGGGTGGCCGGCCTGCCGCTCACCCTGATCGTGCTCGGCTTCGCGTTCTATCCCGTGTTCCTGGCGATCGGCTGGTTCTACCACCGTCAGGCCCGCCAGCTCGAGGCCAGGTTCACCGACCTGGTCGACCCCCCCGGTGACTGACGCCGGGGCCAGCGCGATCGCGTTCGTCACCCTGCTGACGATCGTGGTCGGTGCCCGCGGCATCCGGGTCGCGCGGACACCGGACGACTTCATGGTCGCCGCGCGGCAGGTCCCGCCCGCGCTGAACGCCGCCGCCATCTCGGGTGAGTACCTCTCGGCCGCGTCCTTCCTGGGCATCGCGGGCCTGATCGTGTCGCAGGGCCTCGGCTCGCTGTGGTACTCGGTCGGCTACACCGCCGGCTACCTGGTCCTGCTGCTGCTGGTGGCGGCGCCGCTGCGGCGGTTCGGCGCGTACACCATCCCCGATTTCGCCGACGGGCGGCTGGGATCCAAGGGCCTGCGCCAGGTGGCCACCGTGCTGGTCCTGATCATCGGGTGGTTCTACCTGCTGCCCCAGATGAAGGGCGCGGGCATCACGCTGCAGTGGGTCCTCGGCACGCCCTACTGGATCGGCGTGGTCACGCTCGGCGTCGTCGTGAGCGGCAACATCGCGATGGGCGGGATGAAGGGCATCACGTTCGTCCAGTGCTTCCAGTACTGGCTGAAGCTCTGCGCGATCGGCATTCCCGCGCTGGTGCTGCTGATCGCGACCGGGCACGCCTCCGCCCGCAACCTCCAGCCCGGCCACGCTCCGGTCTTCATCCGCGCCACCGTCGTCCAGGTGCCGCAGGCGATCGGCTTCACCCTGGCCCACCCGACCCGGGCGACGGTCACCGGCCTGCTCGACGAGCGGCGGTACCGCCACCAGACCGTGCCGCTGTGCGCCTGCCGCCACGTCGCGGGCGCGGGCACGCAGATCGGCTTCGCCGCGGGTGCCCCGGCCCCCGCCAGCCTGGCCATGGCGTCATCCCCCGGCGTGGCCTGGGACTCCCCGCTCTCGGCCGCGGGCACCGACGGCGCTCACCCGCTGGTGTCGACCTACGGCATCATCATCGCCACGTTCTTCGGCGCGGTCGGGCTGCCGCACATCCTCGTGCGCTTCTACACCAACCCCGACGGCGAGGCGGCCCGGCGTACGACCCTGATCGTGGTGCTCCTGCTGAGCACGTTCTACCTGTTCCCGGCGGTGCTGGCCGTCCTGACCAGGCTGCACGCGCCGCAGCTGTACCTGGCCGGGGACTCCGATGACGTCATCCTCGCCCTGCCGTCGCTGCTGCTGCCCGGGCTGCCGGGCGCGCTGCTGGCCGCGCTGGTCGCCGCGGGGGCCTTCGCCGCCTTCCTGTCCACCTCGTCCGGCCTGCTCGTCAGCGTCGCGGGCGCGCTGTCGCACGACTTCATGCACGGCGGCGTCACGTCGTTCCGCTGGTGCGCGATCGTCGCGGGCGCGGTGGCGACGGCCGCCTCCCTGCTGATCGGCCGCTTCTCGCTGGCGCTGCTCGTCGGGTGGGCGTTCGCCATCGCGGCGTCATCGTTCTGCCCGCTGCTGGTGCTGGGGATCTGGTGGCGTCAGCTCACCCGGGCGGGTGCGGCGGCGGGCATCGTGGTGGGCGGCGGCGCCTGCCTGGCCGCGATCGTCGCGACCATGGCCGGCGCGGCGACCCGCGGCTGGAGCGAGGTCCTCCTGGGGCAGCCCGCGATCTGGACGGTGCCGCTCGCGTTCGGCGTGATGATCGTCACCTCGCTGCTCACCCAGCGGACTCTGCCCGGCCACGTCGGGCAGGTCATGCTGCGCATGCACCTGCCCGAGGCACTGAGCCGCCAGGACTACCGGTCCTCCCCGCTGGAGCGCGCCCGCCGGTCACCTGGCCGGTGACCGGTCCCGCCCCCCCGTGGCCAGCACAGCTACCTGCCGCGGTCCCGGCGGAGCCGGTCCAGGACCTGATCGGGATGGTCCGCGGTCACCCGGATCATGGCCCGGACCGCGTCGGCCAGGGAGACCCGCGGCACCCCGAGCTCGATCGCGGCCGAGTCGGCCCACATGTTCAGCTCCCGGTACAGCTCGGGGCTCAGGTCCAGGGTGATCCGGACCGGCTTGGACCGGATCGCGGTCCGGCCGGCCGGGCGCGCATCGGGCTCGGCCCGCCGGGCGGCCGCGGCCGCCATCTGCGCCTTGCGCAGCTCCCGCTCTCGCTGTGCGGTCATGATCGCACCGGGCTCATGACCGGACGCCGCACAGCGGCGCGCAGCGCTCGATGAGGTCGCGGGCCACCTGGCGCCATACGTCGCAGCCCACCTGCCTGATCGGCACACCGAAGCTCTGGGCGTAAACCTCGCGCCGGGGCACCGCCGTGGCCAGCACGTCATAGCCGAGATCGGCCAGCGCCTCCCGGGCGTCGGTGGTGGAGTGCGCCCGCGCCACGCAGCGGTTAAGCAGGATGGCCGAACGCACCGGCTTGTCCCGCACCTCCCGGACCTCGGCGATCTCGTCCCGCACGGGCGTGGTCCGGTTGATCTCGATCGGGCTGGGCGCGCACGGGATCAGGATCTCGTCGGCGTACCGCAGCGCCGACCGGGCGATGCCGGCGTGGTCTTCGATCTGCGGCGTGTCGATGATCACCACGTCGTCGTGCTTGGCGATCTCGGGCAGGCGGCGGTGCAGCTCGCGCGAGGGCAGGGCCACGATCCGGAACGGGAACGCCGCCTGCTCCGGCGCGAGCCCGGGATACATGGCGGCCAGATCGGACCATTCCAGCGCGCTGCCCGAGGGGTCCGCGTCCACCAGCAGCACACTGTTGCCGGCCTGGGCGAAGACATGGGCCAGCCAGACCGCGGAGGTCGTCTTCCCAGTGCCCGGCTTCAGGTTGGCCAGGGCGAGTCTCAGCCCTGTCATCCAGGCATTATTGCAGCGTCCGGCGTATTGCGGTACCCCGACTCCGGTAATGGCCGTACTGCAGTATGTACTGCAGCGTTACCCAGGGATCGGGGGAGCGCCCGGCTGAGCGCCCCGCGGCCAGGGCTCCATCCGGGCCGCGGGGCGCCGTCGCTCGTCCCGCGATCCTCAGACGCCCTCGTCGTCTTCGTCGTCCAGCTCGGCCTCGGCCACGGCGATGGCCAGGCCCAGGGCCCGCGCGATGTGCCCGCCGGCGGCCATGACGCGGGGACCGCCCACGACCGGGGCCACGGCGATCATGACGCCCTGGATGTCCTCTATGGTCAGGCCGCCCTCGGCGACGGCCGGGGCAGTGGCGAGCCAGGAGATGGGCGGCGCGTCCACGGCGATCAGGGCGGCCAGCCTGGCCAGTATGTACTCGCGCGGCGACAGGGAATTGTGATCGATCGAAACGGCGGTCATCTCGGTCAGCGTGTCCAGGACGGGTGTGTCGCCATTCAGGTCATCTACAGTCATGCCATCCTCCGGGTTATCACGTGGGCGGTGCGTGGCTCCAGTCCACCGTCATTCCCCGACCTGGGGTATCACCCAGCAGGGGTGAACCGGCGAGGATCAGCTGACCGTGGCCCGGGCGGCGGCGAAGCGCTGGTGGCGGGCGTGGTCGTGCTGCCCGAGGAAGGCCTTGAACTGGCCGAGCCGGTAGGCGGGGCCGCCGCGGGAGTGCGCGATCTCGAGCTCGAAGTCCAGGCCCAGCTGCCGCAGCCGGCCGGGCACCGCCGCGGCGCTCACCCCGGGGGCCAGGTCCGCTATCTGCCGGGCGGTCAGGAAATCGTCCCTGGACCGCAGCACCCGGAACACCGGGTCGTGCACCGGCAGCATGGCCTCGGCCGCCTGCGCGGGGCCCGCGTGCTCCAGCGCCCGGCGGATCGCCGTGCCGACCGCCTCGGCCACCGGGGGCGGGAAGGCGTTGCCGATCTGCCGGTACCGCGCGGTCTTCAGCCCGCTGAACCGCCAGCCCCACTCGTCCTGCCAGCCCTGCAGCCTGGTCACCATCTTGCAGGTCAGCCGCGGCGTCAGCGCCGGGTCGGCGGAAGCGGCCGGGGCCTCGTCCGCGATGCCGAGCCCGTCGACGCCGAGGTCCGCCCAGGCCTGCTTGGCCCGGGTCGGGCCGAGGTCGGCGCCGCCGTGCTTCTTCGAGCCGCCCACGACGGTGGGCGCGATCCGGTCGGCCCGCCGCGCCCACGCGGCCGCGCCGGGCCAGCCGCGCGCGGCCATCAGGTCGCCCACGGTCTGGCCGACGGTCGCGGGCGGGTGCGGCGACGGCGACGGCCAGCGGAACCAGGGCGCGTCCTGCGGGCGCAGCGCGACCAGCACGGTGCGCGGCCGCAGCTGCGGCACGCCGAAGTCCGACGCGTGCAGCAGCCGCCACCCCGGCACGTACCCCAGGTCCGCCAGCCGGTCCAGCACGTGCTGCCGGTACGCACTGAACCGGCTGGTGCTCAGCCCCCTGACGTTCTCCAGCAGCAGGGCCTGGGGCCGGATGATCCCGCACAGCTCCACGGCCCAGGCGAACAGGTCGCGCTCGTCGGCCGCGCCGAGCTGCCGGCCCGCCACGGTGAACGGCGGGCACGGGACCCCGCCCGCCAGCAGGGCCACGCCCCGGTAGTCGCCCGGGCGCCACAGCACCGGGTCGGCCGCGTCGCCCTCGGCGACCTTCCAGCCCGGCCGGTTGGCGCGCAGCGTGGCGCACGCCGCCGCGTCGAGTTCGACGGCCAGGGCGTGCTCGAAGCCGGCCCGCTCGAGCCCGAGGGCCTGCCCGCCCGCCCCGGCACAGATCTCGACCACCTCAAGATCTGCCACCCCGGCCTCCTGTTCGGTCCCAGCTCCCGTCCGAAGAACCCTTATCCGCCCGCCGGCCCATTTTCCCGCAAGAGCGCGCGTTGCGCCGCAAGCTGCGGGCATCGCCGTAACGTGTCGAGTGCCAGGACTCTAGCGGGATCCGCCGACATTTTCTCCGCTACGCGAATGCCGCGGAGACAGGCCGCGCTGGCGCGGCGGAAGCTGCTGGCGGGCCAGTTCCTCGGGCAGTGGCAGCAGCGGGTTCGACGTGCTGTCCACCACGGCCTGCGCGATGCCGGTGAGCTTCTGGCCGCGGGCCCTGGCCACGTTCCTGAGCAGGTCGAACGCCTGCCGTGGCCGGAGCCGGTGCCGTTCGGCCAGCACGCCGATGGCCTGCTCCACCCGGACCCGCGCGACCAGCGCGTGCTCGAGCTGGGCCACGGTCACCGCGAGCCGGGCGGCCTCATCGGCCTCGTCCCCCTGGCCCCCTTGGTCCCCCTGGCCCCCCGGCCCGGCGGGGGGTCCCACGGCCGGCGCCGGCCCGCCGAGGTCGGCGGCCAGCAGGTCGGCGAGCACCATCGCGCTGGTCAGGTCGGCGGTCTGCTCCGACCCGACCTGCCAGCCCTCCCCCGACCGGCGCACCACCACCTGGTCGCCGCCATTTCCGTCAGGGGCCACGTCCTCACCCTCGCGCTGCGTCGTCTCCCCGCCCATGTCCGTCCTGTCCTGCGGCCCGCACCACGGACCGTTCGGCATCTATTATCCCGTACTGACCGCGGTCAACCGCTCGCGGACCTGCGCCGCCGAGGGGTTGACCGCGGTGGTCCCGTCCGGGAACACGACGGTGGGTACGGTCTGGTTGCCGCCGTTGACCGACATCACGAACTCGGCCGCGGCCTCGTCACGCTCGATGTCGACCTCGGCGATCTCGATCCCGGCCCGGGCGAGCTGCTTCTTCAGGGTGCGGCAGAAACCGCACCATGAGGTGGTGTACATCGTCAGCTGGCCGGGCAACCGCCGCCTCCTGCAAGTAGGTGAAAATTACTGGATCATGTAACACCGGCGAGGCTGGTTGCGTTCCCGAGGGTGAACGGCCATAGGAGGGTGCGGTGACCGAGGTCGCGGCCGACGCGCTGCTGACCGAGCTGGATCCCGAGCAGCGCGAGGTGGCCATGGCCACCCGGGGCGCGGTCTGCGTGCTGGCCGGCGCCGGGACCGGCAAGACGCGCGCGATCACGCACCGGATCGCGTACGCCGCCACCATCGGGGTGGTGGACCCGGCGCACGTGCTGGCCCTCACGTTCACCGTGCGGGCGGCCGGCGAGATGCGCGGCCGGCTCCGCCAGCTCGGGTTCGCGCGGGTGCGCGCGTCCACGTTCCACGCGGCCGCGCTGCGCCAGCTGAACTACTTCTGGCCGCGCGTGATCGGCGGCCGGCCGCCGCGGCTGATCGACACGAAGATGAGCCTGGTGCGCGAGGCGGCCAGTCAGGCGCGGGTCCGGCTGGACGGCCCGGGGCTGGCCGACGCCGCCAGCGAGATCGAGTGGGCCAAGACGACCCAGGTCCGCCCGGACACCTACGCTCGCGCCGCGGCCGCGGCGGCCCGCTCGCCGGTGGCAGGCGCCGAAGGGATGGCGGTCGTGTACGACGGCTACGAACGGCTCCGGCGCGAGCGCCACCTGATCGACTTCGAGTCCGTCCTGGAACTGACCGCCGCCATCGTGCTCGAGCACCGGGGCGCGGCCGAAGCGGTGCGCGACACGTTCCGGTACTTCGTGGTCGACGAGTACCAGGACGTGAACCCGCTGCAGAAACTGCTGCTCGACGCCTGGCTGGGCGACCGCGACGACCTGTGCGTGGTGGGTGACCCCCACCAGGTGATCTACTCGTTCACCGGCGCCACGCCGGATTACCTGATCGGCTTCACCGCCGAGTTCCCCGGCGCCACGCTCGTCCGGCTGGTGCGCGACTACCGTTCGACGCCGCAGGTGGTCACGGTGGCCAACCAGCTGATCCGGTCCGGCGCGGCGCTGGTCGCGCAGCGGCCGCCCGGGCCGCAGCCGGTGCTCACGCAGTACGCCGACGATGCCAGCGAGGCGGCCGGGGTGGCAACGGCGATCCGGGCGCTGGTCGCGGCGGGCGTTCCGGCTCACCAGATCGCCGTGCTGGTCCGGATCAACGCCGACACCGTACGGTTCGAGCAGGCGCTGGCCGAGGCCGCGGTGCCCTACGTGGTGCGCGGCGCCGAGCGGTTCTACGAGCGGCCGGTGGTCCGGCAGGCCCTGGTGCTGTTCCGCGGCGCGGCGGTGGCCGAGGCGCGCATGGCGGGCGACAGTGACCCCGCCACCCCGCTGCCGTCCGCGGTCCGGCACGTGCTGACCGGCATCGGTTTCACCGGCAGCCCGCCCGCGGGGGGTTCGGCGGCCCGCGAGCGCTGGGAGTCGCTCGCCGCCCTCGCCCAGCTGGCCGACGACATGCACGCGGCGCGGCCGCAGGCCGGTATAGGCGACTTCGCCGCCGAGCTGGCCCAGCGCGCCGAACTCGGCCACGCGCCGCCGGCCCAGGGCGTGACGCTCGCCTCGATGCACGCGGCCAAGGGGCTGGAATGGGACGCAGTGCTGCTGCCGGGCCTGGTCGAGGGGCTGATGCCGATCGTGCACGCCAAGACGCCCGGCGCGATCGAGGAGGAAAGACGGCTACTGTATGTGGCGGTGACCAGGGCGCGCCATCACCTGTACCTTTCCTGGTCCCAGGGCCGTGGCGCGGCCCGGCAGCGGTCGCGGTTCCTGGATGACATCCGCCTGGGCCGGCCGAGGAGGGCACAGCGTGGGTAAGGCGCTTGACGTGCTGCTCGACGTGCTGGACCTGGAGCAGATCGAGTGGGACATCTTCCGCGGCCGCAGCCCGGACGACCGCCGGCAGCGGGTGTTCGGCGGCCAGGTGGCCGGGCAGGCCCTGGTCGCCGCCGGGCGGACCGTGCCCCCGGACCGGCCGGTGCACTCCCTGCACGCCTACTTCATCAGGCCGGGTGACCCGGCGGTGCCGCTGGTGTACACGGTCGACCGGACCCGGGACGGGCGGTCGTTCACCACCCGCCGGGTATCCGCCATCCAGCACGGCCGGACGATCTTCACCCTGTCCGCGTCCTTCCATCACGCCGAGCCGGGACCCGAGCATTCCGACCCGATGCCCGAGGTGCCGGCGCCGGACCGGCTCGAGCGGAACTCGGACCGGCTGGCTCAGATCCTGGGCGAGGACCATCCCCGGCTGTTCGGCAGTCCCTTCGACCTGCGGTCGGTCGGCCCGCTGTCGGTAGAGGCCGAACGCGACCCGTCCCTGCGGACCACGAGAAACCTGGTCTGGCTGCGGGTGGAGGGGGACCTGCCCGACGACCCGCTGCTGCACGTCTGCCTGATGACGTACGCCTCGGATATGACGCTGCTCGATTCGGTGCTGCTCGGGCACGGGCTGTCGTGGGTGGACGGCCGCACCACGGGCGCGAGCCTGGACCACGCCATGTGGTTCCACCGGACGTTCCGGGCCGACCGCTGGCTGCTGTACGCGCAGGAGTCGCCGGTGACCTACGGCGGCCGGGGGCTGGCCCGCGGCCAGGTCTTCACCGCCGAGGGGCAGCTGGTGGTGTCGGTGATGCAAGAGGGCCTGATCCGCACGACGCCCCGGGTCATTGAAAACCGCAGCTTAAAAAAGTGTTGCCCCCTTCAGGGGCCATTACGTAGCTGCCCGGCATGTCCGCCGGGCCGCCTGGCCTGAGCTGATACCCGGCCGGGAGCAGCACGCGGGAGCAGCGGGGGCGCATTTACGCTGCTGACGCCTGCACGCCCGAGCTCGGCCCGGACGGCTGGCAGCACGAGCGATCGTGCCCGGCTAGGCTTGCTGCCGTCCGCCAGCAGGCGCCCGCCTAAGCAGTCCGGCCGCGGTCATGGGCGCGTACGGGCGCAGGCGGGCCCGCCGCACCCGGTGGCAGTGAGGGCATGGCCCGTTTTGCCCTGTCACCGCAGCGTGCTGCTGGCGATCGCGGGCCGCTGGGATCAGTATGGATGTCCGGCAGACCCAAGGAATATCCTGATGGTGATTGCGCTTGCTTCGAATGTTGCGGATAATACGGGACAGCAAAGGGGGGTGACGGAGATGACCGACAGGGCTATCGCATCGATCGACCCGGAGGACGTAGACGCCGATGTTGCGGACCGTGCCGCGCGCCGCATCGCGGACTACCTAGACAGTCATCCCGATGAAGATCTGATTGAGCCGCTGGCCGAAGTCGGCCAGCACGACGCGCTGGTGATTCCACGTCCCACTGTGGTCATGCTCACTCAGGTTCTCGAGTTGCTTGCCCAGGGCCGCGGCGTACAGATCCTCCCGAAAGATGCTGAGCTTACGACGCAGCAGGCCGCCGAGATGCTGAACGTGTCCCGCCCGTTCCTCATCGGCCTGCTGGAAACCGGGCAAATCCCGTTCCGGAAGGTCGGGCGGCATCGGCGGGTCACCGTCGAAGCGCTCATTGAGTACAAGCGGAAGGACGACCAGCAGCGCCGGGCGGCGGCGGACGACCTGGCCGATCTTAGCCAGGAGCTGGGCCTGTACTAACCATGGCTTTTATCGTGCTGTATGACGCCGACGTCTTGTACCCGAATACGCTCCGGGACCTGCTGATCCGTATAGCGCAGCGCTCCGACCTGGTGCAGGCGAAGTGGACCGAGGAGATCCTCGACGAGGTGGCTAACGCCTTGCGGAAAAATCTCCCGGATATCTCAGATGAGAAGGTCAGCCGCCTGCGCGATCTGATGAATGCGGCGGTCAGGGACTGTCTCGTCTCGGGCTACGAACCTCTGGTCGAGACCCTGGAGCTTCCTGATCCCGATGACCGTCACGTGCTTGCAGCTGCGATAAGGGCGAATGCACAGCTCATCGTGACCAGGAACGTGAAGGACTTCCCAGAAGGGCGACTGGCCCAGTGGGACACCAAGGCGAAGTCCCCGGACAGCTTCGTCCGGGACGTCATCGGTATCAGCCGGGAAGCCGTGTGGGTGTGTATCCAGCAGATCGTAGACTCGCGCCGTCAGCGGCCAGTAACGATCGACGACGTGCTGAGTCAGCTGGAGCGGGACGGCCTCGTGGGGTCTGTGGCCGTCTTGCGCGCGGGAGTCGCCTGACAGGCGCTGCGACCAAGGTGCATGGTGACGCCAAGCGGAGCGCAGCTAGACGGCCTGCCGCCAGCGCCACGCAGGCGCTCGCACGCGAATCGCGGCACCCGCGTGTGATCCATAGGCACCCGGCCCGTGCCAGTACAGGCCGTTACGGCGCGCTAGTGCCGCCTGACCAGCGCGCGTAGGCTGGCTGCAAGACCGGATGCACGTGCATCCCGCTTGTGCGCGAGAGGACAGCCGATGAGCTACCCGAGCCAGGGGTTCAGCACGACGCCGCCCCGGCGGCTGTCCGATACCGAGCTGCAGCGACGGATGATCGAGGCGTTCCCCGAGAGCACCGGCCCGGGGACCGATCACGAATCCGGCGCGGTCAGCTACGGCCAGCCGGGCCACCCGCGGGTCGGCAAGATCGAGCCCTTGCTGCCGCCCGAGGTGATGTGGCGCGAGCGGGCCGAGCAGGAGGCGGCACAGGCAGCCATCCCGGCCGAGATCCGCGCGGCCAGGCAGATGATCGAGGACGAGCTGCGGCTGGGCAGGCGGTTCTGAGATGCGCGAGATCAGCCTCAGCTCTGGCGACTGGGACGACCTGGACGAGGACGGAGGCGGCCTGGGTTTCGGCAGCTGGGACATGTCCGGCCTGAACGCGACCAGCCAGGAGATCGGCCAGGTGCTCGACGCGGTGAGCGAGGCCGACGCCGAGCTGGAGGCCTGGGCCGCTGGCCTGACCGATGACGAGCTGGCAGAGCTGGAAGCCGAAGGCGCCGGGTACCCGCCCGCGAACGGCTACCCGGCCGCGATGGGCCCTGGCGGCGAGTTCGCCACGTGGATGGACGGCCTGGACGATGACCAGTTCGCGGGCATCCGGGCCGAAGGCCGGGCGTTCGGCGTGGGCGAGCTCGACTACCTGCAGACGGCCCACCAGATCGACCGTGCGCTAGCCAGCACCGCCGAACGTGAGCACATCCGCCTGGCGCAGGACCGGGACGACCAGGACCGGCGCCGCGGGGCCCATCACCGCAGGCCGTCCGACGAGATCATCCTGAGCAACGGGCTGGCCCGGTACGGGAGCGGCAGCTACCTGCCTAACCAGCTGGTCGACCTGGCGAACGACTGGTCCGGCGCCGACCCGTTCGCCGACACTCAGTTCGGCACCAGCACGGCCACCCCGGAGGACGTCAGGGCCCAGCTGGCCTATGAGATCAATGGCGGCATCGCCCCGGGCCGGTCCCGCAGGCAGCCGCTACCTCCCGTGCACGGCCTGGCTCGCAGGATCGGGCTCAGGTAACCAGGATGAAAGCCGAGATCACAGGCCAGGGCGACGAACTGACGATCACGCTGGACGCCGCCGAGCTGCCGGGCGTAACGCCGTCGGATGCGTCCATGCGGGCCAAGCTGCCCGAGGCGGCGGGCGGCATCGCGAGCGGGATCCTGGCCATGATCGGCGCGCCGCCCGAGCCGGGCGAGGCGAAGACCGTCCGGGTCGTGCACGTCCGGCTGGCCCGCAGTGTCACGGTGGCCGAGACCACGGTGATGCTCGCCGAGCCGGTGGAGTGCTGGCCGTGACCGGCGAGCTGGCCGGGATCCTGGACGGGGCCCTGCCGCCCGCTGGTGCCCCGGGTCGCACCGCGGATGACGACCAGGCCCCGTTCGTGCCCGCGGCGCCGCCGGGCGATCAGGTGACGGTCTATCTGACGGTCGCGGTGCGGACCAGCCAGGGGCCAGGCCCCGGCCCTTTGACCTTGCCCCGTGACGAGGCGGCCCGCCTGGTCGCGCAGCGGTTTGCCGTGTACGGCGGCAGCCCGCCGCTCAGTTTCCTGGGCACGCCCGCGCCCGCGGTGAGGGAGTTCAGGTTATGTCGCAGTACCCGCGCATCGTGCTGTCGCCGGGCGTCACACTGCCCTGGGGGCAGCCGGGCTGCTCGATCTGGATGCAGCCCGGGACGGTGCTGGACTGCCTGCCCGGGTCGAAGCTGGAGACGGCGATCATCGCCGCGGGCGGCGCCCTCAGCCCGGTCATCGGGCCGCGCGACCCGCGGCGGGCACCGGAGATCTGCGACGACTTCGACAAGTCAGCCCTGGCAAACTGAACGGAGGCCATCGTGACGACACCCGCGCCCGCAATGCCGTTTCTCATCCCGGCCGGGCTGTTCTCCTGCCCGCGGTGCGGGCCGTCGGCCGCGGTGCCGCCGCCTCAGCTGCTGTGGACCGGCGGCGAGCCGCTGACCCTGCTGGCGGGCCGGTGCTCACGCTGCGAGCATCCGTATCAGTTCACCGTGGGGGCGCCGAGCACGACCCTTACCGGCGTCGCCAACGTCCAGGGCGCGACCGCGCTCACGGTGGCGGCCGGGGCCGCGTTCAGCACGGTCGGCGCGTTCGTCGTGATCGACTCGGCCAGCGCTGACGGCGGGGCCGAGGTGGTGACGGTCAGCTCGGCTGGCTCGTCCACGTCGATCCCGATCGCCAGTACGCCGCTGCGGCTGACGCACGCGGGCGGGGCGACGGTGCAGACCGGCACGCTGGGCCCGCTCGGCCCGATGGCATGAGCGGTTCCACGGCGTGACGCGCGCGCCCGCTGGCCAGCGGTGATGCGCCCTGCACCGGACATGCGGTCAGGTGCTCAGAGCCGGTGGCCGACGCGGAAACCGCCGGGCAGCCGGACGCTGGCGTACGGGCCGCACCGATGACCAGTATGCGCGAAAAACCCTATCGGCTGGCTCGTTATGCGGCACCATGCATGGTGAACCTACCCGAGAGCGCAATCGTCCGCGCGGTGGCCTGGCTGGGTCAGGCGGCCGCGCGCATCACTTTCTGAGAGCGCGCGTCACATTCTGAGAGGCTGCGATGGCTCAGCACGCTCGCTCGGGCAAGAGCCCGGTTACCTGGGGTGCTGTCACGGTCCTGCTTACCGTCGCGATTATGGGCACGCTGTGGGTCCCCCTCTACGCGCGCTCCATGCCGGAGCTAGGTGACTTCCCCTTCTTTTACTGGTATCAGCTCATCTGGGTACCGGTGACCGCCGCCATACTCTGGGTCTGCTACCTGCTGCTTAGGACCAAGCCGACCCCGCACGCGGGGCCAGGAGATGGCAGAGGTGCGCGGAAATGAACCACCTCAATGCGGTCACGCTCATCATCGTCCTCGCCTCGTTCCTGTTCGTCACGCTCATCGGCTTCGCCTCAGCAAGATGGCGGCCGGCCGAGGACCTGATGCACCTGAACGAGTGGGGTCTGGCCGGCCGCGGATTCGGCACCTTCGTCAGCTGGTTCCTGCTCGGCGGCGACATCTACACCGCCTACACCTTCATCGCCGTGCCCGCGCTGGTCTACGCCACCGGCGCTGCCGGGTTCTACGCGCTGGCGTACACGATCATGGTCTTCCCGATCGTGTTCATCTTCGCGCCGCGGCTCTGGTCGGTCGCCCGCGCGCGTGGCTACGTCACCCCCGGCGAGTTCGTCCGGGGACGGCACGGCTCGCAGGGCCTCGGGCTCGCGGTGGCGGCGACCGGGATCCTGGCCACCATGCCCTATATCGCGCTACAACTCGTGGGCATCGAGTCGGTGCTGACCGTGATGGGAATCGGCAGCACCTCGGGCAATGCCTTTATCAGGGACCTGCCGCTGATCATCGCTTTTGGTGTCGTGGCGGCTTACACCTACATGGCCGGACTGCGCGCGCCAGCGCTGATCGCGTTCGTCAAGGACATCCTCATCTACCTGACGGTCATCGTCGCGATGATCTACATCCCGGGCCGGCTCGGCGGCTGGGGGCATATCTTCGGCACCGCCTCGGCGCATCTGAAAACGGTTAACCCGGCGACCGGCAAGCCGTACGGCAGCATCGTCGTGATGCCGGCCGGGGAATGGGCCTACGCCACCCTGGCGCTCGGCTCCGCGCTGGCCCTGTTCGTGTACCCGCACGCCACCACCGGAGTGTTCGCCGCCAAACGGCGCGACGTGATCAGGCGCAGCGCGGCCATGCTGCCCGCCTACACACTCGTACTCGGCCTGATCGCGCTGTTCGGCTACATGGCACGAGCGACGCCGACCGTGAACGCCGGCGTCAAGGCGAGTGGCGGTAACGCCCAGCTGTCCGTGCCGCTGTTGTTCGCGCACATGTTCCCCAGCTGGTTCGCGGGAATCGCCGACTCGGCGATCGTCATCGGCGCACTGGTCCCCGCAGCCGTCATGTCGATTGCCGCAGCGAACCTGTTTACCCGCACCATTTACAAGGAGCTCTTCCGTCCCTACGCCACTCCCGCCGAGGAGACGAGGGTGGCGCGGCTGGCTTCGCTGCTGATGAAGGTCGGCGCGCTAGGCTTCGCTCTCGAGCTGAACAAGACGTTCTCGATCAACTTGCAGTTGCTCGGCGGGATCTGGATCCTGCAGACTTTCCCGGCGATCGTGATCGGCCTGTACACACGCTGGTTCCATCGGATTGCGCTGATTATCGGCTGGGCCGCGGGCATGGCCTACGGCACCTACCAGGCCTACCAGACATCCGGGGGAGGCCAGGCGCACTTCGGTGCCTCCGTGACCCCGGTGTTCGGGCACACCACCTACATCGCGGTCACTGCTCTCATCATCAACCTGGTGGTGGCGGCCGTGCTTACCCTCGTCTTCCGCAAGATCGGTCTGCAGGACGGGTACGACGAGACCCGGCCTTCCGACTACCTGGCTGACCCCGTGACCGTGCCCGCCGCCGCACCCGGTCCCAGCAAGACGGAGCCGCCACCTGCCTCATGGAGCCCCCCGGAGGGTCCGCCCGCCTCGTGGAGCCCTCCGGAGCCTCCGCCTTCCTCGTGGAGTTCGGCAGAACCGCCGGTCGCATTCAGCGGCTGGTCCGAGCCGCCGTCCTCCCCGCCGGGCCAGCCTGCCCGACCAGACGAGCCCGGATCACCAGCAGAGTCCGTGGTCACGGACCTGCTGGCATCACTATTCGCTCCGGCCCCTCCGACCGCGCTTGAACCGATCTCATTCCCGGCTCCCGCCGAGCCGCCGCCCGCGCCGGAGCTTCGGCCTGAGCCGTCGCCTGCGGTCGTCTTCGAGCCGCCGCCCGCGCCGAACCTTAATGCGGCAACCGTCCCGCCGGCCTTCTCAGCCCCACCCACATCACCTACACCATTGTTCACCGCAGCCACCTGGACCGTGCTGGTTGCCGCCGATCGCGGCTACTACGACAGGATGAAAATGGTGCGTGGCTGGTCTGGCTCGGACGTTGCCTTTCCGGCTCATGCATCCGAACGGAGGATCCCGCTTGTCGGCAAGCAAATGCGGATCGGGCGCAGGAACGCAGCCCGCGAACTTGAACCGGAGATCGATCTGGCTGACCCGCCGGTTGACCTGGGCATAAGCCGCCTGCATGCGATGCTGATCGCCGCCCCGGACGGCACCTGGTCGGTCCTGGACCCGGGCTCGGCCAACGGCACGCTCCTCAACGGCCGCCAGATCGCGACCGGGGACCGGATCACCCTGCGGGAGGGTGACCGGATCAACCTGGGCGCGTGGACCGTCATCACAGTGCACCGCGGCTAGGCCGCGGCTAGGCCAGCAACAGGTACGCGACGGCCCGGTGGAGGCAACCCTGGCGGGGCGTCGACGAACCGCCTTTGCCTATCCCGCCACTGCCCGTCCTCTGGCATGGCTGGTGTACTGCGACTTCAAGCCGGATAACGTCATCCAGACCGAGGAGCAGCTCAAGCTCATCGACATGGGCGGGGTGCGCGGGATCGACGGCGACGGGCCGATCTACGGGACCATCGGGTACCAGGCGCCGGAGATCGGGGTCAACGAGAACGTTATCAACCAAGGCTTGTTCTACCTCGACTGGCTCCTGGACCATCGGGCCGAGTTCGAACTCCTGGTGATGAAGAACCTTGGTTCGCAGGCCGCCGAGCAGATTGATTTAGAAATTGGGGCGCAGGCCGTGGGCCTTGCGGTGGCGGTAGTGGGCGTGCCCGGCCGGGCATGCCGCGCTGAGCAACTTACCGGGGACCGGCCTCGCCGCTGCGGCTGACGCACGCGGGCGGGGCGACGGTGCAGACCGGCACGCTGGTGCCGCTCGGCCCGATGACCTGAGCCGTTTCACGCCGTCACGGGCCCCCAGGCCAGACGGTACGGCACCGGATGCGGGTCAGGTGACATAGCCACCCGCGCAGATCTGGCCGCCGCCTCAGCGCCGTTCGCGGGCCTCTGGTCTCCTGGCTCATGTACGAACTGCTGGTACACCTTTCTGTGTGGATGAGGAAACCGAAATCCTCACCGCCGACGGCTGGAAGACCGTTCACGATCTGCGCGTCGGCGACGAGGTGCTGACGCTCAACCATGAGAAGGGCATGTCGGAATGGCAGCCCGTCCTGGAGGTCTGCATCTTCCCGGCCGGGCGCCGCGAGATGATCCTCATGGAGGGCCGCGGTCACTCATCGCTGAGCACCCCCGACCATCGCTGGCCCGTCATCACCAATAACGGCTACCGGGTCTGGAAGACCACGGAGACGCTCAACTGCCACAGCCACATCCCGCTGGCGGCGCTGTGTGCGAGCCTGCCGCAGGAAGCTAAGTACACGGACGCCTTCGTGGAACTGACGGGATGGTTCTGGACCGAAGGGCAGATCCGCAATACCCATGCGGTGCGCATCACCCAGGCGCTTAAGAACGCCGCCAACGTGGACCGCATCGATGCTGCGCTCCGCAGCGTCTTCGGCCCTCCAGTCCCGAGCCTCGGCCTGAGGCTGCCGGAGCCGCGCTGGCGCCGCGACATCGATGAGGACCGTAACGTCCGCTTCGTGCTGAATGCCGCCGCCGGCAGCCAGCTAGTGCATATCGCACCTGGACGCGTCGTACGGCATGATTTCCTGCGTTCGCTCACCCCGGCGCAGCTCGACCTGTTCATCAAGGTGTCGATGCTGGCGGACAACTGCGGGCCGACGCGCCTTGCCCAGAAGAACCGGGCTACCGCCGAGGCATTCCAGTTCGCGGCCATCCTTGCCGGGTACGCCACATCGCTGATCGAGCGTGTCTACAAGCCGCGCGAATCCGTTCCGTCTACTCGCAACGGCGACTACAGCATGTGGGGCGTGACGCTCCAGAAGCGCAAGCAGTTCAACCCCGTCGCAAATGTCCGGGAGGCGCAGCACAAGGGCGTCCCCGGCTTCGTCATGGACCGCACGGAGCACGACGGCATCGTGTGGTGCCCGCGTACAGAGAACATGACGTGCCTGGCCCGTCGCAATGGCCACTGCTACTTCACGGGACCCACAGTGCCGCCCGCCCCCGCCCCCGCGATCTCATCGCCCGCGCCCGGCTCCGACCGCGGCCGCGACCTGATCCGCCGCGCCCGCCAGATCCGCCACGACGCCGGGGTCGGGTTCGGCGCCATGGCCCGCCAGCTCGGCGTCTCTAACCCCACGCTCCACATCTGGGAGACGAACCCGCCCCCGCGGATGGGCTGCTATCCGGCAACCTGGGGCACGCCGGAGCGGTGGGTGGCGATCCTCGACGTCCTTGACCGCCTCGGCGACGCCGAGGGCAGGTAGGCCGCGAACCCGCGCGCCGTCACCGGCCCTGACCTGGCGCGGCCGTGTCCGTCACGGTAACGGCCAGCTCGCCGGAAGCCCGGCCCGAGGTCTTCACTACAGCCGGGCCTCGGGCTCGCCGTCCGCGTGGTGCAGGACTACCCGTCGGCACTCGTGGCGTCCGCGGCGGCGGCGCAGGCTCCTCATCATGCCCCGCCGAGCAGATCGCGGCGCAGCCGCCTGCACTCGGCCAGGTGGCGTTCGAGCAGGCCGACGCGCTCGGCGGCTGCCTCCACCGTGGTGATGCGGCCGGTGTCCTCCTCGGCGCGGACCGCGGCGAGGGCGTCGTCGAGGGCCTCGTCGGCGTCGCGCATCGCGTCGAAGTAGGTGCTGCACCTGCCGTTGCCGCTGGTGCCGGTGGGATCATTCTGCATAGCCGGACTCGCTTCCGGTCAGGCCCCGGGTAGCGGTGTTTGCGCACCGTCCGGGGCCGCTTTCGTGTTGTCACCGCGACACTACGCCAACTGACACATAGGCGTCTATGGCACACACGGTCTACCCCGGTTACACAGAGCACCCATAGTTGCCTACAGTCAGTCACGTGACGATTGACCATCTCGGGGGGACGCCGGTCTACGTGCAGCTCGCCGCGATCCTGCGGGCGGCTATCGAGTCCGGTGAACTGGAGCCGGACCGGCCGCTGCCGTCGTACACGACGCTCATGCAAGAGCACGGGGTAGCGCGCGGCACCGCGGCCAAGGCGGTGCAGGTGCTCGTCGGCGAGGGCCTGGTCAAGATCGTGCCCGGCCGCGGCGCCTACGTCACCCGGCCGGACGAGCGGGCCTAGGTCACAGGCCCCGGGCACGAAAGCGCCCGGCCAGCCGCAGCCGGCGGGGCATCGTCTTGCCTGCGCGCCCGAGGGCGCGGGCCGCGACACGCCGACGTATCCCGGAATCCGGTATAGGGGTCGTCCGGCGTCGTACTGTCTTCCCATGAGCGCCACGAAGATCAGGCTCACGGCAGCGATCATGGACGTCCTCGACGTCCTCACCAGCTCACCGTCCGATAATCCGGCGTGGGGACTGCGGCTGTGCGAGCAGACCGGCTACGGCACCGGCACCATCTACCCGGCGCTCGACCGGCTCATGAAAGCCGGGTGGATCACTGACCACTGGGAGGACCCGCCTCCCGCAGACCGGCCCCGCCGCCGTTACTACACGGTCACCGCCGGGGGCCGCGCCGCATATCACGAGGCGGTTGCCGCCCGCTCAGCTCGCCGGATGGCATGGGTGACTCTGGGCGCCGGGAGGACAGCATGACTGCCGCGGGCGCAGCCGATGCAGGAGAGTGCGCAGACGCGGAGCCGCCGCGAGTATCCGCAGCAGGGCTTGCCATCCGCGGCTTTGCTCCTGTCGTCCGAATACCTCAACCCCGGGCCATACACCTTCTGGCCAGCGCAGCCGCAGTCCGGACGAGCCAGATCCCGAGGCCATATCATCCCCTGCCCTGCCGGCGGCAGAGCCGTCGTACACCGCCCCTGCCGTACCGAGGGCAGGTGATAGCGACCTGCGCGCGTTCGGGGCGCACTTTCGGCAGCTCGTGGAAGCCGACCTTGATCAGCCGTCCACGCAGGAATTGATCGAGCTGGCAGGCCGCCTCCAGCCGGAAACGGTCGGCTTCGCAGTAAACCCGGTTGACCGGCCCGTTGAGATTCAGGTGAAGTCGCAGGCCAGTAAGCGTCGGCGCAGGGTACGCGGCTACCATCGTCGTCCAGGCCCGACGGCGCGCATGTACTCGCGGCTTGGCCTGATGGTGCACCTCAGTCATTCGCCGCAATCGCTGACCGCCGCAGCTGCATTCCTGGCCGGCCGGAAGCGCGAAGCAGAGCACTATGAGTGGCGCAGTCACCTGTCCGACCTGACAGGCCAGGGTCTTTCTAACCGGGATCAGACCCGTGCCGCCCTCGGGTTCCTGTGGGCAGCCCTACGCTTCCGGCTCCGGGACGCCGCTAACTTGCTCCGGGACGCCGCTAACTTGGCATGCCGCCCGCTGGACGCGCTGCTCAGATCGCGCGCCTTGTCGAACTTGCTGGTGCTGGTCCCCACACTGATGGCGGCTCTGTACATCCTGCGGCGCCTTGGGACACTCGGGGTCCTGACCAGCGCGGAAGGCATCAGCGCCATCGGTGGCGGTCTCTATGGGCTGGTGCTGGCGGGCCGGAAGTACCGGAACGTGAAGCCCCCGGAGCCGAAGGCCCGACGCGCCAAGGAGTGATGGCCGGAAGCGGGCCGCCGCCCCGCGATTGGGCGACCCACACCGCGCGGTCAGGGCGCGTGCCCAGGTGATCGCGGTCATGACCGGCCCGTTCCGGGAGCAATTGCCGGGAGCAACTGGCGGTGAAACGGCTGGATACGCGGTGGTACGCGGTGGAACCCCCTCGCAGGTCGCGTAATACGCGGAATAATTCTGTTGACCGCCGTAGAGGACCCAGATGTAAGCTGCCTACATGTCCGTGGGCTAGTTGTCGACGCTCCTGGAGGGAGGTGCCCAACGTGATCTACATAAATTCTGACGTCTTCGCGACCAGCGTTCCGGCGGCAGAGCCGTGGCGTGCGCGGCTGGGTGCCTTCTGCCCGCGTTCGGCTGTCCTGGGGACAAGTGTGCTCGGTGCCGCTGGCGGCACAGGGCCGTCCGCTGTCGTGCAGCCGGTTCCGCGCGTCCGGGACAAGGTCGTTCTGGCCATCCCGGTCCCGCTGGCCGCCCCCATGGCGCAGTTCGGGCAGACGAATAACTACAACCACATGACCAGCGTTCTCGCCGTTGGCGAGGGCACATCGGGTCCGCCTCCATATAGGGAACCGGCCTAGAAAGGCCGGCCACAGATCCCCTTAAGGCCGCGGACCCGCACACAGGGTCCGCGGCCTTAGCTATGAAAGGCCTAGGTCCCCGGGACGGGCGAGAAATCGCATGGGCGACAACTAGGACCAGTAGGCGAGAGGGGATGGCACCGATGCAGTGGCGCGATGCCACCGTCGGAGGCAAGGACACGACGGGGTTCGAGGCGTTCAGCTCTCAGATACGGCAGGAGCCGGACGTCAGGCAGGTCCAGGCCGGCAACATCGGCCAGATCGGCAAGGTCAGTGTGGCGACTCAGAGTCAGTTCATGGTGGCGGGCCCGGTTGACGGCCCGGTGGTTGAAGGCCCGGTGGTTGAAAGCCCGGTGGTTGAAAGCACCGCCACCCCACTCCCGATAGGCCTGGATCTTCCGTGCACGGAGGATCCGGAGCTGTTCTTCGCCGAGTCTCCGCAGGACGTGGAGCAGGCGAAGGCCATGTGCCGGGATTGCCGGGCCCGGATCGCCTGCCTGACCGGGGCGCTCGAGCGTCGGGAGCCCTGGGGCGTCTGGGGTGGAGAGCTGCTCATGCGCGGCGCGATCGTGCCTCGCAAGCGGCCTCGCGGACGTCCGCGGAAGACCGAGGTGGCCGCGTAGGCGGTCGCCGGTCAGCACCGCGGCCGCGTAGGCGCGCCGTCAACGGGGAGGGCCGCGCGGCCCACGGGGGGCCGCGCGGCCGGTAACGCACATGAAGCGCACAACGGAGTGATCAGCATGCATTTGGCAGAACAGCTCGCGACCGAGCAAAGTCGCAGCAGAGTAGCGCTGGCCGAGCAGCTGCGCCCATCGCGCCGCCTGCTCACACTGCGCCGGGCGCGCCGGATGGAATACAAGGCCGAGCGCCGCATGATCGAAGCGTGGCGCCGCGCCGCCGAACTCCGCGGCACGCTCGAGTCCGCGGATTACTGAGGGGTGCACGCACCCCGTCCGGAAATGGGGCCGGGAATGGGCATGTGCCCCCCCGGCCCCGCCAGAGGGGAGCGTGCCAGCTGTGCCCGGCGGCTGGCTGTGCAGGTCGTGGTTACCCTGTGACCGCCGTGGCCCGTGGTGCTGTCGTGGCCGCCGGCCTGCCGTGCTGAGGCCAGGGTCGGGGCGGGCGGCCCGGGTGAGC
>Ga0208324_1000031_pt1 | contig 105504 bp, 94 predicted proteins | sample Sb_taG_2_FD_187707 | JGI IMG/M metagenome (GOLD analysis project Ga0208324, IMG submission 187707) | Peat soil microbial communities from Weissenstadt, Germany - Sb_50d_5_LS metaG (SPAdes) (version 2) | ecosystem: Environmental > Terrestrial > Soil > Wetlands > Peat | place: Germany... | reverse complement strand
CTGCGTGGCGATGTTCACCGAGGAGGTGGGCGTCTCGCCCACCATCGGGGACGGCGGCGCCTCCTACCGGGCCCGCCTGGAGCAGCTGATCCGCGGCGGCCGGGCCTTCGCCCGGATCGAGGGCGGGAAGGTGATCTTCAAGGCCGAAATCGGGGCGGTGACCCCGCAGGCCTGCCAGGTCCAGGGCGTATGGGTGCGGCCGGAGGACCGCGGCCGGGGGCTGGCCGCCCCCGGCATGGCCGCGGTCGTGGTCGAGGCGGCCCGGTCGATCGCGCCGGTAGTCTCGCTCTACGTCAACGACTACAACATGCCGGCCCGCGCGGCATACCGGCGGGCCGGATTCGCCGAGACCGGCCGGTTCATGTCGGTGCTGTTCTAGTCGCGGTCGCGGATCTTGCGCAGGTAGTCGACGATCGGCTGCAAGGTGGACCGGATCTCCTCCATCTGCTGCGGCGTCAGGCGGTCGATGTAGTGGCGGCGGACGTTCTCCACGTGGTGCAGTGCGACGCGCTCGATGGTCTCGAATCCCGCCTTGGTCAGCACGGCGAACGTACCGCGCTTGTCGCCCTCGCAGCCGTCGCGCCGGACCAGGCTGCGCTTTTCCATGCGCGTGATCTGGTGCGACAGCCGGCTCCGGGACTGGCTGGTGGCATCGGCGAGATCGGTCATCCGCAGGCGGTGCTCCGGCGCCTCGGACAACTCGACCAGGATCTCGTAGTCGCGGCCGTTCAGCCCGTGCGGGATCAGGTCGCGGTCGAGCTGGCGCAGGAGCAGCTGGCTCAACTGCACGGTAGCTCGCCAGGCCTGCTGTTCCTCATCGGTCAGCCAGTGGGGCTGTCCGTCCGTATCGGGCATATGTCGAATTTACCTCGTGGCGGGCGTCGCCAGTGCTTACGGGGTCGCGCCCTCCAAGTAAGGGCACCTGCGTCAGCTCGGCCTGACAGGCGGCCAGCTGGCCCTGCGCGAGGCTGAAGTGCCTGGCCAGCCCCAGCTCACGCAGCAGCGGCAGGCATGCTTCGAGGTAACCGATGGCGTTCCACGGCTCGTGCAGCGACAGATAATTGTCGGCCGTCTTGAGCAGGCACAAGGCGTAGGAGCAGCGCGCTCCGGCCGTCTGCAGCTCCGGCGCGGCCTGCCGGTAGGCCTCGACGGCCGCCTCGTGGCGGCCGAGGCCGCCCAGGCTGTCGCCGAGCAGGTCAAGGAAGTGGGCCCTGTCCTGCCGCTGCCGGGTGGCAGCTTCCTCCCCCAGGGCCCTTGAGCCCTCCTGCATTATCATGCAGCCCTTCTGCCGGTCCTGATGACCCCCGTCATCGGTCGGCGCATGTCATTGATTTCCCACCCATGCGACCTCGCCTCGTCCGCGAGATCAGTCGTACCATAGCTGACGAATGTCGCGCTTAGTTCTCACGGACGAGGGGACCGTGGCCGAGGTGATGGCTCCAGATTCCGCCCTGCCAACTGGTGCGCAGGCCGCTGCGGCATACATGCGCGAGTTGCTGCTGCGCCCGGGCCGGTATCGGCGGAAGTGGGAGCAGTACGCCGAGCGCAGCAGGGCCGGACAGGTCAACCAGCTCGCGGTGGCCGAGGTGCTCGCCCATTATCTGTGGCAGCATCCGCGGGCAAAAGGCGACCTCGACGTGCTGCCCCGCCAGCTCAAGGACACCGCCTCACGCGCCATATCGGGCAAGCTGCTCAGTAAGGCCACGCTCTTCCTTTTCATGGACGCTTTCGGGTTCGGGGCGCTGGACCGGGAGCAGCTTCTCAAGTTGTGGGAAGGATCCGCGCGCGTCCGTGTGCTGTCCGGCCCGCGGGCGATCCGTGACGATAAGGCGAGCCTGCTCGGACGCCGGCAGGTCAAGACGCTCTCGCTGCACGATCATCATTATCTCGGCCCCGACGGAATGCCGGCCAGGCACCGCGTCATCCAGGTAGTCGAGGCGATCGCGGATAACGTAGACCGTATCCCGATTCGCGCGGACACGAATGCCGTCACTGTTGAGGTCGGGCAGGGATTCAGCGGGCTGGCCGGTTCGGTATATCAGCCTATCGCGGACGTCTTCGTCGTGGATATGCTCTTGGCCAAGCCGCTGGCGGCGGGGGAAACGACGACACTGGAGTACTGGGTGAGCTTCCACTACGCGGCGCCCCCGCCGCCCGAATTCCGGCGGGTGGTGCAATTCTTCGTCGAGAACCTCGATATGCGGGTCGAGTTTCATCCGGCTAAGCTGCCTAGTAACGTCGAGTGGGCGGTCTGGGACGGACTGGAAGGGGCCATCGTGGAGCGGGAATCCGTCGCCCTGGATACTCAGTTCGCGGTGCATCGCTACCTGCGCCTGGCCGAGAAGACGGCGGTCGGCTTCCACTGGGACTGGTAGCCGGGTGCGGTCCGCACGCGGGGGCCGGGCATGGCACGATCGTAGGTGTGCGGAAGGACGAGGGCGCGGCGACCACGAGTGCCGAGTTGCGCGCACACAATCTCGCGCGGCTGCTGCGCGCCATTCATGACGGCGGTGGCCAGCTCACCAGGGCCGAACTCACCAGGCAGCTGAGCCTGGCCCGGGGGACCGCCACCGTGCTGGTCCGGGACCTGGCCGGGCGCCAGCTGATCGAGGAGCTCACCGGCCCGGTCGACGCGACGGTGCAGCGCGCCAGGGGACGCCCGACCGGGGTGCCGTCGGCGCACGTCGAGGGCCCGGTGGCGCTCGCGGTCGACCTGCGGGACGACTCCTTCACCGTGGCCGCCTTCGAACTGACCGGGCGCTGCACGGTGCTGGACCGCGAGGAACGGGACGCCGGCTCGGGCACCGGGATGCTGAACGACGTGGCGGACCGGCTGAAGATCCGCAGCCGCCAGTTCGGCGACCGCGTGGTCGGCGTGGGCGTCGCGGTCCCGTCCCCGGTCCGGGGCAGCACGATGGTCCAGCCGACCCTGACCGAATGGCAGGACGTGGACGTGACCGCGGCGCTCGGACCCTCGCCGGCCGCCTGCCCGGTCCTGGCGGGCAACGACGCGACGCTGGCCGGGCTCGCGGAGGCCCGCCGCGGCGTGCTCCGGGGCGTGCCGGTCGCCCTGCACCTGCACGTCGCGACCGGCATCGGCGGGGTCCTGCTGACGGACGGCCTGCCGGTGACCGGCGCGCACGGCTCGGCCGGCGAGTTCGGGCACATGCCCCTGACCGGAAGCGACGAGCCGTGCCGGTGCGGATCGATCGGCTGCTGGGAACTGGACGCCGGGGCCCGCGGTCTGCTCCGCGCGGCCGGGAAGCCCGAAGAGGGGGACCGGATGCTCCGGGCCGAGCAGGTCATCACGGCGGCCGGCGCCGATCCGCGCTGCAGCCGGGCCCTCGGCGTGGTGGCCAGGGCCCTCGGCCGGGGCATCGGCGCGCTGGTCAACGCGCAGGACCCCGCGGCCGTCGGCCTGTCGGGCCTGGCCGCCTCGCTGTACCTGGCCGACCCGGGCGCGGTGAAGGCCGGATACCTGACCACCCTGATGCGGTTCCGCCGGGCCGATCCGCCCGCCCTGCTGCCGTCTACGCTCGGCGACCGGGGCGCGCTGACCGGCGCGTCCGAGCTCGTCTTCGACGCCTTCCTCACCCCGCGCGGCCTGTCCGCCTGGCCCGCATCCGAGCAGAAAACCGCGTGACTTCGGCGCTGTCTGCTGGTAAGTTTCCGACCTTGTGCCCGAAAATCCTTCCGCCGAACGGGCCGTGGCTGACCCTGTCCTGACCACGGAACGCGAGCAGTTGCGGCGCTCGCGGGAGTATCTGCACCTGATGCGGGAGGACGTCCTCTCGCTCAAGGCCATGGCCGGCGACCGGGTCTCCGAGGAGTACCTCAAGGCCGACCTGTACCACCGGGCCGAAGCCCTCAAGGACATCCCCGACGCCCCCCTGTTCTTCGGGCGGCTCGACTACGCCCCCCAACCCGAAACCGGGAAGCCCGAAACCGGGAAGCCCGAAACCGGGAAGACTAAGACCGGAATATCCGAGACCGGAATATCTGGGACCGGGCAATCCGGCGCCGGGGATGACGGCGTAGCAGGACACAGCTTCCACATCGGCCGCAGGCACGTGCACGCCCCGGACGGCACGCCCGCCGTGATCGACTGGCGGGCCCCGGTGTCCCGGCCGTTCTACCGGGCTAGCGGCGCGGATCCGATGAACGTCGAGCTGCGGCGCCGCTTCGGCTTCTCCGGCGGCGAGCTGACCGCCTATGAGGACGAGCTGTTCGCCACGGACCGTTCGGCCGAATCAAGTGACCGCCAGAAGCCCAGCCAGATCCTGATCGATGAGATCGAGCGGCCGCGGTCCGGGCCGATGCGGGACATCGTCGCGACCATCCAGCCTGACCAGGACGACATCGTGCGGGCCGGCGCCACGCAGACCGTCTGCGTGCAGGGCGCGCCGGGCACCGGGAAGACCGCGGTCGGGCTGCACCGGGTCGCCTACCTGCTCTACGCCTACCGGGAGCAGGTCCGGCGGCGCGGTGTGGTGATGATCGGGCCGAACCAGGCCTTCCTCTCCTACATCCGCAACGTCCTGCCCGCCCTGGGCGAACTCGACGTCGCCCAGACCACCGTGGGCGAACTGGTCAAGTCCATGGGGCCGGTGCCGGTGCGCGGATCGGACGCCGACGTGACCGCGGTCGTCAAGGGCGACGCGCGGATGGCCGAGGTGCTGCGGCGGGCGCTGTGGTCCTCGGTGCGGCGGCCGTCCGAGGCGGTGGTGCTGGCCCGCGGGGCCAGGCGCTGGCGGGTGGCCGCCTACGAGCTCGAGGAGCTTACCCACGAGCTGCGTCATCGGGGCGTGCGGTACGGCGCGGCCCGCGAGCTGCTCGAGCACCGGATCGCGCACGTGATCCTGACCCGGATGGAGGCGGCCGGGGAGGCCTGCGACGACCGCACGCACGAGGCGGTGCGGCGGTCCCGGCCGGTGCGTTCGGCGGTCGAGACGATCTGGCCCAAGGTGGATCCGGTCCGGCTGGTGTTCGGGCTCCTGTCGTCCGCCGAACTGCTGGCCGCGGCGGCCGACGGCATCCTCACGCCGGACGAGCAGGCCGCGATCGTGTGGTCGGCGGTGCCCCGCTCGCCGGGGTCGGCGCGCTGGTCGCCGGCCGACACGGTGCTCATCGACGAGGCGCGCGACCTGATCACCCGGACTCCCAGCCTGGCCCACGTGGTGATCGACGAGGCGCAGGACCTGTCGCCGATGGAGTGCCGCGCCCTGGGCCGGCGGTGCTCCACCGGCGCGGCCACCGTGCTCGGCGACCTCGCCCAGGGCACCACGCCGTGGGCGGCGTCCTCCTGGGCCGCGCTGCTGTCCAACCTGGGCAAGCCGGATACCGACGTGCGCGAGCTGTCGGTGGGCTACCGCGTACCGCGGCAGATCCTGGACTATGCCTCCTCGCTGCTGGCCGTCATCGCCCCCGAGCTGCGGCCGGCTTCCTCGCTGCGGGCCGACCCCGGCGCGCTTTCGGTGACACGGGTGCCGCCCGCCGCGCTGGACCGCGAGGTGGTGGCGGCCTGCGCGCAGGCCTGCACCCGGCCTGGATCGGTCGCGGTCATCGCCGCCGACCCGCAGGTCCGCATCCTGGCCGGCGCGCTGGACGCGGCCGGGATGGAGCACGGCCCGCCCGGCTCGGACGCCCGGCTGACGCTGGTCCCGGTCACCTTGGCCAAGGGCCTGGAGTTCGATCACGTCATCGTGGTCGAGCCCGCCCGGATCGCCCGGACCGAGGCCAGGGGCCTGCAGCGGCTCTACGTGGCGCTCACCCGGGCCGTGTCGCGGCTGACCGTCCTGTACACCGAGCCGCTGCCCGCCCCGCTGCCGGCCGGCTGACCACCGGCCCCTCGCGGCCGGCCGGTTAACCACCGGTCCTCCCTACCCCCGGGATGTTGTCCATTCAATGAATCGTTGGTGAACCGATCCGCACACCGGTGCGTCTGCAAGAGTAGGGAAGAATTCGGCCGGGCCCGCCGATTTCCTGAGCTGCGACTTTATCCATGTGCGTTGCGCGGCCGCCAGCGCGGCGGCATCCTGGATATGCGGCGACGTTTAGTTTTCGATTGACTCCTAAAGGTTACGACGGTGATGACGGTGGAAGCCAACAGGACCCGCGACCCGGATCAGATGCAGGCTGTCTATCTTGAGAAGCTCGCCGACGAGCTGTCCCATCGCGGGCTGGAGGCGTGGCTGATGGCGCCGCCGGGGCGCGTCCCGAGCTTGTACGTGGTAAACCCGGCCGCGCGGGCGCTCGAGGAGAACGTCTACGTCAACTGCGGCAGGGACGGCATGTGGTGGTTCTGGTGGTCCTGGGCGGAGCGGATCGCGGTGGCCGACGACCTTGACCTGGCGGCCGGCACGATCGTGCGGGTGCTCGCCTCGCTGCGCCGCGACGACTGAGCGCTGATCCCGTCCCCTGGCGGTCCGTCGGTGGACCTGTGCGCCACGCCCGCGGTCGACCTGGCCCGGATGATCCGGTCCCGGGAGCTGTCGGCCACCGAGTTGCTCGACGCCATGCTGGCCCGGATCGAGGCGGTCAATCCGTCGGTCAACGCGATCGTCACGCTGGCCGCCGAGCAGGCCCGGGCCACGGCGGCGGACCTGGATACGCGGGCGGCCCGCGGCTCGTTCGCCGGCCCGCTGCACGGGCTGCCCATCGCGATCAAGGACCTGGCCGAGACGGCCGGGATCAGGACCACGTACGGATCGCCGATCTTCGCCTCCCAGATCCCCACCTTTGACGCACCGCATGTGGCGCTGCTCAAGGCGGCCGGCGCGGTGGTGATCGGAAAGACCAATGCCCCGGAGTTCGGTGCCGGGTCGCAGACGTTCAACCAGGTCTTCGGCCCGACCCGCAACCCGTACGACACCCGGCTGACTCCGGGCGGCAGCAGCGGCGGCGCGGCGGCGGCCGTCGCCGCCGGGATGATCCCGTTCGCGGACGGCTCCGACCTCGCGGCCAGCGTCCGGAACCCGGCGGCCTTCTGCGGGCTGGTCGGGCTGCGGACCACGCCCGGTCTGGTCCCTGCCGATGTGTTCGATCCGCTGGCCGTGGTCGGTCCCATCGCCCGCACCGCGCCGGACGCCGCGCTGCTGCTGGCCGGGATGTGCGGCCCGGATCCCGGCTTGCCGCTGGCCCGGCCCGACCGGGCCGAAGACTTCCTCGACCTGCGGTCGGCGTCCCTGCGCGGGCTGCGGGTGGCCTGGACGCCCGACCTGGGCGACCTGCCGGTGCAGCCCGAGGTGCGTTCCGTGCTCGGCTCGGCCCGCGGCCGGCTCGAGCAGGCCGGGTGCGAGATCGCCGGCGAGGCGCCGGACCTGTCCGACGCCGACGAGGTGTTCCAGGTGCTGCGGGCCGCCCGGATGGCCGGGCTGGCGCCGCTGCTGCGTGCTCACCGGGACCAGATCAAGGCCACCCTGGCCTGGAACATCGACAAGGGCATCGCGCTGACCGGCGAGCAGATCGCCGCCGCGCACGCCGGGCACGCCGCGATCTTCGCCCGGATGCGGTCGTTCCTCCGCGACGGGCGCTACGAGGTCCTCGCGCTGCCCACCGTGCAGGTGATCCCGTTCGACGTGGAAACCGAGTGGGTCCGCGAGATCGACGGCGTGCCCATGGTCACCTATATCGACTGGATGCGTTCCTGCTCCCGGATCACGGTGAGCGCGCACCCGGCGGTTTCCGTGCCGGCCGGCCTGACCGCCGCCGGTCTCCCGGTCGGCCTCCAGCTCGTCGGCCGCTACGGCGCCGACCGCCGCCTGCTCGAGGTCGCCGCCGCGGTGATGTCCCTGCCCGGCTTCACGCCCCCCGTGCCGCCGCTGACGTAACACCATCCCCTAGGGCACCGCGGCGCCCGGCCGACGGAACCTAGCTGGCCCCCAGCCCGGGGAACGCCTCGGTGGTGCCGCGCCAGAACACGGCGCGCTCGGCGGCGGCCTGCATGGCCAGCGCGCCGAAGGTCCGCAGCCGCTGGTCGCTGACCGCCACGAGGCCGAGGTACGCCCGGGTCACCCCGTCCTCCAGGTAGGCCGCGAGCGCCGTCGCGCTGGCCGCGTCGTGCACCCTGAACGGCAGCCGGTAGAAGGCCTGTGCGGCGACTGGGGCCGCGCCCAGCGCGCTGATCATCGCGGCCAGGCTGTCGCGGGCCTCGTTGTGCCCGGTCCAGTCCTGCTCGGCGGCCGACTTGCGGTTCCCGGACAGGTGGGCACCCGCCACCCCGTAGCCGAAGATGGCCGCGTGCTCGGCCGCGAGCGCGCCCTGCAAGGCCGCCAGGGCCGGAACCGGCCCCGAGACCGGTTCCGAGACTGGTCCCGAGGTCGGCCCGGACGCCGTGACCCGGCTCATCCGCTCAGCGCCACCGCGTGCGTGGCGTCGGAGGCCGCGATGCTGGCGAACAGCTGCGCCAGGGCGGGCTGCACGGTGACCAGCCGCCGGACCAGCCCAGCGGCCGACGCGCGTTCGGCCGCGCGCAGCCGCGCGATCGTCACCCGGCCGGCCACCGCGCCGCCCGGCGCGCCCGTCGGCGAGGCGGCCGGCGCTCCGGGGGGCAGGACGAGCCTGGCCTGGAGCAGCCCGAGATGCTGCCGGTGCTGGGCGAGCAGGCCCTCCAGGCTGCGCGCCTGGTCAGCCGCCAGACTGCCGTCCACGGCGGCCTGGTACAGCCTGATCATCGTCTGCTCCGCCGCGATGACCGCCTGCAGCGTGATCACGTCCGGTGACAGGCTCGGCCGTCCGGCCAGCGGATCCGGTCCGGCGAACGCGTCCGAGGACCGGCAGCCGGCCAGGGCCAGCAGCGCGGGCAGCGCGGCCGCCGAGGCGGCCAGCACACGGCGCCTAGGCAGGATGTCTGGCACACCGGCAAGCTACCGTAATTCTCGGCGGTTCGGGTTATCCGGATTCCGGCGACGGTCCTCACCGTCGACACCGAGCACCACTCCCGCAGCGGCCGCTATCTGATTAGCCTTCACCACGCGTCCTATCCGCGTGATGGCCCCGCTGCGGATAGGCTAGGAGCCAATATCGCAGGTCGTGGACGAGGAGGTCGTGATGCCCGGTGGCTCGCGTCACGCGCCGAAACCCCGTGGCGCGGCCGAGGGGGGGAGATCCTCTCAAACCGCTCCGCGAGGTGCCATCCAGGGGGAACGATCCTCCCGGACGCCCCCACGCCGGACCGAAGCGGGGAACTCGGTCGACGAGGACAGGATCGCCGCTGTCATCCGGCCTGTCGTCGCCGCGGCCGGTATGGACCTGGAATCGGTGCGGGTCACCGCCGCGGGCCGGCGCAGGCTGCTGCGCGTGGTGGTGGATAGCGACCTGGGCGTGAGCCTGGACGACGCCGCGGCGGTCAGCCGCGAGCTGTCCGCCGCGCTCGACACGGTAGCCGTGATGGGCGACTTCCCGTACACGCTCGAGGTCTCCTCGCCCGGCGTGGACCGGCCGCTGACCGACCGTCGGCACTGGCGGCGCGCGGTAGGACGGCTGGTCACGGTCACGGTCACGGATTCAGGGGGCGCCCGTCCCGTGTCCGGCAGGATCTGTGCCGCCGACGCCGATGGGGTGACCCTGGACGTTGAGGGTGACCCGAAGTCCCGCCGCCATTTCCCCTACGGAGTGCTGGGTCCGGGGGCGATCCAGGTGGAGTTCGGGCATCCGCCTAGCGAGGTTGGAGCGACCGGCGATGGACATTGACCTGAGCGTGCTGCGCAGCTTGGAGAGCGAGAAGGACATCTCGCTCGACCTGGCGATTAAGGCCATCGAGGACGCGCTGCTCGTCGCCTACCACAAGTCCGAGGGCGCCTCGCCGGCCGCGCGGGTCGAGGTGGACCGCAAGAGCGGCCACGTCACGGTCTGGGCTATCCAGACCGGACCCGACGGCGGCGTGGTCCGGGAGTACGACGACACGCCGGCCGGGTTCGGCCGGATCGCGGCCACCACCGCCCGGCAGGTCATCCTGCAGCGCCTGCGTGACGTCGAGGACGAACTGACCTTCGGCGAGTACGCGGGCCGCGAGGGCGACATCGTCGCCGGGGTGATCCAGCAGGGTAAGGACCCCCGGACCGTGCTGGTCGACCTGGGCAAGCTTGAGGCGGTGCTGCCGCCCGCCGAGCAGGTGCCGGGCGAGCGGTACATCCACGGCGAGCGGATCCGGTGCTACGTGCTGCGCGTGCACAAAGGGCACCGCGGGCCCTCGGTCACCCTGTCGCGCACGCACCCGGGTCTGGTGAAGAAGCTGTTCGCCCTGGAGGTGCCCGAGATCGCGGAAGGCGCGGTGGAGATCGTCGCGATCGCCCGCGAGGCAGGCCACCGCACCAAGATCGCGGTCCGGTCACATCAGCCGGGAGTCAACGCCAAGGGCGCCTGCATCGGCCCGATGGGCAGCCGGGTGCGGAACGTGATGAACGAGCTGCACGGCGAGAAGATCGACATCGTGGACTATTCCGAGGAGCCGGCCGGCTTCGTGGCCAACGCCCTGTCGCCGGCCCGGGTGAGTCACGTGCAGGTGGTCGACGCGGCGGCCCGGGAAGCCCGGGTCATCGTGCCCGACTACCAGCTGTCCCTGGCCATCGGCAAGGAAGGGCAGAACGCCCGGCTGGCCGCCCGGCTCACCGGCTGGCGGATCGACATCAGGTCGGACGCCGTGGCGCCGCCCGACTCGGAGGCCGCGCCGCAGGCACCAGACCCGAGCACACCAGCCCCAAGCGCACCAGACGCACCAGAGACACCAAGCGCACCAGGCGCATCGGCCGTGCCAGAACCGTCGGTGCAGGTCTCGCCTGGTGTCGGGGACGTGCGGACACGGTAGACTTGTTGCCGGAATGGCCGTACGAACCGAGCGGCGCAACTCAGGTGTGCCTGTCATGCGTACCTGTGTAGGCTGCAAGGAGCGCGCGGAGAAGTCCAGCCTGCTTCGCCTCGTGGCGGTGGGGGACGTCATCCAGCCCGACCCGCAAGCCCGGCTCCCCGGCCGGGGTGCGTACCTGCACCCCAGCCTGGCGTGTCTGGACCTTGCGCGGCGGCGTAGGGCGTTCTCCCGGGCACTGCGCACTGCGGGATCGCTCAGCAGCACCGGTCTGGTTGAGTATCTTTGCGGCGCGGAATCCCGGCATAGCATTGCTCGCGGCGGAACAACCTAGCTGGGCAGCACGCTGTAAAGGGCGAGAAAGAACACCTGTCGGAAAGCAGGTCGAGAAGCTGATGAGCGCTCGATGAGCACGCGGCGATGATCACCATAGGCTGAGGCCCACCCGGAGCACGCTCTGCCCGGGCCGGGTCCCGGTAAGGGGTCCAGGGGACTGGGCCGAGAAGGAGCGTAGTGGCGAAGGTCCGGGTTTACGAACTCGCGAGGGAGTTCGGTGTCGAGAGCAAGGCCGTGATGGACCAGCTCAAGGATATGGGCGAGTTCGTGCGATCGGCATCCTCGACGATAGAGGCGCCTGTGGTCCGGCGGCTCAAGGAGGCGTTTGCCTCCACGGCGGCTCCGCAGGATCAACGAGCAGCACACGATCAGCAAGCAGCGCGGTCCAGGCCCGCGGGCCAGTCCGCGCCTCGTGACGGAGCGGGCACGGCAGCGGGTACGGCCGTCAGCACGGCGGACGGCGTGCGGTCGCAGGCCGGCGCCGGGTCGCGAGCCGGCGGTACCGCCGCGCGTGACGACGACCAAGCGGGCCGGGCCGGAGCGGTGCCGGGTACCGCCCCGGCACCCAGGGTGGCACCGGACGTCGCACCGGACGTGACCGGTCAGGCCGCCGACCGGGCGGGCGCGGCCGCTCCGGACGGGGCCAGCCCCAGGACGCCTGCCCAGAGCACGGCTCCCGCCGACGGCGCGGCGCGCCCGCTGCCGCCGGTTCCGCCGTCTCCCGTGTCCCGGCCCGGGCCGGGCGAATCGAGGGCTCCGGCCGGTGAATCAAGGACCCCGGGCACTGCGCCGCGGGTTCCGGGTCCGCCGCGGACTCCGGTCACCCCGGCGGACTTCCGCGGACCCGGAAGCGGGTCCGGGAGTGGGTCCGGGAGTGGGCTAGGAAGCGGAGCGGGGAGCGGGTCGGCGACCGGCCAGACTCGTCCCCAGACGCCCCGCCCCGGCGCCCCGCGTCCCGGCGCACAGGGCACACACGGCGCACAGGGCACACAGGGCACACAGGGCACACAAGGCACACAAGGCGGCCACGGCGCGCAAGGCACACATGGCGCGCAAGGCACACACGCCACGCAGGGCGGCCACGGCGCACGGTCGGCCGCGCCGCGCACGCCCGGGGGTCCGGGCGGCTCCGGCGCGCCCCGTCCTGGGGCGCCGCGTCCCGGCGCTCCGCGCCCAGGTGCCCCGCGGCCCGGTCCAAGGCCGGGGAACAACCCGTTCAGCTCGACCGCGACCGGCATGGGCTCGGCGCCCCCGGCCCGGACCCAGGGTCCCGGGTCCGGCCCGGGCGGCCGTCCCGGCCAGCCGGGCGGCGCCGGCCGGCCCGGCGCCGCTGACGGCGGCCCGCGTCCCGGCGGCTCGCGTCCCGGCGGGCCCGGCGGCCCGGGCCGGGGCGGCATGTCGGACGGCGGCCCGCGTCCCGGCGGGTTCGCGGGTCCGCGTCCCGGCGGTCCCCGGCCGAGCCCGATGAACATGCCGTCCCGTCCGGCGCCGTCCGGCACGGGCCGCGGCGGACCAGGCGGACCAGGCGGCCGCGGCGGCCCGGGAGCGGGCGCAGGTACCCGGCCCGGCGGCGGCGGCGGCGGTGGCCGCGGCGCGGGCACGGGCCCGCGCGGTGGTGGCGCGCCCGGAGGCGCCGGGGCTCCGCCGCGCGCGGGCGCCGGCGGCGGCCCGCCCCGGCCGGGCGGCGGCCGCGGGCGCAGCGGCACCCAGGGTGCCTTCGGGCGTCCCGGCGGGCGTCCGTCCCGGGGCCGGAAGTCGAAGAAGCAGCGGCGCCAGGAGTTCGACAACATGCAGGCGCCGTCGATCGGCGGCGTCCAGGTCCCGCGCGGCAACGGTCAGGTGGTCCGGCTGAGCCGGGGCGCCAGCCTGGCCGACTTCGCGGACAAGATCGGCGCCAACCCGGCGTCGCTGGTCCAGGTGCTGCTGCACCTCGGCGAGATGGTGACCGCGACCCAGTCGGTCAACGACGAGACGCTGCAGCTGCTCGGCGCCGAGCTGAACTACAACGTCCAGGTCGTCTCCCCCGAGGAGGAGGACCGGGAGCTGCTGGAGACGTTCGACATCGAGTTCGGCGAGGACGAGGGCGAGCAGTCCGACCTGGTGGCCCGCCCGCCGGTCGTCACGGTGATGGGTCATGTCGACCACGGCAAGACCAAGCTGCTCGACGCGATCAGGCACACCAACGTGGTGGCCCGCGAGGCCGGCGGCATCACCCAGCACATCGGCGCCTACCAGGTGACCACCGAGGTCGACGGCGAGGAACGGAAGATCACCTTCATCGACACCCCGGGCCACGAGGCGTTCACCGCCATGCGTGCCCGCGGGGCCGAGACCACCGACCTCGTGGTGCTCGTGGTGGCGGCCGACGACGGCGTGAAGCCGCAGACCACCGAGGCGCTGAACCACGCGCAGGCGGCCGGCGTGCCGATCGTGGTGGCCGTCAACAAGGTCGACAAGGAGGGCGCCGACCCGCAGCGGGTGCGGGCCCAGCTGACCGAGTACGGCCTGATCGCGGAGGAGTTCGGCGGCGACACGCAGTTCGTGGACGTATCCGCCACCCAGCGGATCGGCATCCCCGAGCTGCTCGAGGCGATCGTCCTGACCGCCGACGCCTCGCTCGACCTGCGGGCCAACCCGCAGCAGGACGGCCAGGGCGTGGCGATCGAGGCGCACCTGGACAAGGGCCGTGGCCCGGTGGCCACCGTGCTGGTCCAGCGCGGTACGCTGCACGTCGGCGACTCGATCGTCTCCGGCGATGCCTTCGGCCGGGTACGCGCCATGATCGACGAGAACGGCGAGACGATCACCGAGGCCCTGCCGTCCCGGCCGGTCATGGTGCTCGGCCTGACCGCCGTGCCCGATGCGGGCGACAACTTCCTGGTCGTCTCCGACGACCGGATCGCCCGGCAGATCGCCGAACGCCGTGAGGCTCGCGAGCGCAGTGCCCAGTTCGCCCAGCCGCGGCGGGTCACACTCGAGGGCCTGGAATCGGCGTTCAAGGCCGGTGAGCGCGAGGAACTGCTGCTCATCATCAAGGGTGACGTGTCCGGCTCGGTTGAGGCCCTGGAGGACGCGCTGCTCAAGCTGGATGTCGGCGAGGAAGTCAGCCTGCGCGTGATCGGCCGCGGCGTCGGCGCGATCACCCAGGACGACGTGAACCTGGCCATCGCGTCGGACGCGGTGATCATCGGCTTCAACGTCCGGCCGGCCGGCCGGGCGGGCGAGCTGGCCCAGCGCCAGGGCGTGGACATCCGCTACTACTCGATCATCTACCAGGCGATCGAGGAGGTCGAGGCCGCGCTCAAGGGCATGCTCAAGCCCGAGTTCGAGGAGGTCCAGCTCGGCACCGCGGAGATCCGGGAGGTCTTCCGGGTGCCGCGGGTCGGCAACATCGCCGGCTGCATCGTCCGGTCCGGCTCGATCCACCGCGGCAGCAAGGCGCGGCTGATCCGGGACGGCGTGGTGATCTCCGACAACCTCACGGTGGACTCGCTGCGCCGGTTCAAGGACGACGCGACCGAGGTCCGCGAGGGCTACGAGTGCGGCATCGGCGTCGGCTACAACGACGTCAGGATCGAGGACACGATCGAGACCTTCGAGATGAGGGAGAAGCCGAGGGCCTGAGCAGGGCCGGGGGACCCCCGGTGTATCTCGGGGCGCTGACGCTCGACGTGCTGCTGGGCGACGTGCACTCGCTGAAGGGCAAACGTGCCGTCGTCCGGCCGCTCGTCGCCGAGCTGCGCCGGCGTTACCCGGGCGTCGCGGTCGCCGAGACCGGCCACCTGGACCTGCACCGGCGGGCCGAGATCGGCGTGGCCGTGGTGTCCGCGACGTCCTCGAACGCGCTGAGCGTGCTCACCGAATGTGAACGCGCGGTGGCTGCTCACCCTGAGATCCAGCTGCTGTCGGCCCGGCAGCGGCTGTTCAACGAGGAGGAGTGACGGAGCATGGACGCCGCCCGGGCGCGCAAGCTGGCCGACCAGATCAGCCAGATCGTCGCGGAAATGCTGGAACGACGGATCAAGGACCCCCGGCTCGGCTTCGTGACCGTCACCGAGTCCCGGCTCACGAACGACCTGCGGGAAGCCACCGTGTACTACACCGTGCTCGGCACTGACGCCGAACGCGCCGACACGGCGATGGCGCTGGCCAGCGCGACCGGGATCATCCGGTCCGAGGTGGGCCGGCAGCTCGGCCTGCGGCACACGCCGTCGCTGGCCTTCGTCGCCGACGTGCTGCCGGACACCGCTCAGCGGATCGAGGAACTGGTCACCCAGGCCAGGAACGCCGACGCCGAGCTGGCCCGCAGCCGCGAGGGCGCCGTCCCGGCCGGCGACCCGGATCCCTACCGCAAGCCCGCGCAGGCTGGCGATGGCGACGACGAGGACGAATGACCGAACCGCACAGCGGCCTGGTCATCGTGGACAAGCCCGGCGGCATGACCTCGCACGACGTCGTGGCGCGGATCCGGCGGCTGGCCGGGACCAGGAAGGTGGGCCACGCGGGCACCCTGGATCCCATGGCGACCGGCGTCCTGGTCGTCGGGGTGGAGAAGGCCACCCGGCTGCTCGGCTACCTGACCCTGACCGAGAAGCAGTACGACGCCACGATCCGGCTCGGCCAGTCCACCAGTACCGATGACGCCGAGGGCGAGATCACCGGCGGCGCGCCGGCCGCGCACGTCACAAACGAGACGCTGGCCCAGGCGGTAAAAGGCCTGACCGGCGAGATCCAGCAGGTACCGCCCGCGGTCAGCGCGATCAAGGTCGACGGCCAGCGCGCCTACCGGCTCACCCGGGCCGGTGCCGCGCCGGAACTGAAGCCCCGGCCGGTGATCGTGCACGAGTTCACCGTCACGGCCACCAGGCCCGCCGGGGATCTGCTCGACGTCGACGCCACCGTGCGCTGCTCGAGCGGTACGTACATCCGGGCCCTGGCCCGTGACCTGGGCCAGGAGCTCGGCACCGGCGGGCACCTGACCCGCCTGCGCCGGACCCGGGTCGGCGGGTACGGCCTCGGCACCGCGAAAACCCTGGAGCAGCTGGCCGAGCGATTCGAGGTCATGCCGCTGGCCCGGGCCGCTGCGGCGGCGTTCCCGCGCCGGGACCTGTCCGCCGACGAGGCCCGCCGGCTGGCCCACGGCGCCCGTCTCCCCGCGGTCTCGGAAACCGCCGGAGAGCCGACCGCCGCCTATGCCCCGGACGGCACCCTCATCGCGCTGCTCACCGAGCAGCACGGCCAGGCACGCCCGCTGGTGGTCTTCGCCGCAGGCTAGGCTGGTGGTCGCCGCCGACGAAGCGACGAAGGAGGAACGGGATCGTGTACCGCTGGTACGGCCTGGACGACGTGCCTGCCGACTGGGGCGCGTCGGTCGCGACGATCGGCGTGTTCGACGGTGTGCACCGGGGGCACCAGCGGGTCGTGGAGCAGGCGGTCGAGACCGCGCGGGAGCGGGACCTGCCGATCGTGGTGATCACCTTCGACCCGCATCCCGACGAGGTGGTCCGGCCGGGCCCGCACCCGCCGTCCCTGACTTCCGACCGGCGGCTGGCCCAGCTGCTGGCCGGCCTGGGCGCCGACGCCCTGCTCGTGCTCACGTTCACGGTGGAGTTCTCCCGGCTGAGCCCGGACGAGTTCGTCCGGATCGTGCTGTCCGACCGGCTCCACGCCGCCGCGGTAGTGGTGGGGGAGGACTTCCGGTTCGGCCACAAGGCCGCGGGTGACGTGCCGCTGCTGGCCCAGCTGGGCGAGAAGTACGACTTCACCGCCGAGGGCGTGCCGCTGCTGGTCGCCGACGGCGTGACGATGTCCTCGACCTCCATCAGGGAACGCCTGGCCGCTGGGGACGTGGCCGCCGCCGCCGCCCTCCTCGGCCGCCCGCACCGGGTGGAAGGCGTGGTCGTCCGCGGCCACCTGCGCGGCCGGGCCCTGGGCTTCCCCACCGCGAACCTGGAGGTCCCGCCGCACATGGCGATCCCGGCCGACGGCGTGTACGCCGGCTGGCTGGCCCGCCTGGACCTGGACGGCAACGAGGCCGAGCGATGGCCGGCCGCGATCTCGGTCGGCACCAACCCGACCTTCGGCGGCACCGACCGGACCGTCGAAGCGTATGCGCTCGACCGTGATGACCTGGACCTGTACGGCACCCACGCCGCGATCGAATTCACCGCCCGGCTGCGCGGCACCGAGAAGTTCGATTCCGTCGAGGCCCTGGTCGCCCAGATGCGCGTGGACGTCGAGGCGGCCCGCGCCCTGACCGCAGGCTGACCCGGCGCCCGGTGGCTGTCCGTTCTTTCTTGGACGGAACGAAACGTGGTACCCGCCCCCGGCCCCGGCCCCGCCATCCGCGGAGCCGGGCAGGCGGCGTCGTTACTGGCGACGCTTCCAGAACTCGGGGCGGCCGGCTGGGCCGGAACCCGCGAACTCGGTCAGCAGGCGGATCGCCTCCGCCCAGAGCACGTCGAGGTCGGCTCCGCGTGGCGCCGCGGGCTCGTCGCAGGCCCGCAGCCTGCGAGCCAGCGCCACCAGCCCGCCCAGCTCGACTGCCCTACCCTGCCCGGCTGCCCTACCCTGCCCGGCTGCCCTACCCTGCCCGGCTGCCCTACCCTGCCCGGGCTGCTGCCCGGCGACGGCCGGATCGGCGGCCAGCCAGGCCGCCATCGCCTCGATCCGGGTGGCCAGGTCGGCCAGTATCCAGGCCCGTTCGGCATCCGGCGCGCCCTGCACCGTCCGCAGCGCGGCCGCTTCATCGGCCATCTGCCGGCGGGCGAGCACCAGCCGGGACGCCTCACCCGTACCCCGGACCCCGGACGCCGCCGCGGCGGCCCAGCCGCCGGCGGCCGGCGACGCCACCCTCTTCCTCGAGCGCCTCGGCGCGGCGCTGCGCGGCCCGCTCGCCGCCCTCGCGGGCGCGAGCATCCCGCGCGGCGCCCCCGGGCCCGTGGCCGCGAACCCGCCCCCCGCCGCGTGCCACCCGAACGCGGGCGGCAGGTCGAGGTCGGCCGGGTCCCACCCGGCGGGCAGCTCGACCGGCTGGGTCACCCGGTGCGGCCCCGTACCGTCCGTGACGACTCTCGTATCCGCGGCCACGAAGGCGGTGAACCGGCACAGCACGCCGTGGCGCAGCGAGACGTCGGTGATCTGCTGTTCCAGGCGGGCCAGTTCGGTGGTGTCGTGGCCGGGCAGGCAGGCGTAGCGATCCTCCAGGTCGCGCACGTGGGCGCGGGCCCAGGCCGCGGTGCTCGCCGGATTGCCGCCGGTGACCGCGGTGACCGTGCTCTCGAACGGCGTGCCGTCCGTCCCGGTGCCTGTCACCGTGACTGTCCCGCCGGGATGCCCCCGCCAGCGCCCGGCCACCGTGACCGGAACCCCGGGGAACAGATCCGGCAGCAGGCCCGGCGCCACGGTGCCGGGCACGATCGCCGCGCCGTCCGCGGCCAGCGCCAGCCCGGTGACCAGCGGCGCGCCGATGCGGCGGTGGATGCGCGCGGCGGCCTCCTCGAGCCGGTCCTCGGACTCCACCAGCTCGCAGCGGCCGCGCCCGGCCCCGGCCAGCCTGGACAGGAACCCGGCGTTGACCGCCTGATCGACGCCCACGGCGTGCACCCGGATCCCGGCCAGTTGCGCCCCGATCTGCTGCAGGATCTGGTCCTCGTTGCCGACCTGCCCGTCGGTGACCAGGACTAGCACCCGGTCGCGGCCGGGGCCCGCGCCCGAGAGCAGCCGCACCGCGCGCTCGAGCGGTGCGAGCATCTCGGTGCCGCCCCGGTCGTCCGTCCGGGCCAGCCACTCGATGGCGCGGAACCGGTTCCGGTCGGTTGCCTCCGCCAGCCCGCCCGGAACGTCCGGCAGTTCCTCCACCACGTGGTCGAAGCGCAGCACCGCGAACCGGTCGGTCCCGGTCAGCGTGTCCACGATCCGGGCGGCGGCCCGGCGGGCCGCCACCATCTTCCAGCCGCGCATGCTGCCCGACCGGTCGAGGACCAGCATCACATCGCGGGCCCGGGGCAGGCCGCGCGCCGCCGGTGGCAGGACAGTGAGGGTGAACGTTCCCTCCGCCGGGTCTTCTCCCGGATCCGGGGTCAGCACCAGCGAGGTCGCTACCCGGTCCTGGCCGGCCAGGGCCAGCCGGAGGATGAAGTCCCGGTCCAGCCGCTCGCCCGGCCGCAGCCGGACGATCGTGCGGCCGTCGGCGGCGGCCTGCTCCGCGGTGGCGTGCAGGCTGCAGCCGATTCTCGCGAGCGGCAGCCCCGCCGGATCGATGTCGGCGCTGACCGTAAGCCGGACCGGGTTCGGGAACCCGGGCAGCAGCACCGGAGGGCTGATCCGGGAGGCGTCGGGGACGGCATCGGTGTCGGCGGCCACGCCGCTGCCTGCCGGGGTACCCCCCAGCGGGGTGCCCGGGATGTAGCGGGGGGCCACCACCAGCGGGAACCGGAACGTCACCTCGCCGTCCTGGTAGGGCAGCGGCTGGGCCAGCGTCAGCCGGACCGTGACCCGCTCGCCCGGGGCGATGTTGCCGACCCGCATCATGAACACATCCGGCCGGTCCTCTTCGGCGATCGCCGCCCGCCGCCCGTCCGCGATCGCCTGGCCGTACTCCTCCCGGGCCCGGGAACGTTCCTTCAGCAGCCCTTCCACGACATGCCCGGCGCACTCCATCCGCATCGCGGTGACCGCGGCCCGGTCCGGCAGCGGGAAGATGTACGTCGCCTCCAGCGGAACGCGGAACGGGTTACGGAAGCCCTGCGTCAGCTCCACGCTGGCGTAGGTGCCGGCGATGGCGGCGTGGACGTCGACGGCATCCAGCGGCAGGTTGCCCCGGCTGGTCGCGAGCGCGCCCAGGCCCGCTTCCGGCTCGGCCGGGTGCCCGGCGTCCAGCAGTGTGATGTCAGTGGTCATGTCCGGCTCTCCTCGGTCCTATTCCGGGTGCTCCGCGCGCAGACGCCTGCGGGCCAGTTCCTTCAGCAGCGGCTGCGCGGCGGTCAGGATTTCCGTCACGTCGTCCGGGCCCGGCCCGCGGCCCGCATCCTCGAGCAACAGCGTCACCCCGGGCGCCAGCCTGACCCCGTGCACGAGCCCGCCCGGGGGAATGACGCCGCCGCCCTCCGCCGGGTCGCCCTCCGCGGCGGCGAACGCTGGCGGCCCCGCCGCCTCCTCCTCGGCGGCGCCGGGCCGCCGCGCCCAGAAGCGCGCGGGCGCCACCACCGGGGCTTCCGGCGCAGGCCGGGCATCCGGGACGCGGGCGACCGCGGCCAGCGCCTCGTCGGTCGCGCCCGCCAGCTCCGCCTGGATCTCGGCCAGCGACCGTCCTTCGGCCTGACGGCGCTTGACCGCTACCAGCTGCAGCAGGTGACGCCGCCCGTACCGGGCCACCCGGCCGCGGCGGCTCAGCGGCGGATCCACCAGCCCGACGGTGACGTACCAGCGAACCAGCCGTTCGTTCGGCACGTCCCGGACCCGCCCGCTCGTCCGCGCCGGACCCGATCGAGCCGCACCGGCCCCCCCCGCGCCGGACCCGGCCGCACCGGCCCCCCCCGCGCCGGACCCAGCCGCACCGGCCTTCCCCGCACCGGCCCCCCCCGCACCGGACCCCCCCGCGCCGGACCGCTCCGCGTCGGACCCGGCCGGGGCAGGCACCGCCAGGGCATCGGCCGCGAGTTCGGCCAGCTCCAGGATTGTCCACGGCTCCTCCACGGCGCCAATAATGACACTGTTACTATTACAGTGTCAAAACCGGTCTGCATGGAAGGATCGGCGAGTCGCGGGCCTCTGGTGTGATTTCTGGACCGCTGCGGTGAGCTTGCGGGCCCGGTGACGGGGCATGTGTGGCCCGGCCCCGTAGAGCGGGGGCGGGTGGCACGCGACACCTCGCCCCGGACGCGCCGGACATCACGGGCCGAGCCTTTAGCGGTGCTGTTAGGGACTCGAGACGATTGCTCTCGTCGTGCTGGCCGCCGAGGACGCCGCGCTCCCGCGCATCTGGCGGCTCATCTTGCCGCACGTCTTCCTGGGTATGCTGCTCGTCCCGCCGGTGCTGGCCAGGATGACCGGCACCGGAGTCTCACGCGTTTACCAGGACGGTCTCCAGGGCGTGCCGCAGCGGAGCGAGACGCTCGGTGGCCGACCCGCGAGCCGCCGGGAGCGAGCGCCCGCCCAGTGGCTCCACGATCTCGATGTAGCACTTGATCTTCGGCTCGGTGCCGCTCGGGCGCAGCACGACCCGGGCGCCGGGCAGCCGGAAGATCAGCACGTCCGCGGCCAGGATGCCTGCACGAGGCGCGACGGCCAGGTCCAGCAGGCCGGTCACCGGCTGGCCGGCGAACTCGGCCGGGGGATCGGCCCGGAGCCGGCGCATGACCTGAGCCTGGTCGGCGGTGCGCAGCGTCACCTGGGAGGTCAGGTGCACGCCGTGCGCCGTCTCCAGCGCGTCGTAGCGGTCCAGCACCGAACGTCCCGCGGCCTTCGCCTCGGCGGCCAGAGCGAGCATGGCCAGCGCCGCGCCGATGCCGTCCTTGTCCCGCACCACATCCCCGACCGCGTAGCCCAGCGCCTCCTCGTAGCCAAAGACGAACCGCACTCCGGGTACGCCGTCGCCGGCCCGGACGATCCACTTGAACCCGGTCAGGGTCTCGGCGTAACGCGCCCCGGCCGTCGCCGCGATCTTGGACAGCAGCGTCGAGGAGACGATCGTGGACGCGACCAGCCGGTTGGCTGGGTCGGCGTCGCCCGCCGTCCGTTCCAGCAGGCTGGCGCCGATCAGCGCACCGACCTGATCCCCGGTCAGCACCACCCAGCCCGCCAGCCCGTCGCCCGGGCGGCGGGTCGCCACGGCCAGCCGGTCGCCGTCGGGGTCGCTCGCCACCACCAGTTCAGCGCCGAGCCGTAGCGCATCGGCCAGCGCCAGGTCCAGCGCCCCGGGCTCCTCCGGATTGGGGAAGGCGACGGTCGGGAAGTCTGGATCGGGCCGGCCCTGGGCCGCTACCACGTGCGGCGCCGCGAAGCCGGCCTGGGCGATGGCCCGCAGCATGAGATTGCCGGCCACCCCGTGCATGGGGGTGTAGACCACGTTCAGCTTCGGCCAACCGGCGCGGGCCCCGGCCGCCGCGGCCACCACCTGATCGAGATAGGCCCGGGCGATCTCGTCGCCGTGCCGGGTGATCAGCGGGCTGCCGGCGCCCGCCACCGGGATCTGCGACAGCGGTCCGAGGCTGGCGATCCGGGCCTCGATCTCGGCGTCGGCGGGCGGGATGACCTGGGCGCCGTCGCTCAGGTACAGCTTGTACCCGTTGTCGGCGGCCGGGTTGTGGCTCGCGGTGATCATCACCCCGGCCGACGCGGCCAGATGCCGGACCGCGAAGGCGAGCAGGGGAGTGGGGCCGGGCTGCGGCAGCATGTGCACCGTGATCCCCGTCCCGGCCAGCACCCGGACCGTCTCGTCGGCGAACTCTGCCGACCGGTGCCGCGCGTCGCAGCCGACCACGACGCTGACCGCGTCCTCAGCGCCGTGAGGGACGCTGCCGCCCGGTCTGCCCGCGTCGCTCGGCCCGTTCCCCGCCGCGACCGCCGCCGTGGCCGCCGCCGAGTCGAGCAGCCAGCCGGCCACCGCGGCCGTCGCGGCCCTGACCACAGCGCGGTTCATCCGGTTCGGGCCCGCGGCGATGACACCCCGCAGCCCGGCCGTCCCGAACTCGAGCCGCCCCGCGAACCGGTCCCGCAACTCCGCGAGCGCCTGCGCCTGCGAACCGCCGGCGGCGCCCCGGTCGGCTTCCGCAGCCGCGTAGGCCCGGTCGAGCAGCGCCCGCAACTCGGCCCGGTCCCCCGCGCTGGGATCATCCGCGATCCAGGCTCCGGCCGCCGCCCGAAGCTCAGCCTCACCCATCACCTGCACCACCCCTCCCTCACCCATTACCTCCGGGCCGCAAAGATCGCGGAAGATCCGGCCGTTACGGAAGATCCGGGCAACTGGGATTGCCCGGATCTTCCGCGAAAGCCGGATCTTCCGTGAAAGCCGGCGTCCTGCGGCTGGAAGCCGACCGCTTCCGCCGCTCGGACCGCTTCGGCCGCTCGGACCGCTTCGGCCGCTCGGACCGCTTCGGCCGCTCGGACCGCTTCGGCCGCTCGGACCGCTTCGGCCGCTCCCGCCGCTCGGACCGCTTCCGCCGCTCGGACCGCTTCCGCCGCTCCCGCCGCTCGGACCGCTGCCGCCGCTCAGGGCGCTGCCGTTGGGCCGGAGCGGCGCACGAGGGACCGTTCGGCATAAGAATTTATGCCTTGACGTAGGGGATGCCTTCGGCCTTGGGACCGCGGACCTTGCCCACCAGCCCGGCCAGCACGACGATCGTGACGATGTAGGGGGCCATCAGCAGCAGGTTGGACTGGATCGGCGTGTTGAGGGTGGACAGGATCGACTGCAGCTGCGTGGCGAAGCCGAACAGCAGGGCCGCCGAGATGGCGCCGAACGGGTTGTACCGGCCGAAGATCATCGCGGCCAGCGCGATGTAGCCCTCGCCGGAGGACATGCCCTTGCCGAACGAGCCGACCGAACCGATCGTGAAGTACGCGCCGCCGATGCCGGCGATCACGCCGGCCGCGATCACGTTGCGGTACCTCATCGCGGTCACCCGGATGCCGACGGTGTCGGCCGCGACCGGGTGCTCGCCGATGGCCCGGGTCCGCAGCCCCCAGCGGGTGGAGAACAGGCCGACCTGGACGCTCGCGATCGCCAGGTAGGTGAGGTACAGGAAGATCGTCGAGTCGAAGAACACCGGGCCGAGGATCGGGATGTCGGCGAGCAGCGGGATCTTGATGACCGAGAACGTGGCCGGCGAGTTCAGCGTGTTCTGGTAGGGGATCATCAGGCCGTCGTACAGGTATCCGGTCAGGCCCAGGATCAGCGTGTTGATGACCACGCCCAGCACGATCTGGTCGACCCGGTAGCCGATGGCGAACGCGGCGAGCAGCGCGCCCACCAGCGAGCCGGCCAGCGCCCCGCTGATCAGCCCCAGCCACAGCGACCCGGTGCCGCTGGCCACGATCGCGGCGGTGAACGCGCCGAGCAGCAGCTGGCCTTCGATGGCGATGTTGATCACCCCGGACCGGGAGCATATGACGCCGGTCAGCGCGCCGAGCATGATCGGGATAGACCCGGCCAGGGTGCCCTGCAGCAGGTTCACCACGTTGAACGCGGTGCTCTGCCCGGCGTCGGCCCAGCATAGGAGCGAGACGACGAGCAGGAACGAGACCACCGCCATGGCCACCCGCCGCAGCCACTTGCCCATCGGCACGAACGCGCGCACCGCCGCGATCGCGATCGATATCCCGCCGCACACGTAGCAGGTCACGCGGGCCGGCAGGGACAGGTTCGGCACCGTGACCTTGGCGAACGGCTGGGAGAACGCGAACGTCGCGTCACCGGAGTGCGAGAAGTGCCCGAGCACGAAGATGTCGATGAGCCCGAAGAGCAGGAACGTCGCGGGAGCCAGCCACCGCCGCGAGGCGCTGGACGCCGCGACGCCGGGGGTCAGCTTGGAGGGAACGCGCCCGGAGATCGTCGTCATGCGTTCCACCCCCTGGACAGCACGAGGAGGGCGCCGCCCCCGCCGTGCAGCCGGAATATAGCCCGGATCAGCGGCGGTGCCGCGACCATCAGGACAATGACCGCCTCCAGCACCTCCACCATGTCCACCGGCGTGCCGGTGGCGGCCTGCATGAGCGGCGCCCCCGCGTGGAACGCCCCGAACAGCAGGCCGGCCCACACCACGCCGAGCGGCCGGCCCCGGCCGAGCAGCGCGACCGTGATGGCGTCGATGCCGTAGGTCCCGAAGCTCTGGTCGTTGAGGGTGAAGTCGGTGCCCTGGATGACCGTCGAGGCGGCCAGGCCGGCCAGGCCGCCCGCGATCAGCATGACCAGGACCCAGTTGCGTTCCACGTTCATGCCCGCCACCCGCGCCGCACTGGCGTTCTTGCCGATGCTGCGGAACTCGAACCCGATGGTCGTCCGCTCCAGCAGCCACCACACGCCCGCCGCGCAGGCCAGCGCGATCAGGAAGCCCGCGTTGATCCGCAGGTGCGTGCCGAACAGCAGCGGCAGGTGCGCGTCGGAGGCGATCGCCGGGGTGATCGGGTTGACGGTGCCCGGCTCCTGCATCAGGTAGTGGTAGGCGAGCAGGTAGGCCAGGAAGTAGGCCATGATGTAGTTCATCATGATCGTGACGATGACCTCGTGCGCGCCGGTCCGGGCCTTGAGCTCGCCGACCAGCCAGCCGATCGCCGCCCCGCCGGCGAAGCTGCCGAGCACGCAGACGATCACGTGGATCACGACCGGCAGGTTGATGCCGTAGCCGAGGTAGGTGGCCACGATGGCGCCGCCGATGAACTGGCTCTGCCCGCCGATGTTGAACAGGCCCGCCTGGTACGGCAGCGCGACCGCGAGCCCGGCCAGGATCAGCGGCGTGGCCTGCACGCACGTCTCGGACAGCGGGTTGAACACCGCGCTCAGGTAGCCGTCGTGGATGGCCGCGCCGAGCGAGGCCTGGCTGAACAGCGCCGAGACCGTGTGCGGGTTGAAGATCGATCCCTCGAACAGCTCCACGTAGGCGCCCACCGCGGTGCTCCAGGCCAGCGCGAACGCGTGGCCGGGGGCCGAGAACAGGTTGCCCCAGGCGTGCAGCACCGTGGTGTTGCTGAACGCGTTGATCAGCCCGCCCACCACCAGCGCGGCCACGAGGGCCAGCACCGTGACGGTGAACGAGCTGCCTTGCATGATCGCGTCCCGGATGATCCGGGCCCGCTCGCCCGGCGCCCAGCCCCCGTTCCCGTCCCGGCCCCCGCCGTCGCCCGGCGGGCCCTCCGGCGGCCCCAGCTGCTCGGGCTGTTCCGGGTTCTCCGGGGAGGACGCGGCGACCTCGGCCAGCGCCGCCTCCGGCTCCGGCTCCGGCCCGGCCGGCTCCGGCCCGGCCGGGACCGCCGGTCCCTCGGGCTCGGGGGGCGAGTCCGGTCCGGGTGCCTGCTCGCTCATGTCCCTGCTCCCGGTGCTGGCGCGGAGACCGCGGCCTCGTCGCTCCCGCCCGCCATCAGCCGCCCGAGTTCCTCGGCCGCTACGGTCGGCGGCCGGAAACCGGTGATCTTGCCTTCGTACATGACCGCGATCCGGTCCGCGAGCGCGTAGATCTCGTCGAGTTCCGCGGAGACGATGAGCACCGCCACGCCGTGATCGCGCTGCTCGATGATGCGGCGGTGGACGAACTCGATCGAGCCCACGTCCAGCCCGCGGGTCGGCTGGCTGGCCACGAGCACCCTGTGCTCACGGGCGAGTTCCCGGGCCAGGATGACCTTCTGCTGGTTGCCGCCGGACAGCGTGCTGACCGGAGCCTGCGGCGAGGGGGTCCGGACGTCGAATTCCTTCACGCGCTCGACGGCGTTGCTGGCGATCGCGCCCAGGTTGAGGTTGATGCCCGAGGCGAACGGCGGCCGTTTGTAGGCGTCGAGCACCATGTTGTCGGCCACGGAGAAGGCACTGATCAGCCCGTCTTCCTGCCGGTCTTCCGGGATGTAGGCCACACCGGCCCGAAGCCGCTGGGCGGGCGTGGCGTGGGTCAGGTCATGGCCGTCCAGCGTGACCCGGCCCGCACCGGCGGGCAGCAGCCCCATCAGCGCCTCGCACAGCTCGGTCTGCCCGTTGCCCTGCACCCCGGCCACGCCCAGGATCTCGCCCGCCCGGACCTGGAAGGACACCGCGTCCACCCAGACCCGGCCGGTCTCGTCGGCCACGGTCAGGTCGGACACGTCCAGGACCACCTGGCCGGGCTTGGCCGGCTCCTTGCTGACCCGCAGCTGCACGTTCCGGCCGACCATCAGGGCGGCGAGTTCGTCCTCGGTGGCCGACCGAGGCCGCTCGCCCACCACCGCCCCCCGCCGCAGCACGGTGATCGTGTCGGCGATGGCCTGGACTTCCTTGAGCTTGTGCGAGATGAACACGACCGACGTGCCGGTGCTGGTGAGCTGCCGGATGATCCGGAACAGGTCCTCGGTCTCGGCTGGGGTCAGCACCGCGGTCGGCTCGTCCAGGATCAGCACGGTCGCCTCCCTGACCAGTGCCTTGACGATTTCGACCCGCTGCTGGATGCCGACCGGCAGGTTCTCCACCAGGGCGTCCGGGTCGATCTCCAGCCCGTAGCGGCGGGACAGCTCGCGCACGTCCCGGCGCGTCCGGCGCCGGTCCAGCAGCCCGGAACGCCGGGTCTCCTCGATGCCGAGGGTCACGTTCTCCGCGACCGTGAACACGGGTACCAGCATGAAGTGCTGGTGCACCATGCCGATCCCGGCCGCGATGGCGTCCTTCGGTGAGTGGAAGCGGGCGGCCTGGCCGTCGAGCAGGATCTCGCCCTCGTCGGGCTGCAGCAGCCCGTACAGCACGTTCATCAGGGTCGTCTTGCCGGCGCCGTTCTCGCCGAGCAGGGCGTGCACCTGACCGGGGGCCACCGCCAGGTCGATCCGGTCGTTGGCCACCAGCGAACCGAAACGCTTGGTGATGCCCCTCAGCTCGAGTTCCACGTCGATCCCTAAAACCCCTTCAACGTCCCTTGGTCCGGAGCGCCAATGTGGCAGCGGTGCAAGACGATTCTGCACCGCTGCCACATGTGTGTCGCGCCTTACGGTCAGGTCACCGGGCTCTTGGTCGCCGTCGGGATCGAGCCGTTCGAAATGCCGGTTGCTAGCTGCGTGAGTTCGCGCTGCAGCGTGCCCGGGATCTTGCTGGCGAAGTCGTGGAACGGAGCGAGCACGGCCCCGCCGTTGGCCAGCGTGCCGATGTAGGTGCCGCCCTGGAACGTGCCGTTAGCCGCGCTCAGCACCACGGCCTTCACCGACGCCACGATGCCCTTCTCGACGCTGGTGATGAAGTATGAGCAGTACTGCGCCGCGCTGACGCACCCGTCGACATCGACCCACTCCATGTTCACCTTGTCGCTGCCCGCCGCCTGGTCCGCGCTCTGGACCGCCTTGGCCGCGCCGAGCCCGACGTTGCCCGCGACCGGGAAGATGATGTCCGCGCCCTCGCTGATGAACGTCTGGGTCAGCGTCTGGCCCTTGGTCTGGTTGGTGAAGTCGCCGGTGAAGGAGCCCTTCTGGGTCTGCTCGTTCCAGCCGAGGACCTGCACGTGCGTGCCGTGCTTGGAGTTGTAGTACTGCACGCCGTCCCAATAGCCGTCCATGTAGATCGTCACGGTCGGCAACTCGATCCCGCCGAACGTGGCGACCTTGCCGGTCTTGGTCATGCCCGCGGCCAGGTATCCGCCGAGGAAGCCGTCCTGCACGGTGTTGTACGTCAGCTGGTCGATGTTGGGTTCCTTGGTGCCAGTGAGGCAGCCCGTCGCGTACGAGCAGTCCACGATCGCGAACTTCTGGGTCGGGTTGGCCTTGGCCGCGGCCTCGGTCGCGGCGCCCATCAGGAACCCGACGGTGACGATGATGTTGCACTTCTCGCCGATGAACGTGTTGATGTTCGGCGTGTAGTCGCTCTGCGTCGTCGACTGCAGGTACTTGACGGTCACGTTCGGGTTGGCGGCTGCGGCCGCCTGCATGCCCGCCCACGACGAGGCGTTGAACGACCGGTCGTTGATCCCGCCGGTGTCGGTGACCATACAGCCAAGGGTCTTCGCACCGGTGCCGCCGGCCGCGGAGCTGGTCGCCGTGCTGCTGGATGTGCTGCTGCTGCTCGAGCTCGACGACGCGGAGCTGGTGCTACTGCCGCACGCGGCGACGGCCAGCGTCGCTGATACGGCCAGCGCCGCGGTGGCCCATGCGCTGTTTCTCACGCTTACCTCCACTGGGCCAGGCGCTACCAGCGCCTGGCCTCGCATTCGTCCTGGGTTGTCCCGCAGGCTATGCCTGGTTGTCTCGCCTGGGAAGAGGACACGCGTCGATCTGGCCTGCTCGTTGCCGAATCGGAACCCGAATATGATGCCATTCCTGGCTTGCCAGACATACGGCGGCCGTTCCTGCCGGGCGTGTTAGTCGTTTCCTACAGGCAGCGCGTCCTGGACGGGAGCGGGAGCGGGAGCGGGAGCGTTGCCATTGGGCACCGGGACGCCGGGGAAGTCAAGGATCACGGTAAGGCCGCCGCCGGGTGTCTCGTCCAGCCGGGCGGTGCCGCCGTTGGAGACGACCAGCCGGTGCACGATGGCCAGGCCCAGACCGGTGCCGTTCGGGCTCGAGGTGGTGAACCGCAGGAAGGCACGCTCGCGGTCCTCGGCGCTCATGCCCGGGCCGTTGTCGCTGACCGTGATCCGCGCCCCGGTCGCCGTGGCCGCCGTGGTGAGCCGCACCATGTGGCCCGGGCTCAGCGCGTCGAGCGCGTTGGCGACCAGGTTGTCCAGGATCTGCTCCAGGTGCCCCTCGCCGATCCAGGCCAGCGCCGGCGCGCCCAGGGAACGGCCCGCCCCGAGCACGCTGCCGGTGCCCGCCGTGGTGGCGACCAGGACGATGCTGCGGTCGTCGGCCACCGGATGCCAGGCCACCACCCGCTCCCTGGCCGCCTCGGCGACGTCCACCGCTACCGGCACCGGTACCACATTCTCCGCGCGGGCCACGGTCAGCAGGCCGTCCACCAGCCGGGACAGGCGGGCCAGCTCGTCCAGCGCCCCGGCCAGCTCCTGGGCGGTCTCCGGGTCGGAGTGGGCGGTGTCGGCGGCGAGCAGGTCAAGCCGTAGCCGCAGCGCGGCCAGCGGCGTGCGCAGCTGGTGCGACACATCCGCGATGACCGCCCGGTTCCCGTGCACCAGGGACTCGAGCCGTCCGGCCATGGTGTTGAACGTGGTGCCCAGGCGGCGCAGTTCCGGCGGGCCCGAGGACACCTTGGCCCTGATCGCCAGGTCGCCGTCGGCCAGCCTGCGGGCCGCGGCGTCCAGGCCCTTCAGCGGCCTGTTCACCCACCGGGCCAGGCCGAACCCCAGCAGCGCCGCGGCGATCATCGCCGCGGCGGCGACCGACCCCAGGATGACCCACAGCTCGAGGATCTCGTGGTCCAGCGACTGGGTGGACCTGGCCAGGAGCACCGTGCCGACCCACCGCCCCTGGCTGAAGACGGGCATCGCGGCGATCACCTGCGAGCCCACGATCTCGGTGATCGGCTGGACCGTCTGGCCCGTCCCGAGCGCGAGCTGAGCCTGTTTAGCCGCCTGCTTGGCGAGCTGATCCCAGTTGCCGCCCGGCATGCCCGCCCGCGCGACCTGCCGGCTGCCGCTGGACGCGCTGGTCAGCACGAGCAGGCCGTCACCGGCCTGCCGCGCTTCCAGGACCGCCGTGAGGATGGCCGACGTGGCCTGCGCGGTCGCGAGGGCCGAACCCGCGCTGTGCTCCGGCTGGGCGAGCTGGTTCAGCCGGGGCTGGGCGACGGCCGCGTCGCCGCGGGCGGTGCCCGCCGCCGCCTGGACGAACGAGTTCCGGTCGTGTGAGGTTGCGTCGAGGGTAAGCGGCACCACCGCGCCGACCAGCACGATGACGGTGAAGCCGATCAGCATGAACAGGATGCGCCTGGTCACGGGGCGCCGTCCGGGTCGGCGAGCCGGAAGCCGTGACCGTACACGGTCTCGATGATGCCCGGGTCGCCCAGCTTGCGCCGCAGCGCCGCCATGTGCACGTCGAGCACCTTGGTGGGGCCGTACCAGTGCTCATCCCAGGCCCGTTCGAGCATCTCCTGGCGGCTGACCACCCGCCCGGGGTCGCTGGCCAGGCACTCCAGGATGGCGAACTCCTTCGGCGTCACCGCGATCTGCTGCCCGGACACGGTGACCTTGTGCGTGCGCAGGTCCACGGTGAGCGCGCCGTGCTGCAGCACCTGGCCGGCGGGCTGCCGGCTGCGGCGCAGCACGGCCCGGATCCTGGCCAGCAGCTCCTTCAGCCCGAACGGCTTGACCAGGTAGTCGTCGGCTCCCTCGTCCAGGGCCAGCACCCGGTCGGATTCCTCGCCGCGCGCGGTCACCACGATGATCGCCGCGTCGCAGGCCTGGCGGAGCCGGCGGCAGACCTCGATGCCGTCGATGTCCGGCAGCCCGAGATCGAGCAGGACCACGTCCGGCGCCGGCCAGTCCAGCGCCGCCTGGCCGGTGGTGACGCTGCCGGTTTCGTAGCCGGCCCGGGTCAGGCCGCGGACCAGCTGAGTGGCGATGCCGGGGTCGTCTTCCACCACAAGGACCCGGCCCAGACGCGCGTTCACGACCTCCACGCTAAGCACGAAACCGGCCAACGACTAATCGGGCCGCGATCTTAACCAAACCTGAACTTCTTCCAGGGTGGGTCCTAGGAAGTAGTTGGGCATGATGTAGGCAGAGTTCCTTGCTCCAGCGCGGTCAGCCTCCCTGCCGCTGCCGCGCGGATGACATGGGAGGGTCCGCGTGGATAAGGCAACCCTGCAGCCTTATCCACGCGGACCCCAGGACCCCGGGGACCCCGCAGACACCGACCCTAGCGGTTTCTAGTTGTCCTCGCTCATCGACTGGCCGGCCCTGCGCGCGGCCGCGACCTCGGCCGCCGGCCAGGCCTATGCTCCCTATTCCGGGCTGCGGGTCGGTGCCGCGGGCCTGACCTTTGACGGCGCGATCATCGTCGGGTGCAACGTGGAGAACGCGTCGTTCGGCCTGACTCTGTGCGCGGAGTGCGGCCTCGTCGCCGCGCTGCACGGGGCCGGGCCCGCGGCCTCAGCGGCCTCAGCGGCCTCAGCGGACCCCGTGGACCCCGTGGACCCCCTGAGCCCCTCCGCTCCTCCGGCGCTGCGAGCCGTGGCCGTGGTCGCGGGCGACGGTGAGCCGCTGCTGCCGTGCGGCCGCTGCCGTCAGCTCCTGCTCGAAGCCGGCGGCGGCGGCCTGCTGGTCGACACCGCGGACGGACCGGTGGAGCTGAAGGTCCTGCTCCCCGCCGCCTTCACCACCGTCGACCTCACGCAGCGGCGGGAGCCACGGTGACGGACGCGGTCACGCTAATCCGGGCCAAACGGGACGGGCACCGGCTTTCCGGCGACGACATCCGCTGGCTGTTCGGGGCGTACGCGAAGGGCGAGGTCGCCGACGAGCAGATGTCCGCGCTGCTGATGGCGATCTACTTCCAGGGCCTGGACGGCGCCGAGCTGCGGACGTGGACCGCGGAGATGATCGCGTCCGGAGACCGCCTGGACCTGGCGCCGGTCAAAAAGCCGACCGTCGACAAGCACTCCACTGGCGGGGTGGGGGACAAGGTCAGCCTGATCCTCGCGCCGCTGGTCGCGGCCTGCGGCGCCGCCGTCCCGCAGCTGTCCGGGCGCGGCCTCGGCCATACCGGCGGCACGCTGGACAAGCTGGAGTCGATCCCCGGATTCCGCACCGCGCTGAGCCCGGCGGAGACGGTCAGCACGCTGAGAGCGGTGGGCTGCGTCATCTGTGCCGCGGGCTCGGGCCTGGCGCCCGCCGACCGCCGGCTGTACGCGCTACGGGACGTGACCGGGACGGTCGAGTCCATCCCGCTCATCGCCAGCTCGATCATGTCGAAGAAGATCGCCGAGGGCACGAGCGCGCTGGTCCTGGACGTCAAGGTCGGCACCGGCGCGTTCATGAAGAGCCACGACCGGGCGCGCGAGCTAGCCCGGACCATGGTCGCGCTGGGCCAGGAGCACGGCGTCAGGACCAGGGCCCTGCTGACCAGGATGGACGTCCCGCTGGGCCGCGCGGTGGGCAACGGCGTCGAGGTGGAGGAATCTGTCGCGGCGCTAAAAGGCGTGGGCCCCCCCGACCTGATGGCGGTCACGCTCGCGCTGGCCGCCCAGATGCTGGAGCTGGCCGGGATCGAGGCCGACCCCGCCGCGGCGATCGCGGACGGCCGTGCCCTCCAGACGTTCCGCGCGATGGTCCGCGCCCAGGGCGGTGATCCGGACGCCCCGCTGCCGCGGGCCCCGCACGTCACGCCGGCCCTCCCGGCGCCCGCCGACGGCTGGCTGACCCGCCTCGACGCCCTCCAGGTGGGCACCGCCGCCTGGCTGCTCGGCGCGGGCCGGGCCAGGAAGGAGGACGCCGTCAGCGCGGCCGCGGGCGTGATCTGCCTGGCCAAGCCCGGCGACCGGGTACGAGCAGGCCAGCCGCTGCTTGAGTTGCACGCCGACGACGAACTGCGCGTCGGCCCGGCCCTGGCCGCACTGGACGGCGCCATCGAGGTCAGCCAGCAGCCGCCCCCGCCGCCCCCGTCCCCGGTGATCGAATACATCGGCGCTGCGTGACAATAGGTGGATGCCCACCCTTGCTGAGATCAGGGCCGTCCCGAAGGTCCTGCTGCACGACCACCTGGACGGGGGCCTGCGCCCGCAGACCGTGCTCGAACTGGCCCGCGAGATCGGTTACCGGGACCTGCCCGGCGATAACGTCGAGGAGCTGACGCGCCGGCTGACCGAGGGCGCGCACCGCGGTCACCTCGAGGTCTACCTGGACGCGTTCCGGCATACGGTCGCGGTCATGCAGACCCCGGATGCGCTGCGGCGGGTCGCGGCCGAGTGCGCCGAGGACCTGGCCGCCGACGGGGTGGTCTACGCCGAGGTCAGGTTCGCGCCGGAACTGCACACCGAACGCGGGCTGAGCCTGGACGAGGTGGTCGAGGCGGTGCTCGAGGGCTTCCGCATCGGTAGCAGTGGCCGCGGGATCACGGTGTACGCCCTGCTCACCGCGATGCGCACGGCGGCCAGGTCGCTGGAGATCGCTGAGCTGGCCGTCCGGTACCGGGACGAGGGCGTGGTCGGCTTCGACATCGCGGGCGCCGAGGCGGGCTGGCCGCCGAGCAGGCACCTGGACGCGTTCCAGTACATCAAGCGGGAGAACTTCCACATCACGATCCACGCGGGCGAGGCGTTCGGGCTGCCGTCGATCTGGGAGGCGGTGCAGTGGTGCGGCACCGAGCGGCTCGGCCACGGCGTCCGCATCGTGGACGACATCGAGATCAGCCCGGAGGGCAACGTCCGGCTCGGCCGGCTGGCTGCCTACATCCGGGACCGCCGGATCGCGCTCGAGATGTGCCCGACCTCGAACGTCCAGACCGGCGCCGCGCCGTCCATCGCCGGGCACCCGATCCGGGTGCTGCGCCAGCTGCAGTTCCGGGTGACGGTGAACACCGACAACCGCCTGATGAGCCAGGTCACGCTGAGCTCGGAGTTCCACCGCCTGGCCGAGGAGTTCGGTTACGCCTGGACGGACGTCGAGTGGCTGACGATCAACGCGATGAAGAGCGCCTTCGCCAGTTTCGACGAGCGGCTGCGTCTGATCAACACGGTCATCAAGCCGGGCTTCGCCACCGCCCGGGCCCTCAGCGATGCGGTGGTTCCCGTCAGCATCCTGGGACCCCGTCACACCGGGTAATTTATTTCTTTACCGAACGGGTCGTGGTTTCTCTCCCCGCCCATCTGCAACGCTCCCAGCGGAGACGTCGCATTCACTAACTGCGATTCGGCATTATGGAATCTGCACGCGGGCTTTGAGAGGGTTGGGACGTTAGGGAGGCAGATGACGGAAACGCGGTCGGGGGCAAGGGATGGGGCTGCCGGGGGGGAGCCGCTGCGCAGGTGGGATCCGGAGCGGATCGGGCCGTACGTGATCCTCGGCCGTCTCGGGGCCGGGGCGATGGGCCAGGTGTACCTGGGCCGTTCGGCGGCCGGCCGGCTGGTCGCGGTGAAAACGATCAAGGTGGAACTGGCCGAGGAGGCCGGGTTCCGGACCCGGTTCGCGCAGGAGGTGGCCGCTGCGCGCCGGGTGAGCGGGTTCTTCACCGCCGCCGTCGCCGACGCCGATCCGGATGCCGACCTGCCCTGGCTGGCCACGGCCTACGTGCCCGCCCCGTCGCTGGCCCGGCTGGTGGCCGTGTGCGGCCCGCTGCCGCTGCCCTCGGTCCGGTGGCTCGCCGCGGGATGCGCGGAGGCGCTGGAGTCGATCCACGGCGTCGGGCTGGTCCACCGGGACCTGAAGCCGTCGAACGTGCTGGTCGCGCCCGACGGGCCGCGGGTGATCGACTTCGGTGTGGCCCGGGCGGCCGAGCGGATGGGGGTGAGCACCTCACGCGGCGCCGTCGGGACGCCGGCGTACATGGCGCCGGAGCAGGCCAGGGACACCCACCAGGCCTCGGCGGCGAGCGACGTGTACGCGCTCGGCGCCACGTTGCTGTTCGCCGCGACCGGGCACCCGCCCTATCAGGGCGACTCGGTCCTGGACGTGCTGTCCCGGCTGGCCACCGAGGAGCCCGACCTGACCGGGCTGCCCGGCGAGCTCACCGGCCTGATCACCGCCTGCCTGCAGCGCGTCCCGCGGGACCGCCCGACCTCGTCGGTGATGCTGGCCCGGCTCGGGCCGTTCACCGAGACCCGGCCCGGTGCGGCCGGGGAGCACTCCTACCTGCCCGACGCGGCCATGACCCTGATCGCCCAGTACCAGCGGAACCCCCTGCTGGCCGGCGCCAAGCCCGGCCCGTCCGGCCAGGACGACAGCGGGGACGCCACCTCCGCCTCGCTCACCGAACTTCCCGCCTCCTACCAGCCCAAGCCCAAGTCCCGGCCAGAGGGCGGGCCCGGGACCGGGCCCCGGTTGCGGCGGTGGGTCCGGACGCACCTGGCCTGGGTCGGCTGGGTCTCGGTCGGTGCCGCCCTGGTCGTGGGCGGCGTCATCCTCGGCGCGTCGCTGACCAGCTCGGGCAGCACCCCACTGCCGCCGCCTCCGGCGGCGCCGCAGACGGTATGCGGACCGTCCCAGGCCGCCTCCGGTCCCGACCTGTGCATGGTGAAGCGGAGCGAGGCCTCGGCGGACTTCGCGTTCGCCGTCCAGGGGACGGGCTTTGCCCCGGGTACCCCCGTGACGTTCACGCTGACCGAAGTCGGCCCGCCACCGGACCAGAACGACATCCTCGACGTGACCTCGCCCCTGCGCATGGTCGTCAGGCCGGACGGGACGTTCCGGGTGGCGGTCAGCCAGCTCCACCCGGGCGCGCTGGCCCTGGGGGAGGTCACGGTTACCGCATCCGGATCCGGCGGCAGCCAGGCTCAGACGCAGTTCATCGTCATCCCGTCGGGATCGCCGTTCGGGGGCGCGCCGCCGTCCGCCCCGTGATCGGTGTTACCCCTCAGGCCTCGGTCCACCACAGGTCCTCCTGGCGGGAGCGCCACACCGGGTCGGCCAGCCGGTTGAGGTCGGCCGAGGTGATGATGCCGTGCTCAATCAGGATGCGGACCGCCACCTCGTCCGACAGCCGGACGTCCGGGCCCGCCAGCCCCCGGTCGCCGATCTTCCGCCGCAGCACCTTGATGTGCTCGGCCACCCGGGCCGAGATCAGGTCGCGGAACTCGGCGTCGGTCTCGAACCGCTCCAGCTCGTGATACGCGCCGGTCACCTCCAGGGCGCCCCGGGCGATTTCCGGCGTCCGCGGCAGCGGCGTCGTCGCGCTCGGATCCAGCAGCCAGGGCCGGCACCAGATCAGCGCGACGAGGAAGAGCTTGGTCATCGGGTCCAGGTAGAGCGGCAGGACCGTGCCCTCTCCGTCCGGCTGGATCTCGGCCGCGGAGTCGGGCTTCCCGTCTCCGGCCCGCTGACCCGTGACCGTCACCTCGAGCGGGAGACCCTCGTCGAGCATGGCGCGCGAGCCGACGCGCGCCGTGCCCGTGTGCAGCAGCCAGCCGCCAGCGGGCTCGCCGCCGTCCTCCAGCCGCGGCAGCCTGATCCGGTAGCCCTCGCCCTCCACGTACAGCGCATGCGTGCGGCTGATGTTGGTGATCCACGCTCCGGCCGCCAGCGCGGCCACGATGCCCGCCCGCCGGGACAGGCCCCGCCCGGCCGCCACGGCCAGGTCGACCTCCGGACCCCGGCCGAAGATCAGCTGACTCCCCTCGGTGATCCGCATCTCCTGGCCCGATGCGGTGCACACCCGCGCGCTCAGTGCCATGATCAAGGCTCTCACAGATCGCCGAGCGCGCGCCGCGCCGGCCGAACCCCGGATTCGGGGATACCGGTGCGTGACGCATGCTGATTGGCTGCAAGTGGCAGGGTGCCGGGCACTGCTCGCGGTGGTCCTGTCCAGTCTGCGGGTCTGGGGGGGCCTAACCCGCGGACTGGCCAGGGCCAGATTGTCTCCCGCGGCAGGCCCGGCGCCCCGCCCGTGATACTGAACGGGCTTTTGACGGGGTTTAACGGGCCGGGTCAGATCTTGCCGAACAGGCGGTCGCCCGCATCGCCCAGCCCGGGCACGATGTACCCGCGCTCGTTCAGCCGCTCGTCGACGGCCGCGGTGACCACCCGCACCGACGGTTCGCCCTCGGCGCCCTCGGCGAACACTTTCTCGACGTGGCGCAGGCCCTCCGGCGCCGCGAGCAGGCAGATCGCGGTGACCGACGCGGCGCCCCGGTCGGCCAGCATGCTGATCGCGGTGGCCAGGGTCCCGCCGGTGGCCAGCATGGGGTCGAGCACGAACGTGTCCCGGTCGGTGAGATCGGCGGGCAGCCGGTCCGCGTACGTGGACGCGATGAGCGACTCCTCATCCCGGCGCAGCCCGACGAAGCCGACGTCGGCCATGGGCAGCAGCCGGGTCATGCCGTCCAGCATGCCGATCCCGGCCCGCAGCACGGGCACGATGAGCGGGACGGGCCGGGCCAGCTTGACGCCGCGGGCGACGCCGACTGGCGTGGTGACGGACACCGGCTGCACCCGCATCTCGCGGGTCGCCTCGTAGGCCAGCAGCGTCACCAGCTCGGCGGTCAGGCTGCGGAAGGTCGCGGTGTCGCTGGCGGCGTCCCGCAGCGCGGTGAGCTTATGGGTGACCAGCGGGTGATCGACGACGAGCGTGCGCATAGCAAGCTAGTGTGGCAGTAATTTCCCCCGCTTGCCTCCACCCTAAGCGTCGGGACCTGCCCGGGCCGTGGCACCGGAGGAACGGGCCAGGTCCCGTTCGATCCGCCGGGCGGTGGTAAGCAGCGGCTGCAGGAACTCTTCCACGATGGTGTTCAGGCTGCGCCGGCCGGCGTGTGTAGAGATGTTGATGGCCGCGATGACCTGGCCATCCGCGTCGCGGATCGGGGCGGCGATGGACCGCAGCCCCTCCTCGAGTTCCTGGTCCACCAGCGCCCAGCCCTGGGTCCGTATCTTGCGCAGCTCCCGGCGCAGCGTGGTCGCGCTGGTGATGGTGTGCCCGGTCAGGCCGCGCAGGCTGGTCGAGGTCAGGTACTCATCCAGCCGCTCGTCGGGCTGCGCGGCCAGCAGCACCCGGCCCATCGAGGTGGCGTAGGCGGGGAACCTGGTCCCGACGCTGATCGTCACGGTCATGATCCGCTTGGTCGGGACCCGGGCGATATAGACCACGTCGTCCCCGTCCAGCTCGGAGACCGAGGACGACTCGTGCACCTGCTCCACCAGCTGCTCCAGGTGCGGCATCGCGACCTCGGGCAGGGTCAGGCTGGACAGGTACGCGTAGCCGAGCTCGAGGATCTTCGGGCGCAGCGCGAACCGGCTGCCGTCGCTGCGCATGTAGCCGAGCTGCACCAGCGTGCGCAGGAACCGGCGGGCGGCGGCCCGGCTCAGGCCGGTGCTCGCGGCCACCTCGCTCAGGGTCAGCTTCGGATGTTCCGCGTCGAAGGCGCGGATGACGGACAAGCCGCGCTCGAGTGACTGCACGAAGTCCCCGTCGTGACCCTGTTCCTGGCTGTCAGTCAATCGGGCCTCCTGCTCGGTCGATGACATCATAGACCTGGGCACCACGCGTTCGCTTTCTGAACTATCGTTCGTCTTACGTACATTAGAGCGCAAGGAGCGGTCATGGCCCCTCATCGCCCGGGCTGGATACCGTCGGCTTCGAGATGAGTACTAGCTCGCGCACGCAGGTCGGCATCGTCGGGGCCGGGCCGGCCGGCCTGCTGCTGTCTCACCTGCTGGCCCTGCGCGGCATCGACTCGATCGTGGTAGAGAACCGCAGCCGGGCCTACTGCGAGGCCCGGCAGCGCGCCGGGCTGCTGGAGGCCGGCACGGTCGAGCTGCTCCGCGCGGTCGGCCTGGGGAAGCGGATGGACGCCGAGGGTCTCGAGCACGGCGGGATCTACCTGCAGTTCGCGGGGGAGCGGCACCATCTCGACTTCCGTGACCTGACCGGCGGCCGGTGGGTGACGATCTACGCGCAGACCGAGATCGTCAAGGACCTGATCCAGGCCCGGCTGGCGTCCGGGGCCCAGCTCGAGTTCGAGGTGTCCGGCACCGAGGTGACGGACCTTGAGGAGGACCGGCCCGTGCTGCGCTATACCGACGCGGCGGGGACGGGGCACGAGGTCTGCTGCGACGTGATCGCCGGCTGCGACGGATTCCACGGCATCTGCCGCGAATCCATGCCGCCCGGCCTGGTCCAGGCGGCCGAGCGCGGCTACCCGTACTCCTGGCTCGGCATCCTGGCCACGGTGCCGCCGTCCACCGACGAGCTCATCTACTCGCGCCACGAGGACGGGTTCGCGCTGCACACCATGCGCACCCCGCAGGTCAGCCGGCTGTACCTGCAGGTAAGCGCCGACGAGGACATCGAGCGCTGGCCGGACGACCGGATCTGGGCCGAGCTGCGGCACCGGCTGGAGATCCCGGGCTGGGAACTGAAGGAGGGCCTGATCACCGAGAAGGCCATCTCGCCGATGCGCAGCTTCGTCGCCTCGCCCATGCGTCACCGGCGGCTGTTCCTGGCCGGGGACGCGGCGCACATCGTGCCGCCCACCGGGGCCAAGGGCCTCAACCTGGCCATCGCCGACGTGACGGTGCTGGCCGAGGCGCTGACCGGCCTGCTGCGCGACGGGGACTCGGGCCCGGCCGACGCCTACTCCGACGCCAGCCTGCGCCGGGTCTGGCGGGCCACGCATTTCTCCTGGTGGATGACGTCCATGCTGCACGTGGACCCGGGTCCAGACCCGTTCGGCGCCCAGCTGCAGGTCGCCCAGCTGCGCTACGTCGTCTCCTCCCGCGCCGCCGCCACCACGCTGGCCGAGAACTACACCGGCTACTACCCCCTGCGCTGGCCCTAGCTCTCCCGGCCGGACAGATAGCGCGTCGGGCCCGGGCCACGCCGATACTGCTGGAATCAGTAAGGCTAGCCTTGCAATAGCAAACTTGCAAGGTTAGACTTGGCATATGTCCGCTGAGCAGGACGCCGAAGAGGTGGCCGCCGCCCTGTACCTGAGCGTGGGCCTGTTCAAGCGGAGGCTCCGGCAGATGCCGGCCGAAGGGGAGCTGTCGCTGCCAGAGTCCTCGGCGCTGCGGCGGCTGGAGCGCGGCGGTCCGGCCACGGTGACCGCACTGGCCAGGGCCGAGCAGATCAGCGTGCAGTCGATGGGAGCGACGCTGAGCACGCTGGAAGCGCGTGGCCTGATCGAGCGTCATCCCGACCCGGCCGATGGCAGGCGCTCGGTCATGTCCGTCACCGAGACGGGCCTGGCCGCGCTGAGCGACAAGCGCAACGCGCGGATCGCGCAGCTGGCGCGGGCGCTGGCGGCCGGGTTCACGCCCGCGGAACTTGGCCAGCTGATGGCGGCCGCCCCGCTGATCGAGCGCCTGGCCGAGAACGTCTGAGGGCAGAGCGCCCGGTGGCCGGCGCGACCGAGGAGGGTGCCTGAGGGTGATGGCCAAGGACCCAGCCGAGAGTAGCGGCGATCGCTACCGATGGGTGGCGCTGGCGAACACGACCGCCGCCATGTTCATGGCAGCGCTCGACGGCTCGATTGTCATCATCGCCCTGCCGGCCATCTTCCGCGGGATCGGGCTGGATCCGCTCGCGCCGGGCAGCATCTTCTACCTGCTGTGGATGATCATGGGATACCGGCTCGTCCAGGCCGTGCTCGTGGTCAGCCTCGGCCGGCTGGGCGACATGTACGGCCGGGTGAGGATCTACAACGCGGGTTTCGTCGTCTTCACCTTCGCCTCGATCCTGCTCTCGTTCGACCCATTCCGCGGTGGTGGCGGGGCGATGTGGCTGATCGGCTGGCGGGTGCTCCAGGCCGCCGGCGGGTCGATGCTGATGGCGAACTCGGCCGCGATCCTGACCGACGCGTTCCCGGCCGACCGGCGCGGCTTCGCGCTCGGCACCAATCAGATCGCCGGCCTGGCCGGCCAGTTCGTCGGCCTGGTGGCCGGGGGCCTGCTGGCCGCCATCGACTGGCGCGCGGTGTTCTGGATCAACGTGCCGGTCGGGGTGTTCGGCACGCTGTGGGCCTACCTCAGGCTCAGGGAGACCGGGGAGCGGCACAGCGCCCGCATCGACTGGTGGGGCAACGTCACCTTCGCCGTTGGTCTCGGTGCGGTCCTGATCGGCATCACCGAGGGCATCCAGCCGTACCACGGCCACAGCATGGGCTGGGCCAACCCCACCGTGATCGGCCTGCTCGCGGGGGGCCTGCTCCTGCTCATCGCGTTCGGCGTCATCGAGAGCAGGATCGCCGAGCCGATGTTCCAGCTCAGCTTGTTCCGGATCAGGGCGTTCACCGCCGGCAGCATCGCCGGCCTGGTCGTGGCCATTGCCCGAGGTGGTCAGCAGTTCATGCTGATCATCTGGCTGCAGGGGATCTGGCTGCCGCTGCACGGCTACAGCTTCAGCGACACCCCGCTGTGGGCGGGTATCTTCCTGCTGCCGCTGACCGCCGGATTCCTCCTATCGGGCCCTACCGCCGGGATCCTGTCCGACCGGTTCGGCTCCCGGGGCATCGCCACCGCCGGGATGACGGTGTTCGGCGGCAGCTTCATCGGCCTGATGCTGCTGCCGGCCAACTTCCCTTACTGGGCGTTCGCGCTGCTCATCGCCGTGAACGGGATCGGCAGCGGCATGTTCGCCGCACCCAACTCCTCCTCGATCATGGGCAGCGTCCCGGCCAGGCACCGCGGCGCGGCCTCGGGCATGCGCTCCACCTTCCAGAACTCCGGCACCGCGTTGTCGATCGGCGTGTTCTTCTCGCTGATGATCGCCGGGCTGGCGGCCAGCTTGCCGAAGACGCTGACCGGCGGCCTGGAGGAGCAGGGCGTCCCGCACGCCGTCGCCCACCAGATCGGTTCGCTGCCCCCGGTGTCCTCGCTGTTCGCCGCCGTGCTGGGGGTCAATCCCGTACAGCACCTGCTGTCGTCGCGCCACGTGCTGGCCACTCTCCCGGCCGCCAGCCAGCAGGTGCTGACCGGCCGGGAATTCTTCCCCGAACTCATCTCGGCGCCGTTCCGCCAGGGCCTGGTCGTGGTGTTCGCGGTGGCCGCCGGGCTGGCGGCGGTGGCGGCGGTCGCGTCTTTGCTGCGCGGCGGCCGCTATGTCCCGCCGGAGTCCGGACCTGGGCAGGCCGCCGAGGCCCCCGCCCAGGGCACGACAACCTCATCCTTACCGGACCCCCGGCTTGTGCACTGCTTCACAAAGCGCTTCCGCGGAAACGCCGGGTGCGGCGCGGGAACCCGGTACGGCGGCCGGGGGACCGGGCCACCTGCGGCGCTCCGGCTTTGGTGGTCAGCCGAGGCCGAGGTGGTGGCGGGGACGCAGGGCGCGGGCGAGCAGGGCGGACAGGGCGGCGGCGACGCCGGTATCGGTGAGCGAGAGAGGCGCGGTGAAACTGCGCTCGCTGCCCAGCAGGTGCAGCGCCCACAGGCGGTGCCGGAGGGTATAGAGCTCGGTGCGGACCGCACTGGCCAGGCCGGTGCTGCTGCCCGCGGCCCAGCCCTCCACGCCGTGGATGTCGGTCAGCAGCCTGGTCAGGTCGTCGTACCCGGTGGGCCCGCTGGTCAGGATGACGAGCAGCGCGGCCTCGCGGACCGCGGCCGAGAAATCCGGCTGCGGTCCGTCGTCGGGGCCGATCAGCGCGGCCGTGCCGATATGCCACCTGGCGGCCGGGTCGGCCGCCATCAGCTTGCCCGTCTTGGTCAGCACCAGGTTGGTCCGGCTGCGACGGATGGCCCCCATCTCGGCTTGCGCCATCCCGCGCAGGGTGTGCAGCGGGAACACGTCCAGTTCCTGGCGCAGGGTGCCCACGAGCTGGTCGCGCCAGCCGAACGTGTCGACCGCCTCGGTGACGAGTGCGGGCGCGATGTAGTGCCGGGCGGTAAGCCGCAGCCCCTCGTCCGCGTGACCGAGCAGCCAGCGCAGGGTGGGCAGCGGGTCGTCGGGGAGCGCCGGCGGCTCGAGCAGGCGGGGGATGAGCGCCCGGGCCAGCCGGGAGCGCTCTCCGGGGCGGCCGTGCGCCCAGGCGTCGATGCGCTCGGCGCTGATGCGGCCGAGCCAGGTGTCCGTGCCCGATCGGGGGGGTATGGGGGGGCAGACAGCCCCCCCATGATCGGGGGGGGTCTGGGTGGGGTCGTCCCCCCCGGGATAAACGGCACCGCCGGTCAGCCAGCGGTCGACCAGATCTGCGCGCCTGGTCCGCCAGCCGCGGGCTCCTACGCACAGCTCGCCGGAGACGAAGGCCAGTTCCAGCGCGGCCGCGCAGGCGTCATAGGCCGCGCGCTCCTGCGGTCCCATCACCGAACCCCAGGCCAGCAGTTCGGTGTCCGGCGGCGCCGCGTTCGACGCCTCGATGGCCTCGGTATACGCGGCGATGCCGTCCTCATGCCGGGCCGCGTAGGCCGTGATGATCCGTTCGGTCTCCGCCGACGAACAGACCCCGGCGTAACGGTCCAGGCCTGCCAGGATCAGCAGGCGCCCGAGCGCCTTGGCCACCCCGACCCGGCCCGGCGTGGACATCGGCCACTTGACCGGGAGCGCGTACCAGAGGAACTCCTGCAGGCGCAGCAGTGAGATGGTCTCCAAGCCCTCGTCGCCGGTCAGCCAGGCCAGGGCCGCCTTCGCGTCTCCGGCGGCCTCCGGATCCTCGCGCGTCAGGGTCTCCAGCGCCTGGCTCTCTGTCATCATGACGGACAGTCTGCCGCAGCCCCGCTCCGTGCGGCTAGTGCGCATTCAACAGTGCTCATCGCGGATTCAGCCTGGCTCAGGGGCGTCCGGCCAGGTAACTGGCGCCACGGCCGGTGCCGGTCGGGCATCATTGTTCGGGTGCCTGGAATCTACGACGAACCTGAGCTCTACGAGGCCGCCTGCGCCTACCGCGACGTCCCGGGCGAGGTGGACGCCCTGCTCCGGTGGTCCGGCCAGCACCGGGACCCGGCTGCCGGCCAGCTGCGCTCGGTCCTGGAGGTTGCGGCCGGACCGGCCGAGCACGCCCGCGAACTGGCCCGCCGCGGCGTGGACGCCACCACGCTGGACCTCAGCGCGGCGATGTGCGCGCGAGCCACCCGGCTGGCGGCGGCCGACGCGACCCGCCTGACCGTCGTCCAGGCCGACATGCGGGACTTCAGCCTGGGCCGCACGTTCGATCTCGTCATCACCATGCTCAACTCGCTGTGCCACCTGCTGACGCTCGACGACCTGCTCCGGCACCTGGTCTCGGTGGCGCGGCACCTGGACCCGGGCAGCTTGTATATCGCCGAGCTCGCCCATCCGGCCGACTTCTTCGCCGCCGAGCGCAGGACCAGCAGCGAGTGGAGCAGCGAGGTCGACGGCGGAACGGTCAGCGTGCGCTGGGGCGGCGGGACGGACGCGATCGACCCGATCACGCAGATCACCAGGGAACACGTCAGCGTCACCTACCACAAGCGGGGCGGCACCGTACGCACGGTCACCGACGTGGTGCCCAACCGGTTCTGGACCGCCACCGAGCTGACCGCCGCGATCCGGCTGGCCGGCGGGTTCGCCGTCGTGGCCAGCTACGGGGACTTCGACGCCGGCACGCCCGTGGAGGCGGCGGGCGCCTGGCGGATGATCCTGGTGCTGCGGCGCGAGGAAGGGGTCCCGGGACTTGCGGGGCCCGCGCCGCTCACCGCCACCACCACGCCGGCCAGCACCAGCACCACGCCGGCGAGCTGAAGGATGGAGGGACGCTCACCCGGCCTTACGGGCCGAACCCGGCCCAGGGGTCGTAGTCGACTTCCAGCGGTTCCTGCGGCGGGCGCTCGGCCTCCGGGACGTGCTGCAGGTTGACCCGGATCCGGTACCAGAGCGAGCTGCGCCCGCGCATCGCGTCGACCAGCACGTCACGCGGCTCGAGCAGCGGCCACACGCCAGGGTGGCGTTCCTTCCAGCGCTCCAGGCCCGCCAGGGCCTCGTCCTTGGTCTGCGCCCGGGCGATCTCGATCAGCGGCATCGTGCTGCGCCGCCGCCCCGCCGGCCCGGCCGAAGCGGCCCGAGAAGCCGGAGACGCCGGAGAAGCCGGAGAAGCCGGAGACGCCGGGGACGCCACCGCGTCAGCACGCCGCTTGGACGGCTGCACCCGGGGCGCCTCCCCGGCCTGCTTCTCGTAGTGCGGCGGCCACGGCGCGTCGGGCAGGCCCGCGGCCTCGTCCCGGGCCGCCTGCTCGAGCAGCGCGTCCAGCGACCCGGCCGCCTCGTCCATGCCCGCCCACGGGTCCCCGAGCGCGGCGAACCGGTCCGCCATGGTGAAAATCGTGTATGAAGCCGGATCGCACGTCGGCACTTCGTCCCAGGTCAGCGGGGCCGACACCCGCGCGTCGGGGACCGGGCGGACGGAGTAGGCCGAGGCGACCGTGCGGTCCTTGGCGTTCTGGTTGTAGTCGACGAACACGCCGTGCCGTTCCTCCTTCCACCATTTGGACGTGGCCAGATCCGGCGCGCGCCGCTCGATCTCCCGCGCGACCGTCACCGCCGCGCGCCGCACGTCGCCGAACGACCAGCGTGGCTCGATCCGCGCGTAGATGTGCACGCCGCGTGACCCCGACGTCTTCGGCCAGCCGGTCAGCCCGAAATCGGCCAGCACGCCGGCGGCCACCAGGGCCACCTCCCTGATCTGCGGCCATTCCACGCCGGGCACCGGGTCCAGGTCGACCCGCAACTCGTCCGGGTGATCGAGGTCGGGAACCCGGACCGGATGCGGGTTGAGGTCGATGCAGCCCAGATTCACGACCCAGGCCAGCGCGGCCTCGTCGCTGACCACCACCTCGTCGGCGGTGCGGCCGGAGGGAAAGCGCAGCTCGACGGTCTCGATCCAGTCCGGGCGCTTATCCGGGGCCCGCTTCTGGAAGAACGGCTCGCTCTCCGCCCCGTTCACGAACCGCTTGAGCGCCATCGGCCGTCCGCTCACCCCGCCCAGGGCTCCGCCGGCTACCGAAAGGTAGTAGCGCACCATGTCCAGCTTGGTGACCCCGGCCCGCGCGAAGAACACCTTGCTCGGGTTGCTGATCGCGACCTCGCGCCCCGCGAGTTCGAAAACCTTCTTCGGCTCAGCCATAACACGACGCCCCCGCGCAGGATCTCGGCCAGGTCGAAGCTGACCGGCTCCTCCAGCTGCTCGTAGGTACACGAGCGGGGCTCGCGGTCCGGCCGCCACCGGACGAACTGGGCGGTGTGCCGGAACCGCGGTCCCTGCATATGGTCGTAGCGGACCTCGAGCACACGCTCCGGGCGCAGCGGGATGAACGACAGGTCCTTGTTCGCGTTCCACCGGCTGGCCATGGCCGCCTGCGGGGTTCGCTGCCCGGCGGCATGCGACGCCCAGTCCCACGGGTGCCCCTCAAAGCCCGTGACCAGCGGCTGCAGCTCCGCGAAGAGCGAGATCCGCTGTTCCATCGGGAACGCGCCGACCACGCCCACGTTCGCCAGGCGGCCGTCGTCCTGGTACAGCCCGAGCAGCAGCGAGCCGATGCGGTCCTCGCCGCTCTTGTGCACGCGGTAGCCCGCGACCACGCAGTCCGCGGTGCGCTCGTGCTTGATCTTCTTCATCACCCGCTTGTCCGGCTCGTACACGCCGTCGGCGGGCTTGGCGATCAGCCCGTCCAGCCCGGCCCCCTCGAACTGGCTGAACCACCTGGTCGCCACCGAACGGTCCGTGGTGGCCAGCGTCAGGTGAATGGGGGAGCCGACCTTGGCCAGGACGTCCTCGAGCAAGGCCCGGCGTTCGGCGAACGGTCGCTCCATGTAGTTCTCCGAGCCGAGCGCGAGCAGGTCGAACGCGATGAAGTGCCCCGGCGTCTGCTCCGCGAGCAGCGAGACCCGGCTGGCCGCCGGGTGGATGCGCAGCTGCAGCGCCTCGAAGTCCAGCCGCCGGCCCGAAGCGTCGGGCACTACGATCTCGCCGTCGATGACGCAACGCTCCGGCAACTCCGCGCGGATCGCCGCCACCAGCTCAGGGAAGTAGCGCGTCATCGGCCGCTCGTTCCGGCTGCCGATCTCGACCTCGTCGCCGTCGCGGAACACGATCGACCGGAAGCCGTCCCATTTCGGCTCGAATATGTAGTCCCCGTCCGGGATCGCGTCCACCGGCTTGGCCAGCATCGGCGCCACCGGCGGATTGACAGGAAGATCCATGCCCCCAGGTTAACTGCCGTAACACGCAACGATAAGGCCAGGTAGGGCGCGGTCCAGGCCTCGCTGCGCTGCCACAGCTCACGGGCCAGCTCCGGGGTGGCCACCGGGCTGGCCGCGCGGAGAGCGCACTTGTCGTAGAACAGTCCGCTCTCCTCGGCCACCGAAGCAGACGTCGCGCAGTACAGCGACGTCGCGGCGCCCTCGTCCACCGGCAGCATGCGCCGCGTCATGAGCGGCCGCACCGGCCACGGCACCCGCCGCCAGATGTCCGACGCCACCACGCCCGGATGCAAGGCGTAAGAACGAACCCCGGTCCCCTCCGTGCGGCGCGCCAGTTCCTGGGAGAACAGCACGTTGCACAGCTTGGAGACCGCGTACTCGCGCAGCCCGGTAATGCCCCGCGCCGGCCGCCGCAGCGCCTCGAAGTCGATGCCGGGGGCGTTGTAGTGCGCGTCGCTCGAAACCGTCACCACCCGCGCCGGCGCGCTCGAGGCCAGCCGGTCGAGCAAGGCCGACGTCAGCGCGAAGTGCCCGAGATGGTTGATCCCGAACGTCGCCTCGAACCCCTGCCGGGTCAGCCCCCGCGCGCCCCCGACCCCGGCGTTGTTCACCAGCACGTGCAGCGGCTCGTACGGCTCCAGGAACGAAGCCGCGCACGAACGCACGGACGAAAGGTCCGCGAGGTCCAGCAGCAACAAGAAAACCGCGTCGTTCCCCGTGGCGGCCATGATCGAAGCGACCGCCGCCTCCCCCTTGCGCTCGGACCGGCACGCCAGATAAACCCGCCAGCCCTGCCGGGCCAGCGCCAGCGCCGTGGCTCGCCCGATCCCGGTATTGGCCCCCGTCACCAGGGCCGTGCGCCCCGCCAGCTCCTGCATTATGGCTCCAAGAAAAGATCGTGTGCCGCTACCCCGTCCACCACGAGGTAACGACACACGATCACGAAGGAACAGCTACTCGACCGGGATTTCCTTGTTGATCAGGCCGAGGTCGATGCCCTGGCGGTGCCGGATGACGCGCGCGGCCACATAGATGACGATGGCCAGGACGTACATGCCGCCCATGTAGTACAGCGAGTCGTGGTTGTTGACGAAGTACGTGTCGTTGGACAGCCACTCGTAGAGGTTGAACACCAGCAGCCCGATGGTGACGACGCCCGCCACCGGGACGACCGGCACGCCGAACAGCTTGACCTTGCTGGCCGGCGAGGCGAACCACAGGTCCGGCTTGCGCAGCGGCAGGATCACCACCGCGATCGCGCTGAACAGGTACGTGACCGCGATGACCAGCGTGGCGTCCAGCGTGTAGGTGGCGAAGCTCGAGTTGTACGCGTACAGCGCGCCCAGCCCTACCGCGGGCAGCAGCATCAGCACTAGCGAGGCCACCGGCACCCGGCGCTTCTCCGACACCTGCGCGGCCGCGTCCGGGAGCACCCGGTCGAACGCGGCGGCGAAGATCACCCGGGTCGAGGACAGGAACAGCGTCCCCACCCAGCCCAAGAACCACAAGCTGAACAGCAGGATCAAGATGGTCTGGAACGCGGCGTTGTGCACCAGCCAGCCGGCCATCATCACCGGGTACGGGAAGATCGGCAGCACGGCCTTGCTGACCAGGTTCTGGCCCGCGTTGATGTTCAGGTAGAACGACCAGCCGAACGTCTTGGCGAACAGCGCCAGGAACACGACCGACAGCGCCACGCTGGTCCACAGCCCGATGAACATGCCGCTGAACACCCGGCGGAAGTCGCTGGCCCCGCGGATCTCGCCGTACAGCGTGGTGCCCCAGTTCGGCCACAGCAGGTAGAACATCATGAACGGCAGCAGCAGCAGGCTCTGGCCGAACGTGCCGCCGAAGAACGACGGCGCGACGAAGCCGGCCTTGGCCGCCGACGCGTTGACCTGCTGGTAGGCGTTGTTGAGGCCGAACAGCTTGTGCGTCTGGAGGTTGAACGAGGAGACGAAGCTGTTGTGGCTGGATACCAGGAGCAGGATGACGAGGACCACGGCGCCGAGCAGGCCGACGTAGAAGCTCCACTTCTGCACCCGGGCGTAGCCGCCCATCCCGATGGAGACCAGCAGGCCGGCCAGCGCGATCGTGATCAGGGTGACCACGAACTTCCCGTTAGAGGTGGTGAACCAGGCCGCCTGGCTCTGCGTGCCGAGCGTGGCGAAGATCGGCTGGAAGAACTCTTCGGACAGCACGGTCCCGTAGATCGGCGCCCACAGCCACAGGATGAACCACCACCCGGTCGCGGCCATCACGAAGCCGATCCCGCTGCCCAGGATGCGGCTCTGCCACACGTAGTCGCCGCCGGCCCGGGGGATGGTAACGACGAGACCGGTGTACGCGATGATGAGGAACGAGACCCACACTCCCGAGAGGAGGATCGAGTACAGCAGGTTGCCGTGCGGGAAGGACGACTGCACCACCCACTCGGTCATGCCCAGCGTCACCACGTTGGTGGACAGGCAGGCGTAGATCATCGAGTCCCGGACCGACCAGCCCCGGACCAGGCCCGTCGCGTTGCGGAGGAAGAGAGTCGGTCTCTCTTCGCCCAGTGCTCCTGCCGCCATATGTATCCTCCGGTTTATCGTGGTAGAGGGTTACATCTGAGTAGGTTTGTGGTCATTCAGGGTCAATATAGGGCTGCGGGACCGTCTGGGGGCTGTGGTTCTGTGAAGTTGCGGGTTCACGTTCCGCCATATCCGCTGGCAGGACGACTCACTAGGTGAGAACGCGGGCCGTCTGCGCTGGCCGGCCGCCCACGGCCGGGCTCAACGGCGCTCAGCCGTTCACGAGGATGTACCTGGTGACCTTTCCCTTCTTCTCGTTCAGGTCCAGCACCGCGCCCTGCAGCACGCCGTCGCTGTAGGAACTGCCCGGGTTCATGCTGAGGGTCCGGCCCACCCGCAGGACGCCCTTGCTCTCGTGGATGTGCCCATGGACCGACAGGATCGGCTGGTACTTGAGGATGGCCGCCTTGACCGCGGTGGACCCCACCGGTTTCATCACCGCGCCGCCGTGAATGGGCCGCATGTTCCCGTCCAGGGCGGGCGCCTCGTCCAGCCCGGTGCCGTAGGGCGGCGCGTGGAAGTTGAACACCGCCCGGCTCATGTCCGGGATCGAGGAGACCACGGCGTCGATCTTCGTCGCGAGCACGTCCTCCGGCGCCTCCCGGAAGGTGTTCCACGGCGTCGGGTTGGTCCAGCCCATCGAGGCCAGATAGAAGCCGCCGATGTCGAGCACTTTGGATTCGGCGAAGCTGACGGATGGGGACCGCTCGATGATGTCGTCGATCTCCCAGATGTCGTCGTTCCCGCCGTTGAGGATGCAGGGGATCTCGCCGCCGCGCAGCTTGCTGTCGGCCATGTCGAGCCACGTCTCCAGGCCCTTGGTCATCTCCTGGGTGAACCGGCGGTCCACCGAGCCGTCCTCCTCGTTGAGGGAATCGAGCTCGTCGCCGGACATCACGGCCGGGTAGTACCCGCGGTCGCGGATCTTGCGCTTGATCTCGTCCAGTTCGGCCTGGGTGTCCAGCTGCACCCGCTGGCCGGCGAACGTCAGCTCCCAGTGGCCCGGCCGGGTGGCCACGATCGGCACCATGATCTTGCCGGTGACGTCACCGCCGAGGACGACCATGTCGGCTTTGTAGAAGGCGGCGGAATTGAGGAATTTGCGCCAGCAGATCTCGGAGCCGTGGATGTCCGTGGCGAAGAAGACTTTCATGGTGATGCCCGCGCCTCCCGGTAATGACTAGTGGTCGACTTCTTCGGGTAGCTCGTACCAGCGGACCCGGTCGCCGACCTTGGCCCTGGTCTTCCACTTCAGGCCCTTCGGCACGGCATCCGCGATCTCCAGCAACTGCTTGGCCTGGGTCAGCGGGTCGAATCGCGGGTGCGGCGGCGCCAGGCCGGGCTGCTCAGAAAGCAGGTCGGGAAGCTTGTTCAGGCTGCTGGTCACGGTGCGCCACCAGCCCCAGTCGCCGGACAGTACCGAGCCGAACCGGTCGGGGTCGATGAACGGCCGGGATCCGGGGTCTCCGGGGGTTCCGGGGTTCCCGACCCGCACCCCGGACAGCAGGTGGAAGATGTCGTGCGCGTCCTTGGCGTTGAGCTCGACGATCTGCAGCTTGGACAGCAGCAGGTCGGCGGGGTTGAGGGTCGGTGACGCCGACCCGAACGACGGCCGCAGGTCCAGCGTGTGGCACATCGACAGCCGGTCCACCATGACGTCGATCGGCCGCCCGGACGGGGCGATGAAGTACATCTGCTGGTGACCGTTCAGGCTGTTGAACCGCTTGTCCGGTTCGCAGCCCGCCTCTTCCAGATGGCCGGCCACCTTGCGCCAGCTCTTGCCCAGGCAGGCCAGGTCGATGTCCTGGCCGGCGCGCTGGCGGGGCGGGAAGTCGGGGCACAGCACCCGCACCCCCAGGCCGCCGAGGATCTTCAGCTGGTGGCCGGCGTCCGCCGCCCCCTGGACCAGCGTCATGGCCTCGGGCAGCGGATCGGCCGCAGCAGTATCTCCCGCTGGCCCGTTCGGTATGGTCATGCCCGCTTCGCTCCTTGCTGTGCGCACCGATGCGCATGCCACCGGTGCCATTCGATCATGGTGACGTGACGGCCGGTCTGTCTAGTTTCCGTATAAAGAATCCCACGTTGTGGTGCTGGCCGTACACCACGGTCCGTTCGGTATAAATCAATTAATTGTCCGAACGGACCGGCGTTCCCGCGGCCCCGGCCGCTTCGTGCGCGCGGCGGTAGAACGGGACCGGCTCGGGCGGCAGCGGGGTATGGCCGAGGATCAGGTCGGCGGCCTTTTCCGCGGTCATCATGACCGGCGCGTAGATGTTGCCGTTGGTGACGTAGGGCATGACCGACGCGTCGACCACCCGCAGCCCTTCCAGGCCGTGGACCCCAAGTGAACTAGGGGAGGTCACCGCCATCGCGCCGGTCCCCATCCGGGCCGTGCAGGAGGGGTGCAGCGCGGTCTCGGCGTCCTGGGCCACCCAGGCCAGGATCTCCTCGTCGGTCTGGACCCCGGGCCCGGGCGACAGCTCGCCCGCGTTGTACTCGTCGAAGGCGGGCTGGGTCAGGATCGTCCTGGCGATCCGGATCGCCTCGGTCCATTCCCGCCGGTCGGTCGGCGTGGACAGGTAGTTGAACCGCAGCGCGGGGTGCACGTCCGGGTCGCGCGAGGTGATCTTGCATGTGCCGCGGGAGTCGGAGTACATCGGCCCGATGTGGACCTGGTACCCGTGCCCGCCCGCGGGCTGGGATCCGTCGTAGCGGATCGCGATGGGCAGGAAGTGGAACATCAGGTTCGGGTAGGCCACGTCGTCGTTGCTGCGGGCGAAGCCGCCGCCCTCGAAGTGGTTGGTGGCGCCCGGGCCGCTGCGCAGGAACAGCCATTTCGCGCCCACCACCGGCCGGTTGCGCCACTTCAGCGCGGGCGCGACCGAGACCGGCAGCTTCGAGCCGTACTGAACGTACACCTCCAGGTGGTCCTGCAGGTTCTCACCCACGCCGGGCACGTCGGCGACCACGTCGATGCCGAGCCCGGAAAGCTCCGCGGCGTTGCCCACGCCGGACAGCTGGAGCAGCTGCGGGGAGTTGATCGCCCCGCCGGACAGGATGAGCTCAGCGGACCTGACCCGCTTGACCTTGCCGTCGTGCCGGAACTCGACGCCGACCGCGCGCGTGCCCAGGAAGATGATCTTGGTGGCGAAGGCGCGGGTGGCCACGGTGAGGTTCGGCCTGCTCATCACCGGATACAGGTAGGCTCGCGCGGCGGACAGCCGCCGGCCCCGGTGGACGTTCCGGTCGAAGGGGGCGAAGCCCTCCTGCCGGTATCCGTTGACGTCGTCGGTGAGCTGGTAGCCGGCCTGCTGCACGGCCGCGAAGAACGCGCCGAACAACGGGTTGGCAGCCGGGCCCCGCTCGAGCACCAGCGGCCCGTTCTTGCCGCGGAACGGATCGCTGTCGTCCGCGGCCAGGCAGTTCTCCATCCGCTTGAAATAGGGCAGGCAGTGCGCGTAGTCCCAGTCGGCCATCCCCGGGTCGGCGGCCCAGCGCTCGTAGTCCATCGGGTTGCCGCGCTGGAAGATCATCCCGTTGATGCTGCTCGACCCGCCCAGTACCTTCCCGCGAGCGTGGTAGATGCGCCGCCCACCCAGAGCAGGCTCGGGCTCGCTTTCGTACTTCCAGTCGTAGAAGCGGTTGCCGATGGGGATGGTGAGCGCGGCGGGCATGTGGATGAACGGGTCCCAGATGTAGTCCGGCCGTCCCGCCTCGAGCACCAGCACGCGCGCGGCGGGGTCGGCGGACAGCCGGTTGGCCAGCGCGCTGCCCGCGGATCCGCCCCCGACAATGACGAAGTCGTAGGTTCCCATTAGCGCCTCCGTGCTCGTGATGCCCTGAAAACCTGCGATATCACGCCTGGGTCGCGGCGTCCAGGTTCTCGCGCACGGTCTGGGTCATCTGATGGTCGGGCCCCAGGTAGCGCTCGCAGTCGACCAGGGCGCGCTGCAGGACCGAGACGACGTCCGACAGGCGGCCCACGGTGTAGTACGCGGAGGCGAGGTTGCACCGGGTGGTCAGCGTCTCCGTATCGCCCGCCCCGAGCATCCGCTCGCTGTCGGCCAGCGCCCGCTCGTACTGCGGGATCGCGTCGGGCAGCCGGCGCGCCTGCTGGTAGCAGCCGGCCAGGTTCGAGCGCGCGGTGAGCGTGTCCCGGTGGTCGGCTCCCTGCACCCGTTCCCGGTCGGCGAGCGTGCGCTCGTAGTGCGGGATCGCATCGCGGAGACGTCCCGCGCTGCGGTAGGCGTAGGCCAGGTTGGCCCGCGAGGCGATCGTGTCCGGGTGATCGGTGCCCTCGACCCGTTCCCGGTCGGCGAGCACCCGCTCGTACTGCGTGATAGCGTCCTTCAGCCTCCCGGCCGAGCGGTACGCCGAGGCCAGGCTGGCCCGGGCGGCGATGGCGCCGGGATGGTCGCGCCCGTGCATCCGCTCCTGGTCGGTCAGCGCCCGCTCGTAGTGCTCGATCGCGGGCTTGTAGTGCCCGCTGGCCGCGTAGGCGCCGGCCAGGCTGGCGCGCGCGCTGAGCGTGGTCGGATGGCCGGCGCCGAGCACGCGCTCGGCCTCGCTCAGCAGCATTTCGTAGCCCGAGATGGCCTCCCGGGGCTGGCCGGCCTTCTGGTAGGCGTCCGCCAGGCTGGCTCTGCTCTGCCAGGTGACCGGGTGGCCGGAGCCGAGCAGCCGTTCGGAGTCGGCCGCCGTGCGCTCGTACAGCGCGACGGCGTCCGCGGGACGCCCCGCGCTCTGGTAGGCGTGGGCCAGGTGGCCCCGGGCCTCGATGGTCTCCGGGTGCTCGGGCCCCTGGTTCCGTTCCCGGTCGGCCAGTGCGGCCTGGAACACCGAGATGGCGTCGGCGGCCTGCCCGGCCGATTCGTAGGCCGCGGCGAGCCGGTCCCTGGCCACCACGGCGTTCGCGTGCGCGGGGCCGAGCAGCTGGGTGCTGGTGGTCAGCATGGACTGCCAGTACGCGATGGCGGCGCCGGACAGCCTGCTGTTCTCCAGCGACAGCCCGGCCCGGAACAGCAGCGGATGAGCCTCGGCCTTCCACAGCATGCCGCCGTCGTTGGCCCGCAGCGCCGCGGTGCAGTCCCGCAGGGCCTGGTCGAGGTGCGGTCCGCCGGTACCTTCCGGCCAGGTCTCCAGCAGCGCGTCGGCGGCGGCCAGCACGACCTGCTCGAGGTCGCCCTGGGGCAGCCAGGCCCGCACGGCGGCCTGGACGCTGTCGTGCATCTGCACCGTGCGCACCGGGCTCACCGGATCGACGGTGACCAGGCCCATCGCGGCCAGGTTGTTGATCGCGGCCCGGACCATGTTCTGGTCCGCCCCGCCCGCCGTGCTCGGGCGGCCGGCGATATAGCTGCAGGCGGCCGGGCTCGTCAGCACCGCGCCGGGGATCCCGTGGGGGTCCATGATGGCGGCCAGCACGAGCGTCGGCCAGGCCAGCCCGGACGGCGGAAGCTCGTGCGCGCACTCGGCGGCCAGCGACCAGGTGGCCAGCACCGTGGCCGAGGCCCCGTCCACCCCGGCCATGTGCTGGCGGCGTTCGGCCAGCGCGGCCCGGTACTCCCGGCAGCCCTGCTGGCGGGCGTTGATCACCGCGGTGGCCTGGCCCAGGGCCAGGGGGAGGCCATCGAGGTCCTCGCCGAGGTCCAGCGCCTCGATCCGCTGGTCGGGATGGTCGGTGAGCCGGGAGCTGAGGTAGGACAGCGCCTCCCGCCTGCTCAGCCCGGGCACCGGGATGACCCTGGCGTCCGTGGCCTCGAAGGCCCCGGCCGGCAGCCGGGTCGTGATCAGGGTCCGGCCGGACGCGCCGCCCGGCCACAGGTCCCCCAGGTCGGCCAGATCGTTCAGGTCGTCGATGATCAGTGCCCACGGCCGCCTGGTGTGCGCCAGCCAGGAGACGAAACGGGCCGCGGCCGCCTCGGCCCCCTCGCTCGGGTCGCTGGTGTCGACCGTGTTCGCCGCCTGCGCGAAGCCGGTGATGACCGATTCGGCGTTGGTCGCGGTCACCCAGACCAGGACCTCGATCAGCCGGCCGTTCCACAGCGCGTGGGTGAACTCGACCGCGAGCTGCGTCTTGCCCGTGCCGCCCTGACTCGCGGGCACAGACTCGCTCTCGGCGCCGTGCACCAGCACGACGGTCTCCCCGGGCCGCAGGCTGCTGGCCAGATCCGGTCCGGTCTCCGTGCGGGTGTAAAAGGTATCCGCGAGCGGCGGCACGATCCCGGACAGCAGGATCCCGGGGTGCGCTGACGTTCCGGGTTGCTGCGCGACCATGTTCGACAGCCTCCCTATGCCTGCTTTCTCATCCGGATCACGCCGGCTGCGGGCACCGGTCCGCGCGTGCCGCGTGACCGGGACCCATATCGGATAATAATAAGGATCTTCGCGACATGAGCCCCGAAAATCATTATGTCGTGATAAGTCACGCTATGCGCTCGGCGACCCGGACCGTATCCTTCCGGGTACTGTCCGTACTTGTCTCCCGTGGGCCGAGTCTAACGGGTTTTCGCAGGTGGCGCGCGGTATTGACGGTTCTTGGCCGTTTTCGCGCGTTCTCTTGCGGCCTTACCCGGCGCGGCCGTTTCAGGTGAATCCCGGCCGCCCCGGCGACCTTACCGGTTTCTTGCGGACGCCAATCATCGGGGACCGGATCTCAGTAGCTGATAAAGGACTGCGGGGGTGCCAGGGGCGTTCTACGGGTTCGTCCCCCGTGGCAACACCGTTTACTGGGGTCTCACGGGCTCAGGTCCGCGTCGCCGCGTCGAGGTTGTCGCGCACGGTCTTGGTCATCGGGTGGTCGAGGCCGAGGTAGTACTCGCTGTCGGCCAGCGCGCGCTGCAGCGCCGCGACGGCCTCCATCAGCCGGCCGCCGGCGTACAGGGCCGAGGCCAGGCCGGCGCGGGTGGTCAGCGTTTCCAGATTCCCGGGGCCGGCCATGTCCTCGCTGTCGGCCAGCGCGCGCTCGTACTGCTGGACGGCCTCGTTGATCCGGCCGGCCTGCTGGTAGGCGGCGGCCAGGTGACAGCGTGCGGCGCGGGTGTCCGCGTGATCGGGTCCCGTCAGCCGCTCCCGGTCCTCGAGCACCCGCTTGTACGCGGCGATCGCGTCCTTCGGTTTCCCGCTCCGGCGGAACGCCGACGCCAGGCTGGCGCGGGCCGCGATCGTGCCGGGATGATCCCGCCCGTTCATCGCCTCGTGATCCGCCAGCAGGCTCTTGTAGCGGTCCAGCGCCTCCCTGGTCTGGCCGCTGGCCAGGAACGCGGCGGCCAGGCTGTCCCGCGCGGCCAGCGTGGTCGGGTGCCGCGGGCCGAGGAGCCGTTCGGTGTCGACGCTGAGCATCTGGCGGGCGGTGAGCGCCTGGTCGGTCCGGCCGGCGTCGGCGTAGGCGCCGGCCAGGCCGGCCCGCGCGGACAGGGTGACCGGGTGCCCGAGGCCGAGCTGCCGGCTGGAGTCCGCCACCGTCTGCTCGTAGAGTGCCAGCGCGTCGGCCGGCAGGCCCGCGCTGGCGTACACGTGGGCGAGCCGGCCGCGGGCCGCGATGGTGTCCGGGTGTTCGGGTCCGTGGGTGCGCTGCCGGTCGCCCAGGGCGCCGGCGAACATCGCGATGGCGTCACCGAGGCGCCCCGCCGCCTCGTAGGCCACGGCCAGCCGTTCCTTAGCCGCCAGCGAGTCGGTGTGCACCGGCCCGAGCCGCCGGGTGGCGGTGGCCACCAGGTACTGCCAGTGCGCCATCGCGGAGTCGCCGAGCCCGCCGTCGTCCAGGCTCCGGCCCAGGCGGAACAGCAGCGGATGGGCTCCCGGCTGCCATAGCGCGTCGTGAGCCGGCGCGGCATGCTGGCTCTCCGCATCCCGCGGGATATCGCCGCCCGGCGGTGCCCCGCCGGCCTGGATCTCCGGCGGCCCCTGGACCGCGCGGAGGCTGATCGCGCAGTCACGCAGGGCCTGATCGAGCCCGGCCGCGCCGCCCCGGCCGCTGCCCGGTTCCGGCCACGCCTGGACCAGGGCGTCCGCGGCGGCGACGAGGACCTGGTCGACGTCGGCCGGCGGCAGGTAGGCGAGCACGGCGGCCTGGACGCAGCGGTGCATCCGGACCGTCCGGACCGCGTTGGCGGCGTCGATGCTGACCAGGCCGGCCCGGGCCAGGTTGGTGACGGCGGTCCGGGCCAGGTTCTGATCCGCGCCCGTGGCGCTGCTCGGCCGGCCCGCGATGAAGCCGCACGCCGCCGGGCTGGTCAGCACGGCCCCGGGAATCCCGTGCGGGTCTAGCACGGCGGCCAGGGCCAGGCCCGGCCAGGCCAGGCCGGCGGGCACGAGCTGGTGCGCGCACTCGGCGGCCAGCGACCAGGTGGCCAGGACCGCCGGCGAGACGCCCTCGACCGGCCGGGCCGACATGTACGTGCGCCGTTCGCCGAACTGCGCGCGGTACTCCTGGCAGCTCAGCCGGTTCGCGTTCATCACCGCGACCGCGTGCGCCAGGCCGATCGGCAGGCCGTCGAGGTCCTCGGCGAGATCTAGAGCCTCGATCCGCTGGTCGGCGTAGTCGGTAAGCCCGGAACTGAGGTAGGAGAGGGCCTCCCGGCGGCTGAACCCGCTCACCGGGGCGATCCGCAGGCCGCCGGCCGCCGCATGCGCGCCGGTGCCGAAGGCCGCGCCGGCCAGCCGGGTCGTGATGACGATCTGGCCGTTCGGGCCGGCCGGCCACAGTCCGTCCAGGTCGGCTACGTCGGCCAGGTCGTCGAGGACCAGGGCCCAGCGCTGCTCGGTCCGGGCGAGCCAGGCGGCAAAGCGGCGCGCGGCGGCCAGCGCGTCGGCGTCCGGATCGTCCGCGCCGACCGCGCCGGCCGCCTGCGCGAACCCGGCGACGAGCGCCCCCCGGCTGGCGGCGCCGACCCAGACCAGGACGTCGGCGGCGCGGGCGTTCCGCAGGGCGTGAGCGAACTCCACGGCGAGCTGCGTCTTGCCGGTGCCTCCCTGAGCCGTCAGGGCCGTCTCGGTCTCCTCGCCGTGGGTCAGCACCACCGTCTCGCCGGGGAACAGGCTCGCCTTCAGGTCGATCCCGGTCTCCAGGCGGTGGAGGTAGAAGTCGGCGAGCGGCGGGATGCTACCCGACACCAGCATTTCCGGGGAAGGCGGCACCCCGGCACGCCGCGCGACCACGTTGACAGCCTCTCCCGTAATACCCGTGCCAACTCCTCCACGTGGGGCGGCCGCTACCCCCCGGTGATGGCCGCCCGCCCGCCTGCCTCACCCGGCACTCATCGTGTCTGCCAGGTCACGCCAGGCCACCATTCTGCGCGTGCCGCGCAGAATGGTTCCCAAGGGCATGTTAGTGGCGATTCCGGTGTCCGGCTATGCGTTGCGAAAAGTTTAGTTAAGGCCGTGAATAAGGAAGGCAAAATGCTCTGCAATCGATTTCTGGACCCGTATCACAAAACCGGGCAAGCCCGGCGCCGGCCTTCCGAATGACCCGCATGCCGCAGTGACGCCAAGTCACTACGCTGTGCCGCCGGCCGGTTATCGAGCCAGCGTCGCGGCCCGGCTCCGGTCGGCGCCGTACCCGGCTTCCGGGCCGGGAACTCCGCCGTCCATCCGGGATCGACGCAATCGATTGCCGCGCGGCCCGCGACGCTACAGCCGTACTTAATTTTTTCCCGCTGAAACAATCACGGCGTCAATGACATGGATTGCTCTTTACCCATTGAGCCGGAAACGGCGATGGCCTGTAGCCGCACGGCTGCTTTCCGTGGCCCGCCGCCGCGGCGGGCATCTGTTCAATACGGGAAGGAGACCGTATGTTTACGGAGGACGTGCATGATCGTGGCCCGGAGACATCACCATCCAAGCCCCCAAGACCCCGGAGTGAACGATGAGTGGCGACGTCGTTGCAGGCAGGCATGGCAAACCACGGCAGCCCCTGGAGGAGATTCCCCAGGAGTACGCCGCGTTCAAGATCGAGCAGCGCGGGATCGACCTGATCCCGGACGCCGAGCGGAAGATGCGCCCGTCGGGGTTGTTCTGGCTGTGGTCCGGCGCGGTGTTCAACGTGGAGTTCTTCTTCTACGGCACGTTCATCATGACCTTCGGCCTGTCCGTCACCCAGGCGATCCTCGCGATCGTCATCGGCAACCTCTTCTACGCGCTGCTCGGGTTCGCCAGCCTGCAGGGACCGAAGACGGGCACCACCACGTTCATGGTGAGCAGGGCGCCCTTCGGCCAGAACGGCAACCGGATGGTGGCCTTGTTCAACTGGGTCACGCAGGTCGGCTTCGAGATCGAGGGCATTTACTTCGTCGTCGCCACTGTCATCCTGCTGTTCTCCCTGCACAAGAGCAACCTCAACGGGCCAGAGAAGATCATCGTGATCATTATCGCCGCCCTCGTCCAGATGATCCTGCCGCTGCTGGGCCACGCCACCATCAGCAAGATCCTGCGTTACCTGGCTTACTTGTTCATCGTGTTCTTCGCCGTGCTGGCCGGGTTCACCTTCAACAAACTGCACCTGTCCACGTTCCACGCCAAGCCGGTGTCGTTCGCGGTGTGGACCACGGCGCTGGTGCTGATCATCTCCGTCGGCGGCCTGGGCTGGACCGAGAACGGCAACGACTACTCGCGGTACCTGCCGCGGACGACACCCGGGTCCAAGACGTTCTGGTCGGCCACGCTGGGCGGGGGGGTCCCGTCGGTCATCCTGGAAATCCTGGGCGTGCTCGCGTTCACCGTCACGACCAAGACGGTCGGTATCGCACAGCTCGGCGTGCCGCAATCGTTCCCGGGCTGGTTCGTGACCCCGTTCCTGATCTTCGCCATCTTCCAGCTGCTCTCGATCAACACCATCGACATGTACTCCTCCGGTGTCACGCTGCAGGCGCTGGGCGTGCCGGTCCGGCGCTGGGGCGCGGTCATCATCGACACCGTGGTGTGCGCGGTGATCACCGGCATCATCTTGTTCCACGGGAACTTCTACGCCGACTTCGCCGGGTTCCTGCTGTACATCGTGGTGTGGCTGGCACCGTGGTTCGGCATCTTGATCACCGACTACCTGCTGCGCGGCCGGCAGTACGACTCGCTGTCGCTGCGGTCGTCTCGCGGCGGGCTGTACTGGCGCAACGGCGGCATCCACTGGCCGGGTGTGATCGCCCAGGTGGTCGGCATGGTCGCCGCGCTGATGTGGATCAACGCCTCCTTCGCCAAGCCGCCCTATACCGGCCCGATCTCCAACCACTTCCCCGGCCTGGCCGGCGGGGACTTCAGCTGGGCGATCGGCATCGTGGTCGGAGCCCTGCTCTACTGGGTGCTCGCCGCGCGCGGCGTCCGCCGGGAGGCGGCCCAGACGACGCGTACCTGACCCGCCCCCGGGGTCACGGCCCCCGGGGTCAGGTCACGCAGAACTCGTTGCCCTCCGGGTCGTACAGCGTGACGGAGCTGCCGCGGACGTTGTCGGTCCGCCAGGCCAGGGAGGCACCCGCCTGGAACAGCCGCTCCACGCGCTCGCTGACCAGCCGCCTGCGTTCCTCGCCGCGGACCTCGGGCCCGGCCACCTGGACGTCGAGGTGGACGCGGTTCTTGGCCGTCTTGCCCTCGGGCACGCACTGGAAGTACAGCCGCGGACCCTCGCCCGCCGGGTCGACCCGGGAGGCCACCTCGCCCCACTGGTCTTCCGGTATCCCGGCCGAACGGGCGAAGTCCTCCCAGCTCTCAAAGCCCTCCGGCGGCGGCTCGACCACATAGCCCAGGGCCAGCCCCCAGAATTCGGCGAGCTTCTCCGGCTCGGCGGCGTCGAAGGTCACCTGGATCTTGGTATACATGCTCACGCTCCCGACGCGGCGGACGCTTCCGCCTTGTCATATTGCCACAGCGGGTCCGTCCGGCCGTTTTGCGGAACTATTCTCCGCGCCGGCCGTCCACATGCGCGGGACGCTTCTCCACAGCCGGACTTGCCGTCCCAGCAAGGCTCACGCGCGTCGGCGTCCACAGCCCGCGGAGTCGTTTCGCGGCCTCCTCCACAGCTTCGCCGGCCTTGTGCACATGGCGATCCACAAGCCGCCGGAGGTAGCGTGCTCTTTCCTGGGCAGTGCGTATGAGAGATATATGCGCCGGGCAGGGGCCTGGGACTGGCGTTGGGGTGGGCGCAGCGAGGCGATCATCATGGGCAGAGCGGGCGAGGATTTGATCGCCGCCGGCGTATCGCCACGTCGCAGGGTGGTGGTGGACGTCATCCTCCTGCTGACGAGGAACGGGCTCATCCTGCTGCGGGAGCGGGCCAACACCGGCTACGGCGACGGCGCGTACGAGCCGCCGTCCGGTGAACTCGCCGACCGGGAAACGATCGTCGAGACGGCGATCCGGGTGGCCTGGGCCGCCGGGATCGTGATCGGCGCCGAGAACGTGTCGCTCGCCCACGTGATGCACGACGTCTCCGGCAGCGGGCGCATCGCGTTCTTCCTGTCCGCATCCGGCTGGACCGGCCGGCCCACGTCGCCCGACGTGCGCTGGTTCCCAGTCGGGGACCTGCCGACCAACATGCTCGACCGGGCCCGGGTGGCGCTGCAGAACTGCGCCGACGGGATGCGCTTCTCGACCTACCCGGCGTTCCTGCCCGCCGGCGGGACCAGCGAATTTCACGCGGTCGACGGTTCGGTGAAGTCTGACCTGCCCTACGGGGCTGACGAGTCATTTGGGGGTGAGTCATATGAATCTAATGGGGTTTCTGAGGCGAAAGGACCTCCGTCGCGGAACGGCCGGAACGGCCGGAGCGGCTCCCCGGCGCGACGCAAGCAAGCCTGCGGCCGAGTTCTGGGCTGACGGGCCGGCCGCCCCGTCGCCGACGCCGGCCACCGCGGACCTGGCCGTCCCGGACCGCCGGCGAGCCGGCCGGCACGCCCGGCGCGGCACCGGGCACCACGGTGCGCCAGGCCAGCACGCCCGCGCCAGCTTAGCGGCCGTCGCGTTCGGATAGGCTGGCCGGCGATGGCAGAGATCCTGAACGCGCACGGCTCGCAGAACGACATCTTCGTCACCGCGCTGGCGCCGGGTGACTTCGCGTCCGAGGCGGACCTTCTCCGGTTCGTCCAGAACCTGTGCGACCGGAACGGCCCGTTCGGCGGCGACGGCGTCTACTTCTACGATGCCACCCGGACCGTGCCCGAGGCCTGGTTCTTCAACCCGGACGGCTCGGCCGCCGAGTTCTGCGGCAACGGCATGCGCTGTCTGGGCCGGGTCATCCTCGACCGGCGCGGAGTCGAGACGGCCGAGATCCGCAGCGGACCGCGCGAGTACACGGTGCGCCGCGGCGTGTCCACCCCCGGGGGCGTGCGCCAGGTCAGGCTCGAGCATCCGGCGGCCGACTTCGAGCCGGAAAGCCCGGTGGCGGCCGGCCGCAGCCCGGCGGTCCAGATCCGCCTGCCCGAACTCGACCCCGCGCTGACCTTCACCGCCGTGACCATCCCGAACCCCCACCTGGTCGCGGTGATCGACAAATACGTCGAATCCGACCTCGTCGCGATGGGGGAGCAGGTGGCCGCCCGGCGCGAGGCGTTTCCCGCCGGGGCCAACCTGTCGGTCCTGCTCCCAATATCCGCACAAGAGGTTTTCGTCCGCACGTTCGAGCGTGGCGCCGGGCTGACCGCCTCCTGCGGTTCCGGCATGGCCGCGGCCCGCGCGGTCTACTCCCGTATCGGCCGCGGCGACCCCGAGCGTGAGATCCTCATCCGCAACGTGGGCGGCACGGCCACCGCGTCCCTGCGCGTGCGGGACGGCCACTGGTTCCCCGTCCTGGAGGGCAACGCCACCTTCGTCTACCGCGCCGACGTCGATCCGGCGGCGCTGGCCCGGGGGGACGCCTCCGGCCGCGAAGCCGTCAGCCGGGAGCCCTACCCCGCCGAGATCCGCGCCTACTCCGCCCAGGCCAACCAGAACGCGGCCCGCCTCCGCGCGGTCGGCATCGAGACCGCCTGAACGCGGACGGTGAGCGCACCCGGGCACACCGAGACGGTCAGCGTCCGGCCCGCCCCGATGACCTCGCCGTCGATCTGCCGGGGCAGGTCGGCCGTGGCGGCGATCTCCACCCGCCGGGCCTGGAAGCGTTCCAGCGTCCGGTCCGTGCGCTGGCTCTGGGTCAGGACCCGGGCGGCCGCACGCGGCCAGCCGAGCGCGCCCGCGGGCGCGAGGATGCCGACGTCGAGCCGCCCGTCGTCCAGCCGGGCCTCGGGCAGCAGCACGAAGCCGCCCGGCAGCAGGCCCGCGTTCCCGACCACGACACACCGCGCGCGCCGCCGCAGCGGCTCGCCTCCGTCCAGGCGCACGGCGAAGTCGGCCGCGGGCATCCGCAGATGGGCCAGGCCGGAGACGGCGTAGGCGATCCAGCCGAGCCTGCGCTTGTCCGGCGAACGGGCCGCCCCCACCACCGCCGCGTCCAGCCCGATGCCGGCCATGGCGGTAAAGCTGATCCCGCCCGCGCCGTCCCCGCTCTCCGGGCCCGCGCCCCCCAGGTCCGCCAGGGCCAGGTCGATCACCCGGTCCCGGCCGCGGAAGCCCACGTCGATCGCCCGGCCGGCCCCGGCCGGGATCCCCAGCGCCCGCGCGGTCAGGTTCGCGGTGCCGAGCGGGACGATGGCCAGCGGGATCCGGGTCCCGGCCAGGGCCTGCGCGCAGGCCCGTACGGTACCGTCCCCGCCCGCCGCGAAGACCAGCGACGCCCCGGCGGCCACGGCCCGGCGGGTCAGGCCCGAGCCGCCCTCGGCCGGGCTCGTCTCGGCGAACACCGGTTCCCAGCCGGCCGCCCGCGCCGCGATCCGGCAGCGCCGCAGGAACCGGCGCGGGTCACGGACCAGCGTCCCGTTGATCACGAACGCCACCGACGGCATGGTCCATTGTGCGCGGGAACAGCACCTCGATGGCGAGGCCGGGCCTAGTGCTCCGACAGGTGCCAGTGGCTGGGCTCGACCAGCCGGTTGACCGACGCCGGGCCCCATGACCCGACGGCGTACGGCTCGACCGGCGGCGGCTTGCGCAGCAGCGGTTCGGAGATCTCCCACAGCCGCTCGATCGAGTCGGACCGGGTGAACAGCGTCTGGTCGCCGATCATGGCCTGCAGGATCAGGTGCTCGTAGCCCTCGAGCGCATTCGCCTGGACGAACGAGTCCTGGTACCGGAACGTCATCGTGGCGTGGCCCAGGTTCAGCTGCGGGCCGGGGACCTTGGCCAGGAACTCGGTGGTGATCGAGCCCGGGTCGGCGAAGTCGATGACGATCTCGTTCATCCGGCCGGTCGGGATATCCCGGCCGTGCGCGCGGAACATCCTGGTCGGCGGCTCGTCGAAGCCGAGCGTGATGACCTGCCGGCTGGCCGCCATGGCCTTTCCCGAACGCAGGTAGAACGGCACTCCGTGCCACCGCCAGTTGTCCACCTCGGCCCGCACCGCGACCATCGTCTCGGTCTGCGAAGCGGCCGCCACTCCCGGCTCGGAGCGGTATCCCTCGTACTGCCCGCGCACCACGTGCCGCACGTCGAGCGGCCGCAGCGACTGGTACACCTTGAACTTCTCGTCCCGCAGCGGCCCGGAGCTCAGCGACACCGGCGGCTCCATGGCCACGAACCCGAGCACCTGGAACAGGTGGGTCACCACCATGTCCCGGTAGGCGCCGGTCGCGTCGTAGAACGCGGCCCGCCCCTCGATCGACAGCGTCTCCGGCACGTCGATCTGCACGTACCGGATGTGCGAGCGATTCCAGACCGGTTCGAACAGCCCGTTGGCGAACCGGAAGGCCAGGATGTTGTCGACCGATTCCTTGCCCAGGAAGTGGTCGATGCGGAAGACCTGCGACTCGTCGAAGACCGCGTGCACCGCCTGGTTCAGCTTGCGGGCCGAGTCCAGGTCGGTGCCGAACGGCTTCTCGATGATCACCCTGGACCCGCGGGCCAGGCCGGACTCGCCGAGCATGCCCACCATCGAGGTGAACGCGGCCGGCGGTATGGCCAGGTGGTATAGCCGCCCGGGCGTGCCGCCGATCTCCTTCTCGGCCCGCTGGACCGCGGTGACCACGTCCCCGGCGTGGCCGGGCTCGGCCGCGGCGAACGACAGGTTCTTCACGAAGTCCGGCCAGCGCGGATCGGTGGGCTTGGTGATGCAGAAGTCGTCGCAGGCCTGCCGGGCGTACTCGCGGAACTGCTCGTCGGTCATCGCCGATTTCGGCGGCGCCGATCCGATGATCCGGAACTCCCTGGGCAGCAGGCCCGCCGCGTACAGGTGGAAGCACCCCGGCAGCAGCTTGCGCTTGGCCAGGTCACCGGTGGCGCCGAAGATCACCACGACGTGATTCTCCGGCCGCGTGTATCCGTGGTTGCTCACTGTTACCCCTTCGGCTCGCTCATGCCCGGGTCAGGCCTTGCTGTTCTGGCCGCCTGCGGCGGCGGGCTTCTCCGCGTGCCCGCCGAACTCCGAACGCAGCGCGGACAGGACCTTCCAGGTGAACTCGCCGTTGTCGCGGGAGTCGAACCGCTCGTAGAGCGAGGCGGCGATGACCGAGGCGGGCACGCCCTCGTCCACCGCGGCCAGTACCGTCCACCGGCCCTCACCGGAGTCGGACACGCGCCCGCTGAATCCCGCCAGGTCGGGTGACTTGGCGAAGGCGGCGGCGGTCAGGTCGATCAGCCACGATGAGATGACCGAGCCCCGGCGCCACACCTCGGCCACGTCGCTCACGTCGATCTCGTACTGGTAGGCCCAGGGGTCGCGCAGCGGCGCGGTCTCCGCGTCGACCTCGTCCATGTGCAGGCCCACGTCAGCGCCCCGGATCACCGACAGGCCCTCGGCGATCGCGGCCATCATGCCGTATTCGATGCCGTTGTGCACCATCTTGACGAAGTGGCCCGCCCCGGAAGGCCCGCAGTGCAGGTACCCCTGCTCGGCGGTGCCCCCCGGCTGCAGGCCCGGGGTGGGCTCAGCGCTGCCCTTACCGGGCGCGATGGTCAGGAAGATGGGGTTCAGGCGACGCACCGGCTCGTCCTCGCCGCCGATCATCAGGCAGTATCCCCGCTCCAGGCCCCATACGCCGCCGCTGGTGCCGACGTCGATGAAGTGGATGCCGTCCCGCTTCAGGGCGGCCGCCCGGGGGATGTCGTCCCGGTAGTAGGAGTTCCCGCCGTCGATCACGATGTCGTCGGCGGCCAGCAGCGGCCGCAGCTGATCCAGGGTGGACTGGACGACGCCGGCCGGCACCATGATCCACATGCTGCGCGGCGCCTCCAGCTTGGCCACGAAGTCGGCCAGGCTCTCCGCGCCGGTCGCGCCCTCGGCCTCCAGCGCCTTGACCACGTCCGGGTTCCGGTCGTAGGCCACGCACCGGTGCCCGTCGCGCATGAGCCGGCGGACGAGGTTCGCGCCCATCCGGCCGAGTCCGATCATCCCGAGCTGCATCGGCGTGTCAGTTGGCATCGTGGGATCCCTTCACAGCGTCAGCGGGCCTTGAGCTCGCGGTACTTGCGGATGAGCGTGTTGGTGGACGAATCGTGGTCGAGCGCGGGCTCGGCCTCGCTGGTGAGCTCGGGAATCATCGCCGCCGCGAGCACCTTGCCCAGCTCCACGCCCCACTGGTCGAACGAGTCGATGTCCCAGATGGCTCCCTGGGTGAACACGCTGTGCTCGTACAGGGCCACGAGGGTGCCGAGGATCCGCGGCGTCAGGATCTCGGCCAGCAGCACGTTCGACGGCCGGTTGCCCTCCATCACCCGGTGCGGCACCACGTTGGACGGGGTGCCCTCGGCCCGCACCTCGGCCTCGGTCTTCCCGAAGGCCAGCGCCGCGGCCTGCGCGAAGACGTTGGAGGACAGGATGTCGTGGTGGTCGCGCAGCGGGTTCAGCGTCTTGCCGAAGCCGATCAGGTCGACCGGGATTATCGTGGTGCCCTGGTGGATGAGCTGGTAGAAGCTGTGCTGGCCGTTGGTGCCCGGCTCGCCCCAGAACACCGCCCCGGTGTCGTAGGACACATGCGCACCGGTCAGCGTGACGTGCTTGCCGTTGGACTCCATGGTCAGCTGCTGCAGGTAGGCGGGGAACCGCTTCAGGTACTGCTCGTAGGGCATGACGCCGTAGCTCTGCAGGCCGAAGAAGTCGCGGTACCAGACCGCGAGCAGGCCCATCAGCACCGGCAGGTTCCGCTCCAGCGGGGCGGTGCGGAAGTGCTCGTCCATCTCGTGGAACCCGGCCAGCATCTCGCCGAACCCCTCGGGCCCGAGCGCCACCATGGTGGACAGGCCGATGGCCGAGTCCATCGAGTACCGGCCGCCGACCCAGTCCCAGAACCCGAACATGTTCGCGGTGTCGATGCCGAACTTGGCCACCCGCTCGGCGTTGGTGGACACCGCCACGAAGTGCTTGGCCACCGCGTTCTCGGACCCCAGAGCGGACACGATCCAGTCCCGCGCCGAGGCGGCGTTGGTCAGCGTCTCCAGCGTGCCGAACGTCTTGGAGGAGATGATGAACAGCGTCTCGGCGGGATCGAGGTCGCGGGTGGCCTCAGCGAAGTCGGTGGAGTCCACGTTGGACACGAACCGGAACGTGATGTCCCGCGTCGCGTAGTGCCGCAGCGCCTCGTAGGCCATCACCGGGCCGAGGTCCGAGCCGCCGATCCCGACATTCAGCACGTTCCTGATCGGCTGGCCGGTGTACCCCTTCCACTCCCCGGACCTGACCCGGTTCGCGAAATCCGCCATCCGGTCCAGGACCTCGTGGACCTGCCGCACCACGTCGGCGCCGTCCACGACGAGCGTGGCGGTCCGCGGCATCCGCAGCGCCACGTGCAGGACGGCCCGGTCCTCGGACACGTTGATGTGCTCGCCGCGGAACATGGCGTCCCGCCGTTCCGGCACGCCGGACTCGGCGGCCAGTTCGGCCAGCAGCCGCATGGTCTCGTCGGTGACCCGGTTCTTCGAGTAGTCCAGGTAGAGCCCGGCCGCCTCCGCGCGCAGCCGCTCGCCTCGCCCCGGATCCGCGGCGAACAGCTCCCGCAGCTGCTGCCCGGCGATCTCCGCGTGGTGCCGCCGCAGCGCCTGCCACGCCTTCCGCTCGGGCAGAGGCGTCAGCCCCAAAGCCGCCATGTGCTGCCTCCTCGCGTCGTACCTACCCCTGGGCATAGTTTCATGCTCGTCCGGCGCCCTGCCCCCGGCCCGCCCCTTACGGCGCCCGCGGAAGGTGCCACCACCGGCCGTTCGGCCCAAGATCTTTGTACCGAACGGACGGTGGCTCGAGCGCGCCCGTCAGTGCGGTCAGGCCCGATCCGGCTTTTCTCCGGTGATGCCCCATACCAGCTGCTCGAAGGGATCCGGGTCGGGATTGCGCATGTCGATCGTGTGCCATGAGCTGAGAAAGGCGGGAAGGCGCGGCTGGCCCAGCCTGCCGCTCAGGATCACCGGGATGACCGGCCTGTTGCGTCTGGCCAGCTCCTGCAGCAGGGACTCCACCTCGAGTTCCTGCCAGGGCCCGGCGCCGCGGCCGCCGATGAACACGGCCGCCGACCTGACCGACTTGATGGTGCGCTGCAGTTCTTTCTGCCAGCGCGCACCCGGCGGAATCTCCCAGATATCGAGCCAGGGCAAGATGCCGCGCTCCTTGAGCCGCTCGCCGATCGCCATGACCTGCGGCTTGTCCTTGGCGTTATGGCAGAGGAACACGTCATAGTCGCCGGTCTCGATCTTGCCCCGCAGGCGGGTGGCCGCGACGCCCCGGTCACGCTGTTCGTCGGCGCTGCGGTTCATCTCGGACACCGCCGCCTCGGCCGTGGCCGATGGCCTGTCGTCCCGAAGCGAGATAACGCTCTTCTCGCACAGCGGGCAGCGGGCGGCGTCCATGCCCAGGCTCAGCTTGCCCCGGACCAGGTCCTCAGGCAGGACGTAACCGCAGCTTGGGCACGACCGGATCGCGCGCCGGATGACCGTTCCCGGCAGGGCGCGGAACTCCAGGTGCCCGGCGACGTAGGTCTCGAACTGGGCGCGCACCGCGACCCCGGCCTGCTGGTCGTAGAACAGCGCCAGCTCGCCGCGGCCCTCCTCCAGCTCACGCAGGTGGATGCCGCAGGTGCCGCCGACCGTCGCGGTGTAGGACGCGGCGTTCTGCCACATCGTCTGGCGCCGGAACAGGCTGGAATGCGCGAGCCGCACGGCCAGGCTGGCGTAAATGTTGTGCAGCGGTCCCTCGAAGCCGAACGTCACCTGCTGGCCCGGGATGTCCGGGGCATCGGGGCGCTCCCGGGTGAACTCGGACGGGAAGACCAGGTCCACCCCCTGGTCGGTGGTCTCCTTCAGCGCGATCTCGTGCCGCAGCAGTTCCTCGACGGTCGCGATCAGCAGCAGCTTCTCCTGAGCCTGATCAGCGATGCGCTCCTCGGCCGCCAGCCGGAATCGCCCCGCCAGCGCGTCGTCTTCCCGGATGAACCCGAGCCCGTCGGGTTCATCCTTGGCCGCCTGCACCAGGGCCGAGGCGTAGGCGTCGAGCAGTTCCGGCTGCAGCAGCACCAGGTCGCCGAAGTGCAGGCGGCGGATCAGGCCCCGGCTGGCGACCCGGCCGATGCAGGTCTCGAAGCTGGTTCGCAGCGCATTGTGGCCGCCGTGCCCCCGCTGCGTCCGCGCGAAGCCGCGGAACAGGTCGTCGGCCGTGGACAGCACCCGGCCCTGGTTCTTCTCCTCCAGCAGGAACTGCTTGATCTCCTCGAACAGGGCGCTGGAGCTCACCATCGGCAGGGCGTCCCAGGGGATCGCCCCCCCGATCGCGTCCTTCAGCTCGGCGATCTGCCAGCCCTCCTTGGCGCTGGTCTCGAAGAACCCGTTTAGGCCCAGGTCGTCGATCATCGCCTTGATGCGCTGCTTCGAAACCGCCACCCCGCCCCGGTCGGCGCGGGCCGCGACCAGGTAGGTGCGCAGCGGCGTTGCCGTCTCCTCCAGCCGCCGGGCCTGGGCCAGCGCCCGCATCCAGTGCTTGACCCCGGAGAACGGGTCGGTCTCGCTGCGCGAGTCGAAGACCACCAGCGCGACCGCGATCTCGTTCAGGTGCAGCTGGTGCACCAGCCGGTACCCCGGCTGCCCGGCCAGGTCCCACAGCAGCACCTCGCGGGTCTGCCGGCCGAGGCCGGGCACCTCGACATCCCGGGCGTCGAACGTCCAGACCCGCCGTCCGTGCGTGGACTCGGTCGGCTGGTATTCCTGCCCGGCCAGCACCAGCCCGAGCCCGGATTTCCCCACCCCCGTGTCCCCGAGCAGCACCACCTTGGCGTTCACGTACCGCCGCGAATCGGCCCGGACCCCGACCCCTTCCAGCAGCGCATAGTCGATGCTGAAGCAATCGACCCGCCGTGATTTCCTGTCCTTCACGGCAAGCAGCGGGAGTGACGGGTGAAAGGCAATTCCTCCGATTCCCGACATGTTGCCGCCCTGGGGAGTTGTTGCCACACGTTCCCAATCACGGCAGCGCCATAGCTGAACCTGCGTGTGTTGCATAACGGCCAGCATGTCCCCAGCCGGGGAGAACTTGACGCACGTTACGATCTCATCCGGATCTTCGAGCGTGACGATCTCTTTAGCAGCTGACAGATCCCAGACCCGCACGGTCCTGTCATAAGATCCAGAAGCAGCGAGCCTGCCGTCCCGCGAAACGTCAACGAAATAGGCAACCTCACGGTGCCCGCGCAATCTGTACAGCAGCTGTAGGTCATCGCTCGCATGCACATTGACATTACCGTTAAAAGATGGCGCAACAATCATCTGCCCATCGGGCAACCAGCACGGGACATTACAATATTCGCTGTACCTCATGTCTGCGAGTAGCGTCAGAGTCCGAGCATCCCAGATTCCGATACCACCATTATGGTCACTAGTTATATGAGCTTTATCGGTTACCGCCAGCATGGAGCCGTCGGGCGACCACGCCAGCCCTCTTACATCCCTCTCCGCACCCTCAGCTCCTTGATTCACGGAAAAAGACCGCCGCGGCCCGTCGGGATCCATATCGAATATATGAACAAAGCCGTCCGCCCCTCCGATCGCGAGAACCTGATCACTGGGATGCCAGGCCAGGCCGAACGTGTCTCCGGATACGACCAGACGGTCTAGGATTTGCCGCTGACCAGTAACCGCTGACCAGATGGCAACTTCCCCGCTGCTCTCTCGCTTGCCACCCGCAGCGGCAAGAAATGACCCATCCGCTGACCAGGCGATGCCGTACGCGTCTTGCGGCAGGCCTTCGTAGCTTCCAGTCAGCGATAGGCCTCTCAACGTAAGGGCAGGATCATCGGCCGGCCGCGCGTGGGGCGCCGATCCACGGACGTCCTTCCTCCGAAATGGCACTCTCGGCCCCCAACTGCTGAAGAAACCAATTGAGATATGAGCTATGCGGAGCCTATACCGGTTCAGGCGCCAGGTCGGTTGGCAGGCACATGGAATGTGACGGTCCTGGCGCGCGGAACGGCCCGCGACGGTGACGAGCCGGACTTCCCCGGCGGCGCTGCCCGGCGCGGCTCAGTGCCCGTTGCGGGCCACCAGCTCGGCGGCGTAATCGGGGACGTAGGCCTGCATGTCGCGCGGCGTGCGGACGTAACCTCGGGTCGGCGGCCGGGGCGGGAGCTTCAGCGACGGCGGCTTGACGTCGGTGTAGCCGACGGTGCTGAGCAGGTGCGTGATCATGTTGATCCGGGCGCTGCGCTTGTCGTCGCTCTCCAGCACGTGCCACGGCGCTTCCGGGATGTCGGTGTGCACGAACATCTCGTCCTTGGCCCGCGAGTAGTCCTCCCAGTGGGTGATCGACTCCAGGTCCATCGGGGACAGCTTCCAGCGGCGCATCGGGTCGTCCAGCCGGTCCCGGAAGCGGCGCTGCTGCTCCTCGTCGCTGACCGAGAACCAGTACTTGCGCAGCAAGATGCCGTCCTCGACCAGCAGCCGCTCGAAGATCGGGCACTGGTGCAGGAACCGCATGTACTCCTGCTGCGTGCAGAACCCCATGACGTGCTCGACGCCGGCCCGGTTGTACCAGCTGCGGTCGAACAAGACCAGTTCGCCCGTGGTCGGCAGGTGGTCGGCGTAGCGCTGGAAGTACCACTGCCCGCGCTGCCGCTCGGTCGGCGCGGGCAGGGCCACGATGGGGGCGGTCCGGGGGTTGAGGAACTCGGAGACCCGCTTGATCGTGCCGCCCTTGCCGGCCGCGTCGCGGCCCTCGAAGATCACCACCATCCGGGCGCCCGTCGCCTGCATCCACCGGTGCATCTTGACCAGCTCGCCCTGCAGCCGGAACAGCTCCCGCTCGTAGACCTGCCGGGGTAGCTTCACCGGAACGCCGGCCGGCTTGCGGCCTTGATCCTTGTCCTTGCCTGCCACTGGGGTGTTCTCCTTCCGATCGGCCTGGCCTGGGCCTGTTAGCATGGCCGGCGTGGATGACGACGAGCTATACCGCCAGTATGAGACGGTCAACGTGTACCGTCGGGGACCGGGTGCAAAGGTCGAGCTGAACCGGCCCGACCGGATGAACGCCTGGAGCACTCAGTTCTCCCAGGACCTCGGGGCGGCGATCCGCGAGGTCACCGACGACCCGGAGATCCGGGCCTTGGCCGTCACCGGGGCCGGCCGGGCCTTCTCCAGCGGCGCCGACCTGAAGGAGGTCACCGAGCAGGCCGGCGACGGCCCGCCGGACGTGTACCGGAGGCTGACCGAGCAGTACCACCCGCTGATCACCGGCATCCGGCTGATGCCCAAGCCAGTCATCGCCGCCGTCAACGGCGCCGCGGCCGGGATCGGGCTGTCCCTGGCGCTGGCCTGCGACCTGGTGGTCGCGGCCGAGTCGGCGTTCTTCCAGCTCGCCTTCGTGAACATCGGCTTGGTCCCCGACGGGGGTTCGTCGCTGTTCGTTCCGTCCCGGGTCGGCTTCACCCGGGCTGCGGAGCTGGCCATGCTGGGCGAGCGGCTCGACGCGCGGACCGCGCTGAACTGGGGCCTGATCAACCGGGTCTGGCCGGACGAGGAGTTCGCCGGGCAGGCCGACGCGCTGCTGGACCGGCTCGCCTCGGGCGCCACCCGGTCCTACGCCGGCACCAAGCGGCAGCTGAACCGGTGGCTGTACGAGCAGATGGACGCCCAGCTGGAGTTCGAGGCCGGGATCCAGCAGGAGATGGCCGCCTCCGGCGACTTCGCCGAGGGCATGGCGGCGTTCGCGGCCAAGCGCCCGCCCCGGTTCGGCGGCGCCTAGCCCGCGAACGTTGGACGCGGCTGCGCTCGAACGGGTCTACCACGCCGAGGCGACCCGCATTAGGGCCGCGCTGGCCGCGCGGCTCGGCGATGTGGGGCTCGCCGAAGACGCCGTCCAGGACGCGTTCATCGAGGCCATCGAGCACTGGCGGGACGGCGAGGTCCCGGCCAACTGCGCCGGCTGGCTGGCCACCACGGCCCGGCGCAAGGCCATCGACCGGTTGCGCCGGGCCCGGGCCGGCCGGGAAAAGCTCGCGCTGCTCGCGGCGACCGTGACCGACAGCTGGGACGGCACCGACGGCAGCGACACCGCCGACGACGAGCTGCTCGGGATGATCTTCGCCTGCTGTCACCCCGCGCTGCCGCGTGAGTCGCAGATCGCGCTCACCCTGCGCGCCGTCTGCGGCCTGACCACCGCCCAGATCGCCGCCGCCTTCCTGGTCGCCGAACCCGCCATGACCCAGCGGCTGCTGCGGGCCCGCAAGACGCTGCGCGCGGCGCACGCCGACGTGCGCGTCCCCGATCCCGACCAGCTGGCCGGAAGGCTCGCCGAGGTGCTGGCCGTCGTGTACCTGGTCTTCAACGAGGGTTACCTGGCCAGCGCGGGCCGCCAGCCCGCCCGGCGCGACCTCGCCGCGCAAGCGGTCACCCTGACCAGGGTGCTGCACCGGCTGATGCCGCGCGAGCCGGAGGTGGCCGGCCTGCTCGCGCTGCTCCTGCTGCACGAGTCCCGGGCCGCGACCCGGTTCGACGGCTGGGGCCGGCTGGTCCGGCTCGCCGACCAGGACCGCACCCGCTGGGACCGGCGGCTGATCGCCGAGGCCACCCGGCTGCTCGACCAGGCCCTGGCCATGCGCGCGTCGGGCCCCTACCAGGTCCAGGCGGCCATCGCCGCGCTGCACGCCGAGGCCCCCGATTACGACCACACGGACTGGCGGCAGATCCGGATGCTGTACGACCGGCTGCAGGAGCTGACGCCGTCCCCGGTGGTGCTGCTCAACCGGGCCGTCGCGACCCGGTATACCCAAGGACCCGAGGCCGCGCTGGCGGAGATCGAGCCGCTGGCCCCGGAACTGGACTCCTACCGGCTGTTTCACGCCCTGCGGGCGGGCCTGCTGACCGGCCTCGGGCGCGATGACGAGGCCCGCGAGGCCAGCGAGCGGGCGCTCGCGCTGGCCGGCAACCCGGCCGAGCGCGAGCTGATCGCCCGCCGCCTGTCGTTCTAATCTGGTTACATCTCCACGACGGGCCGGACCTCGACGGTCATCCACCCCTTGTCCACGCCGGGCCAGGTCTGCGCGATCTCGACGGCCTCCTCGATGGTGTCGGTCTCGAGCACCGAGTACCCGCCGAGCGCCTCCTTGGTCTCCATGAACGGGCCGTCGGTGATGCCGCTGGCCCGGACCGTCTTGGCCGTGGCCGGCGGCGCGAGCTGGTGCCCGCCCTCGACCAGCTTGCCCGAGCCCCCGCCGCCCTTCTCGTACCAGGCGCCGATCTCCGCGTACCACGCCTGGCCTTCGGCCTCGGTCATGCCCCGCGCCGCCTCGGTGTCCAGCAGCAGGATGACGTACTTCACGGTTGCCTCCCAATGCACCGCATAAGGGAAATGCCACGACGGCATCCCCGTACTCGTTCCACGAACGCGGCCGCGCCGTTTCCGACATGGCCACCGGATTTTTTTCGCGGGCTCCCCCCTACGTGCGCTCCCCGCTCGCGGTCAGCTTCGACTCCATGGTCAAGATGGCCTCGTAACGCCGCCGGATATCGGCCCGGTCCGCGGCCTCGGGCACGGACCGCTCGCTGGCCCGGTCGATCATAGCGGCCTGCTCGAGCAGTACCCGGCGCTGCCCGTCGCTGGTCGTCTCGGTCATGATCCGGGCCAGCGCCTCCAGCTCGCGGATCATGACCGCCGGCATGCCCAGGCTGGACTGCCGGATCTTCTCGAACGAGCGCTGGACCAGCCGGTCGTAGGACGGCTCGGCCGCGATGACCCGGATGTACCCCTGGGCGTCCCGGTACACCCGCGCCGGATGCCACCCGGCCACGATCTTGCATAGGTTCTCACTCAGCCAGTCGATGCAGGTCAGCGCCGTGAAGGTGTCGTTGACCGCGGCGGACAGGGCGCGGATGGCGATCTCGACCAGCTGGTCGATGCCGAACGACACGTCCTGGGTCAGCGTCCGGTACGGGCCGATGATATGCGCCCGGCTCATGGCCTGCCGCACCAGCGGCGCCGCCTCCGGCGGCCAGACCGTCGCGAACCGGTGCCCGCGCACGATGAAGTGGCCCGGCCGGTGCTCCAGGTTGATCACGGCGTCGGCTCTCCTCGCCAGCCGGACCAGGTTCTGGTGCTTGATGAACTGCAGGTACCCGCTGACCGGGGCCAGCAGCACGGCCCCGCTGGCCTCGGTCCGGCTCACCAGCTCGGTCGCGGTCGGGCCGCTCTTGAGGTGCGGCTCGGGGTTCCCGCCGCCCTGCTGCTCGATCGCCTCGGCCAGGTCGGCCGCGATGCTCGCGATCACCTGGGGCAGCTGGATCGAGATCGCGGTGTGGTGGATGAAGTAGATGAGCACGGCCAGGTCGATGACCGTCAGGCCGAGCGTCACGGTCACGCTGATGTGCGGCACGAAGTCGCCGTGCGATCCGGTCCCGATCGCGGCCAGCACCAGCACCGCGTACACGAACGTCGCCACGAACGTGCCCAGCGTCACCTGCGTGCCGCGGTCGCGGATGAAGTTCCGCAGCATCCGCGGCCCGAACTGGGTCGAGGCCAGGGTCAGGGTGACCAGGATGATGGAGAAGACGACGCCGACCACGGTGATGATCGCGGCGGCGATGGTGGTCAGGATCTGCCGCGCCGCGTCCGCGTTCCCGCTGATCACCCAGCCCGGGAGCCCGAACTCGCCGCGGTAGGCGGCCCGGTCAGCCGCGAGCGTGCCGATGAACAGCCCGATCGCGGCCACGACCTCGATCGACGGCACGAACCACAGGCTGGTGCGCAGCACCTCGCGCCGCCAGTGCGACGCCAGTGCTGATGAATAAAGGCCGCGGAACATGGCCGGCTCCCCGAGCGTGATCCAGTGCCGACCAGACTTCCCGGCTCACCCCAGCAATCGCGACCCATTATGCCGTGTGCGCTCCGTAAGCCGCACGTAAGCCCCGCGAATGCCGACCATCCCGCGGCCCTAGCGTTTAGTTGTCGGTGGGCTGTGCCGGTTGAGCCGCCTGCTTGCCGGTGGCGTGGGCCTGGATGAAGGCGGCGATCCGGTCGTTCAGCTCGTCGATCCGGTTGAAGCCGCCGTGGCTGCCGGGGACGATGGCGACCTCCGCGTGCGGCATGAGGCTTCCCCGGGCGTGGGCCTCCGCCGGGGTGAGCATGGCGCTGCGCGCGCCGGTGATCAGCAGGACCGGCACGTCGATCGCGCGGAGTTCGTCGTCGGTGAGGACGCCCGGGAACTTCGGTTCCATCCGGTAGCCGCGGCTGCCTGCCCACATGAGCGTCATCAGCTCTCGCTCCAGCATGACCGGGCTGTCCAGCCACCGGGCGAGGTGGCGGCGCAGCGGCATCGGGGTCAGGCTGGCCAGGCCGCTGATGGTGAACCACCACCAGAAGCGGGCGTCGAGCTTGGTGAGCCCGGCCGGGTCGAGCAGGGTGATGGAGGCGACCCGCGCGGGCGCGCGGAGCGCCTGGTTGGCCGCGACCCAGCCGCCGTAGGACAAGCCGACCAGGTGCGCCGGGCCGTCGCTGAGCCGGCCGAGCAGCTCGTCAAGCCACGCCGCGCAGGACGCCGGGGGAGTGAGCGGGGCGCGCAGGATGCTGGGGTTGGGGTCGCCGGGCATGTCGATCCCGTATACCGGGTGGTGCCTGGCGAGCGCGGCGACGTGCGGGTACCAGCCCGAGGCGTTGAACCCGGCCCCGGTGAGCAGCACGACCGGCTCCCCGCCGGGATGCGGCCGGTAGGCGTGCACCCGCGTGGTCGCGGTCGCCGTCTCGATATCGAATTCCTCGAGGGGCTGCGGCCAGAGCGCAAACGCCCGGTCGTACGCGGCCATGAACTTCTCCCGCGCCGCTTCGCTGACCCACGATCCCACTTCGGCCTTGGGTGCCAGCATGTTCCGCCTCCCTGCGGCTGTATCGGCCATCTTTTATGGTACGAATGTATCACCAATAAGCCCGGCCAGGCCACGAGGGGTACGGTGGGCGGGTGCCGAAGCGGGTCGATCACGAGGAACGGCGGCGGCAGATCGCGGATGCGCTGCTGCGGACGGCCGCCGCGCGCGGGCTGCACGCCACTGGAATGCGTGAGGTCGCGGCCGAGGCCGGCGTCTCCCTGCGGTTGGTCCAGTACTACTTCGGCACCAAGGAAGAGCTCCTGCTCTCCGCCATGCAGCACCTGGCCGGCCAGTTCAGCGAGCGGGCCCTGGCGCGGATCAAGCGGATCAAAGAGACAGAAAGCCCCGTCAACCCGCGCGACGTCGTCGCCGCCATCCTGACCGAGGCGCTGCCCGCCGACGACGAGCGGCGCACCTTCACCGTCCTCTACACGGCCTACTTCGCGCTCTCGCTGACTGAGCCGGCGCTGGCGATCGCCCCCCTGGTCAGAAACTCAAACGCCGTGATGGACGTGGTCGCCGCGCAACTGCGAGCGGCCCAGGCCGCCGGCGACACGCCTGCCCACCTGGACCCGGAGCTGGAAGCCGTCAGCCTCCTGGCCATGTCCGCGGGCCTGGGCACGAGCGTCCTCGGCGGCCAGTCCTCGGTCGAGCAGGCCCAGGCCGTCATCGACTACCACCTGTACCGTCTGTTTCCGCATCCCGGCCAGCATTACGCCGAGCGTCCATGACACCCAAGCGAGTACCAGGCGCCTCCTTGCGTTCCCGTCAGCGACACGCCGTTACGCCCAGGAATATCCCGATGCATCCCGCCCGTCCCCTGGCACCAGGGCGGACTCACCTGCGAATGCGATCTCGCCCCGTCGGCTTCTGCCAAACAGGGGAAGAACGAGGCCAGCAGTACGCATGCATGGGCCTTGTGCCGACGCGCGGCAGAACCCCTCAGGCTCACGCAGCAACCAGATAATGTTTGACCAGCTGGTGCGCGCCGGTCGATTGTGCGGGCGGTGCGGTGCGTCCCTCAAATCAGGTCACGCAGATACTGGACGCGCTTACGGCCAGCACACACACTTGAGCCTACGTATTCGTATTCCCGAGTATGAGAAGCGGTTGCGGGGATGACACACAGGAATGACCGCGTTCTGTCGGTTGCCGAGCTGGCCCGCGTGGAGGGCGAGGGCGCCCTGTACATCCGGGCCAGCGGCAACAAGGTCGAGGAGGCGCGGCTGGACATCTACGAGCCGCCCCGCTTCTTCGAGGCGTTCCTGCGCGGCCGCGCCTACACCGAGCCGCCGGACATCACCGCCCGGATATGCGGCATCTGCCCGGTGGCCTACCAGACGAGCGCGTATCTGGCGATCGAGGAGGCCTGCGGGGTTACTGTGGACGGGCCGATCGCCGACCTGCGCAGGCTGCTGTACTGCGGGGAATGGATCGAGAGCCACTCGCTGCACATCTACCTGCTGCACGCCCCCGACTTCCTGGGTTACAGCAGCGGGATCGAGATGGCCACCGAGCGGCGCGACATCGTGGAGCGCGGCCTGGGAATGAAGAAGGCCGGGAACGCCATCCTCGAAGCGGTCGGCGGCCGGGCCATTCACCCGATCAACGTGCGCATCGGCGGTTTCTACCGGGCGCCATCCCGGGCTGAGCTCGCCGCGCTCACCGACCCGCTGCGCCGGGCACTGGAGGACGCGCTCGCCACGGTGCGCTGGGTCGCCGGGTTCGACTTTCCCGATCACATGTGCGAGGCGGACATGCTCGCGCTGTCAGCGCCGGGCACCTACCCGATCGAGCGGGGCACCGTGGCCACCCGCTCGGGCCTGGCCTTCCCGGCCTCCGCGTGGGAAGATCACGTGATCGAGGAGCACGTGCCGCACTCCACCGCGCTGCACGCGCACCTGGCCGGCGGGGGCCGCTATCTCACCGGGCCGCTGGCCCGGTACTCGCTCAGCTCACAGTGGCTGTCTCCGCTGGCCCGCGAGGCCGCCAGCGACGCCGGGCTGGGCCCGTCCTGCGACAACCCGTTCCGCAGCATCATCGTGCGGGCCGTGGAGGTGGTCTACGCGATCGAGGAGGCGCTGCGGATCATCGCCGCCTACGAACCGCCGGATCGCCCCGCCGTGGACGTGCCGCCGCGGGCCGGCGTCGGATGCGGGGCGTCGGAGGCGCCCAGGGGCACCCTGTGGCACCGGTACGAGATCGGCGCGGACGGCATCATCTCCGCGGCCCGCATCGTGCCCCCCACATCGCAGAACCAGGCGACGATCGAGGCCGACCTGCGCGCCTTCGTGGAAGCCCGGATCGACCTCGAAGACGACGAGCTCACCCGCCAGTGCGAGCAGGCCATCCGCAACTACGACCCGTGCATCTCCTGCGCGACTCACTTCCTGAACCTCACCGTGCAAAGATCCTTACCGGTCAGAACGGACGGTGGTCCCAGTTCCAGTTACGTGCGGGCCGGTCGTGGTCATCGGCGTCGGGAACGAGTTCCGCCGTGACGACGGCGTCGGGCCTGCGGTGGTCGGCCAGCTGCGCGATCTGGTGCCGCCCGGCGTGCGACTCGTGATCACCGACGGTGAGCCCACCCGGCTGATGGATGCCTGGACGGGGGCGGCGCTGGCCATCGTGGTGGACGCGGTCCACGCTCATCCGCCGCAGCCGGGAAAGATCTATCGTTTCGTGGTGGACCGGCCGGGAACCGGCCAGGAACCGGCGGCGAGCTCACACGGCCTCGGCCTGGATGACGCGATCAGCCTGGCCATCGCCCTGGACCGGATGCCCGGACGCCTGATCGTCCACGCGGTCGAGGCGGCTGACCTGACCCACGGCGCCGGCCTCACGCCGACGGTCGCCGCAGCCGTCGGCACCGTGGCCAGCGCCATCCTGGACGACATCGGCGCGGGCCGTCCTGGCCCCGCGAGCGCGGACCCGGGCTAGGTCCGGCGGGCCGGGGCGAAGCCCGGCGACGCTGCGTTGAAGGTAGTGAACACGCGGTCGACCTGATCCTCGGTCATGCCGAGGTGCCGGATCACGCCGATCAGGGCGGGCAGGTTGGGGTTGGCCACCGGGCCGAAGCAGCCGTAGCAGCCCCGGTCATAGGCCGGGCAGATCGCGCCGCAGCCGGCCTGGGTGACCGGGCCCAGGCAGGGCGTGCCGCGCACCATGACGCACGACGTGCCGCGCAGTTTGCACTCATAGCAGACGCTGTGCGAAGGGATCTGGGGCTTGCGGCCGGCCAGCAGCGCGGTAAGCAGCTCGAGCAGCTGGCGCCGGTCGATCGGGCAGCCGCGCAGCTCGAAGTCGACCTTGACGTGATCGGCCACGGGCGTCGAGGTGGCCAGGGTCGAGATGTAGTCCGGCCGCGCGTACACGACCGAGGTGAACTCCCTGACGTCGGCGAAGTTGCGCAGGGCCTGGATGCCGCCGGAGGTGGCGCAGGCCCCGATCGTGACCAGCATCCGGGAGGCCTCGCGGATCTCGGCGATGCGGCGGGCATCCCGCTCGGTGGTCACCGACCCCTCCACCAGGGACACGTCGTACGGTCCTTCGACCGTGGCGCTGCTCGCCTCGGCGAAGTGCGCGATCTCGACCGCGCCGGCCACCGCGAGCAGTTCGTCTTCGCAGTCGAGCAGGGTGAGCTGGCAGCCGTCGCAGGACGCCAGCTTCCACACGGCCAGCGTGGGCTTGGCTGAGGCTGGGGGTTCCTGGGCTGGCACGGTATTCATCACAGCTCCTGTTTGGCGGCCAGGGGGGCGGCGTCGGCGTAATTGACGACCGGGCCGTCCCGGCACAGCAGGAGCGGGCCGAGCTGGCAGTGGCCGCAGAGCGCAGCACCGCACCGCATGTTCCGCTCCAGCGAGACCAGGATGTTCTCGGCCGCGACGCCGCGGCTCACCAGCGCGTGAGCGCAGATCCGCATCATGATCTCCGGGCCGCACACGAACGCCGCTGTCCTGGCCGGGTCGGTGACCGCGCCGTCGATGAACCTGGTCACCAGGCCGACCTCGCCCTTCCAGTCGGCGTCGGCCCGGTCAACGGTGACCCGGACGCTGGCGCCGCGCCCGCGCCAGGTCTCAAGCTCGCGGGCGAAGAGCAGGTCGTCCGGTGACCGCGCGCCCACCAGCAGCACGATGCGGCGATACCCGGCCCGCTCGGCCAGCGCCGCCAGCAGCGCCGGACGCAGCGGGGCCAGGCCGACACCGCCCGCCACCACCAGCAGGTCCCGGCCCTCGGCCAGGCTCAGCTGCCATTGCGTGCCGAACGGCCCGCGCACCCCGATCATGTCGCCGGGCGCCGCGGCGCACAGGGCCCGGGTCACCGCCCCTATCGCGCGGATGGTCTGCACAAGCTCTTGACCGCGGGCGAAGCCGCTGACCGAGATCGGGACCTCTCCCACGCCGTACGCGTACAGCATGGTGAACTGGCCCGGACGCGGTGGCTCGATCGGGTTCTCCACAGGGCGCAGCGTCAGCGTCACCGTGTCCTTGCTCTCAGCCTGGCGCGCCGCCACCACGTAGCGGGTCGGCCACATGGGTCCTGGGGCCGAGGCTGCGGCCGTGCCAGCGCGCTCGTGGGTGGCCGTCAAGATCTCTCCCAAGGGCCGCTGCGCTGCGCCCGCTCCGTGCGCAGCGCCCTGACTTCCTCGGTGAGGTCGATACCGGTCGGGCACCACACGATGCACCGCCCGCAGCCGACGCATCCGGACTCACCGAACTGGTCGTGCCAGGTGCCGAGCTTGTGGGTGAGCCACTGCCGGTACCTGCTTTTCGGCGTGGACCGGACGCTGCCGCCGGCCAGGTACGAGAAGTCGAGGTCGAAGCAGGAATCCCAGTGCTGCCAGCGCTCGGCGTGATCGCCGGTCAGGTCGGTGGTGTCCTCGATGGTGGTGCAGAAGCACGTCGGGCACGCCATGGTGCAGTTTCCGCAGCTCAGGCAGCGCGCGGCGACGTCGTCCCAACGCGCGGCCTGATGGCTGTCCGCCATCAGGCCCCGCAGGCCGTCGGCCTGCATCTGGCGGCCCATCCGGCCCGCCGCCGCCTCCACGGCCGACCGCGCCTGCTGCACGGTGGCGTCGCCGGCTCGCTTGCTGCGTACCTGCCACAGCATGTCCAGGCCCTGCTGTGAGCCGACCTCGACCAGGAACCGGTGCCCGCCGTCGTCGACCAGCTCGGTAAGCGCCAGGTCATGGCCCGGGTCCCGGACCCCCGGCCCGGTGCCCATCGAGGCGCAAAAGCAGGTCTCTCCCGGCTCGGTGCAGTTCACCGCGATGATGAACACCCCGGCCCGGCGCGCTGCGTACCGCGAACCGGGATGCGCCAGTACCCGGTCCTGGATCGCGATCGCCCGCAGGTCGCAGGGCCGGACGCCCAGGAAGGCGTACCGCGGCGGTTCGTCATCGGCGCGGTCGCCGGAGAGCTCGAAGCCGTCGGCGGTCCGCGTCGCCGACCACAGCCGCTCCCGCGGCGGGTGCAGGAAACGCTTCCAGCTCTGCGGCCCGGCCGAATGGCCGAATGCGGCGGTGTCGTCGCGGCGGCGCAGCCGGTACCCGGCCGGCTGGAGCCGGACGCCCCAGCCGAAGGGCAGCTCCTGGGCCGAGGACAGCTCCCTGAGCACGATCGCGTCGTCCTGGACGGTCGGGCCGATCACGCGGTAGCCCTCCTCGACCAAGGCGTCGTACAGGTCCTCGAGTCCCCTGGTATCGATCAGCCGCGATGTGGGAGTCGTCGTCGTCGCATCCATTACCACTGTCCGTTCGGATAAAGGTTCTCAGCCGTACAGATCGAGCAGCCGGATCCGGGCGGACTGCAGGCGTTTGTACATCTCGGCCGTGACCCGCTTCAGCAGTTGATAACCGAGCTCCGGATCGGTCTCGGACTTGCCGCGCAGGCAGGCGCCGTCCAGCGCGGTCGCGCTGACCGGCATCACCGCGCGGGCGTCAAAGAAGTAGGTGTAGGGCGCGACGAGCCACGACCACCCGAGCACCTCTCCCTCGTCTATGGTTTCGATGACGAGGGGTCCTCGTTCGGGCGAGTGAACCTCCAGCGTGACCCTGCCGCGGCGGATCACGTAGAAGAGGTTGGCCGCTTCTCCCTGCCTGAAGACGTACTGGCCCTCGGCGAAATGCACGTTGGATGCGCAGCCTGCGATGAGCTCCATCGCGTCGGCGCCGAGCCCGGCGAAGAACGGATGACCGCCGAGCAGGTCTCCAATGGTCTTCATGCTGTCCTCCCGAGGCAGGCGCCGCACTGCGCTCCCGCGAGTACCTTTACCGTGACGAGCGGCACGGCTGCCCGCCAGAGCCAAAGGTCCCACAACCCGATCCCTTGGGCCTTCTTTCCGGCGAGCCTGAAGCGGGTCAGCTCTGCCCCGTGTGCTTTTAGTACTTGTACTGCGACACCGACGTGCACCGGCTGGTGCTGCACCTGGACCCAGAGGCGGCCAGGAAGCGGCAGGAGGCGGCCAGGGCTGCAGGCGACCGGTTTGACGGCCTGGTGGCGCACCGGTGGCACGGGCTTGTCATGGTGTCGCGGATGATGCCCGGGCTGGCCGCCGGTGGCTGGCGGAAGCGGGGAGCGTGTTGTGGGAGATCACTGCTGCCCAGCGGGCCACGGCGGTCCGCAGCTACCTGCTGTCCGGACCCCGGCTGGCGGCGGTGATGTGGGCATATGCGGGCCTGCGGCGGGTGCGGCCCGGCCCGCGCCATCCGAGATAATGGCCTGCTGTTGCATAGAGTTATCCAGTAGAACTTTCAGTGACCATAGTGATCACGCGGGTCCGCAGGCGGGACCTCCGGCGGCGGCGAATCGGTCACAGCCTGCGATCATCCGGAAACCACGCTCAGCCATCGCGGCAACACCGCATCCGCCGGTAAGACGTAGCCAGCGATCACCCACCGCAACACCAAGCCCAAGAGCCTGACTTACCCCTGAAACTAACGGGAGTGACATGGTAATTGAGGCTGTTGGTGCTTAAATAAACCGGCCGCGAGGAGGCTATCTCGTGTGTCATCCGGCGGGACGCGGATTGCATTTTATCGGGCGGGCGTTACAGATATGTTGCAAGCATGTTTCGGATTCAGGCGTGCACATTACGAAGGCTTTCGATGAGGCAGGTCCGCATGACTCTAAGCCCGCATTAACGGGACCTTTGGCCCTGCACCGGCCGTAGATCTGGAGGGAATGTGACCATATGTGCTCTTAGTTCTTAAATGCAAGATAAATCAACTTGCATACTCATTCCGTCAACGCAAGGAGTCACATCATGACCGGGCGGATCCTCGTAGCTGACCGAGGTCTAGCAAGTGACATACAACTTACCTGGTGGGTGAGCGAGGTTGCGGAGCTGACCAAGCCCGATCACATTGTGTGGTGCGACGGCTCGTATCCTGAATGGGAGCGTCTGACCAATCTCCTGGTCGAGCAGGGCACCTTCAAACGGCTCAACCCGCAGATCCGGCCGGACAGCTTCTACTGTGCCTCCGATCCGGGCGACGTTGCACGCGTCGAGGCCAGGACCTTCATCTGCTCGGAGAAGCAAGAGGACGCCGGCCCTACGAACAACTGGATCGCCCCGGATGAGATGCGGGAGACTTTGGCCGGTCTCTTCCATGGCTGCATGAGGGGCCGCACCATGTATGTGGTCCCGTTCTGCATGGGGCCGCTAGACAGCAACTTTTCACAGCTCGGCGTCGAGATAACCGACTCACCGTACGTCGTAGTATCGATGCGGATCATGACGAGAATGGGGACGCCAGCGCTGCAGCTTATCGAGGAACGCGGCTGGTTCGTCCGCGCGGTGCATTCCGTCGGCGCCCCGCTGCGGGCGGGCCAGGCTGATGTGCCCTGGCCGTGCAGCACGACCAAATACATCTCGCACTTCCCCGAGACCAGGGAGATCTGGTCCTACGGTTCCGGGTATGGCGGAAACGCCCTGCTCGGTAAGAAATGCTACGCGCTGCGCGTGGCATCGGTGATGGCCCGCGACGAGGGATGGCTGGCCGAGCACATGCTTATCATCAAGGTCACGCCGCCGAGCGGCGATGCGAAATACCTGGCGGCGGCCTTCCCGTCCGCATGCGGGAAGACCAATCTTGCCATGCTCCAGCCTGCCATTCCAGGCTGGCGGGTTGAGACCGTAGGCGATGATATCGCGTGGCTGCGATTGGGCGGCGACGGCCGGCTGTACGCCATCAATCCCGAGGCGGGATTCTTCGGCGTCGCGCCCGGCACCAGTGAGGTCACGAACGCCAACGCGATCGCGACGCTGCGGGGCAACAGCATCTTCACCAATGTCGCGCTCACCGATGACGGCGACGTGTGGTGGGAGGGCCTCACCGATCAGCCGCCTGCTCACCTGACCGACTGGAAGGGACGCGATTGGGCTCCCGGCTCGCCGGAACCCGCCGCCCACCCCAATTCCCGGTTCACCGCCCCCGCCTCCCAGTGCCCGGTCATCGCTCCCGAATGGGACGATCCCGCGGGCGTCCCGATTTCGGCGATCCTGTTCGGCGGGCGCCGCGCCACTGCCGTTCCGCTGGTCACCGAGGCCTTCGACTGGGCGCACGGCGTATTCCTCGGCGCCGCCATAGCATCAGAACGGACCGCGGCAGCCGACGGAAACGTCGGGGAACTGCGCCGTGACCCGTTTGCCATGCTGCCATTTTGCGGCTACAACATGGGTGACTACTTCGCCCACTGGCTCGATATCGGCCGTTCGGCGGACGCCGCCAAGCTGCCGCGCATCTACTTCGTCAACTGGTTCCGTAAGGATGAGTCCGGCAGGTTCTTGTGGCCGGGCTTCGGCGAGAACAGCCGTGTCCTGAAGTGGATCATCGAACGACTCTCCGGCGACGCCCAGGCAGCCGCCAGCCCGATCGGCAAGATCCCGACACGGGATGCCCTCGATACCGATGGGCTGGACATCGATGAGGACGACCTCAACCTCCTGCTCTCCGTCGACACCCAAACTTGGAAGCGGGAAGCCACACTCATCTGTGAGCACCTTCGCACCTTCGGCGGCCAGCTGCCCGGCACGTTCTGGGACCAGTACCACGACCTGCTCCGCCGGCTCGGCTGAACCTGCGGGTGCCGGAAACTGTGCCACCCCCATGCGACCTAGGCATATTCATGGATCAAGCCACCAAGCCGAATTCAACGGGAGCCAGCGACGTGGTGATTCGCCGGCTGGCGGAAGGGCGCACCGTGCGCAGCGTCGGGGTGGAAGAGGAACTCCTGATCGTCGAGCCCGGCACCGGCCGCCCACGGGCCCTGGCCGGCGCCGTCATCCGGGCGGCCGGCCGGGGCGCGGCGGAGACGGGCGCGGGCGGGCCCCGTGCTGATGAGCCCTCGGCGGGCGAGCCGGACGCGGTGCAGCCGCTCGAATTCGAGTTGCAGGAGCAGCAGCTGGAGATCGATACCAGGCCCTGCCACTCGCTCGACGAGCTCAGCCGCGAACTGCGCCGGTGCCGGGCCGCGGCCGCGGCCGCGGCAGCCCGGGCGGGCGTTACCGTTGCCGCGCTCGGCACCTCACCTGTGGCAGTGCATCCGGAGGTCGTGCCGACGAGCCGCTACCAGGCGATGGCCGCGGCCTTCGGGCTGACCGCCCACGAACAGCTCACCTGCGGGTGCCACGTGCACGTCGGGATCTCGTCGGCCGACGAGGGCGTCGCCGTGCTCGACCGGATCCAGCCGTGGCTGGCGACGTTGCTGGCGCTGAGCGCCAACTCCCCGTTCTGGCAGGGCGTGGACAGCGCCTACGCGAGCTTCCGCTACCAGGCGTGGGGCCGCTGGCCCTGTTCCGGCCCGACCGGCCAGTTCGGGTCGGCAAAGGCGTACCAGGCCACGGTACGGCAGATGATCGACACCAGGACACTGCTGGATTCCGGCATGGTGTACTTCGACGCCCGGCTGTCCCAGCACTACCCGACCATCGAGGTGCGCATCGCCGACGTCTGCCAGCACGCCGACGATGCCGTGCTGATCGCGGCGCTGGTCCGGGGGCTGGTGGAAACCGAGGCCCGCAACTGGCAGGCGGGCCGGCCGGCCCGGCCGGTACGTAGCGAGCAACTGCGGCTGGCCGCGTGGCGGGCCAGCCGGTCCGGCCTCGACGGCGTGCTGATCGACCCGGTCACCTTCCGGCCGGACAAGGCGGCCGCTGTGACTGGCTTGCTGGTCGAGCACGTCCGCGACGCCCTAGCCGACGCCGGGGACATCCGCCTGGTCACCGATCTGCTCGACGCGGTGCTCTACCGCGGCAACGGCGCGACCGCCCAGCGCTTGGAATACCAGCGCCGCGGCCGCCTCGTGGACGTCATCACCGCCGCCGCAACCACGACCACGGGCTGATCTGGTGAGACGCCGCCGGCTCGGCATATGACTGATCATCCTCCCGGGACGGCCTGGGCCGGTTATGGCTCTCCCTCCGGTTCGGTGCACATGGAAATAGGGATACGAGGCCCTGCTGGATGTCTTGGCTCCCCAGGATGTGCTGATCGTGGTGGACAACTGCGAGCATCTGATCGGCGGCTGCGCCGGGTTGCCTTCAATACCAGGGTGATGACACCCGGAACCGCAGACTTACGCCGGCCCTTGAGTTGAGTCCGGGCATGCGCGGCCGGGTCACCCTGGAGTTTGCCGCCCGCTTATTGAGGTGGGTCGTATCCGGATCCAGAACGGACGGTCTACGGCGGTGGCCCAGGGGTGCAGACCAAGTTGGTTCAAGCGCTGGATCTCTGCCTCTTCGCAGACCGCCTGGGCGCGGCCATTGACCAGGACGCTCCATCCAGACCGGGTTTGCTTATCATATTCGTCTGCCTCGAATGCCACCAGATTCTGGTCTTCGGCTGCGGACAACTTCGATCCGTAGGTCGTGCAGAAGACGGGGCACTGGCTGTCGACAACATGATTTACCGGCAGGACCACTATTTCCCCGTCGGCGAAAAAGCTGACCCGTCCGACAGGAACCGTGGCCAGCAACTGCAGGCACCTGTCGAACGGCAATATCTCGAGCCCTGCGTGATCGGTCGGGTATCCAGACATTTCGCGCTCCCTGAGGCGAGCCGCAGATAAGCCCGGAACTGCCGGGCGGCACCGCGGTGCGATCGGCTCCTACGTCTGACGGTGGCTCGTTACCGCGAGCATCGGCAACGGGCTAAGGTCCCGCGAATCGGGGTCTTCCGGCTCCGCATTCCTAGTGTTACAGATATATTTCTAGCCTGTTTCTGATCTTGGCGCGCATATTACTGTAACAAAGGGTTCCGAACGTCCGTAGGCTGAACTCCTGGTCAATCGTTCAAAGAGGACGTCTCCTGGCGCGACGAACGGCGGGAAACGTCGGCTTCATACCCTGGCTGGAATCGGGAGCGGGACGGCCGCCGGCGCTCATTCCATTCCCCGACACTAGCCCCAGATCTCCGGCGAAGGCTGTGCGTCTGGGGTTAAATGGCGGGCCGGGGTGTGAGGTGGCAGGTGATGGGGCGGCTGTCGCCGGGCATGGCGGGCGGGGTGGCGTTGATCTCGTCGATGAGCAGCGCCAGGGCGCGGGTGACGCGGGCGGAGCCGGGCTGGTCGAGCTGGACGGTGATCGCGGCGGGGGTCCAGGTGATGGTGCCGGCCAGGCCGCGGATGATGGTCTGGCGGGTGATGGCGCGGTACTCGTCGTCGTCACGGAGGTAGGCGTTGAGGTGGCCCGATAGCCAGTGCTCGGCGTTGTGGGCGAGGAGCCGCAGGACCATCTGCAGGCCGCGCCGGCCGGCGCGCAGCAGCGCGGTTTCCGCGTCGGGGTCGATGTCGCTGGCGGGCAGTTTCGCGGGGATGGGCTTGCGGGCCGTGACGGCGGCGGCCGCCGCGGCGCGGGCGCGGGTGATGTCCTCCTGCAGGCCCGGGATGCGGGCGTTCTTGGCGGCGGGGGCAAGGCCCGGGTCGGCGAGCAGGGCGGCGAGGCCGCGCTCGGCGGCAGCGAGGGTCTTCTCCGCGTCGCGGACGGCGGCGTTGGCCTGGTCGCGGGCGGGGTTGCGGATCAGCTTGGTGTTCGTCTCGATGCTGGCCAGGTAGTCGCAGATCTTGTCGATGCCGTAGTTCTCGCTGGCGTACTTGAGGAAGTTCTCTTCCCGCCACCGGGATTTCAGCCAGGACAGGATGTCCGCCGGGCAGGCACCGAAGTCCGAGGTCAGGATCTGCAGGGCGACCCTGCCGTGCTCGAACAGGGTGATCTGCCGGGCCTGGCCGTAGTCCTTGAGCTGCACCGTCTCCCCGGCCCAGGCGACCTGCCGGGCCCGGCCGGCGTAGGTGACGGCGGTGATGACGGGCAGCGCCGCGGGGACGGCGAGCGGGGCGCGCCGGTAGGTGACCCAGTGCACCTGCTGGTCGCGGCAGTGCGCGAAGACCTGCGGGTAGGCGCCGCCGCGGTCGAAGCCGACCATGATCGCCGCGCCCGGGCCGGCGGCCTTCTTCAGTTCCGCCAGCGCTTTGGGCAGCGTGACGCTGAGCCCTGAGGGCTCCCCGGTGACGAAGCACACCGCCCGCCCGTCGTGCGCGGTGACGTGGGTATCCGCGCGGCCCTTCTCCGCCCGGCCGCGCTTGTTGTTCCAGCCTTTCGCGACCGGCTTGGCCCCGGTATAGGGAACGAAGTGGTCATCGACGTAGTACACGCCGGAGGCCACCGGGTCCGCGGCCAGCATCGCCGAGGCGAACATGCGCTGCAGCGCCACCGGGTCAGTGCGGTCGGCGATCCGTGCCAGGGCAGGCCGCAGGGCGCGCAGGCCGGGCAGCGCGCCCAGCCCGGCCAGCGGCCCGGCCTCAGCGGCGGCCAGGTGCTTGAACTGCTCCGTTGTCGCGGCGCCGAGCGCGAAGCTCATGCTGACGGCCGTCAGCAGCGCCACGTCCAGCGGCTCGCCGCCGGCCGCTGCCAGGACCGTCCCGGCGCCGGCCTGCGCGAGGAACGCGTGCAGCAGCATTGCCCCCGCATACCGCGACCAGAGCGCCCCCTGGGCCGGCAGCGGCCAGGCCGGCGGCGCCCCGCCAGGCGGCAGGCCGGCACCAGGCTCAGGCTCAGCGTCAGCCCGGGGCTCAGGCTCGCGCTCAGTCCCGGGCCCGGGAACGGCACCGGCACCGGCACCGGGCTCAGGTTCAGGCTCGGTGAACAGGGGCTCCGCCGGCGGCCGCCCGGCCTCGCCGCCTGGGGCCGGCGCCTGCCCGCGCGGGCCCAGGCCGCGGCCGACCGTGGTATTCGCCACGCCGAGCCGCCGGCCGATCTCCGCGTCGCTGGCGCCCTGCTCCCGCCATGCCCTGGCCTGCTCCCACTGCGCCGCGGTCACCTTCCCCGGCGTGCCCCGGCGGTCCTGCATGGCCAGTGCCGCCGACCCGTCCCGCTTCGCCGCGCTGTGCAGCGTCGCGACGTACGCCTCCGACAAGCCCAGCACCGCCGCGACCGCCCGGCCCCGGAACCCCAGCTGCCGCAGCACCGCCAGCGCGATGTTCCGCATCACGACGTCGCCGGCCGCGTAGTCGAACAGCACCACCGTCCCGGCTGTGATCACGCACCGGCCATCGTGCCCGTGCATGCGGAGGTCACGGGGCTCTGGCATGCCCTCCAGGATGGCCGCAACCGCCGCTGGCATGCCACTAGCTTACCATTGATTTAATAATTACGCATAGGAAACACCGGATAAAGCAGCATGTCACGGACTTGCGGCTCTCCTACTGCCGGAGATCTGAGCCCACGCCCGTCATCGGGCGCTCCAGCCGCCGTTCCCGGCCGCGGCACCCAGTTCACGGTCACATCTGCACATGCGGCCTCGACCCAGCATGTACGCGATAACGACACACTTCGCGGCGATGTCTGACTGGAGACTAAGGACCATAGGCCGGACAGCGGCATACCCATGATCCTCTCCTCCTTGCGGTAGGCGAGTTCCCCGAGGTCGAGCAGGAAGCCCGCGGCCGAAGACATAGTCCAGGAGACGTACCTCCGGGCCTGGCGTTCATATGGCACATTCGAGGGCCGGTCATCGGTGCGTACCGGCTGCCTCCTCGGTCGCTGTGCTCGTCGGCGCAGTACCGAATGATCAATTTGTACTCGGCGCTTGGCGCCCTTTCGGATCACCCGTCAGCGGCTCCCGTCGGCCGGCCAGCATGTCGGCGCTCAGGGAGTTCTCGAACGCCTGGCAGCGAACACAGGCGTATAGCACGGCTGAAACATCGCAGGAGCACACTGGGGCCATGGACATGCGACGGGTGCGGGTGGGGTGCGAGTTTGTGTACGTGGCTGCCGGCGACACCCCGGCCGTTTTCCAGATCGAACCCCGGGACGCGGCCTCGATCAGTCTCGCGCGACAGGACTGGTCGACGGAGCCGGAGGTGCGCATCCGTCACTACACCGACCTTTACGGCAACCCGTGTGCGCGCGCGATGCTGCCTGCCGGGCGTTCCACGCTGCGTTTCGGCGCCTTGGTGCTCGTGCCCGACGCGACCGAGGACGCCGACGAACAAGCGCCGGAGCTGCCGCCGGAAGAGCTGCCAGACGGGGTGCTCATCTACACGTTGCCCAGCCGATACTGCCTGCCCGACATGCTCGGCGACGAAGCCTGGTCGCGCTTCGGCGCCATGCCCGCCGGCTACTCCCGGGTACAGGCGATTTGCGACTACGTCAACAGCCACCTGACGTTCGAGTACGGCCGGAGCGGCCCGCAGACCACGGCGGCGGATGTCAACGCCTCCGGGTTCGGTGTCTGCCGCGACTTCACTCATCTGGCGATCTCGTTCTGCCGGGCGCTGAACATCCCGGCTCGATATGTGTTCGGCTATCTGCCGGACATGGACGTGCCGCCGGACCCGGCGCCGATGGACTTCGCCGCTTGGATGGAGGTCTGGCTGGGCGATCAGTGGTGGACCTTCGATCCGCGCAACAACCGCCGGCGTAAGGGCCGGATTCTGATCGGATCCGGACGGGACGCGTCCGACGTGGCCATGGTCACCACCTTCGGCGCGCCGCTGCTGGAGTCGATGAGCGTGGTTGCGCAGGAGGAGCGGGAATGAATGAATCTCCTCGTGCGCGGCTCGCTCAGCCGAGCCGGGTGACCTCGACGGTGACAGCGAGGTGCTCCACCGCCGGGCCGGAGTAGATGCCGGCCAGCGGCCGCACATCCGAGTAGTCGCGGCCGCGGGCCAGCAGCACGTGCCGGCTGCCCACCTCGGCGAGACTGGTCGCGTCGGCCGCGACCCAGTCACCGGCCCAGAACTCCACCCAGGCGTGGCTCTCTCCGGTCATCGTCTCGCCGACCTCGGCTTCCGCGGCCGGGTAGAGGTAGCCAGAGACGTAGCGCGCAGGCAATCCGACTGCGCGCAGCAGGGCCAGCGTGACGTGCGCGAAGTCCTGACATACGCCCTTGCCTGCGGCGTGGGCCTCGGCCGAGGACGTGCGGACGTGTGTCGCACCCCGCTCGTAGCGCAAGGTCTGGTGGGTCCACTCGGCGGCGCGCAGCCCGGCCTGCACGGGCGTCGGCTCGGCGCGCAGGGAGCCCCCGAGCTCGGTGAGCTCGGGCCCGGCGGTGACGTAGGACGAGGCGCTGAGCAACTCGGCGAAGCGATCCTGGACCGCGGGCGCGGCCAGCTCGGACCAGCTGATGCCAGCCGGCACGGCCCGCGGCGGGGCGGTCTCCACCGTCGACGTCGCCAGCACGACAAGCTCGGTGTGCGGCACATGGATGTCGAACGCGTCCACTGCCGTGCCCCAGTAGTCAACGTAACGAAACGGCCGCACTGCGGGCGTGACGACGAGGGCAGCTTGCAGGGTGTGCTGCGCGTCCACGCTCGGCGGGGTCAGCCTCGCTTCGTTGTACGACGCCCGCACCGGTTTGGCGTAGTTGTACACGGTGCGGTGCCGGATTGCGATCCGCCAGCTCATGCCTCGGTCTCCTTGAGGCTCCACTGGGGCGGCGGTGACCCGGCGAAAAGCCGTTGGGTCACCTCCTTGCTGATCGTCGAGACGGTGTGCTGCAGTCCGAGCAGCCGGTCCGGCAGGCCGTCGAGGAGATCAGCGGCGGATAGGAACTCTAGGTCGGTTCGTGCCCGGCCGATCGCCCGGCGGCCAGGTTCGTCCAGCCCTGAGCGCCCGGACGCCGGGTCCAGCCGGGCCAGCGCACGCTCTCCGGCCTGGAGTGCGTAGAAGACCGACCGGGGAAAGAGCCGGTCCACCAAGAGGAACTCCACCACCCGGGGAGCCTCGACGCCCTGCTGGTAGGTACGCAGGTAAGCATCGTGGGCGGAGCACGCTCGAAGGGTAGAGGTCCAGCCCTCGCTCGCTCGCTCGGCGCCGATCCGGGCCGCGAGCAGGCGCGCGGTCATGTCCACCCGCTCCAGACTGCGGCCCAGGATCAGCGCGTCATAACTGGTGTCCCGGCTCATGCTCGCCTCGACGTAGCCCGCCACGCTGGCCGCGCGCTCTCGGACATAGGAGAAGAACGGCGCGGGGCCGAAGTCGCGGGCGGCCGCCACCCGCGCCGGCAAGGAGTTATGGGTGGAGTTCAGGCACTCCCAGATCTCCGCCGAGAGCGCCTCCCGGGCGCTGCGGGCGTTCTGCCAGGCGGCGGACAGCGCGCCGACGATTGAGCTTGACGAGTCCTCCTCGTAGCCGAGCAGCTCCAGGACGGCCCGGGAGTCCCGGTGCCGCTTGGCGGTGTCGCCCGGAACCCCCATGACAGCCAGCAGGACGGCGCACGCGCGGGCCTCGTCCACGCCCGGATCTTCGAGCACTTCGTGGAAATGCACGTCAAGCAGCCGGGCGGTATCCTCCGCCCGTTCGACATACCGGCCCACCCAGAAAAGCGCCTCGGCGACCCGACTCAGCATCCCGATCCCCCTACTGCTGCGGCTGGTCCTGGCGAGGACCGGCGTCGGGTTCGGCGCCGCCTACCGCCTGCGCAGGAAACGCCGACGGGCCGTCGGCTTCGGCGTCCCAGCCCGGCAAGGAGGTCAGCACCCAGGTGTCCTTAGAGCCACCGCCCTGGCTGGAGTTGACGATCAGGCTCCCCTCCCGCAGCGCCACCCGGGTCAGTCCGCCGGGCGGCACCCGGACCTGCACCCCATCGTTGACCGCGAACGGCCGCAGGTCGATGTGCCGGGGCAGCAACTGGTCGCGGAGCTGCGCCGGCGAGGTCGACAGCAGCACCAGCTCCTGCGCGATCCACGCCCGGGGCTCGGCCAGCACCTGCTCGCGCACGGCGGCCAGTTCGGCGTCGGAGGCCTGCGGTCCGACGACGATGCCGTGGCCGCCTGACCCCTGCACCGGCTTGACCACCAGCTGGTCAAGCCGGGCCAGGCATTGCGACCGCACGTCCGGATCGTCGAGCCGGTAGGTCGTGACGTTCGGCAGCAGGGGGCGCTCGCCGAGGTAGTACTCGATGAGCACGGGAACGTAGGTGTACGTGAGCTTGTCGTCGGCTACGCCGTTGCCGACCGCGTTGGCGATCGTGACGTTGCCGGCGCGGGCGGCGTTCAGGATCCCCGGGCACCCTACGACGGAGTCGGCCCTGAAATGCACCGGATCGAGAAAGTCGTCGTTGACGCGCCGGTAGACGACGTCCACCCGCTGCTGCCCTCCGACGCTGCGCATGTACAAGATGTTGTCGCGGCAGAACAGGTCCCGGCCCTCGACCAGCTCAATGCCCATCTTGCGGGCCAGGAAGGCGTGCTCGAAATAGGCCGCATTGCCCACACCGGGGGTGAGCAGCACCACGACGGGCTGCTCAGCGCCGACCGGCGCAGACCGCCGCAACGCGTCGAGCAGCCACCCCGGATAGGAAGCGACCGGCCGCACCTGCTGCTCCAGGAACAGGCCGGGGAAGACGCGGGCCATGGTCCGGCGGTTCTCCACCACGTAGGACATGCCGGACGGCACTTGCAGGTTGTCCTCGAGTACCCGTAGAAGCCCTGCCTGATCGCGGACGATATCGATCCCTGCGAGGTGGACCCGCACGCCGTTCGGCGGCTCGATGCCGTGCGCCGGCCGGCAAAACCCGGCCGAGGTGGCGAGCAGAGAACGTGGCACCACTCCGTCCCGGACCACCTCGGCCGGCCCGTAGATGTCGGCGAGAAACGCCTCCAGCGCTCGTACCCGCTGCACGACGCCCGCTTCGACCAGCTCCCACTCGGCCGCCGGGATCAGCCGCGGGATCAGGTCGAGCGGGAAGACCCACTCTTCGCCGGCATGGGAGAAGATGACGCCCTGGTCGCGGAAACTGCGGTCCCGGGCCTCCGCCCGCCGCGCCAGGTCGTCGCCTGTGAGCGTCTGCAGGGCGTCGTACAGCGCCCGCATGTGCGGGTGCGGCAGGCCATCCGCTCCGAACATCTCGTCGTAGGCAGGGCCGCGCGGGTATCTGTCGAGGAGGCCGCCCATAAGTGGATTCGTACCACTGGTCTGTTACCCCGTCATTCCGCCCGTCGTTACAGTTGAGAAACAAAGCTAGTCCACTATGCAGTAATGGCAGCAGTCGCACCGCAGGTCCGGACGGAGTGTGAGTTCCGTGCACTGCGGAGGTCTCGACCTTCGCGCTCGGGATCCGGTGCTGCACAGACGGCGGTTCCGGACCGAGGAGATGACATGACGGAGGCGCGGGCCGATGCGCTCCCGTCCACCCTGCAGCGTCGTGTGCCGCCCCGCGAGCTGCCAGGCCCAGGCCGGCTGACTTACGTGCTGCGCCAGCGTTTCAGCTACACCTATGACGCGCCGGTACGGGACCTGGACCACCGGCTGGTCGTGGTGCCGCCACTCCGGCACGGCGACCAGCGGCGGCGGCGGCACTCGATCACCGTCTCCGCCGCCGACGCCCGGACCACCCACCGGCGAGACGCCGCGGGCAACATAATCACCAGGTCTCGCGTGCCACTGGTACCGGACAGAGTCGAGTTCGTGGTGGACGCCGTCGTCGAGCGTGTCGGGCCGGGCACCGACGTGCTTGTTCCGACCGCCGCTCTCACCGACTCACGGCTGCTGCGCCCGACCCGGCTGACCGCCGCCGACGCGGCCATCCGGCGGCTGGCGGCGACGATGGCCGACCGGGACGCGCTAGCCACCGCCGATCGGTTCTGCGCCTACGTGCACGAGGCGATCCGCTACGCGTACGGGGCGACCGCGGTCGTCACCACCGCGGCCGAGGCGCTCGCCGGCGGACAGGGGGTCTGCCAGGACGCCGCGCATGTCATGATCGCGCTCTGCCGGGCGATCGGGCTGCCGGCGCGCTACGTCTCCGGACACCTGCTCGGCGAGGGCGGCACGCACGCCTGGGTGGAAGTTATCGTCGCCGTCGCCGACGCCGACGCCGCGCGCGCCGTAGCGCTCGACCCCTGCAACGGCTGCCGCGTCGGCGCGAATTACCTGACCGTCGCCACCGGGCGTGACTACACCGACGTAGCCCCGACCTCCGGCACTTATCTAGGCACCGCTCGCGGCAACCTGACCGCTACCAAGCAGGTTGACATCGCGGTGCCCTGACCTTCCCCGAGCCGATTACCACAGCCCGCCAGCAAGTCCCGCTCCACGCGCTGAACAGGATTGCCCGACGCTAAGTACCCACCAGACGCGGTCACAGTCGCCGAGAACCTCATCGAAGAACACCTGGTCTGCCCGCGATCCTGGGTGCTTACATCCCCACCGACATAGTCCGGCAAGCGGCGGCGGCGGCAGCGGTACACCGGGGACTGACCGAAGACTGGCTGAACGACGCGGTGAAAGGATTCCTGCCCGGCCTCGGCCCGGACGCGCAGCGCTTCTACTCAAGCGACTCGCTGATCGTCGACGTCGCGTCCCCAAGGTACCTGCTCACGAAGAAGTTGTTCGCGTCCCGCGCCGACGACATCATCCTGCTCTACCGCAAGCTCGGGTTCACCACGGTGGACGAAGGCCTCGACCTGGTTGAGCAGGCCTATCCAGGACGGCCGATCCCGGCGAAGGTGAAGTTCCTCCTCACCGAGATCGTGGACTCGATGCATAACATCACTGCATCATGATGCAGTGATGTTATGCTGCTTGCATGAGGACTACGATCGACCTCCCGGAGGATCTTCACGCTCAGGCAGTCGCGATTGCTAGGGATACCCATCAGACGCTGAGTCAGGCTGTCGCAGGGTTGATCCGACGTGGACTCAGTTCGGGCAGCGTGGGTGAGATAGGCAGAAGCGCCCGCACGGGCCTCCCGGTCGCGCACCTCGGCAGGACGATCACTAGCGAGGATGTGCGGCGGCTGGAGGATGACGATAAGTGACCGTTCTCCTCGACGCGAACATGCTCATCGCCCTGCTCGTTGAGGATCATGTTCACCATGATGCCGCCGAGGACTGGTTCGCAGGCATAAGCGGAAACTTCGCGACGTGCCCGATCACTCAAGGCAGCCTGATGCGACTGCTCATCCGCGAGGGCCAGCCGGCCAGCGTGGCACGAGAGATCCTCAACGGCACCGCTGCCGATCCGCGGCATGAATTCTGCCCTGACGATGTCCCGTACACCAATGTCCCTACCGAGGGAATCGTCGGTCACCGCCAGGTGACCGACGCTTATCTGGCACAGCTCGCGCGGGCACATGGATTCCGGCTCGCTACGTTCGATCAAGCCATGGCGAAGCTTCACCACTACGTGGCCGAGCTTGTTCCGGACCGCTAACCGTCGAAGGTTTCGCTCAGGACAGGCAAGAGTCCAACGTAGGGCTCGGGTCAGGCAGGACGCGCGGATGACGTTGGCCAACCTCCTGCTCATGGTCAGCCGTTGGGCATCACCGCCCGTGTCGTGATGCGGTTGTCGTTGATGATGACGGCGTGATCCACGGTGCAAACGATAATGACACACATTGTCCGCCTGGCTCCAGAAGTGGAGCCAGGTCATGCACGACGAGGACAACGACGGCAGGTTCCCTGATGAGAGCCCGGTCGAGGTCCGCTTCCCGCGCTCGAAGCAGGAGGAACAGGGCGACCGCGAGCGGTGGCCATGGCTGCCTGGGACCATCGTAGAGCAGTGCGGCCCGGACGAATGGTACGTGTGCGTGGTGGCCCGCGAACTGGCCGTACTGGAGGATGGCCAGCCCGTAGCGGACAGCACGCCGGGCGATGACCTGTTCTTCCCGTGCTGTTTCCGGGACAGCTCGGAGATCCGGCCGCGCACCACATCCGGCAGCCCGGCCTCTAGCACGCGGCCCGGGGCGGGCCGGTGACGGGGGACCGGATAATCCGCTTCGTAACGGCGGCCGTGGTCTGCGCCGTAGCCGCCTTCGCGGCAGTGGTCTCTTACTCCCACATCTACGGCCTGGGCCGGGCCCACGGCCAAGACGGTACGGCGGCCCGGCTGCTGCCACTGAGCGTAGACGGGCTGATCCTGGCCGCATCCCTCGTACTGCTGCACGAGGCGCGGAATGACAGGGATGCGCCGCGGCTGGCCCGGTTCATGTTGTGGCTCGGCATCGCCGCCACAATCGGCGCGAACATCGCGTACGGGGCGGGATACGGGCTGCTGGGGGCGCTGATCTCGGCCTGGCCCGCGGTGGCATTCATCGGCGCGGTGGAGATCGCCATGCAGCAGGTCCGACGCGCCCGCGCGCCAGGCGCGGCCAGCATCGGCCCAGCCGTGCCAGAGGTGCCGGGGGATGTGGAGCAGGCGGTCCGCGCAGCGTATGCGGCGTCGGTCGCGGCCGGGCAGCCGCTGAGCCAGCGGGCTATGGCCGGGCGGTTCGGGCTGTCCCGTCGCCGGGTGAGCCAGCTTGTCGCCCAGGTCACCGCGTCCGGCAATGGCCACCGGCCCGGGAGCGAGACGGCATGAGCATGAAGCCTTATGGCGAGCTGCCGTGGTGGTGCCAGCTCCTGTGGCCCTGGTTCGGGCCACCGGGTATGAGCAGGTCGAAGACCTGAACGCCTTCCTGGCCGCGTACTGGTACGCGCTGCACCTGTCAGCGGCCGGACTGGCTGAGCTGCTGGCTGGCGATGACCCGCCAGGTGAGGGCTACCTGGCCACGGCAAGGCGGCTGACCGCCGCCCGCCGCCCGGCCCAGGAGATCATCAGCGGCGAGTACGGCGCGCCCGTACCAGAGGGTGAAGACGCCGACGACGACTACGACGAGCCCATCCCAGACATGGGACGGCCGCTGGTTGCGGGCCGCGACCACCCGTCCTGGCCGAGGTAGATGCCGGACAGCGGGGGCGGATCGGTGATCCGCCCGAGGAGAACGGCCAGCCATGACACGCTCGCGAACAGCCCGGTGTTCTGGATCGGGCTGCTGGCCGGCGTCGGGGTTGTGTCCGTCCTGCCCACCGTGATCGCCGTGTTCAGGACGCCGGTGATAGATCCGGGCCGGCCCCCGGTCTCCGGCCCGGCAGCCAGACGGACGCGGCACGATCTAGGGCGTTGCTGGCCTTCCTCATCGCGGCACGGGTCGTGCCGTGAACTGCATCCGCGACTTCGCGCTGCCGCTCGTTGGTAACGCAGAGATAGGCAACGGCGGCGCCGGCGCTATGCCCCATTCGCTCCATCAGCTCACGCGGCGTCGCCCTTGCCTCAGCAGTCAGGTGATCCCGTACGTAGACACCCGCCGGCGCCGGGATCAAGACCAGGGCTGTCGGCCAGGGTCTATGACGGGCGCGACGCTCCGCCAGAAGCGCGAATGTGGTGCCAGCGCAGAACGCTATAGGGCGGAGATGAAAAGCACGGACGCGAGTGAGGAAAGCAGGCCGACATCCGCCGGATCACGCCCGCGGATATGAATGCGCGGTAGTTGCTTCCCGTCTGCGGCCTTGATCAGGCCAGGCGCTGCTCAGATGGCTAGTTGGTGCTGGTCGTCTGACAGTCCGCGACCGCACACCAGGGAGTGAGCCATGACCGAGGGGACCGACATCCATCGGGAGATCGGCGAGGCAGGCCGATCCCGCCGGCCTGCAGCCCTGCCCGTCGGGCAGTACCACTGGCGGATGGCGTTGCCGCAGACGGCTGGGTTCTGGCTGGTAGCCGGGGTCTTGGTCCTAAGTCTGTTCGCGGCCACCGCCCCGTCGCCGCTGTATCGCGTCTATCAGGATCAGCTGCGGTTTTCTGCCCTCACGCTGACCGCGGTCTTCGCCGTCTACTCGGTTGCCGTCCTTGTCACGCTGCTGGTGTTCGGGTCGGTGTCGGATTATGTGGGCCGCCGCCCGGTGATCGTGGCCGCCCTCGCCTTCAACATGGGCGGGTGCGCGTTGTTCCTGGCGGCGCACACCGTGGGTCTGCTGGTCGCTGCCCGCGTGCTGCAAGGTGTGGCCGTCGGCGCGGGGATCGGGGCGCTCGGAGCGGCCATGATTGACCTGCAGCCCGGCGGCAGCAGCCTCGCATCAGTAGCCACTAGCGCAGGCAACTTCCTGGGCCAGAGCACGGGCGCGCTGTGCGCCAGCCTGCTAGCACAGTACGGGCCAGCGCCGACTCACCTCATCTGGTGGCTGCTGCTCGGGGGCTTGGCCGCCGCCGCGGCCGGGATCCTCGTGATGGCCGAGTCCGGGACCCGGCGCCCCGGCGTGCTGGCCTCGCTACGGCCGCGGGTAGGCGTGCCGCGCCAGGCACGCGTCGCGTTCGTGGTAGCGACGCCGTGCCTGATCGCGGCGTGGGGCCTGTGCGGCTTTTACCTGTCACTGGGGCCGTTGCTGGCCGTGCAGGTGATCGGCTCACCGAACCTGGCGTGGGGCGGTCTGGTGATCTTCCTGCTCACTGGCGTCGCGGCCGCGGCCGCGGTTGCGGGCGCCGGCATCCCCGCAGGCGGGGCTATGCTGCTCGGCTGCCTGATCCTGTTCGGCGGCGTGGCAATAACCTTCGGCGCGATCGCCACCGGCACCGCCGCCGCCTTCCTGGCCGGTACCGCAGTGGCAGGCGTCGGCTTCGGGCTGGCGTTCCTGGGCGCCTTCGAAATGGTGACCGCGCTGGCGCCACCCGCCGAGCGCGCTGGTCTCGTCGCCGCCATCTTTATCGTGAACTTCCTGGCGTTCAGCATCCCCGCGGTGATCGCCGGGTGGGCAGTCACCCGCTACGGCCTCCACCGGACCGCCCTCGTGTACTGCGCCGTGGTTGCCGCGCTCGTCGCGGCGGCGGCAGGCAGTCTGATGCTGCGCAGCGACGCACGGCGCACTTCGACTACAGTCCACAGCGGCCAATAAGAGGTGACACCGTGCGTGTCACCGTCAGCCACCAAGCCGAGGCCCAGAAGATCGCCGCCGAGCTCGCCGTCATCGCCAGCTCAGGGACGGTCCTGCCCGGCTCGATCACCGAACGGCGCACCCGCTGCGGCCGGGCCAACTGCGCAGCCAAGACAAACATGGGCGCGCAGCGCTAATCCCGTTCGGGTGATTTGTCCCGAGCGCAACTGCAAGGCACTGTGCGACATCCTATCCGCACCGGACCTTGACACCGCCATCACGCGATAACCGCACGGGCTCGGTGTCGCTGCCGCCGATCTTGCCTCTATGGCCAGCGCTGACCGGCTGGCCCGCACCGCGCTGGCCGCCACCGGGCGGGTGGATCAGCTGCTGGACTCCCAACTCGCCGCCGGGCTGGTCTGGCCATGGCCAGGCGGCCATTCCTCCCGGTGCAGCACCTGGAAGGTCTCCACGGGCTGGATCGGTCATGCGGGGCAGTGTCGCGCCCGGTTCCCACTCACCGCCCAGGATCCGCGTGCGCGTGCACTTCGACCAGGTCCGGGTACCCGCCAACTTGATCGGCCAGCCCGGCCGGCACGGCAAGCGGACCGTCACCGGCGCATTTAGCTGGACGGCGGCGCTGATCGGCGCGGCCTGCGTCGGAACCATGCGCGCGGCATTCGAATATGCCCTGGCCCTCGCCCGCAGCGAGACAAGGCTCGGCACCGTGCCGGTCATCGAGCACCAGAACGTCGGCTTCATGCTCGCCGACATCAAGATGCGGATCGAGGCGTCCCGCTACCTCACCTGGAAGGCCTGCCGTTCTCAGGAATTAAAGATCTATAAGGCACCGAACGGGCCGTGGTGCTTCATCCCGGCAAATGAGTTCTGCGCGGATAGTACCCAGCGCCGCCGACGCAGAGAACACCGCTCTCGGGCGGCTAGGGGTTGGGCGGGCCGAGGTAGGGGAAACCTGCCAGCAGGTCGCCGTGCGGCTTGAGGCCGGACGGGGGGACCTTGCCGTTGGTCAGCCACGCGAAGCGCAGGCTGTACACGTCGTCGGTCAGGACGCGGCCGTTGGGGTAGGCGGCGGGCTTGGTCCGGTCGTAGTGCAGGATGTCGGGCAGTACCTGAAGGGCGGCCGCCCGTGCCTGTTTCGGGTGGGTAGCCGCCGACGTTTTCCAGGATCTTCGACCACGGTTCCAGGTAGTTGGCCACGTCGTCGGCGGGCTGCCGGGAGTTGAACAGGTTCTTCGCGCCGTCGGGGTTGATGAACGGGTTGATGGTCGGGTTCCCGCCCCGGTCCAGCTGCTCGAGGATGCCGTCCTGGTACCGGCTGATCGAGGCCCACACCCCGATCACCGGACCACCGAGCATGTCGCTGGGCACTTCCAGCGCGATGGAGTCGACCTTGTTGCCGGCGAAGTCGTCGTGCCCGGTCCAGGCGACGCCGTGCAGGGCGCCCTCGACGTCAGCGAAGAACGGGTCGGAGCGCAGCCCGGCGGCCAGCCGGATCGAGCCGGACTCACCAGCCTTGACCGGCTGGACGGTGCCGTCGAAGCTGACCGGGATAAACGAGACGAGGGGCTCGCCGACTGTCCCGGGCTGGCGGGCCTGGGGACCGGTGGCATGGTAGGCGGTTCCGGTCTGCTTGCCGTCCTGGTACTCGGAGAAGATAAAGCTGAACGCGACGTCGGCGTGGTTGTCGCCGTCGGTGTCGATGTTGATCCGGTAGATCGCGCCGGGGTAGAACTCCGGGCCGGTGACCGGCGCGGGGATGGGGGGCGGGGCGCTGGTCGGGTTCGAGTCCATGATCAGCACGGTCTTGCCCGGGTCGTCCGCTGAGGTGAAGACGAACAGGTCGGTGAGGTCCAGGCGCCGGTCGTCGCCGGGGAACTTGAGGTTGTCGGCGCTGAAGTGGTTCGACATGGTGACTCCTTGGGGAATGTCAGCTGCGGAGGAAGTCCTGCAAGGCCGTGTTGACCTGGTTCGCGTGGGTCCAGGGAATGGCGTGCGGGCCGCCCTCTATCACGACCAGCCGCGCGTCATGCAACAGGCCGGGCAGCCGCTGGCCGGTCTTGTCCAGCGGCAGCACCTGGTCGGCGTCGCCCTGTATACCAGGACGGACACGTCGATCTTGCGCAGGTCGGCGCGGAAGTCGGTGGCCCAGGTGCCGATGCGGGCCACCGCGGCGGTCGCCGAGGCGGTCACGGCCAGGTTCCAGCTGGCCTGCCAGGCCTGGTCGCTGACCAGGGTGCCGCGCAGGGTGTCGATGTTGTAGAAGTTGTCGAGGAAGCCCTTCATCCAGGCCGGGGTGTCGGCCGTGGCGGCCTGGGCGAACCCGTCAAACAGGCCTTGCGACACTCCGTCGGGATTGTCGGGCGTCTGCAGCAGGAACGGCGGGATCGGGGAGATCAGCACGCCCTTTGGCCACCCGCGCCGGGCCGTAGGCGGCCAGGTACCGGGTGACCTCGCCGGTGCCCATCGAGTGCCCGGCCAGGACCGCGTAGCGCAGGTCGAGGCGCTCCAGCAGGGCGTGCAGGTCGGCGGCGAAGGTGTCGTAGTCATAGCCGGTGGCGGGCTGGCTGGAGGCACCGAACCCGCGGCGGTCGTAGGTGATGACCCGGCAGCCGGCCTCCAGCAGGGCCGGGACCTGCTTGTCCCAGGCGCGGCCGCTGAGCGGGTATCCGTGGATCAGCACGACCGGCTGGCCGACGCCATGGTCCTCGTAGTGGATCTCGATGTCGGCGGAGTTCTCTCGGCCGACAATGACCGTGGGCATGGGGTTCCTTTCGCGACCGGGCAAGGCCGGCGTGTGCGCTGCGGAGCCGGACGCCGATCGGCTTAGTCTGCGGGGTTGGTACCGGCATCAGCGTCGCGCCCCAGACGGCGCGTCGCGCCCGTAGCAGGGCGCGTCGCGCCCGTAGCAGGGCGCGTCACGCCCGTAGCAGGCCCTGGCCCGGCACCCTGGTCGGCCGTCAGGGCCGCGCTAGTACTTGCG
>Ga0208324_1000019_pt1 | contig 127797 bp, 120 predicted proteins | sample Sb_taG_2_FD_187707 | JGI IMG/M metagenome (GOLD analysis project Ga0208324, IMG submission 187707) | Peat soil microbial communities from Weissenstadt, Germany - Sb_50d_5_LS metaG (SPAdes) (version 2) | ecosystem: Environmental > Terrestrial > Soil > Wetlands > Peat | place: Germany... | reverse complement strand
CAGGACCAAGGGGGTCAGGGCGGTTACGGCGGCGGCCAGGACCAAGGGGGTCAGGGCGGTTACGGGCAGCAAGACCAGGGCGACTACGGCGGCGGCCAGGACCAGGGTGGCCAGGACCAGGCTGGCTACGGTCAGGACCAGGGCGGCGGCGATCAGCAGTCGGGGTATTAGGGCGCGGAGTTACGCCATTGCCGCCCGGCCAGCATGGCCACGCGGGCCTGCTATACCGGCGACCGCTTAGTACTGCGGGGTCGGCGGGATGGGGCGTCCGGCTTGGACCGCCTCGACCACCGCCCGGGCGTCGGCCCCGCGGTACTCCTCGCCGTAGACCGCGCCGGGGCGGCGCGGCGCTTCCATTACCGCGCAGCCCGCCGTGCCGCCGAGGTCGACGGGCACGAACCCAGCGTCCGTGATCAGCCCCGCGACGACCTGCTTGGCCTCGGCGTCGTCGCCGCACAGCCACTGCACGACCTTCGCGTCGCCCGGGCGGCTGGCTGCCTGGGCCTGGAAGGCCGAAGTGAGGGTGTTGAACGACTTGGTGTAGCGCGCGCCGGGCAGGCGGCCGGCGTTGAAGTGCGCCGCGGTCTCGCAGGCCGCGGGCAGCGGCGCGGCGCCGAACTGGTTGGTCGTGTCGATCACGATCTTCCCGGCTAGCGAGCCCATCTGCTCCAGCGCCTGGGGCCACGTGTTCCACGGCACCGAGATCACCACCACCTCTCCGAAGCCGACGGCCTCGGCGGGGCTGCCGGTCGTGGCGCTCGGCCCGATCTCGGCCGCCAGACGCTCCAGCGACTGCGCGTCGCGGCTGAAGGACAGGAGCACTTCGTGCCCGGCGCCGGCGAACTGCCGGGCGATACCGCCGCCGATCCGTCCGGCCCCGACGATGCCCACCTTCATCTCTCGCGCCTCCTTGCGCTGCGTGACCCATGGCCTTCGCGGTCACGCTAACACCGAGGTGGACGGCGATGGTGCTGGCTAAGCTAGGGGCTTACTGGCTGCTCCCTTTCCGTAGCCGTGGCATCATCATCGACATGACCGTGGTGAGGATCAATGCGATCACCGTGCCCGCCGACAGCGGCGACGAACTCGCCCGCCGGTTCGCCGCCCGGGCCGGCGCGGTGGACAACCAGGACGGGTTCGAGGGGTTCGAGCTGCTCAAGCCCACGGACGGGCGTGCCACCTGGCTGGTCGTGACCCGCTGGCGAGACGAGGAGGCGTTCCAGGCCTGGATGCAGTCCCCGGCGTTCGGGCACGGGCATCGTTCGGCCGCCGAGCGCGCGGGCGGCCCGGCGCAGGCTCCGGTCGGCATCAGCAGTGAGCTGTGGTCGTACGAGGTCGCCGGCGGATCGTCTGGCTGATGGCAGTTCGGGCGGACAGGCAGGGGTTCAGACCGGAGCAAGCAGTACCAGTGATGGCTCGGCAGCGCGGATGTCATCGGGGTCACTGGTTACCACCGCATGGCCCCGATCTCGGGCGTACCGCGCGACCGAGACGTCGATCACATCTGCGACTCCGGTCGCGGCACACCGCGCTCCAACCCGCATCGCCGGGCCCGCCGTCATCGTCGGCCACAGCGGGGGCGGCGGGACCGCGCTCGGCCTGGCACTATCCGATCCGGTACGCGTCGCGGCCCTGGTCCTGATCTCGCCGGGAGTGCCGGACTACCCCTGGCCTCAGGATGACCCGTACATCGGCGAGTTCGTCAAGCTGTTCGCGGCGGGCGACCGGGAGGGGCCGGTGCGCCTCGGGCTGGCGACATGGGCACCCGCCGGGGAGGACGCCGCGGTGACCGCCGAGATCCGTGCCGCCGTGGCCGCGTTCCTGACCGTCGGGGATCTGGAGCAGCCGAACCCGCCCGCTTTCGACCGCCTCAGCGAGGTGCGAGCGCCTGCCGTCATGGTCCGCGGCGACCGGGAGTACCCGATGGTCGCCGACTGCGCCGATACGATCGCGTCCCGTATCCGCGGCGCCCGGCGCATCGTCATTCCCGGTACCGACCACATGCTGCCGCTCCGGGCTTCGGGCCGGCTCGCGGAGATCATCGCCGAGCGGGCGGCCTAGCCGGGAGCGGTTGTGGTGAGGGTAGCTCGGTGGCGGACCCGGGGTTGTTACCCGGCGCGGGCCGGTGGACTGTGGCTGTGCAGCACCTTAGTCCGGTCGGGGTTCCACGCGGTGGTGGTGCCGTCTTTGTTCAAAACCAGCGTCCAGCCCCAGCAGTGGATCACGACCTGGTGGTGATATGAACAGAGAAGGACGCATCCGGTGAGGCTGGTGGGGCCGCCGTGGGCTTTGTGCTTGACGTGGTGGACATGGCACGCCGCGGCGGGCTGGTGGCAGCCGCCGGGCCACCGGCACCGCCGGTCCCTGAGGATGACCGCGTTGCGGATGCCGGGCGGGATGGTCTCGGCGTAGCCGATGTCCAGGGGCAGGCTGGGCCCGGCCAGGCGGGCGCCCAGCTGCCGGGTCCGCAGGAAGCTCGCCAGGCCGCCGGGGCCGGACAGCAGGTCGGCCGCCTTGCCGATGATCGCTTGCTGGATCGCCTCCCGGGACATCGCCGTGAGCTGCTCCAGGCCGCTTGGGCCCTGCTGGCCGCCCTGTCCGGGTTCGCCGTCAGGTCCGGGTTCGCCGTCGTGTCCGGGCTCGCCGGCCGGGGCCGGCTGGGCCGTCGGGTCCGGGGCCGGCGGTGGCTGGCAGTGGGCGCCGTGGCCGCCCAGCTGCAGGCACAGCGCGACCAGGTCGTCCAGGGCGCTGGGGTCGATGTCGCCGGTGACGACCGGGGCGACCGCCGCGTCGCAGGCGATGGCGCGGGCGGCGTCGCCGTCCAGCTAGGCGCCGCCGTCGCCGCCGCTGCCCCCGGATTCCCCGGCGCGGCGCGCGGCCCACCGGACCCGCATCTCGGTGACCCACCCGGTTTCCAGCAGCGACCCGTCATCCATCGCGCGCAGCTCGGCCAAGGAGACATGCGCCCAGACCTAATGGGCATATGGCAGTCACCGCTAGCCCAGACCAGGGCGCCGAGCCCTAATGGGCATATGGCAGTCACCGCTAGCCCAGACCGGGGCGCCGAGCCCTCTGCGAAGATGGCGGGCCTGCCTGTCAGATCCATGTCTTCCCGGAGCTGGGCACATGATGCCCGCGCAGAGATCGGCAGGGTCTGGCGGACTGGCCGGTGCCGGGAACCCGTTCCGTAGACCAGGGGTATGACCCTTGTGATGAGATCCGGGTCCCGGCACCAGCTGGTCGTTACCGGGCCGTAGGCGACACGCCGGGCCGGTTCCCCGGAAGTCACTGTCCGTGCCGGTATGGGTGGTCGTGGCCTGAGCCACCCGCAGGAGTAACCCTCGCCATGGCCGGATGCCGCCGAGCTCCGGGCAAGACCGGGGCCTGCGGGCAGCTGGGGTCACGGACGGCTCATCGGATGGCGGTGCCCTTGAGCCCTTCCATTAGGGAGCGTGCGTGCCCCGCGCGGCTTGGACCTGCGCAAACAGCGAGAATCTCTCGAGGAGAACGGGAGGAATGCATGGACGTGTACTGCGGGATCGACTGGGCCGAGGATCACCACGACATCGCAGTGGTGGACCGGGACGGGCGGCTGCTGGCCCGCCGCCGGATCAGCGACGACGCGGCCGGGCTGGCCCAGCTGCCCGGCCTGCTCGCCGAGCACGGCGACACCCCCGAGGCCCGATCCCGGTGGCCATCGAGACACCCCGCGGCCTGCTGACCGCCTGCCTGCGCGCCACCGGCCGCCAAGTCTACCCCATCAACCCGACGTCGGTGGCCCGCTACCGGGACCGGCACTCGGTCGCGGGCCGCAAATCCGACCACGGCGACTCCGTTGTCCTGGCCGGCGTGCTGCGCACCGACCTGCACGCACACCGGCCGCTGCCCGCCGGCACCGAGCTGGCCCAGGCCATCGCGGTGCTGGCCCGCGCCCAGCAAGACGCCGTCTGGGACCGCACCACCGCGCACAACAGGCTCCGCTCGCACCTGCGCGGATACTTCCCCGCCTTCCTGGCCGCCTTCGCCGATGCCCGCGGCGGCATCACCCGGCCCGAGGCCCGCGCCGTGCTGGCCGCCGCCCCTACCCCGGCCGACGCCGCCAAGCTCACCGTGACCCAGCTGCGCGGCATCTTGAAGAAAGCCGGCCGCAGCCGCGGCCTGGATACCGAAGCCGCCCGGCTGCGCGAGGCGTTCCGCGCCAGCCAGATGCGCCAGCTCCCGCTCGTCGAGCACGCCATGGGCCGCCAGGCCCTGGCCCTGCCCGGCCAGCCCGACGCCGCCTGCGCCGCCGCCGCCGACCTCGAGCACGCCGTCACCCAGTCTTTTAACCTGCACCCGGACGCCGGGATCATCACCAGCTTCCCAGGGCCCGGCGCACTGACCGGCGCCCGGGTGCTCGCCGAGATCGGCGACGACCGATCCCGGTTCCAGGATGCCAAAGGCCTCAGGGCCTACGCCGGCGCCGCCCCCATCACCCGCGCCTCCGGCAAAACCAGATCCGTCACCCACCGCCGCATCAAGAACAACCGGCTCAACACCGCCGGCTACCTCTGGGCGTTCTCCGCGCTGACCGCCTCACCCGGCGCCCGCGCCCACTACGACCGCCGCAAAGACGCCGGCGACCGGCACGCCGCCGCCCAGCGCAACCTGTTCGGCCGCCTCCTCGGCTGCCTGCACCACTGCCTGACCACCGGCCAGCACTACGACGAGACCATCGCCTTCCCCACCAGCACGAAGCTGCCCGCAGCAGCCTGACAACAAATTTTCACCACAGCTACTTGACAACTAAATCGCATCGGATGTCTTCACCGGCTGCCCGGCCCGCCCAGGCAGCAGCCCGGAGGCCACCAGCCGCCGCATCACCTCCTGCAGGCCATCGTGATAGCGCTGCTCACGCGTGCGGGTGTCCTCCGCGCCGGCCGGCGCGGACAGCGACTCCAGCACCGCGGTCACCACCGCCGCGCACTCCGGCGTCAGGTCCCCGTCATCACCCCGGCCCCGGCGAACGTGGTCTCCACCCGGACCTGCCGGTCCTCGAAGGCCGGCTCCGGGTCGTCCTCGCCCCCGGGCAGCGACCGGGCGTAGATCTCCGCGGCCAGCGCCGCCAGGTCCTCCCGCCCGACCCCGGCCCCGGCCGCGGCGATCAGGATGCCGTCAGCGGCCTGGCGGCACTCGGCCGGGAGCTGGCCGGTCCAGCCGCAGATGATCCGGGCCATCGACTCGGTCAGCACCGTCCCCCCGGCCAGCGCCGCTGCCACCTGCGGGTGCGCCTGGACGCGGCGGGCCCAGCCCAGGTGCCCGCGGGCGGCCCCCCTGGTCACCTTCGTGCGGTGAATCAGCCACGCCGTCGCGCTGTAGTCCGCGTCGGCGGCGTACCCCTGCCCGGCGGTGAACGCGCCCAGGATCCAGGCCCGCGTGGCGGTCTTGACCGCGTCGAGCTGTTCCAGGGCCTGCAGGCAGTCGGCCTGGGTCTGGGCGGCCAGGGCGGCGGGGTCCGCGGCGGCCAGGTAGCTCATCCCAGCACGCAGCATGGCCAGGGCCTCATCCGCGCTGGCCGGAGCCGGGACGGTCGTCACCGAGCCTCACCTTCCCACCGGGCTGCCTGCCAGGATGATCATTATCGACTTCTAGTTCGACCCTATCAGTCAGCTACGACAATTCGCCGAACGACACGCCCCCACGCCTGCTTGGGTGTGGAAGCACCACCGCCTGTTCTGATCAATCGAGAATGTCAGTGCCCAGGCGATGAAACTGCCGTGGTGCGCGCGTCCTAACTCGCACAAGCGTGCGGAGGCGAAGATGACTGATCCTGACATCAGGCGTGACCTGCTTGACTGCCTCGAATACCAGCGGTCCTCCGTGCGGTCGATAGTCGGGGGACTGGCCGAGGAAGCCTGGCATAAGCCGGTCGTTCCTTCCGGCTGGACGGTAGCGGGCATGGTGGGGCACCTGGGGAACGCGGACCGGCACTGGTTCCACGAGGTGGTCGCGGGTCTGGCGGACGACTGGCCGTGGGATGAGGGCATGCCGCCGTATGACCCGCAGATCGCTTTCACCTGCGAGCGCCCGTCGTCCGAGGTACTCGGCTATTACCGCGAGGTGTGTGACCGGTCCGACGAGATACTGGCCAGGGTCAGCCTGTCCGACGTCCCACGTGGCCGCCATCGCGGCCTGGAGGTACCCAGCGTCCAGGTGGTGATCTTGCACATCATCGAGGAGACCGCGGCGCATTCGGGTCATCTGGAGATCGCCCGCGAGCTGCTGGACGGCGCGACCCGCCTCGGGATGCGCTGACGGGTGCACGCCAATTTGCAGGTAGCCAAGATCATCTTCGGGTGCGGGCACGTCAGGCGGCTCCTATCTGGTTGTGACGGTGGTTGGCGTAGATCTGCACCTTTCCGGGGAGCTGGCAGCCCGGCTCGTTAGGTCAAAAAGAGATATTTCGTACCGGCATGGCCGGGTTACGGCACGAGGGTCTCGAGGTGGGCGGCGAAGCGGTCGAGGGAGGTCAGGAACCGGGCCTGGTCCTCCGGACTGCGGAAGGAGTCCGGGACGTCCGCCTGGTGGATGCGGACCTCGGTGCGGGTGCCGCCGAGGTCGGTGAAGGTGGAGGTGGTGATCATGCCGGTGCCGGGCTCGGTCCACACGATCCGCTCGGGCGGCACGATCTCCGTGTAGACGGCGCACATGGCGTAGGAGCCTCCGTCGGCGTCGTTGATCATGACGGTTTCGAAGACGCCGCCGGGGCGGGGGTCGACCGTGATCCCGTCCAGGGGCGCGCTGGTCCCGGCCGGGCCCCAGAAGTGAGTGAGGTGCTCGGGCTCGAGCATGCAGCGGAACACGAGCTCTCGCGGGGCGTCGAAGACCCGGGTATAGGTGAGTTCAGCCATGGCTGGTGTCCTGGATGTCGCGTAGGTGCGCCTCGAGCTTGTCGAAGCGCTGGGCCCAGATCCGGCGGTTGGTCTCGATCCAGTCGGCCGCGGCGTCGAGCCGCTCTCGTTCCAGGTGGCAGGGGCGGAACTGGGCGCGCCGGGTCCGAGAGATGAGCCCGCACTGCTCGAGGACCTTGAGGTGCTTGGAGACGCCGGGCAGGGTCATGTCGAACGGCTCGGCCAGTTCGTTGACCGTGGCGTCACCCGTGGCCAGGCGGGCCAGGATGGCGCGGCGGGTGGGGTCGGCCAGGGCCGCGAACGTGGCGTCCAGCCGCTCGTCGAGGATGGTCATGACAGGAATTCGGTGAGGACGGGGGCGAGCGCGGCCGGGTCCACGTCGTGGGTCTGGCCGTCCAGGGCGCGGAGTTCGGCGCGCGGGAGGGCGCGGCTCAGGGTCTCGGCGGTCGGGGGCATGAAGAGGAAGCTGGCGGTTCCGTACACGACCAGCGCAGGGATATCGACCTGCGCGGCCGTTTTGACCGGGACCGACAGGTCGGGGCCTATGACGCCGGCGTGGTCGTAGGCCAGCGTGGGGGCGATGGCCTCCAGGCCGGCCCAGAACGGGGCCTGGCGCATGGCGTCGATCTGCTCGGCGGGGGTCCCGACGTACCGCATGAACGCCGCGACGGCGTCGCCGCGGCGGCCCTCGGCCAGGGCTTCGGCGAGCTGCTCGAGGTACTGGGCCCAGAGCGGCGCCACGGCGGGGTCGTCGTTGTACGGAGCCTCGTAGATGGCCAGCTTGCTGACCTTGGGGCCAAGCTGGACGGCGGCGTCCAGGGCCAGGCAGCCGCCGGAGGAGTGACCGTACAGGCTGGCGGCCGGGCCGGTAGCGTCGATCAGGGCCTCGATGTCCTCGATCTCCCGCTGGGGGGTGTAGGGCTGGGTGTCGCCGCTGCCGTCGCGGCCGCGGCGGTCGTAGTCGATCACCGTGAAACGATCGGCGAGGAGGCTGGCCAGCTGGGGCCTGCTCCCGCTGTTGCTGGTGGTCATGGCCCCGCCGACCATGATCAGCACGGGGCCTTGGCCGGTCCGGTCGTAGGCAATGGGCGTTCCGTCGGCTGAGCGAACTGTTTCCATGCGGGTTAATTTACTCTTTGGTTAGTTAGCGGTCAAGTTAAATAACGTGATGCCCACGATCGCCGCGCCAGCGGCGATCGTGGGCATCCTGGCGGGGACGGCCTACGACATCCTGACCCTTACGGGCTTGGTCTCGTCGCACAGCCCGCACGTGATGGCCTTGCGGTTCGTCGTCATGACCTTGCGTATCATCACCCTGGTTGGCCTGCTCACCACGATCCTCGGGGTCATGGGCGGGTGGCGAGGCCGCGGACTTGGCCGGCCCAGGAGCCGTTCCGATCCCCCGCAGCCCGGACCGGCTTAACTCGGGCGGAATGTCGGGGCCCGGAGGTACCGTGGGCGGGTGCTCGAGTCGTTCCATCCTGCGGTGCGCGCCTGGTTCGGGCGGCGGTTCCCGGCCGGGCCGACCGAGCCGCAGGCGGGCGGTTGGCGGGAGATCGCGGCGGGCAGGCACACGCTGATCGCGGCGCCGACCGGGTCGGGCAAGACGCTGGCCGCGTTCCTGGTGTGTCTTGACCGGCTCTACCGGGCTGGCGCTGAGGCGGGGGCGGGCCCGCAGGTGGTGTACGTGTCCCCGCTGAAGGCGCTGGCCACGGACATCCAGCAGAACCTCGAGGCACCGCTGCGGGAGATCGCGGCGGTAGCCGGGGAACTCGGGCTGGCCGCGCCCCTGATCCGGGTGGCGGTCCGGACCGGCGACACGGCGGCCGCCGAGCGCGCGGCCATGCTCAAGCACCCGCCCGACATCCTGATCACCACCCCCGAGTCGCTGTTCCTCCTGGTGACCGCGGAGCGGAGCCGGGCCATGCTGCGCGCCACCCGGACCGTGATCGTGGACGAGATCCATTCCGTCGCCGCGAACAAGCGCGGCTCGCACCTGGCCCTGACCCTGGAGCGGCTCGCGCACGTGGCGGAGGGGCCGGTGCAGCGGGTGGGGCTGTCGGCCACCGTGCGGCCGATTTCAGCGATCGCCCGTCTGCTGGTGGGCGCGGGCGAGGACCGCGACAACCCGGACGGGACGCCGCGGTGCGCGATCGTGGATTCCGGGCACCGCAGGCAGCTGGACCTGGCGCTGGAGATTCCCGACGACGAGCTGGGCGCGGTGCCCACCGGCGAGCAGATGGCGCAGATCCTGGACCGGATCGCGGAGCACGTCAGCGGGCACCGGACCACGCTGGTGTTCGTCAACACCCGGAGCATGGCCGAACGGGTCGCCCACCAGCTGGGCGAACGGCTCGGATCCGAGCTGGGGGCGTTCGTCGCCGCGCATCACGGATCGCTGTCCAAGGGGCGCAGGCAGCGGGTCGAGGCCCGGCTGCGGGCCGGGGACCTGCGGGCCCTGGTGGCGACGGCCTCGCTCGAGCTCGGCATCGACATCGGCCCGGTCGAGCTGGTGTGCCAGATCGGCTCACCGCGCAGCATCGCCACCTTCCTGCAGCGGGTCGGCCGGTCCAACCACACGCGCTCCGGGACGCCGCGCGGGCTCTTGTATCCGACTACCCGGGACGAGCTGGTGGAGTGCGCGGCGCTCATGCGCGGTGTCCGGCGCGGGCGGCTGGACGCCATCGTCATGCCGGACCGGCCGCTGGACATCCTGGCTCAGCAGATGGTGGCCGAGTCGGCGGCCGAGCAGTGGGCCTCTGACGCACTGCTGCAGCTGGCCCGGCGGGCGGCGCCGTTCCAGGAACTGACCAGCGAAGAGTTCGACGACGTCACCGAGCTGCTGGCCGAGGGCATCCGGACCGGCCGCGGCCGCCGCGCGTACTACCTGCACCGGGACCAGGTCAACGGGACGGTCAAGGGCCGGCGCGGGGCCCGGCTGGCCGCGCTGACCTCCGGCGGGGCCATCCCCGAGCTGGGCGACTTCCGGGTCATCGCCGAACCCGACGAGGCCCAGGTCGGCTCGGTCCACGAGGAGTGGGCGGTGGAGAGCAGGCCGGGCGACGTGTTCCTGCTCGGCACGCACTCCTGGCGGATCCGCCGGGTCGAGCCCGGGACGGTCCGGGTGGTGGACGCGCACGGGGCGCCGCCGTCGGTGCCGTTCTGGCAGGGCGAGGCGCCGGGGCGGACCAGGGAGCTGTCCGAGGAGGTCTCGGAGCTGCGCCAGGCGGTCGCCGACCGCTCGCCTGCCGATGCGCGTCGCTGGCTCTCGGACGAGTGCGGGATTGGCGGGCCGGCCGCCGACATGATCGTCAGCTACCTGCGGGCCGGGCTGGCCGCGCTCGGGGCGCTGCCCACCATGAACGCCATTATCCTGGAGCGCTTCTTCGACGAGGCCGGCGGCATGCAGCTGGTCGGGCACGCGCCGTTCGGGGCGCGGGTGAACCGGGCGTTCGGGCTGGCGCTGCGGAAACGGTTCTGCGTGACGTTCGACTTCGAGCTGCAGGCGGCGGCGAGCGACAACGCGATCTTGCTGTCGCTGGGACCCCAGCACAGCTTCCCGCTGGATAGCGTGCCGCGGTTCCTGGCCTCGCCGACCGTGGAGCAAGTGGTGCGGCAGGCGGTGCTCACCTCGCCGCTGTTCGCCGCGCGCTGGCGGTGGAACCTCAACACCTCGCTGACCGTGCTGCGGATGCGGGGCGGCCGGAAGAACCCGCCGGCGATCCAGCGGATGGAGGCCGACGACCTGATGGCGGCGGTGTTCCCGACGCTGGCCGCCTGCCAGGAGAACGTGGCGCCGGGCCCGATCGAGATCCCCGACCATCCGCTGGTCCGGCAGACGCTGCAGGACTGCCTGCACGAGGCGATGGACATCGACGGGCTGCGGGAGCTGGTGGCCGGGATCGAGGCGGGCCGGATCACGGTGATCACGCGGGATACCACGGAGCCTTCGGTGCTCGCGCACGAGATCCTGAACGGGATGCCGTACACGTTCCTGGACGACGAGACGGAGGCCGGGAACCGGCGCAGCCGGCAGGTGCAGATCCCCCGCGGGCTCCCGGTGGACGCCCGCGACCTGGCCCGGCTGGATCCCACGGCCATCTCGCTGGTCCGGGAGCAGGTGCGGCCGCAGCCGCGGGATCCTGACGAGCTGCATGACCTGCTGATGACGCTGTACATCGTGCGGCCGGAGCCGTCGTGGCACGCGTGGTTCGATTCGCTGGCCGCGGCCGGGCGGGCCGCGGAGATCTGCGGGCCGGACGGGGTTCTGTGGTGTGCTACCGAACGGAGCGTGGTGCTCGCTCCCCTGTTCCCTGACTGGGCGGCCGCGGCATCACCGGTTCCCGGGTCGAAGCCGATGGAGCCGGAGGCCGCCGCGGCCGAGATGCTGCGCGGCCACCTGGATGTCTCGGGGCCGTGTACCGCTTCGGATCTGGCCCGCGTTACGGGCCTGGGCGTATCTTCGGCGGCGCTGGCGCTGGTGCGGCTGGAGACGGAGGGGTTCGCGCTGCGGGGCCGGTTCAGTGACCCCGATGGGCCGGAGGAGTGGTGCGCGCGGCGGGTGCTGACCCGGATCCACGCCTACTCCCGGCAGCGGAAGCGGCGCGAGGTCGAGCCGGTGACGGCCCAGGACCTCATGCGGTTCCTGCTGCGCTGGCAGCACGTCACCCCGGACACCAGGCGGGAGGGCAGCCGGGGCGTGCTGGCGGTGGTCGAGCAGCTGCAGGGATTCGAGCTGGCGGCCGGCGCCTGGGAGAAGGCCGTCCTCCCGGCCCGGGTGACCGGGTACCGCAAGGAATGGCTGGACGAGGTGTGCCTGGACGGAGGCGTGGCGTGGGGCCGGCTCTCGGTGCGCGACGGCGAGCCCTCGGACGAGCTGCCCAGCCGGGGCCTGACCCCGTCCCGGGCCACCCCGATCACGCTGATGATCCGCGACGACCTGCCCTGGCTGCTGGCGGCAGCCCGCGGTTCTGCGGGCCCGGCGTCGCCGGGGCCGGGGCGGACCCGGGACGTGCTCGACGCGCTCGCCGCGCGCGGCGCGCTGTTCCAGACCGACCTGGCCGCCATGACCGGGCGGCTGCCCGGCGAGATCGAGGACGCGCTGTGGGATGGCGTGGCCCGGGGGCTGCTCACGGCGGACGGCTTCCGCGCGGTGCGGTCCCTGTTCGCGCAGCGCGCGCTGGCGCAGACCGCGCTCGGGCGGCACCGGCTGCGCCGCGGCGGCCAGCTCGCCTCCCGGACGGCCGGGCGGTGGTCGCTGCTGCCCGCGCCGATGCCGGACTGCGACCCGGACGAGCTGGCCGAGGCGGTCGCGGAGCAGCTGGCCGTCCGGTGGGGCGTGGTGTTCCGGGACCTGCTGGTGCGGGAGAACATCGCGGTGCCGTGGCGGGAGGTGCTGTGGGCGTTCCGGCGGATGGAGGCGCGCGGCACGATCAGCGGCGGGCGGTTCGCCAACGGGTTCAGCGGCGAGCAGTTCGCGCACCCGGACGCGGTGGCCATGCTGCGCGAGGTCAGGAAGCGCCCCCGGGACGGCGAGACCGTCCGGCTGTCGGCCGCGGATCCGCTGAACCTGGCCGGGATCGTCCTCCCCGGACCGCGGATCCCGGCGGTGGCGACGAACTCGGTCAGCTACACCGACGGCGTGGTGGTGACCGTCCCCGGCCTGATCGCCTGAGGGTGGGCGTGGGGAAGAATAGAGCGGTCAGTTCAGGGCGATGGCGATGATGGCCAGGGTAGCCAGGCCGAGGCCGGCGCGCTGGGCGGGGGTGAACCGCTCGTGCAGCACCGCCCGGGCGAGCATGACGGTGACGCCGGGGTACAGGGAGACGAGCACGGCCGCGATGGCCAGCGTGCTGTAGTGCGTGGCGTAGAAGTAGGCCAGCGTGGCGGTCATACCCGCGGCCCCGGCCAGCACAGGCAGGCCGGCGGCGCGGACCGGGATCCGCAGCGGCGCGCGGGTCTTCACCGCGACGGCGAGCGTGATCAGCAGCGCACCCGTCTGCTCGGACGCGACCGGCCACAGGCCGGCGTTCCGGCCGGCCTGCGCGAGGCCGATGAACAAGATGCCGAACGCCAGGCCGGCGACCAGGCCGTCGAGCAGGCCCTTGGGAGCCGCGCCGAGCTTGCCGCGCACGGAGCCACTGGCGGCGACGAGCACGATGGCGGGCAGGGAGACCAGGACGACCACGTCGTCTACGCCGGATCGGCGAGCAAGACGCTCGCGCCGGGGCTGCGGCTCGGGTGGTTCGTGCTGCCCGGCCACCTGACCGAGCCGATGGCGGCGGCCAAGATCGCTGCGGACCGCGGCTCGCCCGCGCTGGAGCAGGTCGCGTTCGCCGACTTCGTCACCCGCGGCGAGTTCGACCGGCACCTGCGGCGGATGCGCCCGGTCTACCGCCGGCGGCGCGATACCCTGCTGGCCGCGCTGGCGCGGCACCTGCCCTGGCTGGAACCGGCCGGTGTCTCGGCCGGGCTGCATCTGGTCACCTGGCTGCCGCCGCACCTGGACGAGGCCGCGGTGGTGGGCGCGGCCCGGCGGGCGGGAGTCGGCCTGGACGCGGTGGGGCCGTACCGCATCACGCACCCGGGCCCGGGTGCGTGATCTTCGGGTACGCGACGGTCAGCGAGCGGGCCATCGCCGAGGGCGTCGCCCGGCTGGCTCAGGTCATCGGCGAGCTCTGACGGGCCCCGTTCCGCGGGCCCTGGGCTGGGCACCCCGGAAATGTCAGTGGTCTCGCCCACAATATCTAAGACAGCTAGGGAAGGAGACCTGCAGAGATGGCAGCAGGCGACACGCAGATCACGATCGCGGGGAATCTCGTGGATGACCCGGAGTTGCGGTTCACCCCGGCCGGGCAGCCGGTGGCGCGGTTCCGGGTGGCTTCGACGCCGCGGTTCCGGGACAACGCGACCGGGGAGTGGAAGGACGGGGACAGTTTGTTCCTGACCTGCAACGTGTGGCGGCAGGCGGCGGAGAACGCGGCCGAGTCGCTGACCCGGGGGATGCGGGTGATCGTCTCGGGGCGGCTGCGGCAGCGGTCGTATGAGACCAAGGAGGGCGAGAAGCGGACCGTGTACGAGGTCGAGGTCGACGACGTCGGCCCCTCGCTGCGGAACGCCTCGGCCAAGGTCAACCGGGCCGCCCGGTCCAGCGGGAACGGTACGGCCCAGGGCGGTCAGGACGGTGGCCGGCCGGCCGGAGGCCAGGGAGCCCAAGGGGCACAGGTCGGCTCGGGCGCGGATACCGATCCGTGGACGGCCGACAGCGGCAGTTACAGCGACGAGCCGCCGTTCTAGGGGATCCCGCCGGCGTGATGGCGGAACAGATGGTGCGGCTCGGGCTGCGGCTCCGCGTGAGGGTCGTGAGGATGCGGCGGCGCGGGCGGCACGACCCGGGTCGCAAGCAGGCCGAGCAGGGCGAACCCGGCGGTGATGAACATCGCGGTCGCGGTGCGGTGACCGGTATTGCCGGTCATGGCGACCAGCGTGGCGGACACGATCGCCACGCCGAAGGCCGAGCCGCACTGCCTCGTGGCGGTCAGCAGCGCGCTGGCGGTTCCCTCGGACCGGGCGGCGACGGGCCCGCGGGTGCCGGCCAGGGTGGAGGAGACCTGGCTGAGGCGGGCCGCGACCCCGAGCACGAACTGGGCGGTCAGCAGCCCGGCCAGCGAGCCATTGAGTACCGCCAGGGCGGCTCCGACCAGGGCAAGCAGCCCGACGGACAGGGCGATGGCCAGCGCCCGGCGCGGCCCCAGGGCGGGCACGAGCCGGCCGGCCGGGCCGGATAGCGCGAACGCCCCGGCCGCCTGCGGAATGAAGCACAGGCCGGTGAGCACCGGGCTGAGCCCGCGGCCCTCCTGCAGGTACAGCGTCACCACCAGGACCTGTCCGGCGCTGAAGGCGCCGACCGCGATCAGGGTGAGGTTGGCCCCGGCGATGCCGCGGTCCTTGAGCAGGGCCAGGTCCAGCAGCGGAGCCCGGGCCCGGCGCTCCCGGGCGATGAACGCGGCGAGCAGCACGACCGCGACCGCGCCCAGCAGCGCCGGCTGGATAATCCGCAGCGTGTCGCCGGCCCGCGCGATGGCCAGCACCAGCAAGGCGACCCCGGCGGTCACGGTGACGGCCCCGGGGACATCCAGCTGCCGTCCGCTCCCGGGAGAATCGTGCGGCAGCAGCCGCAGGGAGGCAGCCAGCAGCGCGATGCCGATCGGGACGTTGACGAAGAAGACCAGGCGCCACGTGACCTCGACCAGCAGGCCCCCGAGCACCGCGCCGGACGCGAAGCCCGCCGAGACGATGGCCCCGTAGGTGCCCAGCGCGCGGCTGCGCTCCCGGTCATCCGGGTAGCTGGTGACCAGCAGGGACAGGCCCGCGGGGGCGAGCATGGCCGCCCCGATCCCCTGCACCACCCGCGAGGTGATCAGCAGGGCCGGCTCGACGGCCAGGCCTCCGGAGATGCTCGCGGCGACGAACACGATCAGGCCGATCCGGTACAGCCGGGCCCGGCCGTACACGTCGGCGAGCCGGCCGCCGAGCAGCAGGAACCCGCCGAAGGCGACCGCGTAGGCGCTGACCAGCCATTGCAGCGTCGTGATGGCGACGTGCAGGCCGTCCTGGATCGAGGGCAGCGCGACGTTGACGATCGTGAAGTCCAGCACGACCATGAACTGGGCCATGGAGAGGGTAAACAGCAGCGCGAACCCGGCCCGGGGCGCATCCGCCGGGGCTTCACCCATCTCTATAGAATGCCCCTGCCGCCGCCGGCCAGCCGAGGGGGCCGGCTACGTCTCGCCGCGCTCGTGCAGGACGGCGCGGAACTCGTCGACGGCCTGGTCTTGATCGGGGCCGAGGTCATCGATAACCACCATGTCCGTACCGGTCCAGTAGGCGCCGGCGAACTGGCCGCCGTCGGCGGACGGCGGTACCAGCAGGCAGTGGTGGGCGATCTTGATATGGTCGTGCACCTGCTCCCAGGAGACGCCGGGCGGCACCAGGCCGATCGCCGGTGAGTCGCTGTCGTCAAACTCCAGGTCGTCAAGCACGTGTCCAGCCCGTTTCAGCCTTCGCTGCCGGCGATGGTGGTCAGGGCCTCGAGCCGGCTGCCGCGCTCGCCGCGAGTGAGCCAGCGGTAGCCGATGTAGCCGATGATCGCGATGATGAACGACATGACCAGGCTGATCGTGCCGAGCGCGTTGAGCGCGGGACCGCCGTTGCCGCCGTGCTGCGTGGAATAGATGATCACCGACATCGGGGTGTTGCTGGCGTTGGAGGAGAGCAGGTCGACGATGACGAAGTCGTCGATCACGCCGGAGAAGACCAGCACCGCGCTGGCGAAGATGGCCGGCCCGAGCAGCGGCAGCATGACCCGGCGCATGGTCCGCCAGCGGTTGGCGCCCAGATCGGCGGCGGCCTCCTCGTACTGGCGGCCGAGGGTGACCAGCCGGGCCTGGACGATGATCGCGGGCCAGCTGACATTCCAGGTGACCAGGGCGAGGACCTCGGCCGCGGTGCCGAGGTGCACGGTGGTGAACAGCTCGGTGAACACGAAGAACATGGCCACGCCGAAGATCAGCTCGGGGACGACGAAGGACAGGATCATCACGAAGTTGAACGTCGCCGGGACCGGGCCCTTCCAGCGGTTGATGCCGAGCGCGAACGCCACCCCGAGCGGGACCGCGATGATCGTGGTCAGCACGGACAGCCGGACGGTCTGGATGACCGCGGCGTGCAGCTGCGGGTTGTGCAGCACCGAGTTGACCGGGTCCTTGAAGTACCAGCGCCAGGAGAAGCCCTGCCAGGTGGCCTGCGACTTGCCCTTGTTGAACGAGAACAGCACCGCGATGGCGATCGGGACCAGTGACCAGATCAGGTACAGCCAGGTGAAGCCCTCCAGGAACCACGGGTGGCCCCACGGGTTGCGCCGCATGATCCGGCGGCGCGGCCGGGCCGCGGCGACGGGCTGGGCGGCCGGCTCGGGGGGTCCGGGGGGTTCCCCCCCGGACGGCACAGCCTTCGTGGTCGTGGTCATGACGCCACCTGCGAGGAGCGGTTGGTTGCGATGACGTAGTAAATCATCGGGACGAGCAGGACGAGCAGGAGCAGCATCGAGAGCACCGCGCCCTGGCCCTCCAGGCCGGGCGTGCCGAGCTGGCCCTGGATCAGGTTGCCGATCATCGAGGTGGAGGCCGCTCCGGACATCAGCTGGTTCGTGTAGTAGTCGCCGAGCATCGGCAGCACGGTGATCAGCAGGGCAGTGAGGATCGGCTGCCGGGACATCGGCAGCGTGATCCGGACGAAGGTCCGGACCCGGCCCAGGCCCAGGTCGCGTCCGGCCTCGATCAGCGCGGGATCGATCCGGTCCAGGCCGGCGTACAGGACCAGGATCATGTACGGGATATAGCCGTAGACCAGGCCGAGGATCACCGTGACCGGTTTGCCGCCCAGCCAGTTGACCGGGGAGATGCCGACCCAGCCCAGCGCCTTGTTCACGTAGCCGTTGGTCTGCAACAGGTCGACCCAGGCCAGCATGCGCATCATGTAGCTGATCCAGAACGGCGCGACGAGCAGGACCAGGAACAGCCCCTTCCGGCGTCCGGCGAAGCGGGCCACGAAGTAGGCGGCCGGGTAGCCGATGAGCAGGCAGAGCAGGGCGGCGATGGCGACGTAGACGATGGTCCGGACCACGATCGGCCCGGCGAACGCCGCGCTGCCGAAGATGTCGTGCCAGACGTTGATGAGGTTCTCCGAGCTCCACGCGAACGGGTTCCAGACCGCGACCGGCGACTCGTACAGCTCGTTCAGCTTGCCCATCGCGATCGCGAGCACCGCGTAGAACGGCACGATGAACAGCAGCGCCAGCCAGATGATCCCGGGCGCGGCCAGGGCGATCCAGAACGCGTTCTTCTTCTGGCGTCTCATGTGCGGCCCCTTTGCTAGATGCCGTTGCTGACGACGAGCCAGGCCTGCTGCCACAGGGCGTCCACGTCGACGGCAAGCTGGAGTTGGGCCACGCCGCGGCGGAAGTAGGACGGCAGCACCACCGTGGACAGCAGGGACGTGGGCAGGATCTGCTCCTTGACCAGGACCTGCGGCGTCACGCCGGTGAGCGGCTGCATGTAGCCGTTGAAGCTGATGTTCTCGATGACGTTCGGCAGGTCGAGGAAGTAGTTGAGGAACGCGTGGGCGAGCACCGGGTTGGTCGCCGAGCGGAGCACGACGTTGGTGTCGTTGGCGACCGGTCCCCGGCCGTCGGTGGGGAACCAGTAGCCGACCACGTCGACGTTCACGCCCTTAGGCATGTAGGACGGCGCGGCGGCCATGTCGCCGGACCAGGCGTGGTGGATCCAGGTGTCGCCGGTGGGGATCTCGGTGTAGTCGTTGTTGTCGATGCGGACGTTGACCAGGCTGGACAGGTCCTCGAGGGACTTGCGGGCCAGGTTGATCTGGCGGTAGTCGGTGGTGTTGAGGTCGAAGATGCCGTTCTTCATCAGGCCGAGGCTGATGCTCTCCCGGTAGTCATCCAGGATGGCGACCCGGCCTTTGTACTTGGACTGCCACGGCATGGCCCAGGGGTTGGCCATCGCGTACGGGTTCTCGTGCACGAGGTCCTTGCGCCAGGAGATCCCGGTGGTGTAGATCGTGTACGGCACCGTGTACTGCCAGCCCTGGTCGTAGAAGGGGTTGGTGAAGTCGGGCCAGGCCTGGGTGATGTTCGGGATATAGGAGTGGTTGAGCGGCTGGACCAGCTGGCCCTCGATCAGCTGGCCGAGCACGTCGACGGTGGCGCCCATCAGGACGTCGAACTGGAGGCCGCTGCGCAGCTTCGACATCGCCTCGTCCATGGTGTTGAACGTGGTGACCTGCACCTTGCACTTGTACTTCTTGGCGAAGCTGTTGACGACCGCCTGGTTGACGTAGGCCACCCAGTTGTAGACCTGCAGCGTGGCGCCTTCTTCCGGGGCCTGGCCGGATGCGATGGCCTGGTTGCCGGTGAAGGGGGGCCACTTGACCGGGTTGTCCGGGCGCGGCAGCGGGACGGTTCCGGTGCCGGCCAGGGCGGAGGCGCAGGCGTCGAGCAGCGGGACGGCTCCCAGCGCGAGCGCGGCGCTGCTGCCGAGGAAGGACCTACGGCTCAGTTTGCGCGGGGCGCCGTGGCCCTGCCAGCCTTCTCGCGGGTGCGCCATTGCGTCAACCTCCTCGGACGGCTCTGGCGAAGACGGCGAAGTTCTCGATCAGGCGGTCGATGTCGGCCTCGTCGTGTTGGACCGAGATCAGCCATTGCTCGATCTTGCCCCAGGGTGGGAGGAAAACGCCGCCGTTGTGCTGGAAGAGCCAGTGCGCGTGGCTGTACCGGTCGTCCACCCCGAGGAAGCCGCGGTAGCTGGTGACCGGTTCGCCGGCGAACACCACGCAGCCCTTGGCGCCCGCGGTGACCACGTGCGCGGTCAGCCCGGTATCGGTGATGGCCTGCTCGATTCCTGCCTGCGCGCGTTCGCGCAGCGTTTCGATCCGCTGGTAGGCCCCGGGCGTGGCTACCTCGGTGAGCATGGCCCGGGTGGCGGCCATGGCCAGCGGGTTGCCGTTGAAGGTGCCCACCATCTCGTAACCGCCGCTGGCGACGTGGTCCATGACGGCTTCGGTGCCGCCGATGGCGGCGACCGAGACGCCGCCGCCGAGGGACTTGGCCAGGGTGATGAGATCGGGCTGGACGCCCTGCTGCCTCGTGGCGCCGCCGGGGCCGACGGTGAGGCCGGTCTTGACCTCGTCGAAGGTGAGCAGGGCGTGGTGCTCGTGCAGCAGGGTCCTGAGCTCGGCGAGGTAGCCGGGCTCAGGCCTGATGATCCCGGCGTTCATCATGATCGGCTCGATGATCATGCCCGCGATCTGGTCCTGGTGCTCGTCCAGCAGCCTGGCCACGCTGTCGAGATCGTTGAACGTGGCGATCAGGGTCAGGTCGGTGATGGCCCGGGGGATACCGGTGGACGAGGGCGCGCTGTACGGTTTGTGGGCCGGCCCGGCGTCGTCGGGGTCGGGCATGACGGACACCTGGACCGAGTCGTGATGGCCGTGGTAGCAGCCCTCGATCTTGATGATCAGGTCCCGGCCGGTGATCGAGCGCATGAGGTGGACCGCGTCCATGGTGGCTTCGGTGCCTGAGTTGGCGAACCGCCAGCGGGGCAGGCCGAAGCGGCGGGCGAGTTCGCGGGCGACCGCGACGGCGTTCGGGGTCGGCTGGGCGAAGTGGGTGCCCCGGCTTATCTGGTTGACTACGGCTTGCTGTATGGCCGGGTGCGCGTGGCCGGCGAGGGCGGCGCCGTAGCCGCCGTGCAGGTCCACGTACTCGTTTCCGTCGACGTCGTAGACCTTCGAGCCGTGGCCGTGGCTCAGCCAGACCGGCTGCGGTGCGGTGATCTGCCAGCTCGAGGTGACCCCGCCGGCCAGGTACTGCTGAGCCGCCTGGGCGAGGTGAGCGGAGTTCGGCTGGCGGCGGACGAAGATCTCTTCCTGGGCCGCGATAATCTCGGCGAGCCTGGCGTCGGGGATCGCGTGGCCGACGCGCTCGGCGCGGTGCTTGGCGGGCTGGACGGTCTGTTCGGCGCTGTGCTGGTCGGTGACCATGACTCCGAGGCTCCCAGTCTTGACTGAACGTTCAGTCTAGACCTCGGGATAGGCCAGGGCAAGGGGTTCGCTTGCTCGTCGGGACGGTCTCCGGACTAGCCGGTGTCAACCGGCATGATGGCGCGTCGGGCCGGTGCCTTCGGCTGCAGCCGCCGGAGGTCAGCCGTTCAGGATGAGGGCTTTCTGCTGCTCGAACTCGGCCTGGGTCAGCACGCCAGCCGACAGCAGCTCGCCGAGTTGCTTCAGCTGGGCGAGCCGGTCACTCATGTCGGAGGGCGGCGCCGTGACGGCCGGTGCCTGCGGTGGCGGGACCGGCTCGGCGTAGGCCTGCTGCGGCTGTGCCGGGGCGGTGTGCTGCGCTGGCGGCGGGGCGGGCGCCGCGGGGGCCTGGTCCTGCGCTGCCCACCGTTGTTGCTGCCGGCGCTGAATCCGGCCGTGTACGGAGCTGGCGACGGCGACGGTGGCAGCGGTCTTCAATAGGCCCACGGTGACCTCCTCATCGGTGGCTTCGTCGCTAGGTTAGTCAGGAGTGCCGCTGGGGGTCAGGACGGCTCGGTCGCGTCAAGGGCGGCGACGATGTCGTCCGCGGACAGGCCGCCTTCGGCGATTAGCCGCGCGCCGTCGTGTCGCCAGGCGTCCACCAGGCCGAGAACCCACCGGTTCTCGTAGATCACGACAACGGCGACACTGCCAGGTTGCATCCTCGCGGAGATCTCGCCGACGTCTGAATCATCGAGCAGGCCCGATGACGCTCCGGCCCAGGCACTCAGGTCAACGCCCTCGGGAACGGCGAACTCCCAGACGTCAACCTTCTTGCTCTTGCCGTCGGCGTCCTTGGCGATGAATTCCATATCCAGGATCTGGACGACGCCCTGGTCGGCCAGCGAAAGCAGCTGCTCAAAGCCTGGAGTGGTGAGCCGGCCGCCCGGAAACTCGATCGCGAGGAAATCGACCGGCCCTAGCTCGTCGTCTGATCCCGGCTGGGCTGCCGCCGTCATACCTGGCTCCTCCCCGGACATCTCGGCCAGCCATCTGGCCACTGTGGGACAAATCTAACAGCCAGCCAGTGACCAGGGAATCCGGCCGAGCCGACACCGAAGATAGGGTGACTTCCCGCGGCGGAATTACTGCGCCCTGGGATGCCAGAAGCAAGCGCACCTCAGAAGCTCTCCTTGCGTTCAGCGGGTCAGCCTTGAACGATGATCAGTGACACCCGGAAAGGACGTAGTAAATGAGCCTGTCGCCACGAGTTATCCGGGCAGCGCTGCTGGTGGCAGCCGCTGCCGTGCTAGCCGCCGCAGCTCTGCAGCTACGCGACCCAAGGTAGGGGCAGCGTTGCGTGTCAGCGAAGGCGACCCGGCCTGAGCCGATGTTCCCGGCTTGGCCGACGGCGGAGGAGTAAGGAGGTGTCATGGGGGTTGAGGGGGGCCAGCGGGCCGACGGCAACCTGGAAAAGGTTGACCATATCGTGGTCATGATGCTGGAAAACCGATCCTTCGATCACATGCTCGGGTACCTGTCCCTGACGGGGAGGCGTCCGGATATCGACGGCCTGCGCCCTGCGTTCTCCAACGACTACCAGGGATGCAGCTATCCGATTCACCACCTCGATACCACGGCCCTGGATATAGACCCTGACCACAGTTCGAGCGCGATCGACCAGCAGATCGCCGGCGGGAGCATGGGCGGCTTCGTCGCCAGCGCGGCCGCGATCTTGGCCGAGCGCGGGGCCAGCGACGCCGACCCGGCCTGCGTCATGGGTTACTACGACGCGGCCGACGTGCCCGTCTATGATCACCTGGCCGAGGAGTTCGCCGTCTGCGACCGCTGGTTCAGCTCGGTGCCCGGCGCTACGTTGCCCAATCGCCTGTACGGCCTCTGCGGTGTGGCCGCTGGCAGCAGGGACGACCGGCCCGCGCATGTGCCACCCCTGTACCACCAGCCGTCGTTTGTCCGCCACCTGGACGCTGCCCACGTGCCCTGGCGCTGGTATTCCTTCGACCCCGGGACGCTGCGCCTGGCCGACGCCCACTACCTGCTCGGACACCACAGCCGGTTCGGCTACTTCAGCAAGAACGGCCTTCCGTGGCGGGCCGTTCTCGACCTCGCCGTCAACCAGAAGCTGCCCAGCTTCCTGGGCGACGCCGCGGCCGGCACGCTGCCGCCGGTGTCCTGGATCGACCCGGCGTTCACCAACTTCAACCCGCTCGGCTTCCCAGTCAACGACGACCACCCGCCAGCCGACATCAAAGACGGCCAGGACCTGGTTCTGGCCGCCTACGACGCGCTGGCCTCAAGCCCGCAATGGGAGGCATCGCTGCTGGTCATCGTCTACGACGAACACGGCGGCTTCTACGATCACGTCCCGCCACCCCAGGCCGCCGATGATGAGCCCGAGATGTTCGGCCGCTACGGCGTGCGGGTGCCGGCGATCATCGTCTCGCCGTGGGTGGAGCCGCGCACCGTATCGAGCACCGTGTTCGATCACACCTCGATCATCAAGACGATCCTGCTGCGGTTCTGTCCGCAGGCTCTGGGCGAGCGGCAGCCGACCCGGGCCAGGCGGGCCAGGCTGGGCCCGCAGTACCCGGGCCTGCGCGTAGCCCAGGCCAGCCATCTCGGGGAACTCCTGACCCGCAGCACGGCACGACCCGCTCCGCCCCGCGACGCGCTGCTGCAGCAAGCCGCGGCCAGAGCTGTATCAGCCGAAACCAGCCAGCCCCGGCCCGGTCAGCCGGGACCAGCCGACCGCCCGCTCAACGACCTGCAAAAAAGCATCCTGGCCGCGACCCGCGAGCTGCGAAGGCGTGGGCATCCACCGAACGCGCCCTAGGCGCCTGCTGTCGCGCGGGATGGCGGCCCCGCGGGTGGCGCGGCCGCCGCCCTTGAGGCGGTATCAGCTGCCGCGGTAGGTGGAGTAGGCGAAGGGGCTGAGGACCAGCGGCACGTGATAGTGCCCGTCGGCGCTGTCGATGAGGAAGCTGACCGCGACCTCCGGGTAAAAGGTGCGCTGGCCGGAGCGCGCGAAGTACGCGGCGGTGTCGAAGACCACCCGGTAGGTTCCGGGCCCCAGGCCATCTGGCCCCAGTTCCCGTACCCGTCCGTCGTCGCCGGTGCTGGCCTGCGCCACCGGCGAGGGCACTCCGCCGGTCAGGTGCTCCAGTCGCACCGGCACGCCCGCGGCCGGCTCCCCCAGCGACGTGTCCAGCACGTGCGTGCTCACCGTGCTCATGTCCGCTCCCTCCCTATGGCCCGGGTCGGCTCATCTGGTATTCCGAGAAGTATGAATCACTCACTCCCCTACCTGGTCAACTGTTCGCTGATGTTTACCGAGGAGCCGCTGCTCCGCCGGCCGGCCGCGGCCCGGGCGGCCGGCTTCCCGGCGGTGGAGTTCTGGTGGCCGTTTGCGACGCCGGTACCGTCTGACCGCGAGGTGGACGCGTTCGTCGCGGCGGTCAGCGAGGCCGGCGTGGCGCTGGCTGGCCTGAACTTCTTCGCCGGCGACCTGGCCGGCCCGGACTGCGGTGTGCTGTCCATCCCGGGCCGCAGCGCCCAATTCCGCGACAATATCGACGTCGCCGTCGGGATCGGCGCGCGGCTGGGCGTGCGTGGGTTCAACGCGCTGTACGGGAACCGGGTCGACGGGGTGGATCCGGCCGCCCAGGACGAGCTGGCGACCGAGAACATCGTGCTCGCGGCCAAGGCCGCCGCCGGGATCGGCGCGACCGCGCTCATCGAGCCGGTGAGCGGGCCCAAGCCCTATCCGCTGCGCACGGCCGACGACGCGGTGGCCGTGGTCCGGCGGGCCCGCGCGGCGGGCGCCGCCAACGTGGGCTTCCTCTGCGACCTGTATCACCTGGCCAGCAACGGTGACGACCTGGACGCCGCGATCGCCGCGCACGCCGGCGTCGTCGCTCACGTGCAGATCGCCGACGCGCCCGGCCGGGGCGAGCCGGGCAGCGGCCAGCTCGATCTGGACCGCTACCTGACCGCGCTGGAGGATCACGGGTACCGGGGCTGGGTCAGCCTGGAGTACAAGCCGACCAGCACGACCGAGGCGAGCCTGGCCTGGCTGCCACGCGAGCGCCGGGCCCCGCCGCCGCAGGCGGCCAGGCCAGCAGGAAAGGAGCACTCGTGAGCACACAGATCGGGTTCATCGGGCTGGGCATCATGGGCGCGCCCATGGCCGCCAACCTGGTCAGGGCCGGCTTCGACGTCACCGGTTACAACCGCAGCCCGGCCCGGGTCGAGCAGCTCGTCGCGACCGGAGGGCGCGGGGCGGCGGACATCGCCGGGGCGGTCCGTGACGCCGGCGTGGTGGCCACGATGGTGCCGGATTCCCCGGACGTGCGCTCGGTACTGGCCGGCCCGGGCGGCGTGTTCGAGAGCGCGCCGCCCGGCGCGCTGATCATCGACTTCTCGACCATCCGGCCGGACGTGGCGGCCGCGCTGGCCGCCGAGGCCAGCGAGCGCGGCTTCCGGATGCTCGACGCACCGGTGTCCGGCGGCGAACAGGGCGCCATCGAGGGCACGCTGTCGATCATGGCCGGCGGCGCGGCGGCGGACTTCGAGGCCGCGGCGGCGGTCTTCGGCGCGGTGGGCAAGACCGTCGTCCACGTCGGGCCGGCCGGCTCGGGCCAGACGGTCAAGGCCGCGAACCAGCTCATGGTGGCCGGCATCATCGAGCTCGTCGCCGAGGCGATCGTGTTCCTCGAGGCCTACGGCGTCGAGGTCGAGGCGGCGCTGCGGGTCCTGGGCGGCGGGCTGGCGGGCAACACGGTGCTGCAGCGCAAGGGCGCCGCCATGCTCGCCCGCGACTTCACCCCCGGCTTCCGCATCGCGCTGCACGACAAGGACATGGGCATCGTCACCGCGGCCGCGCGCGAGGCCGGCGTCGTGATCCCGCTCGGCGCGGTCGCCGCGCAGCTCGTCGCCTCGCTCAAGGCGCAGGGCGACGGCGGGCTCGACCATTCCGCGCTGCTCAAGCTCGTCGCACAGCTCTCCGGACGATGAGGGTCGTCGTCGCGCCGGACAAGTTCAAGGGGTCACTGCCGGCCGTCGAGGTGGCCGACGCCATCGCCGCCGGCCTGCGGGCCGAGTCGCCTACCGCGGAGCTCGTCACGATCCCGGTGGCCGACGGCGGCGACGGGACGGTCGACGCGGCCGTGGCCGCCGGCTTCCGGCGGGTGCCGGTGACGGTGGACGGCCCGACCGGCGAGTCAGTGCGCACGAGTTACGCGCGGCGCGGCGAGACGGCGGTCATCGAGCTGGCCGACGCGTGCGGCCTGATGCGGCTGCCCGGCGGCCGCCGCGAGCCGCTCACGGCATCCAGCTTCGGCGCGGGGCAGGCGCTGGCGGCCGCGCTGGAGGCGGGCGCGCGCCGGATCATCCTCGGGGTCGGCGGCAGTGCCAGCACCGACGGCGGCGCCGGCCTGCTTCAGGCGCTCGGAGCGCGGGTGCTCGGCCCGGGCGGCGAACCCCTCGCCCGGGGCGGAGCGGCGCTCCGCGACGTCGCCGCGCTTGACCTGGGCGGGCTGTACCCGGCGCTGCGCGACTGTCCGGTCATCCTGGCGACCGACGTCGCCAACCCGCTGACCGGGCCAGAGGGGGCGGCTGAGGTGTACGGGCCGCAGAAGGGCGCCTCGCCGGATCAGGTCAGCGAGCTCGCGAGCGGGCTGCGGCGCTGGGCGGCGGTGGTGGCCGAAGTGACAGGCACCGACTGGTCGCAGGCTCCCGGCGCAGGCGCGGCGGGCGGGGTGGGGTTCGCGGCCCTGGCCGTGCTGGACGCCGAGCCGCACCCCGGCATCGAACTGGTACTTGACCTGGTGGGCTTCGAGGGCGCGCTGGACGGCACCGACCTGGTGATCACCGGCGAAGGCGGCCTGGACACCCAGACCCTGGCGGGCAAGGCGCCGATGGGCGTGGCGCGGGCCGCCGCCCGGCGCGGGATCCCGGTGGTGGCGGTGGTGGGACGCAGCACGCTCACCGAGGGCGAGCTGGCCGGGGCCGGGCTCGCGGCGGTCTACCCGCTGAGTGACCTGGAACCGGACCCGGCGCGGTCCATCGCGGAGGCGAGCCGGCTGCTCCGGCGCGCGGGCCAGGCGATGGCCCGCGACTGGCTAGCCTAGGCTCATGGTGATCAGGCTCGGCGGCAACCAGTACGGCAAGGCGGAGGTCCGCCTGGTCCGCGTCACCCGCGGCGGTGACCGGCACCAGATCAAGGACCTGAACGTGTCGACCGCGCTGCGGGGCGACTTCACCGCCGCGCACGCGTCGGGCGACAATTCCCACGTCGTCACCACCGACACGCAGAAGAACACCGTCTACGCCTTCGCGCAGCAGTACGGGGTGGGCGAGATCGAGGCGTTCGCGCTGCGGCTGGGCAGGCACTTCGTGACCAGCTTCGGGTGGGTGACCGGCGCGAAGGTCAGCGTCGAGGAGTACGGCTGGGACCGGATCTCGGTGGACGGCGCCGAGCACGGGCACGCCTTCTCGCGGGCCGGGGGCGGCACCCGGACCACGGATGTCACCGTCGACGGCGAGCAGGCCTGGGTGGTGTCGGGCCTGACCGACCTGGTCGTGCTCAAGTCGACCGGATCGGAGTTCTGGGGCTTCCCGCGCGACCGGTATACCTCGCTGGCCGAGACCACCGACCGCATCCTGGCCACCGCGGTCACCGCCCGCTGGCGTTACGTGAGCACCGACGTGGACTGGGCCAAGAGCTACGCCAGCGTGCGGCGCATCCTGATCGAGTCTTTCGCGGCCAAGCACAGCCTGGCCTTGCAGCAGACGCTGTACCACATGGGCGAGCAGGTGCTCCGGGCGCACCCGGAGGTAGCCGAGATCCGGATGTCGATGCCGAACAGGCACCACTTCCTGGTCGACCTCAGCCCGTTCGGCCTGCCCAACGACAACGAGGTGTACTACGCCGCGGACCGCCCTTACGGCCTGATCGAGGGCACGGTGACCCGTGACGACGCTCCCGATCCCGGCCGCGCCTGGCAGGCTTAGGCCCGGAGGCTGGCCCGGTAGGCCCGCCAGCCGCCGTAGCTCGTGATGTCCCGGTGGATGCCGCGGGCGTGTTCGGCGTCCCGCAGCACCATGGCGAACGACAGGTCCCCGGCCTGCAGCTCGATGATCGAGAGCTCGAGTTCCGGGGGTTCGGTGGCCAGCAGCGCGCGCAGCGGGCCCATCGGCACGTCGTAGAGTTCGCCGAGCACCGGCTGGCCGTCCTGGCCGGCCGGGTAGAGGGCGGGGAACTCGTCGCGGACCGAGCAGAACCGGTAGCGCGGCGCGGTACGCCGCTCGCCGATCAGCGGCACCCCCTCGATGGCGTGGTGCGCCCGCCCCCCTCGCATCCCATCCCCGTTCAGGAACATCAGGGCCATGGACCGTTACTACCCGCCAGGGCCACGTCGAGTCAGGGCGCGGCCGGGAAGGGCAGCGGCTGGATGGTGCGGGTGCAGGCGGCCCAGGCGGAACGGCTGGCCGGCACGCCAGCCTGGATGAAGGCGATGGTCTGGGGCAGCACGCAGCCGGTGGCGAGGACGCTGTGTGCGCCGCCGGGGCCAGAGCCAAAGGTCCTCACGCTGGAGGGCCTTGGTTGTCTGTCAGCTCGCGGGCTATGGCGGTGGCCCAGTCCTCGATCTCGGCCCAGTCACGGAAGTCACCCTCGGGCAGCAGGGTGCGGCCGACCGGCAGCTTCCGGAGCGCCCGCTCGCTCATCCCGAGCCTGGCCGGGTCGAGCACGCCGAAGAAGACACGGTGCTCGCGGGGATGAATGGCCTCGGTGAACCCGGCGATGTCCTTCGGTTCGGCCGTGACCTTCAGGTCCCGGCCCTGGGCGTCGGTGGGCTTGGTGCCGAGGGGCCCGCTGCTGAACAGCCAGACCGGGTGGCCAGCCAGGACGGCGTGGTTGCGCCGCACGAACTCCACGGCCTCCTTCTGCCAATGCCCTATGTATACGGCGCTACCGATCACGAAGGCGCTGAAGCCGGCCAGGTTCTCGGCTGACTTCACCGGGCACGCCTGCGCCTGCTGGCCCGCCGCGGTCAGCGCCTGCGCGATGTGCTCGGCGATCTCCCGGGTGGCGCCGTGCTTACTGGCGTATGCGACCAGAACCGGCATCTCCATCACCTCTTCGTCCAGCGTGGCACCCGGCGGACGGGCGGATAGAGGCGAACGTCCCGGCGGCGGCAGCCCCGGGACGCGTTGAAGGTGCCGGGGATGAAGGGCCACGTTCCGTTCTGTATAAAATTCTCTGGAGGAGGCGGGCGTGAGCGAGTCGTCGGCGCCGGAACCCGCTACGGCAGAGGGCTCGACGTCCGGGTCGTTGTTCTCCGGGCGGACGGTCTGGCACAACCGGACGGCGCTGCGGGACTTCCTGAGTACCGAGACCGGCAGTGCCTCGGTGCTGGCCGGGGCCACGGCGGCCGCCCTGGTGTGGGCGAACGTCAGCGTGTCCTCCTACGACCGGGTGTGGGCCACCCGGCTGGCGGTCTCCGTCGGCAGCTCGGGCGTCGTGATGGAGCTGCACGAGTTCGTCAACTCCGGGCTGATGGCGCTGTTCTTCCTGGTCGTGGGGCTGGAGGCGCGGCGCGAGTGGGACGTGGGCGAGCTGCGGATCCGCAGCAGGCTCGCGCTGCCGGTCCTGGTCGGGCTGGCCGGCATGGTCGTCCCGATCGGCATCTACCTGATCGCGAACGCCGGGCGGGCGTCGGCGCACGCGTGGGGCGTGTCGATGGCGACCGACACCGCGTTCGCGCTCGGCGCGCTGGCCCTGGTCGGACGGCGGCTGCCCGATCGCGTTCGGACCTACCTGCTCACCTTCTCGGTGGTCGACGACCTGGCCGGGATCGCGATCATCGCCATCGTCTACAGCGGCCGGATCCAGGTCGTGCCGCTGCTGACCGGGATCGGGCTCCTCGCCGTCGTGGTCCTGATCAGGGCCCGGGGCGTGCGGTACGGTCCGGCGTACCTGCTGATCGGGATCGCGGCCTGGGTGGCGTTCTTCAAGTCGGGCGTGGATCCGGTGGTGGTAGGCCTGGTCATGGGCCTGCTGTCGTACGCCTACCCGGCACCCCGCGCCGCGCTGGAGCAGGCCTCCGAGGCGTTCCGGAGTTTCCGCGAGCAGCCCACGGCCGAACTGGCCCAGTCGGCCCGCGACGTGGTGCGCGTCGCGATCTCGCCGAACGACCGGCTCGCGCAGCTGTTCCACCCGTGGTCGAGCTACGTCATCGTGCCGCTGTTCGCGCTGGCCAACGCCGGGATCGTGCTCAACGCATCCTTCCTGGCCCGGGCCTACACGTCGCCGGTCACGCTCGGCATCCTGCTCGGCTACCTGGTCGGCAAGCCGGTGGGCACGGCGGGCTGCGCGTGGCTGGTCACCCGGCTCAGCCACGGGCGGCTGCGGCCGTCGGTGGGGTGGGGCGCGGTCTTGGGGGCCGGCGCGGTGGCCGGGATCGGGTTCACCGTCTCGCTGCTGATCGCGTCGCTGGCGCTGACCGGCGTGGATCTGGCCGAGGCGAAACTCGGCATCCTCTCCGCGGCGGTGTGCGCGACCGGCCTGACCTGGATCGTCTTCCGGGCGGTGAACCGGTTGCCGTCACGGCCGCGGCTGCGGGCCCTGCTGGGCACGGCTGAGGTCATCACCGACCTGGTGGTTCCGGTCGACGACGGCCGGGACCACATCAGGGGTCCGGGGAAGGCGCCGGTCACCGTGGTGGAGTACGGCGATTTCGAGTGCCCGTACTGCGGCCTGGCCGAGCCGGCGGTGCGGGAACTGCTGCGCGACTTCGGCGACGTGCGGTACGTGTGGCGGCACCTGCCGCTGACCGACGTCCACCCGCACGCCCAGCTGGCCGCCGAGGCCACGGAGGCCGCCGCCAGGCAGGGGGCGTTCTGGGGGCTGCACGACCTGCTGCTGGAACACCAGGGCGCGCTCACCGTGCGCGACCTGATGGGGTACGCGGCTTCGCTGGAGCTGGACACCGAATGGTTCACCGCCGACCTGCGCAAGCACGTCGGGGCGGCGCGCGTGGCCGAGGACACCGATTCCGCCGATCTTTCCGGCGTCTCGGGGACTCCGACGTTTTTCGTCAACGGCATGCGGCATTACGGCGCCTACGACATCGAAACGCTGTCGAAGGCGGTCAAGCTGGCCCTGGCCAGGGTGAAAATCGGCGCCTGATCCCGCACAGCGGCACCGGAGGCCATCATGAGAGGCTTGCGTTCATAACCGAGCTTGCGTTCATAACCAAGCTCGCGTTCATAACTGAGGACGAGGAGGCAGGCATGAGTGCGCAGCCAACGGCCGCCGCGGCAGGGACGATCGATGTCGGCGGCGACCTGACCGTCAACCGACTGGGGTTCGGCGCGATGCGGATCACCGGCCGCGGGATCTGGGGCGAGCCTCCCAGCCGGGAGCAGGCCGTCGCGACGCTGCGGCGAGTGGTCGAGCTGGGCGTGAACTTCATCGACACCGCCGACTCCTACGGGCCTTCGGTCAGCGAGGAGCTGATCGCCGAGGCGCTGTACCCGTACCCGGATGACCTGGTGATCGCGACCAAGGGCGGCCTCGTCCGGCCCGGCCCGAACCGCTGGGACGCTGACGGGCGGCCCGAGCACCTGCGGGAGGCGTGCGAGGGCAGCCTGCGGCGGCTCCGGCTGGAGCAGATCCCGCTGTACCAGCTCCACCGGCCCGACCCGAGGGTGCCGCTGGCCGAGTCGGTCGGGACGATCGCCGAGCTGAAGGCCGAGGGCAAGATCCGCCACGTCGGCCTGTCCAATGTGACCGAGGACCAGTACCGCGAGGCGCGGCGGATCGTGCCGATCGTGTCGATCCAGAACCGGTTCAACGTCGGCGACCGGAAGTCGCAGCCGCTGATCGACCTGTGCGAGCAAGAGGACATGGTCTTTTTGCCGTGGGCGCCGATCCAGGAGACCAAGCGCAAGGCGTCGGTGGCCGTGGCCGCCGAGAAGCGTGGGGTGACCGAGCGTCAGCTCGTGCTGGCCTGGCTGCTGGCCAGCTCGCCGGCGATGCTGCCGATTCCGGGTACCGGCTCGCCCGAGCACGCCGAGGAGAACGTCGCCGCCGCGGCCATCGACGACCTGAGCCGCTGGGAGATGGAGGCGATCAACCAGGGCGGGTGATCGGGCCGACTCTAAGATAAGCCGGGTGACGGAGACGAGCACGGGCACGGCGATCGTGGGGGGCCGGGTCATCCCGGTCGAGGGCGAGCCGATCGAGGGCGGGACGGTCCTGCTGCGGGACGGGAAGATCGCCGCGGTCCAAGGACCGGGTTCCGCGGTGCCTTCCGGCACCGTCGTGGTCGACGCGACCGGGAAATGGGTGCTGCCCGGCTTCATCGACGCGCACGCTCACGCCGGGGTGGCCGAGGAGGCCGAGGGCTGGGCGGGCCAGGACACCAACGAGCGGACCGACCCGAACTCCGCGCACGTCCGCGCGCTGGACGCGATCAACCCGGCCGACCTGGGCTTCCGTGACGCGATCTCCGGCGGCGTGCTCGCCGTCAACGTCAACCCGGGTTCGGCCAACCCGATCGGCGGCCAGTCCGTGGCCATCAAGTGCTGGGGCCGCACCGTGGACGAGATGGTGCTCCGCGAGCCGGCCGGCCTGAAGTCCGCGCTCGGGGAAAACCCCAAGCGCGTCTACGGTGAGCGGAACGAGACCCCGTCCACCCGGCTCGGCACCGCCGCGGTGATCCGCGGGGCGTTCGTGGCCGCGCAGAACTACCAGGCCAAGCTGGCCGCCTCGGCCTCGGATTCTTCTGCCGAACGGGCCGTGGTGGAACGCGACCTGAAGCTCGAGGCGCTCAGCCTGGTTCTGCGGCGCGAGATCCCGTGGCGGCAGCACTGCCACCGGGCCGACGACATCGCGACCGCGATGCGGATGGCCCGGGAGTTCGGTTATGAGCTGGTCATCGACCACGGCACCGAGGCGTATCTGCTGGCCGGCCAGATCGCCGCCGCGTCGATCCCGGTCGTCATCGGGCCGCTGTTCACCAGCCGGTCCAAGGTCGAACTGAGGAACCGGTCGCTGGCCAACCCGGGGCGGCTGGCGGCGGCCGGGGTGACCATCGCCATCACCACCGACCACCCGGTGGTGCCGATCCACTTCCTCATCCACCAGGCCACGCTGGCGGTCAAGGAGGGCCTGGACCCGGTGACGGCGCTGCGGGCCGTCACGATCAACCCGGCGCGGATCATCGGCGTCGATTCCCGGATCGGCTCGCTGGCGGTGGGCAAGGACGCCGACGTGGTGATCTGGTCGGGTGACCCGCTGGACGTGATGAGCCGGGCCGAGCTGGCGTTTGTCGACGGCCGGGAGATCTACCGGTACGACTACGGCCTGCGCGACGGCGTCTTCGCCGAGGTGTAGGGGCGGGGCGGCGCTGGTTCAGGCGGCGGCGGGCGCCTGGTCGGTGCCGCAGTACTTGCACTTGGCGGCGGCGGCCGGAAGGTCGCTGGACAGGCACGCGAGGCAGGTCTTGACCGGCAGAGCGTCGCCGAACACCACTTGCCCGCGCCTGGCCTGAATGTGCTTGTAGGGCACGATGATGATGATTTCTGGGATCAGTAGCCGCGCAGGCTGAAGGCCCAGTTCAGCATGCGGGTCGCGTCGGCTCCGTTGACCGTGGTACCGACGCCCGGGCTGTCGAGATTGACCCCGATGAACGAGCGGCTGCCCCGGGTGACCTCGAAGAGCAGGCAGTGCCCCGCGGCCGGGGTGTATCCGGTCTTGATCCCTACCGCGCCGGGGTAGACGCCCAGCAGGGGGTTGAGGTTCAGCCAGAAGTACGCGTGATGCCCGGAGCCGGCCGCGACCCGGTAGGAGCGCCGGTCCACGATCGAGCGGAACACCGCCGAGGCCATGGCGAACCGGCCGAGCTTGATCAGGTCGGCCGGGGTCGAGTAGGTCGAGTACCCGGTCGGCCAGGGCAGCCCGTCGAAGTTGCTGAAGTGCGTCCGGGTCATGCCGAGCAGCCTCGCGGTGGCGTTCATCTTCGCGATGAACGCATCGAGGCCGGGGCCGTACACCTCGGCGAGGGTGTAGGCGGCGTCGGCGCCGGAGGGCAGCAGCAGCCCCTCCAGCAGCTGGCTGGCGGTGAGGGTGTCCCCCGGCCGCAGGCCTGCGCTGCTGGCGTCGTGCCCTTCCACGTAGCCCACCACCGCGGACGGGACGGTGATCCTCCGGCTCAGGTCGCCTGCCCTGATCACCAGCATGGCGGTCATCACCTTGGTGATGCTGGCCATCGGCAGTTCGGTGTTCAGGTCGCGGCTCCACAGCACGTGGCCGGTGGAGGCGACGGCGATGGCGGCCGCCCTGGCCTGCACGCCACTCGGGCCGGCGCTCGCGCGGGCCTCGCTGGCCGCGGAGGAGGGGGCGGTGACGGTCAGCGTTACGCAGGCGGCCAGCGCCGCCGCGCCGGCCCACGCGGACCTGCGGGCCGCCCGCTCAGCACGCACCGCCATGAGCACCCCCCGTCACTGGGCCACCGGGCAACAGCCGAAAGCCTCCCAGCTCCGGCCCCCCAGGGCAAACACGCCGGCCGGCGCGGGAAACCGAGTCAACGAATGGCTGATGCCCGCCAGCTCTACGAGTTCAGGCCGGAGCAGGCGGCCGGCGGGGTCATCCGGACCAGGCCGGACAACTGGGCCGCGTTGTCCTGGTAGGAGGAGTAGGCGTGACCGCCGACCACGGCGGGGCTGCTGAAGTATTCCACGACTTGGTGGTCGGTCGGGAGGGTCGCGGTGTCCAGGATCCGGCCGTCGGCCGGGCTGGCGCAGGTGAGGGTGTGGGAACCGCCGACCCAGACGACGCCGCCGCTGTAGCTGGGCAGCGAGGCGAAACCGGCCCCGGCGCCCTCGCCGATGCGGACGGCCCGGGTCAGGTCTGCGCCCGGGGCGAACCAGGTCCACTCGCTCATCCCGACGCCGGTCGTGCCCCAGACCCCGCCCGAGGTCGCGACCAGGTTCCCGGCGGAGTCGGTGTCCGGCAGGGCGGACTCGTCGACCACGGTGTCGCTGGCCAGGTTGTAGACCAGCAGCTTAAAGCCGCCTGAAGCGGGGGCTAGGCCGGCGTACAGCGTGCCCCCGTCGGGTGAGACCGCCACCGAGTTGGCCGGGCCCGCGGTCAGGTAGATCCGCCGGATCTGCTGGCCGTTGTCCGGGTTGATCACGACCACGCTGACGCCCGCCGCCACGTAGAGGTGGCCGTCGGGCCCGCTGCTCAGCACGTTCGAGGCCGAGGCGGACACCCGGCCGGTGGCGGGCACCAGCACCGACGAGGCCGGGGCGAGCGTCTGGGCGTTGTAGCCGTGCAGGACCACGTTGCCGCCGCTGTTGGACCACACCACCCACACCGTGTTCCCGACGATGACCGGCGGGTTCGGCAGCGGCGGGTTATACCGTGCGGTCGCGGCGATGGCCCCGGTGGCCGGGTCGATCCGGTCCAGGGTGCCGGTCCCGTACGCGTACAGCGAGCCGTCGCCGCTGACCAGCGAGCCCTGGGTGAACGCCTGGCGGTCGATCAGCTCCGCGCCCCAGGGCCCGCCCACGATGGCCGTCGCCGGCGTGGTCTGCTGGGCCGGGGACTGGGTCCCGGACGGCGAGGAGGACACCGGGGCCGACGAGACGGAGGACGAGGCTGAGGCGCCGCCGGATGGCGACGGGGAGTTGTGCGAGCTGGCCAGCACCGCGACGCCGGCGCTCGCGCCGGCGATGACGACCACGGCCGCCGCGGCCAGCGCCGGGGCCCAGGCGCGGCTCAGGCCGGGACCGCCGCGCCGGGGGCGCGGCTCGCGGCCGGCCCGGGACCCGCGACCCGGCCGGGGACCCGAAGACTCGCTGACCAGGCGGTACGCGACCTGCTCGACGGTCACCCGGCGTGGCGGCTCGGGAGTGACGCGGTGCAGTACGTCGGCTAGCTGCTGTTCCTCGGTATTCACGACGCCACCTCTCCGGTCATGAGCTCGGCCAGGCCCGGCGCGTGCCTGAGCCGGGCCAGCGCCTTCGACGCGTGCGACTTCACCGCGCCCACCGAGCAGCCCATCGCTTCGGCGGTCTGCGACTCGGTCTGGTCGGCGAAGTAGCGGAGCACGACGACGGCCCGCTGCCTGGCGGGCAGCCGGTCCAGCGCCGCGAGCAGCGACTGACGGGCATCCACCTGTGCGAACACGTCCCCGTAGGCCTGCGTTTCGGGTAGCCGCCCGGTCGCGATCTCGCCGTTCCAGCGGCGCTGCCGCCAGCGCAGGAAGGTGTTCACCATGATCTTGCGCACGTACAGCTCGGGCGCGTCCTGCCGCCGCAGGCTGGCCCAGCGCGGCCAGGCCGCGGCGAGCGCCGTCTGGACCAGGTCCTCCGCGCTGGGCCAGTCTCCGGTCAGCAGCCAGCCAGACCGCAGCAAGGCCGATGATCGCGCCTCGACGAAATCACGGAAACCGTCCGGCTCAGCCAGATGTTCAACCCCGGTCAGCGTGTCCACCAATCCTCCGTTCGGGCGCAAAGCAGGTGGCGGGTGCGGCCTCATGTGTATGTAGAGACGCTGGCCGCCCGGGAAGGTTTACCCCCGGAGCCGGCTCAGCGTCTCGCCCGCCCGCTGCTGCTGCGACTCGGCCCGGTAGGCCTGCCGCCTGGCCTCCGCGAGCTGCTGGCGGGCCTGTGCCAGCTCGGCTTCCAGCCGCCGCACCGTGTCCTCCAGTTTCCGCTCGGCCGCGTTAGCGGCGTCAGCCGTCCGGTCGGCTTCAGCCACGGCCCGTTCGGCCTCCATGATCTTCTCGCGGTGACGGCGCTCGCGCTCGGCACTGGGCTCAGCCGGCGCGGGTTTTCTGGTTTTCGCGGCTGGCGCCGGCGGGGCCGGCGTACCGTCGCCGCCAGGGCCCAGGCCGAAGCCGGCCCAGTGCGCGGCGCGGACCAGGGTGCCGAGGTCCGCCGCCACGTCGGGATCGGCCAGGGCCGCGTCCAGGGTCGCGGTCACCTCCTCGCGCACCGCCGCGGGCGGGGCGGGGAGGTCGTCGAGGGCCTGCCGGGTGAGCTCGTCGACCAGCCGGGCCCGGGCCGCGGACAGCTCCCGGATCCGCCCGCCGTCCAGGGACGCCCCCGCGCCGCGGAGTTCGGCGGCCAGCGCGGCGAGCCGTTCGGTGACCTCGGGATCGGAGCGGACCAGGCGGTTCACCACCCAGGCCGACCGGGTCGGCTTGCGCAGCGCGGCGATCTGCTTGGCCGCGGCGCTCCCCCCGGCTTCGCGGGCCCGGGCGACGAGTTCCTGGCGGAGCGGCATGAAGTCATCCGGGTCGGCCTGGTACAGCTCGGCCTTGGCGTCGGCCAGCAGGTCGCTCATCTTGAGAGGATAGGCAGCATGACCGGCATCGTGCCATCGGGGCAGGGGCGGCTGCTGGCCGCCCGCGGAAACGTGATGGCGTTCAAGGCGGTCGCGGCCCAGACCGGCGGCGACTTCTCGCTGATGGAGCGGACCGTGCCGCCCGGAGCGCGCACCCCGCCGCCGCACCGGCACGTGAACTGCTCCGAGGCGTTCTTCGTGCTGGGCGGCACGATCACCTTCTGGCTGGACGAGGCCGAGCTGGCCGGCGGGCCCGGGGACTTCCTGCTGGTGCCGCGCGGGGCCGGCCACACGTTCGGCAACCGGAGCGAGGAGCCGGCCCGGCTGCTGGTGCTGCACGCCCCGGCCATGGACGCCTATTTCGCCGAGCTGGACGCGCTGTGGTCCGGCCCCGAGCCGCCGGCGCCGGAGGCCGAGCGCGAGCTGATGAGCAGGTACGGGATGGAGCCCGCCTAACTCGCCCGGAAAATGTCGGCGGGCTGTCGTAGGGTGCCGGTATGGCGTCTACCGCATCAGCTGATGTGAGCCCGGACCGGCTCGAGGAGTACCGCCGCGAGCTGACCGGGTACTGCTACCGCATGCTGGGCTCGGGGTTCGAGGCCGACGACGCCGTGCAGGAGACCATGCTGCGGGCCTGGCGCGCGGCCGACGGGTTCGAGGGGCGCTCGAGCGTGCGGTCGTGGCTGTACCGGATCGCCACCAACATCTGCCTGGACATGCTGCGCGGCCGGCAGCGCCGGGCGCTGCCGGTGGACCTGGGCCCGGCCTCGCCGCCGGTCGAGGCCCTGTTCGGCGACTGGCGCCCGGAGGAGGCCTGGATCTCGCCGATCGCCGACGAGCGGGTGCTGCCCGAGCACGGCGACCCGGCCGACATCGCCGTGGCCCGGGACACGATCAGGCTGGCGTTCGTCACCGCGCTGCAGCACCTGCCGGCCCGGCAGCGGGCCACGCTGATCCTGTGCGAGGTGCTGCGGATGCCCGCCGCCGAGGCGGCCGCCACGCTCGGCACCAGCGTGCCCGCGGTCAACAGCGCGCTGCAACGGGCCCGGGCCACGCTGTCCGCGCTGCCCCCCGAGCAGCGGCCCGGCCCGATGGACGCGGACCAGGCCGGGATGCTGGACCGGTACGTGGACGCCTTCCAGCGCTACGACATGGAGCAGCTGGTCACGTTGCTGGCCGACGACGCGCTGATGACCATGCCGCCGTTCGGCTTCTGGGTCCGGGGCGCGCAGGACGTCTGCCGCTGGATGCTGGAGCCGACGCCGAGCCTGTGCCGGAACTCGATCATGGTGCCCGCCGGCCAGGTCAACGGGGTGCGGGCCTTCGCGCAGTACAAGCCGGACCCGGCCGGCGGGTACACGCCCTGGGCGCTGCAGGTGCACGAGGTGTCGGGCGGGCGGGTCAGCCGGCTGACGTTCTTCCTGGACACCGAGCGGATCTTCGCCGAGCTGAGCCTGGCACCGCACCTTGCCCGAGAACCGTAATTTTTCGCCGATTCCTGGACGTCGCCCCGTCGGGCGTTCGACGATTGACTCTCGTGAGCATCGATCCCCCAGGTGTCGGGCAGCCGGGATTCGTGGGCCGGCACGGCCTGGCCTCGCCGGAGCGGGAGGCCCTCGTCCAGGACGTCTCGGCCACGATCCGTTCCGCGGGGCTGCGGACCGTCCGGCTGGCCGTGGTCGACCAGCACGGCGTGCCGCGGGGCAAGATGCTGTCGCCGCAGGCGGCGATCGCGGCCATGTCCGACGGCCTCGACTTCTCCGGCGCGATCTACAGCCTGGACACCGGCAACCAGGTGTTCGTGCCCGCGTTCGCCGGCGGCGGCGGTTTCGGCATCGAGGAGTTCACCGGGTTCCCCGACGTGATGCTGGTGCCCGACCCGGCGACCTTCCGGGTGCTGCCGTGGGCGGATCGCACCGGCTGGATGCTGTGCGACGTGTACTTCGGCAACGGGCAGCCGATGCCGCTGGACGGGCGCGGGCTGATGCGGCGGGTGCTCGAGTCGCTGAGCGACGCGGGATTCGACTTCCTGGCCGGTATCGAGGTCGAGTTTTACGTCGTGGTCCCCTCTGGTGGCCCGCTGCTGCCGGAGAACGCGGGGTTCACGCCGCCTCCGCCGCCGGTCAGCGTGTTCGAGCGGGGGTACCAGTACCTGTCGGAGGTTCGGCTGGACGGCATGGGGCCGGTCCTCGAGGCGGTCCGCGACGCGCTGGAGGGGGTCGGGCTGCTGCCGCGGTCGATGGAGGACGAGTGGGGGCCCGGGCAGCTGGAGTTCAGCTTCAGCCCTCTTACCGGCCTGGCCGCCGCCGACGCCGCGGTCTTGTTCCGCTCGGCGGTCAAGCAGGTCTGCCAGCGGCGCGGACTGCTGGCCACGTTCATGTGCCGGCCCGCGCTGCCGAACTTCTTCTCCTCCGGCTGGCACCTGCACCAGTCCCTGCTGAACCGGCCGGACCGGTCAAACGCCTTCGCCTCGTCTTCCGCGGCGTTGTCGGATATCGGCCGGCGGTACGTGGCCGGGCTGCTCGAGCACACCGCGCCGATGGCAGTGTTCGCGGCGCCGACCGTCAACGGCTACAAGCGGTTCCGGCCCTACTCGTTCGCCCCGGACCGAGTGACCTGGGCGATGGAGAACCGCGGCACGCTGGTCCGGGTGCAGGGCTCGCCCGGCGACGCCAGCAGCCACGTGGAGATGCGCCTCGGCGAGCCGGCCGCGAACCCGTACCTCTACATGGCGTCGAACATCGCGGCCGGGCTGGACGGCATCCGGCGGAACCTGGAGCCGCCGCCTCCGGTGTCGGCCGACCCGTACGCCGTCGAGGCGCCGCTGCTGCCTTCCTCGCTCAGCGAGGCGGTGGCGGCGCTGGACGCGGACCAGTTCTACCGGTCGGTGTTCGGCGCGACGCTGGTGGATTACCTGGTGATGATGAAGCGGGCCGAGATCCGGCGGTACGAGGACGCGCTGGCCGCTGAGACGGGCGCTGCGGGCTCGGACGTCAGCGACTGGGAGATGCGGGAGTACTTCGAGTTCTTCTGAGGCCCACCCTGTGAGCGTTATGCAAAACCGGCTCGCGAGTGCAGGCCCTTGGGCCTGCGCGAGCGACCGGTGCAGGTGAGCGGTCAGCAACCACAGCGGGTTGCATAACGCGACCCTTTAAACAAAAACGCTGTACCAGGTGGTGGGGTCGGCCGGGACGGGGTGGAAGTCGTAGCGGAGGCCGTCGGGGCCGAGGGCGACCAGGCTGACCGAGGTGGTGCCCCACAGCTGGCCGTCCGGCAGCTCCCGGCGGGCGATGATCGCGGCCGGGTCGGTGTCGGCCAGGCCGTCGCCGCCGGCCAGCGTGAGCCAGTCGCCCCAGGCGTCGTTGATCGTCGCGGTCGGGTCGGCGTCGGGACGGTACGCAGCGAACTTGGGGCCGAAGTGGGCGGCCTTGGCGTCCTGGTGGGCGGACGGGTAGGTGTGGCCGGCGTTGGTGATCAGGTGGATGCCCGGCGTCTGGAGTTGTTCCAGGGCGGCGCGGGTGCCGTCCCAGCTGAGCATCAGCGCGGAGGCTGCAGGGGTCACGTCGGCGCAGATCAGGAAGAACGGGTCGTAGCGGGCCAGCATCCCGTGGTCGTCGTGGAGCTGCTTCAGGACCTGCTGCCCGTCGGCGGCCGCCCGGAGCGGGAGGTCACCCCGGGACCGGCGGTCTTCGGGCGCCGCTTGCTGGCCGCGGGTGTTCAGGATGCAGCTGACCCGCGGGATGCCGGGATGCACGGCGAGCCAGGTGCCGCCGGCCTGCTCGTCCAGGCCGCCGACCAGCGGCGATCCCGGCCAGTGCCGGGCCGGCGGCTGCCACGGGCGGCCCGCGAACTCGTCACGGAAACCCAGGAGCAGCAGCGGCATCCGCTCCCCGGGCGCGAGACTGACCACTACGGTGCACACGCACCGACGATAACCTTCCTGGAGGCTCTCGTGGTCATCCCGTTCGGGGACGGCTGGCGGTTCGGCCCGGCGGCGGACGGCAGCAGCCTGCCCGGGTTCGATGACAGCGGCCTGGCGCCGGTCACCCTGCCGCACACCGTGGCGCCGCTGTCCTGGCAGCAGTGGGATCCGTCCGCCTGGGAGCGGGTGTGGGTGTACCGAAGGCACTTCGACGCGCCGCCTGAGCTTTCCGGGTTTCCCGGTCGGCGAGTGTTCCTCGACTTCGGCGCGGCCCTGACCCACTCGACCGTGACGCTGAACGCGACCGAGGTGGGCGACTATCTCGGCGGGTACCTGCCGTTCAGTTTCGAGATCACCGGGGCGCTGCTGCCGACTGGGAACGTGCTGGCGGTGCGGCTGGACTCGACGTTCAACCTCAACGTGCCGCCCGACCGGCCCGGGCGGCAGGCCAGCACCTCGGTGGACTTCTGGCAGCCGGGCGGGATCTACCGGGACGTGCGGCTGCGGGTGGTGCCGCAGGTGTTCCTGGCCGACGTGTTCGCCAAGCCGGTCAACGTGCTGGACGCCGGGGCGCGGCAGGTGGTGGTGCAGGTCACGGTGGACGCGGCCGCCGCGCTGCCGACCCTGGCGCCGGGCGCGGCGTCGGCGGAGGTCGTGGTCTCGTTGCGTGACGAGGACCGTGTGATCGCGGCCGAGCGGGTGCCGGTGGCGGTCACCGTGCCGGGCCAGGCGACGGTAACCGTGACACTGTCCGGGCTCGGCGAGATCACGTTGTGGGACGTTGAAGAACCGAAGCTGTACCACGTGGTGGCGGCGCTGCGGGTGGACGGCCGGCGGCGGGATGAGCACCGGGTGCGGATCGGGTTCCGCGAGGCCACGTTCGCGCTGGACGGGTTCTACCTGAACGGCCGGCGGGTGACGCTGGTCGGGGTCAACCGGCATCAGTTCTTCCCGTTCGCCGGCGGCGCGATGCCCGCCCGGGTGCAGGCGAAGGACGCCGAGATCATCCGGCGGGAGCTGAACTGCACCATGGTGCGCTGCTCGCACTATCCGCAGTCGGAGGCATTCTTCGACGCGTGCGACGAACTCGGCCTGCTGGCCTGGGAGGAGGCTCCGGGGTGGGGGTACCTCGGGGACCAGGCCTGGCTGGCGCTCGCCTCCCGCGACATCGAGCAGATGATCGTCCGGGACCGCAACCACCCGTCGATCGTGATCTGGGGCGCGCGGCTGAACGAGACCCCGAACAACGTGCCGTTCTACACCAGCACCAACGACCTGGCGCACTCGCTGGATGACTCGCGGCCGACGGCTGGGGCGATGGCCGGGATGCGCCTGACCACGGATTACGAGCAGGACGTCTTCGCCGAGAACGACTACTCTTCGGTGACCGGCGCCGGAGGCCAGAAGGTGCCTTCCCTTGAGCCGCCGGTGGACGGAGTGGGCCGGCCGTACCTCGTCACCGAGGCCGTCGGCACGCTGTCGGGGCCGGCCATCTACTACCGCCGCACCGACTCGCAGGCAGTCCAGCAAGGGCAGGCGACCGCGCACGCGCGGGTGCACGCCATCGCCGCCGCCGACGGCCGGTATTGCGGCGTGCTCGCCTGGTCCGGGATCGACTACCCGTCCGGCAGCGGGAACCAGTACCGGGGCGTGAAGTACACCGGAGTGGTGGACCTGTTCCGGGTGCCCAAGCCAGGCGCCGCGATCTACCAGGCGCAGGTCGACCCGCTGGTCAAGCCGGTCATCGCGCCCGCGTTCTACTGGGACTTCGGCCCCTCCTCGCCGGTGACGAGCCTGCCGAGCGCGATGATCTGCGCCAACCTGGAGCGGCTGGAGGTGTACGTCGGCGGCTCGCGCTTCGCGTCCGTGACGCCGGATGCCGGGGATTACGGGACGCTAGCGTACCCGCCGTCGTTCGTCGACTTCCGCGGAGTCGACGGGTCTTTGCGGCCCGATCTGCGGATCGAGGGGTACCTGGGGCCGGACCTGGTGGCGTCCCGGTCGCTTTCTTCGGATCCGTCTTTCGACCGCCTGACGCTGGTTTGCGACGACCACGAGATCGCTGGCGACGGCGTGGATGCCACCCGGCTGGTGTTCCGTGCGGTTGACCGGTACGGGGCGCCCCGGCCGTACGTCACCGGGCAGGTGATTCTTGATATCGAGGGGCCGGCCGTGCTGGTCGGCGACAATCCCTTCGACTTCGCGGCGGCGGGCGGGGCGGGCGCGGTGTGGATGCGATCACTGCCCGATGCGGCGGGGACCGTCACCGTGTCGGCCAGCCATCCGAGGCTCGGTGACGCGGTGGCTCGCGTGCGGGTTCGCTGAGTCCGGCGCCCAAGCCGGTACCAGCTAGCGCGTGTACTGGGTGGGGGTGGTTACGTATCTCCGGCCGGCGGGGGTGCGCCAGGTCAGGAAAAGACACTGACCAGGCTAAACGGTCGAGTGATAAACGTCCTGGGGACCTCTTGCTGCTGACCGCGCCGCTCGTGCCGATGGTCTGCACATAGCTACCTGAATCTAGCCAGTCACAGTCAGCCCGGGCCCTGACAGACAGGGCATCACGCCTGTCAGGGCAGTATTGAAGGGTGTCCGCCGAGATGCATGGGTCGGAATGCTGCGCGCACTGCGCGCAGATACCAGTGTTGCGCGAAGAGGTCGCCGCGCTCCGGGCACGCCTGAATGCGCTGATTACCCTGCCGCTAAGCGCCAGCGACCCCTTGCCGCTGCAGGCTGAACTCGACGTGGCCGCGAAAACGCCGCCGCGGCAGATGCCGCTGTTCGGCCCGGTTCACGGACCTCCCCTGCCCCGGGTAGATCACGAGTCAAGCTTGCAGGCCAAGGTGGGCCTGTACCGGACCCTCTTCGCGGGACGCAGCGACGTGTACGCCTACCGCTGGGAGAACAGCGCGGAAGGCACCAAAGGCTGGGCGCCGAAACGGCGGCCCGGCACCACCCGCGACAACCCGGAGTACCTGCCGCTCACCGACGAGGTCATCTCCGCGCACCTGACTAAGGAAAACCCGGCCGCCTGCGGGCTTTACGTGACGCTGCCTGACAGTACCTGCCGCCTGCTGGTCTGCGACTTCGACGGCGGCACCTGGCGGTTCGACGCCGCTGCGTACGCGGAAGCGGCTGCCTGGGCCGGCGTGCCCGCAGCTGTCGAGATCTCCCGGTCGGGCGACGGCGCACACGCGTGGACTTTCTTCGCGGAGCCGGTAGCCGCCGCCGACGCGCGTGCCATGGGTGCCGCGCTGCTACACGAGGCGATGGCGATCCGCGGCGAGATGGACATAGAGAGCTACGACCGCCTCTTCCCTGCGCAGGATTATCTGCCGCGGCGCGGCTTCGGGAACCTGATCGCGCTGCCGCTGGAGGGCAGGTGCCGTCAGAATCGCACGACGTTGTTCGTCGATCCGGCGACGTTCGAGCCGTACCAGGATCAGTTCGCGTATTTGTCGTCGCTTGAGCGAATGACCCGCCGCGACGTAGTAGAGCGCGCAGAAGAGCTTCAGCCGCCGACGGTCGGTCCTGCGGTGCGGCTGCACAGATCTCCGCTGGCGGCTGAGCCTCCGCCGCCGGACGTCATCAAGGCTGAGCTGAGCGGCATGCTGGCGATCCGCCGGGCCGGGCTGCCGCCGAGTCTGCTGTCGTCGCTGAAGCACCTAGCATCACTCCACAATCCCGAGTTCTACAGTCGGCAGCAGATCGGATTGAGCGTCTGGGGCGCGCCGCGGATGCTGCGCTGCTACTCGGAGTCCCTGGACCGGCTGTTCCTGCCACGCGGCGTCGCGGACCGTGCCGCGAAGTTGATCGAGAAAGCGGGCAGCCGCCTAGCGATCACCGATCTCCGCAGCGCACCGGCCGAGCTGGAGATCGAGTTCACCGGCACGCTGCGGGCAGAACAGCAGGCCGCGGTAGACGCCGTCGCCGCGTACGAACTCGGGGTCCTCGTCGCGCCGCCTGGCGCGGGGAAGACGGTAATGGGCTGCGGCGTGATCGCCCGGCACAAGGTGCCGACACTAATCCTGGTCGACCGGACTCCGCTGGTGGACCAGTGGAAGGAGCGGCTGCGTGAACACCTGGGTCTTGGCCCCAAGGACATCGGCCAGCTCGGTGGCGGCAAGAAGACGAAACTCACCGGCCGGATCGACCTGGCAACGCTGCAGTCACTCACTCGGGCAGATGACCCAGCAGCGATCCTTTCTGAGTACGGCCTGGTCATCGTAGATGAATGCCACCATGTCGCGGCTCACACGTTCGCGCGGGCGATCCAGGCGATACCGGCACGGCGCTGGCTCGGGCTCACCGCGACGCCGAAGCGGGCGGATGGCCGTGAGGAGGTCATGTTCATGCATTGCGGACAAGTGCGACACAAGATCCCGAGTGCGACGGACCTTATCCAGGAACTGCATGTTCATCCGACTGCCACCACGATCCGTGACGACATCGACAGCGATACGCCCGGCATCCTTCAGTCGATCATCATCCCGGCACTCGTGTCGGACCGGATCCGCACCGCGCAGATCATCGATGACGTGGTGCACGCGATCAGACGTGGCCGTAACTGCCTGGTGATGGCAGGACGGACCGAGCACGTCGACCAGCTCGCTGCCGAACTGAACGCCCGTGGCTTGGCGCCGATGGTGCTGCACGGCTCCATATCCCCTGGAAAGCGGCGCGTCATCCTGAAGCAGCTCGCGGACTGGGACCCGGTGTACGCGCGCGAGCCAATGCTGCTGGCGGCAACCGCCAGCTACATTGGCGAAGGCTTCGACTGCCCAGCGCTCGACACGCTTTTCCTGTGCTCACCGTCCTCCTCGGAGTCGATCATCACGCAGAACGTCGGCCGGATCATGCGTGATCTGCCGGGGAAAACGACGGTCGAGGTACACGACTACGCCGACACCAGAGTGCCCATGCTGACCCGCATGCACGGGAAGAGGCTTACCGCCTACAAGAAGATCGGCTTCACCAATCCGGTGATCGGCGAGATCCCGCTGTTCCCCGGCACCGAGATGGCCGCCCCAGCGCCGGCGAACCTATCCCAACCCGCTGCCGTCTCGGCAGCAGAAGTCAGGATGTGGGCGAAGGAAAACGGTCTCGACGTCTCCGCCCGCGGCCGCCTTCGCCCCGAGATCTGGGATCAGTACCGCGTCGCGCATCCAGCGTAACCGCCGGACGATCACCTTTTGACATTCGCGGAGAGCGACAAGTCTGTGTTAATAACACAGCGGACTACGACTGCATTGTCAGCCAAAGAGTTCGTGGAGGACGGCGGCCGTTCTAGGTGGAACCTCTTCCTCAGGAAAGAACTCCGCACAGATACGCAGAGCGGCCTGCGCAGAATCGACGCCGATAATGTCAGCGAGCAGGCCAAGGTCGTCGATGTCCCGGGTCCTCGCGGCGAGGGCCTTCATAGCGAAGATATGCCGTGGTGATGCCGCAGTCACCCGGAGGCCTGGATGGTCGAACACGCGGCGCTTACCTGGATCGTCCTTGCCCGAGATGTAGATGCTGGCCTGCTCGTTGAGCCACCACGCCGGCAGCGGCCGAGAGCGGTGAACGCCCGTTCGATCTGCGCGCGGTCGAGGAGGACGCTCCCAGGCTCGGTCACGCTGCTTCCAGGTCCGCGGCTGAGAGGTAGACGCCGTGCTTCCGGAACGCGGCTGGCGCCCGGACCAGAGCATCGGCGCGCTGGACTCGGAGCTCAGCCGGGAACCACGGCCGACGCAGAACCCGCGACTCGGCCCAGGCTGGCGGCGCGAGATCGTGCTTGGCCGCGAGATGCTCGGCCAGTGCCGCCAGCAGCGCATCCCAACGCTCATCACCAACAAGAGACGGCTCGTCCCTCAGCAGAGACGGCCGGTAGCGGAACACCCGGCCGTTCGGCCGGTGCTCGAGCAGGTCCTGCTTGTAGCGCTCGATGCGGAACCGGGTCGAGCTGTCGGAGAAGTAGACGGTGCCGTCGGCGGCTACGGCGGCGTTGTTGGTGAACTTGAGCCGACGGCCTGCGTAGGTATCGGCCAGGACCGTGACGTGACCGGTCTCGTCGGCCTTGAGCAGGCCTCGGTAAGCGTCGCAGACGATCAGGGACCCGTCGCGCGGGTCGATCTCCAGGCCCAGCGGGCGGCCGTGGGTGTCGGCGAACAGTTCGGCCGAGCCGGATTCGGGATATGTGGCGGGCCAGCGCCAGATCCGGCCGTCCTCGACGCCCGCGTACAGCCGACCAGCGGCGTCGAACACGATGTCCTCCGGCCGGGTCCCGCCGGGCACCTCCCACCGCTCGACCCGGTCCAGCACATGGTTGGGAGCGAGCACGCCGGTCAGGGCCGGCCCCGGCGGCGGGGTCCAGGGCTCCGGGTCGGCCCGCGGATCGGCCCGCTCGCCGGCCCGGTTCACGATGCTCCACCGGGCGCGGGTCACCGTTTCCGGCGACCGCCACGGCTCGGGCTCGCCCACCGTATTCCGCAGCCAGCCGAGCGGTCCTGCTGAGAGTTCGACCGTGTCGCCGGGCGACAGCCACCGGCCGACCTCGATCCCGCTGCAGCCCGGGACCGTGCCGAGCCCGATCACGGTGCCCGCCGCCAGTTGCTCGCCCGCGCTGGCGTAGGCGATGACGTCCGCGACCGGGTGCCGCATGTTCCGGGTACTTCCCGTGCCCCACAGTTCGCCGTTGACGCGGACCTCGGTGGTCAGCGCATCCAGGGCGGGCAGGAACTCCCCGGCGGTGACCACGACGGAGCTGAGCGCTGTGCCGAAGTCCTTGGACTTGGCCGGCCCCATGAGGCCCTCGACCATCTCACGAAACTGCACGTCACGAGCGCTGAAGTCGTTCAGCAGCACGAAGCCGCCGACCACGCTGAGGGCCTCTTCGGGAGTGAGGTCCTGGCCGTCGCGGGCGATGACCACGCCGATCTCCAGCTCGTAGTCGAGGGCCTGGGCATAGGCGGGCCAGCGGACGGTATCGCCGTCGCCGATGAACGTGGCCGGGTTGCCCTTGTAATACAGCGGCTGCTCGTACCACAGCGGACGAGGGCGCAGTCGCGGGAACGGGCGCCGGGCTAGCCGCTCGTAGCCGTCGGCGACCCGGCCGGCGGCGGACTCGCGCAGCCGCAGCAGGCCGCGGGCCACGCCGATCATGTGCTCTTCCCACAGCGAGCAGTCCCGGAAGGCGGCTGGGCGGAACGGCAGGCTGAGCAGTTGCGGGGGCGGGTCGGGGGGCGGTGCCTGTTCGGCTAGTTCCTGGGCCAGCTGGCGGGCCTGCTCGCCTGCGTCGAGGAGGGCCAGCAGGTCGGTGCGGGCTGGGCCCAGCGGGTCCGCGCCCGGTGCGGTGAGCAGCGGCACCCAGTTGCCGTCGCGTTCGCGTTGCACGGCCACACTCGGCTCGCCGGCTGCGGTACGGACCATTCCGAGACGCATGGCCACCTCCCTTGTATTGCCACCATCGTTCCCGAGCGGCGGGTGTAGTTTCCAGTCGGCCGGGTTAGCCTCTGGGTGGAGGTGGCCATGACGACGATCCAGGACGCGCCGCGGTATGCGAGCCCGGTCGACTACGAGGCCTACGGGCAGTACGGACCGGGACGCGGCTTCGAGCGCGGGCAGTCCTTCCAGCGGCCCCGGTACCCCTTCCAGGGGCGGATCACCGCGGACGGCAGCAGCGGGTACCGGGCCGAGCCGGGCCGGTACCACCTGTACATCGCGTGGGGCTGCCCGTGGGCGCAGCGCACCGCCATCGTCCGCAGGCTCATGGGGCTGGAGGACGACGTGCGGCTGTGGCCCACCCTGGCCCGCTTCGACCTGAGCTACAACCCGCTGGGGAAGATCAGCGAGCGGCGGCTGACCAGCTACCCGAACCTCTGGGGATACGCGCGCGACCTGTACCAGCACCCGGCGTTCCGGGAGACGACCGACTTCGGGGCGTTCGGCACGTTCGCCGCGGGCCCCAGGCCCAGCTTCGTCAACGACGCGCCCTGGCGGATCGACGTCGGGCCGGTACACGCCGACTGGGACAGCCCGCACCATCGTGAGGCTCTCTAGGTGGGCTTCGTCAGCGAATAATCAGGTTTGCTGCAGCAAACAGGATTGTTACTTACGGGTAGCTTTCAGATGAGGTTCAGGTTCGTCGCGCATTATTCTGACTGGCTACCTCCGGTGTTATGGGCAGCACCGGGAATGCGCCCGAGCGCACCCCGCCGGATCCCCCTATCCCCGGCCGGCGGGGTGCCTCGCCAAGCTGCTGAAGGGCAGGGCAGCAGGCCGGGGCTCCTCACCTGGAGAAATGAGCGCGTCCATGGCAACCGCCAACTTGCTGGCCCTCATCGGGTGCGCCGACGACTACGGGCGGTTCCGGACCTGGATCGTGGCGCAGGCGGTCCGTAACGCGCTGCAGGCGTTCCACGGCTGCTGGGCCCTCGACCCGGATGACCCGGGCAGCGAGGAGGGGTTCATCAGCGATGGCCAGATGCGCGCGCTGAACATCACGATCCGCCGCGCCGTGCACGAGGCGCTAGGCCAGGCGGACATCGCCCGCACCGTCGCGACGCAACCCCGCCACCGGGAGCTGTGCGCCAGGGAGCAGGAAGCACTGGATTTCTGCGAGTTCCAGCTCGGGACGGTCCATAACTACATGGAACCGCCGGGCTCGCCCGAACTGGAGGAGGCTTACCGGCGTTACGTGAGCGAGCCCGACGTCAACCGCTGAGCCCGCTTCTGGGCTGGGGAGGTCAGGATTCTTCGGCCAGGGCCGCGAGCCGGTCAAGCGAGGCCCGGAGGCGTTCGGCCGTGGTGGCCCGGGCCCGCGGCAGGCGTTTCTCATCGGTCAGCTGGGTCCAGTCGTAGGTGCAGGTGACCCGGGTACGTGACACGCCGGCCGGCTCGAGCTCCCATCGCCACAGGTGCCCGGGCGGCCGCTGCCCCGGCTCGGCGGGCCGCCAGGCAATCCGGCGGCCCTCTTCGAACTCGACCACATGATTCTCCCGGATGGCACCCCGGGTCAGGGCCATGGTGAATACATCACCCGCCCGGCGGACGCGCTGCCCGGCCGGTGCCGCGGCCAGGTTGTCATTGCCGTCCCAGCGTGGCTGGGCAGCCGGATCCGCAATCAGCTCGAAGATCGGCCCGGGCCCGGCTGCGATCTCGCGGCTGGCGCTGACCACGCGCGGTGTCTGCGGCTGAGTTGTCATGTGTCCATCCAAACATCCGGGAGGGCCTGGCCGCTGCCGCCGGGGGCCGAACGTCCCGGCCGGGCGGGACGTCGGGCCGCAGCGACCCTGGTGCGTAAGGACCAGGCTGGAACACACCAACAGCCCGCCAACGGCGGAGGTGAAGATCCATGACAACCGTCAAGGGGTCAGCGAGCGGCCGGGACGCGCTATCTGCCGGACCCGGGACCGCCGCGCGCCAGCACGCCCTGCGGAAGCTCAGCCCGGATGAGTGCTTCGACCTGCTGGAACCCGGCGGCATCGGCCGGGTCGGGTTCAGTTCCGCCGACGGGATCGTAATGCTGCCGGTCAACTTCGCCATGACCGCCAAGGCCATCATTTTCCGCACGGCACCGGACACGCTGCTGGCGCTGTACGCCGATGCCCAGGTCAGCTTCCAAGCCGACCACCTCGACGAGGCACTCCACGAAGGCTGGAGCGTCCTGGTACAAGGCCGCGCGCACATGGTCACCGATGAGCGGCAGGTCAAGAATCTGCAGGACCGGACGAACATCCAGCCGTGGGCCGCCGGCGCCCGTGATGTGTACATACGCATCGCGCCGACCCGGATCAGCGGGCGATGCATCGAGCCAGGCTGAGCTAGTCGAGTCCGTCGCGTTCGGCCCATTCCAGCAGGGTGCCCAGCGAATAGGCGGAGTCATCTATGCCCTGGTGCAGGTCGCCGAGCTCGGCGAAGCGGGCGGGCACGGTGGCGATGGTGAACTGGCGCGGGTCGACCTCGTCGATCTCGTCCCACGTGATGGGCGTGGACACGGTCGCCTCCGGCACGCCGCGCACGGAGTAGGCACTGGCGATCGTGTGGTCGCGGGTGTTCTGGTTGTAGTCGACGAACACCAGGGCCGGGTCGCGGTCCTTGCGCCACCAGGTGGTCGTGACGAGGTCCGGGGCGCGGCGCTCCACCTCGCGGGCGAAGGCGAGCGCGGCCCGCCGCAGCTCGGCAAAGCCCCACCGCGGCTGGATCCGGACGTAGATGTGCAGGCCCTTGCCGCCCGAGGTCTTGGGCCAGCCGGTCGCGCCGAGCTCGCCGAGAATCTCCCCCGCGACGCGGGCTACGCGGCGCACGGTGGCGAACTCACACTGCGGCCCGGGATCCAGGTCGATGCGCCACTCGTCGGGCCGTTCGGTGTCGGCCCGCCGGGAGTTCCACGGATGGAACTCCACGGTAGACATCTGCACCGCCCACACCACGGCGGCCAGTTCGGTGACGCACAGTTCGTCGGCGTGCCGCCCGTACCGGGGGAAGTGCACCCGCACCGTCTCCAGCCACGGCGGCGCACCGGCCGGCACCCGCTTCTGGTGCACCTTCTCCCCGGCCACCCCGGACGGGAACCGGTGCATCATGCACGGCCGCTCGCGCAGCGCGCGCACGATGCCGTCGCCGACCGACAGGTAATAGCGGACCAGGTCGAGCTTGGTCTCCCCGCGGGCCGGGAAGTACATCCGGCCCGGATTGGTGACCCGCACCGACCGGTTCCCGACCTCAACCTCCACCTCATGTCCGGCCATGGCAGAAACCTAACCCCGCGACCTCGGGGCGCAACCGCCGCGATGGTATTAGTGCGGGGTCCTGCGGCTGGATGTCAGGCCGATCGCTGCTATCTGCCCGGTCAGGCGTCGATCTCGGTGACGATCTCGAATCCCGTCTCCTCGGGAGGCGCGGTGAAGCCGCCCTCGATGCCCTGCCGCATGCGCGGCATCAGGGTCGAGTCACGGAAACTTTCCCAGCTGGCCTTCGAGTCGTGCACGGCGAAGACGGTCCAGCCGTCCGCGGATGGCCCCGCGGCGTGGTAGATCTGACCGCCCGGCAACGTGCCGTCACTCGGGTGCACGGCCGCGACCGATGCTTCGTACTGCTGCTTGGTCCCGCCCTTGAACTGGTGGATGACGCCGTAAGTCATTGCTTCGCCTTTCCCCTGGGCCCGGCCTACGACTCGACGAGGAAGACGAGGGTGTCGAGGAGTACCCCATCACTGGCCGCGGCAGCGGCGCCGTCCTCGGACTGCAGCCAGGCCATGAATGCGGGGAGGTCGGGCACATCGGCGCTGACGGCGACCCGTGCCGAGTTGGTCGGGTCGGTGAAGGTGCGGATGTTGGTGACGCCCAGTTCCCCGAACTTCTTCTCGCGAAGATCCGAGCTGAGCCAGTGGTCGTGGTCTGTCACGTGGTGGTAGCCGATGACGCTGGGCATCTGGTTGTGCTCCTTGTCCTCTGCGCCGTGAAAGGCGGCGATAAGGGCATCCTGTCGCTGCGCCATCTCACCGGCGCATCACCGGCGCATCACCGGCTCAGCTCGCCGATCGTGGCGAGCATGCCCGGCAGCCCCCGGGCGACGCAGATGCCCGCGGCCGTCTCGAGCCAGGCCCGCGCCGCATCGTCGATTTGGCCGAACGATCGGCGGCGGGCCGCGGCCCGGGCCATCAGGATCGCGGCCCGGTGGTAGTCCCAGTCAAAGGCGTCGACGATCTCGAATGCGGTGTTCAGGTACTGGTCCGCGACGTCGTGATGGCCGAGCAGCGACGCGAGCCGTCCCGCGTAGGCGGCGGCCGGGCCCAGGCTGATGACGACCTGCCCGGCGTAGGGCTCGATGATCGCCAGGAGGTGCGCGGCGGCGTCGAGGTCCTCGAGCTCGATCGCCAGGATGGCGTACCCGAGCATGGATGTCATCCACATGAGGTCCCGGGGGACGTTCCGGAACCCGCCGGCCGCCGCCTCGCCAAGCAGGTCGCTGGCGACCTGCCTGGGCCCGCTGGCGACGCTGACGATGGCGTGGGCGAGGTGATAGGTGAGCTTGACCGGGCCGGCCTCGATCGCCTGCGCGACGATCGGCGGCAGCTCGGCGTGATAACCGGCGATGGTAGCCAGCACGGCCGCCTGCCCGGCAAAGACGGCGACGCCGTCGGCGGCACCCAGGGCGAGGCCGAGTTCGACGGTCTCGCGCCCCAGCCGTTCGGCGTCGGCGAAGCGGGCCTGCATCGTGGCGACGAACGCCTCGAACCAGCCCACCGTCCAGGTCATCTGCGGGGCGCCGATCACGTCGGCGATGGCATGCAGCCGTCCGAGGCTGCGGGCGGCTCCGGCTGGGTCGGCCAGCTGGATGGCGACGGTGTAGGCCGCGGCGTGCACGGCGAATTCAAGGTGCAGGTCACCGGCGGCAGCCGCAGCCGCAATCGACCTGCTGGCCACGTCGGCCCGCAGCCGCGTCGCCTCGAGGTCGGGGCCCCACAGGGCGTACAGCACCGACGAGCAGATCCGGGCGAGAAGCGCCGGATCGGGGCTGGCCTCGGCCAGCGCGATGGTCTCCCGGGCCAGCCCGATGCGCCGGGTCCCGGCCACGTCGGAGACGAGATGTTCGGCCAGCAGGGCGAGGAGCCGGGCGCGCGCGGCCGGATCGGCGTCGGCCACTTCGAGGGCGGACTCGACGAGCGCCACCTGCGCGGGGGCGGCGGGGCCGAGCCGCAGGAACCCGCGGTCGGTGGCCAGGGCGGCCTGCGCCACGATCGCGGTCGCACCACAGCCACGGGCCAGCGCCGCCGCTTCGGTCAAGGTCGCGAGGGCGCCAGGATCGTCGGCCTGCTGCTGAGCGTGGCCGAGCCGGACGAGGAGACCAGCGCGTTCGTGATCCGGGATATCCAGGGTGACGCCGTGGTCGAGCGCCGTCCGGTACCAGCGGGCCGCTTCGGCCGGCGACAGCTGCCCGGCCGCGTAATCGCCGGCCGTCATCGCCCAGCGGCGAGCTTCGGCGAGCATCCCGCCCAGGTTGTACTGCCGCGCAATCTGCGCCGAGTGGATCGTGGATGCGCTGGCCCGTTTCGCCAGCACCCCGGCGGCCTGCGCGTGCAGGCGGCGGCGCCGGCCGCGCGGGAGCCCGCCGTACACGGCGCGGGCGACCAGGACGTGCACGAACCGCAGCGTCGGGGCCCGCGCCTCGACCTCAGCCAGCAACCCGGCTGCCTCGGCCACGTCGAGGGCGTCCATCGCGTCGCTCTCGGAGATCCCGGCCAGGTCGATCACCGCGTCCACCGCAAACTGCGTGCCCAGCACGGAGGCCGCCGAGAGCACCTCCACCACCTTGTCCCCGAGCGAGCTGACGCGGCTCCACACCAGATTGCGGAGGCTCGCCGGGACCTCCCCGCCCGTCGCGCCGTCGGCGAACTCGACCTCGGTCGCAGCGAGCGCCAGGTGCCCCGACTCGGCCCAGTGACGCACCAGCTGGGTGGCATACAGCGGGTTCCCGGCGGTCTGATGGCGCAGCCGGGCGGAGACCGCCGAGGTCACCGCGGCCGCGTCGACCGCGAGCAGCGAAGCCGTCAGGTCGGCCAGTTCGTCGTCGCCGAAGCCGCCCAGGCGGATGCGCCGCCCGGGACGGCATTCGAGGTCGGCGAGCACGGCCCGCAACTCGCTCGAGCGCCGTTCGTCGGTGTCGCGAGCGCTGAGGACCAGCAGCACCGGGGCGTTGACCAGGGCACGGCCCAGGTGGCGGAGCAATTGCACCGCGGTCGGCTCGGCCCACTGAACGTCGTCGAGCAGCACCACGAGGGGGCTGATCGCGGCCAGTCGCGACAGCACGTCGCTGACCGCCTCGAACAGCAGGTGCCGGTCGGTGGCTTCGCCGCTGACCGGAGCGCCGGAAAGGTCGACGCGGTCGGCCAGGCGTGGCGCGATGCGGACCAGGTGCCCTCCGCAGCGCCTGGCGTGTGCCCGCAGCACGTCCGCCGGCGCGTGCTCGACCAGGTGCCCGATCAGCGAGCGGAACGGCTCCAGCGGCACGGCCGGCCCGTCCTGGCAACGCCCGTAGAGCACTGCCGCTGCACCCCGGTCTCGTACCGCGCGGGCGAACGCGGCCAGCAAGGTCGTCTTGCCGATCCCCGCCTCGCCCTCCACGATGACGGTCCGTGAGCCCGACCCGCCCAGCTGAGCCGCCTCCGCGGCCAGCAAATCGAGCTCACGGGCTCGCCCGACCAGGACCGGTCCCTGCGCCAGCTCGGCCTGCAAGGGCAGCCAGCCGTTCCCGCGCCAGGATGATGGTCCCGCGGGTGACGGTGATCCGGACCGCGACGGCTGGCTCTGCTCCTCGATCCCGTCCCACCCGGCCGCGATCCGCCGCTGGATGCGGCGCACCTCGGCTGAGGGTTCGGTTCCGACCCACTCGGCGAGGTAGGCCCGGTACTCGCCGAATGCGGCCAGGGCGTCGGCCTGGCGCCCGGCGCCACCGAGCGCCTGGACCAGCAGTCCCCACGGCCTGTCCCGCAAGGGATGCACCGAGACGTGCGCCTTGAGCTCGGCAATCGCCTCCGCCCACCGTCGCGCGACGATCAGCTCGACGGCGTGGTCCTCGATCGCCGACGCGTGCAACTCAGCGAGCCGGGCCGCGTCGGGTTCGGCCCAGTCCTCGGCCGCGAACTCATCGAACGCCGGGCCTTTCCACAGCGCTAGCGCGCGTCCCAGCGTCCCGATCCGGTCGTCACCCGCCCCCTCCTGTGACAGCGAGGTGATGAACAGGGCGGCGTCGACGGGAGCGGCGAGACGATAGCGACCTTGCGACGCCACGACGATGGTGTCGCCGAAACCCTTGCGGAGTCGCGACACAGTCGTCCGCAACGCACCCGGCGAGACCGCGAGCACGTCACAGAGCAGGTCCACCCGCAGCGCCCGCGGGGCGTCCACGGCCAGCCGGGCCAGCAGCCGGCGCTGGCTCGCGCTGGGCACCTCGAGCGCGAGCCCCGAGGTGGTGACGACCTGGATCGGCCCCAGCACACGCACGAACGCGATGTCCCCCGGCATCTGTGCTCACCACCCCACCCATGCTGACCTTACCAGCACGTATATGACCAGATCCGCACTCGAAGGCGGGTGGGCGCCTGGCTCGCCGTCCCGAGGTCCGCGGCACCTAGCGCAGGACGACGTTGACGATCTTGCCGGGGACGATGACCAGGCGGGCGACGTCGCGGCCGGGGAACTCGGGGTGGCGGGCCAGCAGTTCGGCGATCTCGGCCTGGCCGGCCGCGGCGGGCACCTCGATGGTGAACCGCCGCTTGCCGTTGACCTGGACCGGCAGGGTCACGGTGGCCTCGGCAGCCAGCGCCGGATCGCCTGGCGGGAACGGTTCGTAGGCCAGCGAGGAGGGGTGCCCCAGCCGCTGCCACAGCTCCTCGGCGATATGCGGCGCCAGCGGCGCTACCATCAGCACCAGCGGTTCGGCCAGTATGCACGGCACGCGGGCCAGGCGGGAGGCGCGCGCGGTCAGCTCGATGATCCGCGCGATCGCGGTGTTGAACCGCAGCGCGGTGTAGTCCTCCCGGACCGCGATGATCGTCTGGTGCAGCAGCCGCGTGGATTCCGGGTCCAGCACCTCCTCGGAGGCCGACGCCGGCACGGTCGGCAGCGTCTTCCCGGTCGTCTCGTCGATGATCAGGCGCCACAGCCGCTGCAGGAACCGGTGCATGCCCACGATGTCGTCGGTGCGCCAGGGGCGGTCGCCGCCCAGCGGCCCCATCGCCATCTCGTACAGGCGCAGCGTGTCGGCGCCGTAGGTTTCGTAGATCTCGTCCGGGCTGATGCCGTTCTTCAGGCTCTTGCCCATCTTCCCGGCCCGCCGGGTGACCGGCTGCCCGCGGTAGGACCAGCCGTCGGGTCCGTCGGGTCCGTCGGGTCCGTCGGGTCCGTCGGGTTCGCGGGTCACGGCGGCCGCGGGCACGTACTGGCCGCGGGCGTCGGTGAACGCGTCGGCCAGGATGTAGCCCTGGTTGAACAGTCGGCCGAACGGTTCGGTGGTACTCGCGACGCCGATGTCGTACAGCACCTGATGCCAGAACCTCGCGTACAGCAGGTGCAGCACGGCGTGCTCGACGCCGCCAACGTACAGGTCGACACCGTGCGCCCGCATCCAGTAGCGCTCGATCTCCGGGCCGACCAGGGCCGTCTCGTTGAACGGGTCCAGGTAGCGCAGGTAGTACCAGGACGAGCCCGCCCACTGGGGCATGACGTTCAGCTCGCGCCGGTAGCGCTTGGGGCCGTCGCCCAGATCCAGCGTGACATGCGCCCACCCGGTGGCCCGGGCCAGGGCGGGCACCGGGTCGCTGGCGTCGTCCTGCGGCACCGGCCGGAAGTCGGTCATGTCCGGCAGCGTGACGGGCAGCATCTCCTCGGGCAGCGCGATCGGCCGGAACGGGTGGTCCTCGTCGTACACGATGGGGAACGGCTCGCCCCAGTACCGCTGCCGCGAGAACAGCCAGTCCCGGAGCCGGTACGGCCCCCCGCTCGGGCCGATCCAGTTCCGCTGCAGGCGCTTGATGCTTTCCGGCCAGTCCAGGTCGTCCAGGCCTGCCAGCAGCCGCTCGGCGTAGGCGGTGATGCGCAGCAGCCACTGCCGCAGCGGCCGGCGGTAGACGGGGTAGTTGCCCACCGCGCTTCGGCCCTCGTCGGTCACCTCCTCGTCGGCCAGTACGGTGCCCAGCCCCGGGCACCAGTTGACGACCTCCTCGGCCAGGTAGGCCAGCCGGTGACCGTCGACGACGTCCCGCTGCTCGCCGGCGGACAGGCCGGCCCAGGCCCGCCCATCCGGGACGGGGCGCCGGCCGGAGGCGAACTCGGCGATCAGCTCGCTGACCGGGCGGGCCTGGCCCCGGTCCGGGTCGTACCAGCTGTTGAAGATCTGCAGGAAGATCCACTGTGTCCAGCGGTAGAAGGACGGGTCGCTGGTCAGGATCTCGCGCCGGCGGTCATGCCCCAGGCCCAGGCGCCGCAGCTGCCGGCGCATGACGTCCGCGTTGTGCTGCACGGTGACGGCCGGATGCTGGCCGGTGTCGATCGCGTACTGCTCCGCGGGCAGCCCGAAGGTGTCGAACCCGAAGGGGTGCAGCACGTGATGCCCGGTCATGCGCAGGTAGCGGCCGAACACGTCGGTGCCGATGTACCCCAGCGGATGACCGACGTGCAGCCCGATGCCGCTGGGGTAGGGGAAGAAGTCCAGCAGGTAGAACTTGGGCCGCCCGGCCATGCGGCCGAACCCGGCCGACAGAGCGCCGTCCGGGTTCGGGGAGTGGAACGTCCCCTCGCGCTCCCAGCGATCCTGCCAGCGCAGCTCGATCTCACTCGCCAGCCGCGCGCCGTACCGGAACCGCGGCGTCCCCTCGTCCATCTGGCTCTCCTGCTCCGTCGTCGTTCGGGACATGGAAAAGCCCCTCACGCGTGAGGGGCTGCCGCACTGACCGATCGTGTCAGTGCGGCGTCACGAGGAGCAGGCACGCCGTCCGGGCCATGGCGGGAGTCTAACCCGCTGACCGAGCGGCCTTCCAGTCATTTCGGGGCGGTCCGCGAGCGGATCCAGGACGCCGAGCACCCCGACACGCTCACCACCCGCCGTCGCTGTTTTTCATCAAGGGTTTCGCTACTCCCCGCAGTAGTGAAGTCTTCGCGATCATGACGATGCCTGCCTGTCATCATGGAAGATTGCGAGGGAGTGCGGAAGATGAGGATGAGGGGTGCGTCATGGACATGAAGCTCGAAGTCGTTCCCATTCCGGTCCGCGACGTCGACGCCGCGAAGGACTTCTACACCCGGCAGGTTGGCTTCGGCCTCGACCACGACGTCAGGCCCAACCCGGGCATGCGGGTGGTGCAGATGACGCCGCCCGGTTCGGCCTGCTCGGTGGTGATCGCCGAGGGCCTACCGCTGGGCGAGCCCGGCTCGATCAAGGGAGTCCAGCTGGTCGTGGAGGACCTCGACGCGATCCGCGGCGAACTGGCCGGGCGGGGCGTGGACATCAGCGAGGTGCAGCAGATGGGACCCGAGGGCACGCCCGGGTCGCGCTTCTGCTTCTTCGACGATCCCGACGGGAACACGTGGGCCATCCAGGAGTACAAGCACACCTAGACCGGGCCCGGCGGCTTACTGGATGCCGAGGTCCTGCCTGCGGACGAGCCCCACGAGCTTGCCGTCCGAGGTCGTGACCGGCGAGCTCTCCAGGTTGCGGTCGATCATCGTGCGACGCATCTCCGCCACGCTCACGAACGGCCGGTACGTGCTGGGTCCAGGACGCATGGCCCGCTCGACGAGGAGGTCCGCGTCGGCCTGGAGTTCTCTGGCCCGGAGCAGCCCGAGTACCACCCGGTCCTGGCTCACGACCACGCATGCGTCCCATCCCGCGGCGGTGACCCGGTTACGGACGTCGCCCAGCCGCTCACCGAGGGAGCAGGTAGGTACGTCCCGCCTCACCACATCGGCCAGGCGCGGGCGCTCCGTGTTGGCTCCCTCGGTAGGCAGGCCCGCTCCCATCCAGTCCTGCTTGCCCACCCGGTAGTCGTACACGTCGCTGAACCCGAGAGTCTCGAGCCGGCACGCGGCTCGTGGGCTGAGGTCTCAAGCCGAATCCCAGCAGTACACGACGATTGCCCGGGTCGGATCGAGCACGCTGGCCGCCTCGGCCTCGATCCGGCGCAGCGGCAGGTTGATCGCTCCGGGCAGATGGTCCTCACCGTACTCCTGAGCCGGCAGCACGTCGACGATCTGGGCGCCCTGCTCCATGAGCCGGCGAACCCGTTCCCGGTCGATCTCCCGCGCCATCGCTACCTCCGTCGGCCTGGTCAGGGAACCACAGCTTACGACGCCGGGATCCGGTTCTCAGAGGACGGCCAGCAGGGCCCGGGTCCAGTCGCGGTAGCCGTCCTGGCTGGGGTGGAAGCAGTCGGACGCGAACTTCCCGGTCCACGGCGGCTGGAAGTGGGCGGACACCTCGGCCACCGGCAGTCCCCGGGCGGCGGCCGCCTCGTGGAGGGTGCGGTTGATCCGCGCCACGTAGGGCCGGCTGGCCCGGCCGAGCAGGCCCGCGTATCGGGCCGGCACCGGCAGGTCGAGCATGACGGTGTTATCGGGAACGGCTGCGAGCAGCGCGCGCAGGTCGGCGAACAGCTTTCCCGGCCCGGTGTACAAGATGTCGTTGACGCCGATCCCGCAGGTCACCAGCTCCGCCGAGGCCGGCAGCAGGGGTAGCTGGTGGTTCAGCACGTCGTGGATGAGCGAACCGGACGCGGACAGGTTGAGCACCTGCCACGGCCGGCCGGTCCGGTGCCGAAGCACGTCGAGGACCTGGCCGACGTACCCGCCGTCCGGGCTGGGCGCACCCAGTCCCTGTGCGGTCGAGTCGCCCAGCACGACCCACAGCGGCCCCGGGGCCTGCAGGACCTTCTCGTTGTGCGCTCGCCAGTGACCCGCGAAAGCCACGCAGTCGGCGCGCATCGCGGTGACGCCGTCGGCCCACCGCCCGAACGGCCCGGCGCGCAGCCCCGAGACCTCGGCGGCATGGGTGCGGGTCAGGTACGTTCCCATGGTGGCCACGATCTCTACCGGCGAGCGCCGCTCGCCCTCCCCCGTCCCGCCGAACGGGCTCGGCCAGGACAGACGCGGGACCGCCGGCATCCGCAGCATGCGCCGCTCCCCATCAACGTTTACGCGGGACAAACGACGCTAAACGAACGGATGGACATCTGTCAAAGCCCACGTGTCTTCTCCCGTCGTAGGCGGCACCGGTCCTTTTCGGCCGAACGAACCGTTGGTTTCTCGCCTACGCTGCTGACACATGGAACGGGTACCCGGGCGGATCGGTGTCGCGGGCGACTGGCACGGGAACACCGCATGGGCGACCCGGGCGGTGCGCAAGATCTGCGCGCTGCTGCCGGCGGACGGGCCCCGGGTCATCGTGCAGCTGGGCGACTTCGGCATCTGGCCCGGAGCCCGCGGCCGGGAGTACCTGTCCGGGCTCGACACAGCGCTCGCGGCCGCCGGCGCCATGCTGTGGTTCGTGGACGGGAACCACGAGGACTTCACCCAGCTGCCCCGGTTCCGGCCTGGGCCGGACGGGCGGGCGCAGGTCACCGACCGGATCTGGCACCTGCCCCGCGGGCACCGGTGGCGCTGGCACGGCCGGGACTGGCTCGCGCTCGGTGGCGCGGTCAGCCTCGACCGCGCGGGGCGGACGGCGGGCGCCGACTGGTGGCCCGAGGAGGAGATCACCCGGCCGCAGGCCAGGGCGGTCATCGAGGCCGGGCCCGCCGACGTGATGGTCACGCACGAGTGCCCGGCCGGGATCGAGCACGCGTTTCCGCCCCCGCCATCCTGGTGGTCGCCGGCGGACCTGCGGCGCAGCGACGCGCACCGCGCCCTGCTCCGCGAGGTCGTGCTGGCGGTGCGGCCGCGCTGGCTGATGCACGGTCACCTGCACCTGAGCTACCGGCGCCCGGTCGATCTCGGCTACGGCCCGATCGACGTGACCGGCCTGGATTGCGACGGCGCGGACCGCGGTAACTGGGCCATCCTGGACATCACCAGCATGCGCTGGCTGCGCTTTCAGCGCAGGCCCTTCGGCTAGGCCCTGCGCAGCCTGGTATCCCGCTAGACCCCGCCGGCCCGTCCTCAGGAAGGGTCGATGGACCACGCCTCCCCGGCCGGGCTGCCCAGCAGTTCCGCCGGCACTGGATCGGGCCCGGTCCTGCGGTCCCCGGCGCCGGCGGGCCCCTCACGGAGGGGAGCAGGGACCGTCGGGGGGGCCAGGCTCGCCGGGGTCGGCGCGATGTGCGGGTGCCGGGGCAGGTTAGCCGTCCACCGTTCGGTGCACGACTTGGCGTCCTTGCAGTACCAGCGGATGTCGGCGCAGGCCTGGCCGCCGTCCGGGACCAGCAGGCCGGTCGGGAGAGCGATACCGCACAGCGAGCACTGGGCGGACGGCAAGGGACGCTGGCGGTCGTCACGCTGCGTGGCCATCGACGAGTCGCCCCACGCGAATGGCCTACTCATCTGACTACCGCCAGCTCTTCGGACTCCATCGACAGGAGCGCCAGCGCTGCTGGTGAGGCGGATGCGGCCATTATTCCTCCCACGGGGCACCAACCATAGCGACCTTCGTCACCCCGGGACGAGGGCCGGCGTCGCCGTGCGGGCTCCCTACCCAAAAGTTAGCGACTCTAGCCCGGACGACTCAGGGAAAGCCGCAAAGTTCTCCACTTCTCCACCGAAAGCTCCGCAATACCCCTGGCGGGTAAGAAGTGAGCCAAAGATAAATATGCGGCTTCTGTCCGAGATGAACGGAACCACCCCGCGAGCCAGAGGGCGACGGGAGGCGGGTGGGGCCCGGAGGCGAGCGGGACGATGGAGCACAATGAACCAGTGCCCGCCGACTACCAGAAGATCCGCCAGGAGAACATCGCCCGCTACGGCTGGGACACGGCCGTGCTGGACCTGCTCGGGCAGCTCTACAGCGAGCGCACCCACTTCATCTTCGAGCTGATCCAGAACGCCGAGGACGCCGGCGCGACCGAGCTGGCCTTCGAGCTGTTCGAGGACCGGCTGGAGCTGCGGCACGACGGCCGGCCCTTCACCGAGGCGGACGTCCGCGGCGTGTGCGGGGTCGGCCAGAGCGGAAAGGCCGGTGACCTCACCTCGATTGGCAAGTTCGGCATCGGCTTCAAGTCGGTGTACGCGTACACCCGGACCCCGCGCATCCACAGCGGGGACGAGCACTTCAGGATCGAGAACTTCGTCCGGCCGGCGGCGGAGACCCCGGTAGCAGTGGCCGAGACGCTGTTCGTGTTCCCGTTCGACCATGACGCGGTGCCCGCCGAGGTCGCGGCGGGGGAAATCGCGGCGGCGCTGAACGCGCTCGAGCCCCGGATCCTGCTGTTCCTGCGGAACATCGACCGACTGCGGACCGGCGGGCCCGGCGCGGAGGGTTCGGTGGCGGAGCGCTCGGTCACGGAGCGGCCGCGCGGCGGCTTGTCCGACGCGCGCGCTCTTGAAGACACGGAGCGGCCGCGCGGCGGCTTGTCCGACGCGCGCGCTCTTGAAGACACGGAGCGGGCAGGGGCGTCCCGGCGGGTGAGGTTGTCCAGGAACGGGCGGCGGGAGGAGTGGCTCGCCTGGCAGCGCCCGGTCGAGGACCACCCGGGGCAGCGGGTCGAGGTGGCGTTCCGGCTGGCGGGCGGGCGGGTCGCGGCGGTGGGCTCCTCACCGCTGACCGTGTTCTTCCCGACCGAGAAGGAAACCTTCCTGGGCTTCCTGATCCAGGGGCCCTACCGGACCACGCCGGCCCGGGACAACATCCCCGCCGACGACCCGTCGAACCAGGCGCTGGTGCGCCAGACCGCCGCGCTGCTGGCCGACGTGCTGCCGGAACTGCGGGACGAGAGCCTGCTCACGGCGGACGCACTGCAGGCGCTGCCGCTGGAGGAGGCGCGCTTCCCGGCCGGCTCGATGTTCCGGCCGCTATTCGACGCGGCGGGTGACGTGCTGACCAGCGAGGCGCTGATCCCGGTGGCGGGCGGCGGCTACGGCGTGGCCGTCGACTTGCTCCTGGCCAGCAGCCCGGCGGTGCTCGGCCTGCTCGACCCCGGCCAGCTCGGCACGCTGGTCGGGGCGGGGCGGCCGGTCTGGTTCGCGGACGCCGCGATCAGCGAGCGGCGCACGCCGGTGCTGTGGCGGTACCTGCGCGAGGAGATCGGCCTGGATGAGTTCACGCCCGAGGCCGTGGTGACGCGGGTGACCGGGGAGTTCCTGAAGGAACAGAACGACCGGTGGATCACGCACTTCTACCGCCTGCTGGCCGGCCATCCGTCGCTGTGGCCAGCGGCCGTCCTCAAGCCAGTCATCCGGCTCGAGGACGGCCGCCAGGTCGCGCCGCTCGACGAGCAGGGCCGCCCGGCCGTCTACCTGCCCGGTCCGGCGCCGAGCAGCCTGCCCACGGTCAAGCGGGCCGTCGCGGACTCCCCCGCGGCCCGGCCCTTCCTGGCGGCGCTGCAGCTCACCGTGCCGGACGTGGTGGCCGAGGTGCTCGAGATCGTCCTGCCCCGGTATGACGAGCTGGACCTGGCGACGCTCGGGGAGGCCCAGCACGACGCCGACCTCGAGCGGGTAGCCCGGGCCCTGGACGAGGCGGCGGCCGGGCGGCGCGAGGAACTGCTCGAGGTCGTGCGGGCCACGGCGTTCCTGATCGGCGAGAACGCGGCCACCGGCGAGCAGGCGCTGCAGCCGCCGCCCCGGCTGTACCAGCGCAGCAAGGAGCTGGAGGCCTACTTCGAGGGGAACCCGGACGTGTGGTTCGCCCGCGACGGATACGGACCGTGGCTGGTCCAGCTGCGCGCGATGGGCGTCCGGCAGGCGGTAGAGGTCAGCACCCGCACCCCGAACGCGGCCGGGTACGTGACGATCACCGTGGATTTCGGGCGGAACGAGCGCGGCCTCGACGGGTTCGACCCCGGCGCCGAGGTCGATGGCCTGGACTTCGCGCTGGCTCACCCCAGCCACGCCCGCTCGGAGTACGTCTGGAACGCGCTGCTCGCACCGAACCGCCGCCTGGTGGCCGGGGTGATCGAGCGGTCCGTGCTCGTCTCGTTCAGCGATTCGAGCCTGGAGGAGGCCAGGTCGGGGATGGGCGAGGCCGCGGCGCGCGAGGCCTGGCTGCCCGGCCGGGACGGGGCCTTCCACCGGCCCGGCGAGCTGTCGCTCGACGACCTGCCGCCCACCTACACGCGGGACGAGGGGCTGGCCAAGGCCCTGGGCATGCTCCGGCCCGTGGTGAGCGAGGCCGCCCGCCAGCTCGGGGTGCCTGCCGAGGTGCTGTGGGGGCTGAGCGGCCGGCCCGACCTGGTGGCCCTGATTGAGCGCGAACTCGGCGAGCGGCCGTAACGTATGTCTGGGTGGGGTGCAATTCACAGGAGGTTGACACCAGATGATCCGCAGCACCATGCAGGACTACCAGCTCACCATCGGCGCGATCATGCGGCACGGCGCCCGGGTCTACGGCGGCAGCGAGTGCGTGACCTGGACCGGCGCGGGCACCCGCCGGGTCTCGTACGCGGCCGTGGCGCAGAACGCCGGGCGGCTGGCCGGGGCCCTGGCCCGGCTGGGGATCAGGCCGGGCGACCCGGTGGCGACGTTCTGCTGGAACAACACCGAGCACCTGGAGGCCTACTTCGGCGTGCCCGCGATGGGCGCGGTGCTGCACACGCTGAACATCCGGCTGCCCGGCGCCCAGGTGGCCCAGATCGCCGGCCACGCCGGGGACCGGATCATCATCGTGGACGACAGCCTCGTCCCGGTGCTGGCGAGGATCCGCGATCAGCTGCCCACGGTCGAGGCGTTCATCGTCAACGGACCGGGCGATGCCTCGGCGCTCGGCGACCGTGTCCCGGTGCTGCGGTACCCGGACCTGCTGGCGGCCGAGGACAGCGGGTACGACTGGCCGGAGCTGGACGAGCGGGACGCGGCGGTGATGTGCTACACCAGCGGCACCACCGGGGACCCCAAGGGCGTGGTGTTCTCACACCGGTCCACCTACCTGCACGCGATGGCGGTCATGGCCGCGCCGCTCGGCATCACCGAGGCGGACCGGGCGCTGGCCATCGTGCCGATGTTCCACGTGAATGCGTGGGGCATGCCGTACGCCGCGTTCCTGTCCGGGGCCACGCTGCACATGCCCGGCCCGTTCCTGCAGGCCGAGCACCTGACCGCGTTCATCGCCGCCGAGCGGACGACGGTCACCTCGGGTGTGCCGACCATCTGGAACTCGATCCTCGACTACGGCCAGGACCACGAGATCGACCTATCCTCGCTGCGGCTGGGCAACTCGGGCGGCGCCGCCGCGCCCCGGATCATGCTGGAGCGCTTCCAGGATCGCTACGGGGTGCGGATCATCCAGGGCTGGGGCATGACCGAGATGAGCCCGGTGGGCGGCATGGCGCTGCCGCCGGCCGGCGTGCCGGAGGGGACCGAAGAGGACCTGGACTGGCGGATGCGCTCGGGCCGGCTCCTCCACGGCGTCGAGATGCGGATCATCGGCAAGAACGGTGAAGAGCTGCCGTGGGACGGCGTGAGCGAGGGCGAGATCGAGGTCCGCGGTCCGTGGGTCACCGGGTCCTATCACCACGACCCGGCGCCGGAGAAGTTCCGTGACGGCTGGCTGCGCACCGGCGACGTCGGCACGATCGATGACCGCGGCTTCTTCACCATCACCGACCGGATCAAGGACGTGATCAAGTCCGGCGGCGAGTGGATCTCCTCGGTGGAGCTGGAGAACCAGCTCATGGGCCACCCGGCCGTGCAGGAGGCCGCGGTGATCGGGATGCCCGACGACCGCTGGGGCGAGCGGCCGCTGGCCAGCGTGGTGCTGCGGCCGGGGATGACGGTCAAGCCCGGCGAGCTGGCGGACTTCCTGTCCGGCAAGGTGGCGCGCTGGCAGGTGCCGGAGAACTGGACGTTCGTCGCCGAGATCCCGAAGACTGCGGTCGGCAAGTTCGACAAGAAGGTGCTCCGCGCCCGCCTGGCCGACGGCGACCTCGAGGTCGAGCGGGTCAGCTAGGGTACGGCCTCAGCGCTGACGGCGGCGGCGAGGACGCGGCGGAACTCGACCGATACCCGGTCGGCCCGGGTGTGCAGTTCGGCGGCGACGTCGAGCGGGAACTCCAGGCCGGACAGCGCCCGCCGCTGCAGGTCCAGATCTTCCTCGAAGATCGACATCTCGTACTTCGCGGCGCTTGCGGCCCGTTCCGGGTCGGTCATGCCCGGGCCGGTCACCGTCTGGTATACCCGGCAAGTGCGCTCGTCTTCGGGCTGCACGGTGAAGGTGAGGAACTGCCACCCCTCCGCGTCGAGGTACTCCAGCAACAGGGTCGCGGTCAGGGGAGCCTGGTACCGGTAGGTCATCCGGCGGCGCTGTATCGCCGGCCGGGCGCCGTCACGCACCGCGGGGTCGGTGAGGTTGGTGAACGTGTGCTCGCGGACGGCCGTGAACGACAGGCCGCGGCGGTCGACGTCGGCGCGCGGGATGGGTTCCGGCCCGGCGCCGCCGATCGTGGCTGCGTGGACGAACGGCAGGTGCGCCTCGTCGAGAAAGTTGTCGATGAGGATCGCCGCGTTGGCCTCCACCTGGAGAACCGGGAGGACCACCGTCGCGATGCCGCCGCCACCGAGCGGCACCCCCGGATGCAGGTCCGGGATGGGCGCGCGCGGGGGCTCCGGCGCAAGCCACACCAGGCCGTCCTGCTCGGCGACCTCGGCCGGGCGGCGCAGTGTGGCCCGTTCCGGGATCGCGGCGGTGTCCTCGAGTGCCGGGATAGCCACGCACCGGCCTTCGGGGGTGAAGCGCCAGCCGTGGTACGTGCACTGCAGTGTGCCGTCGGTAACCTGCCCGGCGGACAGGCGCGCCCGGCGGTGCGGGCATGCGTCGGCGAACGCCGCGATGCCGCCGCTGAAGCGGGCCAGCGCCCAGCCCTGACCGCCGAGGCGGCACGCGACCGGCTCCCGGCCGACCTCGGAGGACAGCGCCACGGGATGCCAGAACTGCGTGAGCGCCGGATGCGCGTTGGTGAACTCCTCAGATCTCACGTCCCTATCGTCGCCTACTCGTGCGGACTCTGCGCCCGCAGATGCGGGGATTCCTCCCTCAGTCGCCGCTGCCCCGGTGGCCGCGTCTTCCCGGATCGCCCGCCCGGGCGGCAAAGACCACCCACTGCGCTCGTTCGGTTTGGCCAGGCCCAAGGCGCTCGTAGGCCTTGTCCAGTACGCGCATGCGGTCCTCGTAGGGCAGGCCACCAAGCCGATCTCTGGTGAAGATTGGTATCGACAGCCATGCGCGCTGAGACTCGGCGCTGTTTTGATGGCTGACTTCCGTAACCTGCTCGACGTCAAAGCCCGCGGACGCAAGGGAGCGGCAGATCGATTCCTCAGTCAGTCGCGGCAAGACCCAAGCTGGGGCCCGGTCATCTGGCGCCCAGCCATAGTCACGCTCGGCGATGGCCCGCATTTCGCTCAGCAGCGGCGGATACCGTTCCCGCGACCCGCGACCATCACCATCGCCGAGGAAACCGGCCGGCACGTTGAACGCGAAGCGGCCGCCGGCCTTCATCACGGCGCGCACGGCCATCGCGGTGGCCGCGACATCGGTCTGCCAGATAGCGGAATTGCAGATGACGACGTCGACTGGCTCGGTCACGTGCTGATCGACACTCTCGGCGCGCGCCTGAATCCAGGTGGCGCGAGGGTCGGTAGTGGAGCTTGCGGCCACCGTGAGCATGGCCGCCGACTTATCAACGCCGGTCACCTGGCTGTCCGGGCCGAGCACCGCCAGGATCTCGCGGGTCGTGGCACCGGTTCCGCAGGCCAGGTCGAGGACGGCGGCGTCAACGCGACCGGCATCAGCCGATGGCAGGGCAACGGCAATGAGGTCCCGGCTGGTCTCCCGGTAGCTCGGGTACTCGCGTGCGTACGCGTCATAGCGGCGGGGATTGTCATCTTCACCCCAGCTATCACCGGCCGGCCCGGGGAGGGTCTCCACGGGCCCATTTCATCACGTGACCGCTTCCGGCCGCGCCCGAGCCGGAGAGGTGCCACGAGCCTCATCCGCCCGCGCCCCTTATGCGGGGTGCGTGTCCCCAAGCCTCGTAGAGGGGACCCTGCCAACTGTGCCCGGCGGCTGACCGTGGAGGTCGTGGTTACCCTGTGACCGCCGTGGCCCGTGCTGCTGTCGTGGCCGCCGACCTGCGGTGCTCAGGCCTGGGTCTGGGCGGGCGACCCGGGTGAGCGATCCCGGGCTGGCGCGGGCCGGTCCCGGGCCGGGCGGGCCGGTCCCGCCGGCCTGCCCGGGTACCCCGCCCCTGGCCTGGCACCTCACCCCCGGCGCTGGCACCTCACCCGTCCCGTAATTCACCAACATATTCGAAGCACTGGAAGTTTATGCGGAAGATATGGCTTATACGGATGATTTGGGCAACTATAGCTGCCCGGATCTTCCGCGTGAGCCGGATCTTCCGCGCAAATGGGACGCTGGCGCGCTCCTGGGGGCTGCGGGACGACGACCGCGCACGGGCGTCGCGGTGGCGGCAGCACATACGACCCTGCGGCACCCTGACCCCGTAGTACGGGGCCTGTGTGCCACGCGCCCCAAACGGTCGCGCTGTGCTCGACCGGGCTTGAGGGTCTTGACGGGCTGGCGGGTCTCCGTGCCGGGCGGGCAGCCGCAGCTTGACCGCAGCACAAGTTCGGGAGGCAGCAGTTGCACGGCCGGGCTGAGGCTCGGGTGGGCGATACCGCCCGGTCTGGATCCACGATCAGGCAGAACGGCGTTCCAGGGCCGAGGTCGCGTCAGCGGAGGCGACCGGTTCGCGGATCTCGGTGAAGCCGCCCTCGGGGGTCATCACGATCCGGCCGGTCTCGATGCCGTGCTTGGCCTCGTCACGGCGGCGCGCTTCGGCCACGTGGCAGATCATCCGGGTCAGCGCGAACGCGAGCACCGGGCCGGTCAGCACGAGGACGCGGAACACCCAGGTCACCGCGTACAGCGGGAGCTGGAGGTGGTACGCGATCTCGTCGTTCGCGGCCGCCGCCCACAGCAGCCCGTACAGGGTGATCCCGGCGACACCGACGCCGGTCCGGTTCGCTGGATCGGCGGGCTTGGGCGGCAGCAGGCCGCGGGGCGGCCGGCCGCCGACGATATAGCCGTCGATCAGCGGGTACGCGGCGACCAGCGTGAAGAACAGCCCGGGCACGATCACCCCGGGGATCAGCACGTCCAGCGCCAGCACGTGCCCGCCGAGCGGGATCTCCCAGCCCGGCATGAGCCGCAGCGCCCCGTCGAGGAAGCCCATGTACCAGTCCGGCACCGAGCCCGAGGTGATGCTGCCCGGCTCGTAGGGCCCGTATAGCCACACCGGGTTGATCTGCGCGGCCGCGCCGAGCAGGACCAGCACGCCGGCGGTGAACGGCAGCATCGGGTCGATCCGCCGGGCGCGGGCCGGCCGCGGCCGGGCGCTCCGGTAGCTCCGGTAGCTCAGCAGGAGCAGCGCGCCAAGCACGGCCGGCAGCACGATGATGTGAACCCAGTAGGTGCCCGGGATGATCACGTGGCCAGGAAACGACCCGCCGAACATCAGCGTCCACAGCGGCGTCCCCACCACCGGCACCGACAAGATCACGCCGGTGAGCACGCTCAGGCTGCCGCCGGAGAGCATGTCGTCGGGCAGGAACGTGCCTGACAGCCCGGCCAGCATGCCGCCCAGCAGCAGGCTCACCCAGATCAGCCAGTCCGGCCGCCGGAACCGGCCGCGGAAGAACACGCGGATCAGCCGCAGGCACACGGCCGCGACAAACAGATCCGCGGACCAGTGGTGCACCTGCCGGATCAGCAGCCCGCCGCGCACGTCGAGGCTGATGTTCAGCGTGGACTGGTACGCGCGGCTCATCGTGAGGCCGTCCAGCTTGCGGTAGGAGCCGTGGTAGACGATCGGCGTCATGCTGGCCCGGAAGAACGGCAGCAGGAGTATGCCGCTGACCAGCGCCACCAGGAACGAGTACACGGCGATGCGGCCGAACACCGCCGCCCACCGGTCGTCCGGATCCGCGCGCACCAGGCGCCGCACCGTGGCCTTCATGGCGCGATGCCGCGGGTCGGGTCGCTCGCGCATGACTCCTCCCTCGTGCCGTATTGCCCCCATACGGGGACGAAACGGGGCAGCGCCAACGTGACACAAACGAGGTGAGATCCCCGTCACGTGCCCGACGTCACACGACGTGGTGTCACGCCGGGCCGGGTGCCCGCGTCATAGCGGGTGATCGGTAAGGAAGGAGCTCGTGATGGAGATCTTGATAGTGGGTGGCGGTTACATCGGGATGTACACGGCGCGGCGGCTGGAGCGGCTGCTGCGGCGGGGTGAGGCCACTGTGACCGTGGTGGACCCGCGCGGGTACATGACCTATCAGCCGTTCCTGGCGGAGGCGGCCGGGGGCACGGTGGAACCGCGGCACGTGATCGCGTCGCTGCCGCGAGTGCTGCGGCGCACCCGGGTGCTGACCGGGAAGATCGTGGGCATCGATCACGCCAGCCATCTGGCGACGTTCGCGCCGGCGCGCGGCCCGGAGCGGGTGCTGAGCTATGACGTGCTGGTGATGGCGGCCGGGTCGGTGTCGCGGGTGCTGCCGGTCGAGGGGCTGGCCGAATACGGTGCCGGGTTCAAGACGGTCAGCGAGGCGGTGCACCTGCGCAACCACGTCCTTGGCCAGCTCGCCGTGGCGGCGTCGGCCGACGATCCCGCCATCCGTACGGCCGCGCTCACGTTCGTCGTGGTCGGCGGCGGGTTCGCCGGGGTCGAGGCGCTGGCCGAACTGCAGGGGCTGGCCGACGAGGCGGTGCGGTTCCACCCGGCGCTGAAGGAGGCCGAGCTGCGCTGGGTGCTGGTCGAGGCGACCGGCCGGATCCTGCCCGAGCTGGATGAACGGCTCGGGCAGTGGACGCTGCGCGCGCTGGGGCGGCGCGGCGTCGAGGTGCGGCTGCATACTCGGCTGGCCTCGGCCGCGCACGGCACCGTCCTGCTCGACGACGGGACCGAGCTGGCGGCGGGAACCCTGGTGTGGGCCGCCGGCGTACGGCCGAGCCCGCTGGGCGCGGCGGCCGGCCTGCCCACCGACGAGGCCGGCCGGATTCAGGTTGGCGCGGACCTAGCCGTCGCCGGGGTGCCGGGCGTGTTCGCCGCCGGGGACATCGCGGCGGTGCCGGACCTGAGCCGGCCTGGTGAGTTCTGCGCGCCGAACGCGCAGCACGCGGTCCGGCAGAGCAAGGTCCTGGCCCGTAACATCGTCGCCTTCGGGCGCGGCGGCCAGCTCAAGCCGTATCGGCACGCCTACGTCGGGTCGGTCGCCGGGCTCGGCCACCACCAGGGCGTGGCGCAGGTGTACCGGATCCGGTTCACCGGCTTCGCCGGCTGGCTGGCGCACCGCGTCTACCACCTGTTCTGGGTACCGACCCTCAGCCACAAGGCGCGAGTGCTCGCCGACTGGACGCTCGCCCTGTTCTTCCGCCGCGAGATCGTCGAGCTCACCTCCCTGGAGCACCCCGCCGACGACTTCCGCGACGCCCTCCGCGCCGCCTGAGCCTCATGGTCACCTGGGTCCTACGGGGTGTTACGGGGTGTTACGGGATTTTACGGGGTTTTACGGGATGAAGCCGTCGGCGCCGACCTTGACCTCGGCGGGCTGCTGCTCGGGGACCAGGGGCCGCGGGCGGCCGTCCAGGTCGAGGACGGTGCTGGCCTCGGTGTACCAGGACGGGATCACCGGGTGCCCCCAGAAATCCCGGCGCCTGGGATCCCGCACGGACCAGCGCAGCACCGGGTGGTCCGGGTCGCCGGTGAAATAGTCGCTGGTGTAGATCTCCACCCGGTGCCCGTCCGGGTCACGCAGGTACACGTAGAAGGCGTTGGACACGCCGTGCCGGCCGGGGCCGCGCTCGATCAGGAATTCCTCGTGCAGCGAGCCGAGAATGTCGCAGATCCGCAGCACCTGGTGCGACTCGTGGGCGAAGAACCCCAGGTGGTGCAGCCGGGGCCCGTCTCCCCCGGTGAACGCCACGTCGTGCACGGTCTGCTTGCGGAACATCCAGGCCGCGTACAGGGTGTCCCCGTCCTCGATGGTCTCGGACAGGCCGAACCCGAGCGACCGGTAGTACTCATAGGCGGCCCGGACGTCGGGCACGACGATGTTGAAGTGGTCCAGCCGGGCGGGTTCGGCGCCGCGCCGCAGGTCGTAGCGCTGCTGCAGCCGCTCGGCGTACTGGGCGGCGAAGAAGAACTCCACGGTGAAGCCCAGCGGGTCCTCGGTCCGGACCGCCTCCCGCACCCCGGGGGTCGCGTCCGCGGGCACGCGCGCCGTCCGTGCCCCGAGCGCGGCGTAGAACGCCTCGGCCCGGCCGAGATCGGCCGCGGTGCGCACCCGGAACGCCAGCCGGGCCGCCGCGGCCGCCGCGCCCTGGCGCAGGATCAGGTTGTGGTGGATCAGCTCGTCGTACCCGCGCAGGTAGAGCACGCCCGGGTCGGCGCGGGTGACCACGAAGCCGAGCAGGTCGACCCAGAACCGCCTCGATTCGGCCAGGTCGGTGACCACGAGTTCGGCGTAGGCGGCCCGCACGATGTCGGGGGGCGGGGGCAGAGGCAGGGGGTCGTGTCTTTCCGGCTCGCGTCTTTTGGGCTCGTGTCTTTTCGGCTCGTGTCTCTTCGGCAGGGCCATGCTCACGCTCCGAACCGGGGGACGCGGGTAGCGGCCAGCGGGACGTGGACGATCCGGGACTCAGTGTAGAAGTCCAGGCTGTGCGCGCCTCCCTCGCGGCCGAGCCCGCTGGCCTTCACGCCGCCGAACGGGGTGCGCAGGTCCCGCACGTTGTGCGAGTTGATCCAGGTCATGCCGGCCTCGACCGCGCCCGCCAGCCGGTGCGCGCGGGCCAGGTCGCTGGTCCACAGGTACGCGGCCAGCCCGTAGGGGGTGTCGTTGGCCAGTGCGACCGCCTCCGCCTCGCCGTCGAACGGGGTGACGCACACCACCGGGCCGAAGATCTCCTCGCGGAAGATCCGCATCCACGGCTCCACGTCGGCGAACACCGTCGCGGCCAGGTAGTTGCCGGTCGGCAGGGCTCCGGGCCGGGACCCGCCAGCCACCAGGCGCGCGCCCTCGTCCAGGCCGGCCTGGACGTAGGACAGCACCCGGGCGTAGTGCTCGGGGTGCACGAGCGCCCCGATCTCGGTGGCGTCCTCGGACGGCGGGCCCACCCGGATGCGCCCGGCCCGGTGGGCGAGCCGGGTGACCAGATCGTGGTAGACGGCCCGTTCGGCCAAAATTCTCGAACCCGCCGTACACCGTTCGCCGTTCAGGGAGAACACGCCGAACAGGGCACTGTCGGTCGCGGCGTCCAGGTCGGCGTCGGCGAAGATGACGCACGGCGATTTGCCGCCCAGTTCCATGGACAGGCCCTTGAGGTGCGGCGCGGCGGCGGCCATGATCGTGCGGCCGGTGCTGGTCTCGCCGGTGAACGAGATGCGGGGGACGCCCGGGTGCTCGACCAGCGCGGCACCCGCGACCTCGCCGATGCCGTGCACCAGGTTGAACGCGCCGTCGGGCAGGCCCGCGTCGGTCATGATCTCCGGCAGCAGGCTGGCCGACAGCGGGGTCCACTCGGCCGGCTTGAGCACGACCGTCCCGCCGGAGGCCAGCGCGGGGGCCAGCTTCCAGGTTTCCAGCATGAACGGGGTGTTCCACGGGGTGATCAGGCCCGCCACCCCGGCCGGCTGGCGGATCACGTAGCCGAACTGGGTTCCTCCGGTCCGGAACGCCTCCTCGTGCAGGGTCACCGCCATGTCGGCGAAGAACCGGAAGTTCTCCGCGGCGCGGGCCGCCTGGCCGCGGGCCTGGGTGACCGGGAGGCCGGTGTCGAACGTCTCGAGCTCGGCGATCCGTTCCGCGCGGGCCTCGATGGCGTCGGCGATCCGGTTCAGGGCGCGGGCCCGTTCGCGGGCGGGCAGGCGGGGCCAGGGGCCTTCGGTGAACGCCTGGCTGGCCGCGGCGACGGCGCGGCCCACGTCGTCTGGCCCGCCCGCCGCGACGGTGGCGTACGGCTGGTTGGTCACCGGGTCGGCGACGTCGAAGGTGGCGCCGTCGGCGCTCGGGACGTGCGCGCCGCCGATGAAGTGCTCGAGCTTGGCCGGAAGCCCCGCGGGCGTGCGCGTCACTGCCGATCCCGACCCGCAGACCAGGCTTGGTACTCCGCGAGGCGAGCCGCGGGGAGGGGGAAAAGGCCGTCCACGCTCTCGCCGGCGGCGACCCGCTCGGCGATGAACTCTTCCTGGCGTTCCTGCTCGCGGGCCTCGGCCATGAGTTCGGCGGCCCGGTCCGGGGGCAGGACGATCACGCCGTCGGCGTCGCCGACCAGGATGTCACCGGGCCGGATCGTCACGCCGGCGCAGGCCACCGTGACCTGGGATTCCCACGGGACGTGGCGGCGGCCGAGGACGGCCGGGTGGACGGCGGCGTGGTAGATCGGGATCTGGAGCCCGGCCAGGGTGGTGCTGTCCCGGATCGCGCCATCGGTGACGACCCCGGCCGCACCTCGTACCTGGGCGCGCAGGGCCAGGATGTCGCCGATCGTGCCCGCCGTCTGGTCGCCGCGGGCCTCGATGACGAGGATCTCGTCCGGCCGGATGGCCTCGATCGCCCGGCGTTGCGCGTTCATCCCCCCGCCGTGGCGGGCGGACAGGTCCTCGCGCAGCGGCAGATAGCGGACCGTGCGGGCGTATCCGGCCATCTTCTGCTCCGGGCGGGTAGAGCGCAGGCCGTCCAGGGTGAGGCCGTTCAGGCCGCCTTTGCGCGCGACCGCGGCCAGGGTGGCCGTGGAGACCTCGCGCAGTGCCGCCAGGATCTCTTGTTCGCGCGCCGGGGACTGGTACCCGGCGCCGTAGGCGGCATCGCGCTCGGCGTCGTCGGCGCGGGGCATGGCGCCGGGGGGCTCCAGGCGGTAGTCGGCCTCGACGATGGGGCTGCGCAGCCGGCCGGACGTCTGCTCCCCCGCGCTGACCTCCACCTCCACCACGTCGCCGGGGGCCACCACGGTCGAGCCGGTGGGCGTGCCGGTCAGGATCACGTCGCCTGGTTCCAGGGTGAGGAGGCGGGACAGGTCGGCGACGATGTCGCCGAAGCCGAACAGCATGTCCTGCGCCGGCCAGGCGTCCTGGGCCAGGTCGCCGTTGACCCAGGTGCGCAGGCGCAGCTTCGCCAGGTCGACGCGGCGGGCCTCGATCAGCCGGGGGCCGAGCGGGGTGAAGCCGTCGATCCCCTTCGACCGGACGTTGGAGCCGCGGTCGGCGTAGCGCAGGTCGTAGACGCCGAAGTCGTTCGCGGCGGTGATGTGCGCCACGCAGTCCCAGCCTTCGGCCGGGCTGACCCGGCGGGCGCGCCGGCCGATGACCAGGGCCACCTCACCCTCGAAGGCGAGCAGCTCGCAGCCGGGCGGCCGCGCGACCTCCTCGCCGCTTCCGGCCAGCGAGGAGGTGGGCTTGAGGAAGTACGACGGCCAGGCCGGCATCGTGCCGCGCTCGGCCGCGCGGCTGCGGTAACTGGAGTGCACCGCGACGACCTTGCCGGGGACACGCTCCAGGGCTGTCATCGTGCGCAGAATCATATCCGGCAGCCCGGCCGCCAGCCATGGCCCCGGGCGTCCGGGGCGGGCGCCGTGGTAGACAGGTGGCATGACCGCCTGGCCGGTGCCTGACCTGGCCGACGTGCTCGCGGCACGCCAGCGCATCGCTCCCTACCTGCGGCCGACCCCGCTGTACCGCTATCCCGCGCTGGACGCGACGACGGGCGCGTGGCTGTGGGTCAAGCACGAGAACCACCAGCCGGTGGGAGCGTTCAAGGTCCGCGGCGGGGTGAACCTGCTCAGCCAGCTGACCGAGGACGAGCGGCGGCGCGGCGTCATCGCGGCCTCGACCGGCAATCACGGCCAGTCGGTGGCGTACGCGGCGGACCTGTTCGGCGTGCGGGCGGTGATCTGCATGCCGGAGCACGCCAACCCGGTGAAGGTCGAGTCGATGCGGGCGCTGGGCGCCGAGGTGGTCTTCTGGGGCCGCGACTTCGACGAGGCCCGCGAGCACTGCGAGCGGCAGGCGGCCGAGCACGGGTACCGGTACGTGCACTCCGGCAACGAGCCGGCCCTGGTCGCGGGCGTGGCCACCTGCACGCTGGAGATCATCGAGGACCGGCCCGATACCGAGGTGATCGTAGTCCCGGTCGGTGGGGGCAGCGGGGCGGCCGGAGCCTGCCTGGTGGCCAAGTCCGTCCGCCCGTCGATCGAGGTGATCGGCGTGCAGTCCGAGGCGGCTCCGGCCGCCTACCGGTCCTGGCGGGCGGGCACGCTGGTGGAGGACACCACCAGCACGTTCGCGGAGGGCCTGGCCACCCGGACCGCGTTCGAGTTCCCGCAGCAGATCCTGCGGGAGCTGCTGGATGACTTCGTGCTGGTCTCCGAGGACGCGCTGCGATCCGCGACGCGGCTGATGATCTCCAAGACGCGCAACCTGGTCGAGCCGGCCGGCGCGGCCGCCCTGGCGGCCGTGCTGAGCGCACCCGGGCAGTTCGCGGGGCGGAAGGTGGCGATCGTGTGCAGCGGCGGCAACATCAGCCCGGCCCAGCTGGGCGAGCTGTGGACTGGCGCCGTTGAGCTCGGCGACGGCGAAGGGTGAACCTGAAGCGTATTGACCGGACGGTCCGGTCTGTGCGGGCCGAGCCGCGCGGCGATCGGCGCCGACCGCGGAATATGCGCAATGCTCGGTATGTGTTGCATGTGCTGATTGTAACGAGTCGATCACAGATTGGGCAGACACGGCTTCCGGATGTTCTCAAAGAGTAATAAGTCTGACACGATAAGTGATATGATCTGGCGGAAGTCCACCTACAGCCTCGCGAACGGCAACTGCGTTGAAGTCGGGACCGGCCAGGCACTGGTCGCCGTCCGGGACTCCAGGGACCCAGACGGGCCGACGATCAAGGTAAGCCCGCGAGCATGGATCGAGTTCGCCGAGCACGTCAAGCGCGTGACACCCCGGCACCCAGGGCACAGTCCATCCAGAGGTCAGCGGCGAACCTGAAGCCCGCCGCAGACTGTGCAGTGACCGTTGGGGCGTGCGCGTGCTGATGGGTGATTGGCGCCGCGGCCGGGGGCAGCAACCGCGAAATCGCTAGCGAGCTGTTCATCTCGGTCAAGACCGCCGGCCGCGCCAACTTGGTGAGCAGCTGCGGACGCTGCTGCACGCACGAGTCCTGCCCGACGGTCCGGCCACCCGTCCCTCACCCAGCGCTAGCTGCACGCCCAGGCCGGGGAATAACGTGGAGACCGACATCCTGGCCGGGGCGAACCTTCGCGTCTCAAGGGCCGGCGCCCAGCCCCAGGTCCCAGCAAAGGTGGAGGTAGAAGAGATGTCCGAGCAGGCCAACGTCGCCGTCCCGGCCACCGCCGGGGACATCATGCGCATACCGCTGACCACGGTGGAACAGAACGACCACGTGGCTGCGGCCGCCTACCTGATGAAGCACGCGGGCGCGACCGCGGTCACGGTCCTGGACCCCCGGACCAGCGAGCCAGCAGGCATCATTACCGAGGCGGACATTGCCCACGCCGTCGCCGACGGGAAGGACGTGAACACCACCCGGATCTATGAACTGATGACCGCTAGCCCGACCGTCATCAATACCACGACAAGCGTCCGTGATGCGGCCAAGGTCATGACGAGCGGTCATTTCCGGCACCTCCCGGTCGTCGGCGACGCCGGCCTGGTCGGCATCGTCGACATTACCGACGTGTGCCGCGCGTTGCTCGAAGCCGACGTTTTGCCGCCGCCCACCGGCACGGCCCAGTCCCCGTTAGTCGGTCCAGGCACGGCGGAGGCGCTCGCGGGCCTCGTTCTCGGAGAGCGAGACGACCGGTTGCCCGGCCGCGTGCTGGTGCTTGGCGTCGTAGGCGCGCGTCCAGACACCAGCCGCCCACGACCGCTGGAGTTCGTCCCAGTCGCAGTGGCCGATCACCGCTTCGGACGCGCCGGCTTGCAGCCGGTCACGGGCACGGCGCCCGGCGACGTCGATCCACCCGGGACCCGCCACCTCGTTGAGGTTGACGTCAGAGTCCCCGGGACACGGCCGAAAGGGGCGGCGCCGGTCAGCGGCTCAGGGCACGAGCCCGAGATAAGTCGCGGGCCGGTGCCCAGCCGACCGGTCAGAGGGCGACGCCAGCCAGGCTGAGGATCGTTTTCCATGATCGTGAAGACCTCACTACTACTGCGGGGAGTAGTAAACCTTCCGTGATCATGATGGTGCCCTTCGCCTGTGAGTCTTGACGCAGCCGGTGGCGGCTGAGGGTCCTGGATGCATGCTTGCCTGCTCGCGGAGATGACGTGAAAGTGGCCATCGCCGCCATTGTCCCTATAGTCGTTATTTAATCCGCATTTAATCCCCGCGACGGTGCTTTTCGGCCGAATGGCGGCACCTGTTCAGGCGGGACTCTTTCGCGTGCCTCAATAATTCCGGGGCCGGGTGTATCAGCAGGCCGGCCCCGCTCCTCCTAGCATATGCCGGCCGATTCGAGCGCTGGCTCAGGAAATAAGCACGGCAATGTGACGGGGAGGAGCGCCGACGATGACTTTGACCGCGATTTCGCTGGACTGGATGCCTGCACACTGCACGGAAAAAGCCTTGCGTACCGCACTTGGCCAGTACGCAACCGGCGTAGCAGTGGTGACTACCGTAGCGCGTGACGGTTATCCCGCGGGAATAACCATCAATTCTTTCAGCTCGGTGTCCCTGGATCCCCCATTGATCCTGTGGTGCCTGCGCCGCGGCTCCGCGAGCCGCGACGCATTCACCACAGCGGACCATTTCGCGGTCAATATCCTGGCGGCGGGACAAGAACACCTCGCCCGGCGGTTCGCCGCGCGGACCGCCGGGCGGTTCACGGGCCAGTGGTGGTGTTCTGGTCCACGGGGCATGCCCGTGCTCCACGACAGGCTCGGCATTTTCATCTGCCGGCGAGCCAGGCAGATCGACGGCGGCGACCACCTGATCATCCTCGGTCACCTCGAGGAATACCAGATGACCGAAGGGCGGTCACCCCTGGTCTTCTACGGCGGCCGATATCACGCGTGCTGGCCGCTCGTTCGGGCTTTTCCCGGCCGACGGCGCGGCGCTGCTGCGGCGCCTGGCGGCGGGCAGCCCACCGAACGAGGCCGCGAGGTGGTACTCCGAGCAGTACGGCGAGCGGGTAGACGTCGTGGAGTTCCTCGAGGTCCTCGATGACCTCCAGCTGATCGTCGGCGATGGCCAGTCGGTACCACCGCCGGCCAGGATCCGGTGGCAGCGGCTGAGCAGGGCGGTCTTCTCGCCGATCGCGTGGACGTGCTACGGCCTGCTCATCGGCGCGGCGGTCGTGGCCATGATCCGCCGGCCCGACCTGGTGCCGACCTACCGCCACCTCTTCTTCACCCGCTCGTCCCTGGTCCTGCTCACGCTCGGCATCGTACTGGGCCAGGCGCCGTGGCTTCTGCTGCATGAGGCGTACCACGCGCTGGCCGGGCGGCGTCTGGGATTGACGTCCACACTGCGCATCCGCCGCCGGTTCTACTACGTGGTGTTCGAGACGTCACTGGACGGACTGGTGGCGGTCCCGCGCCGCCAGCGGTATCTCCCGATGCTCGCGGGAATGCTTCTCGACCTGCTGGCTATCGCCGGGCTGACCCTCGGTGCCGCGGCGCTGCACTCGGCCACCGGTGCCGGGGCCCTGGGCTATCGCCTGCTGCTGTCCATGGCGTTCGGTGTCGTGCTGCGCTTTTCCTGGCAGTTCTACTTCTTCCTGCGCACCGATCTGTATTACCTCGCCACGACCGTGCTCGGCTGTAACGACCTGCAGGGCACCGCGCGGCAGGTCCTGCGCGCCCGAGTGCGCAGGCTGCTGGGCCAGCGTGGCCCGCTCGCCGTCGAGACGGCCTCATCCCCGCGTGAGCTGAGCATTGCCCGCCGGTATTCCTGGCTGCTGGTCGCCGGATACGCGTTCCTGACCGTCATGCTGGTCACCGCCGCCCTCCCGGTGGCGGTCAGGCTGACCGGGATGGCGTACCACGAGCTCATGGTGGCCTCGTCACCACTGCGAGCCGCCGACGCGCTGGTATTCCTGGTGCTCAATTTCTGGGAGCCCGCGCTGGCCCTGTTCCTGGCGATCCGCGTCCTGCGGCGCAAGCGCCGCCTCACGACGGCCTAGGAAAGGACGGGAGATCCGCTCATGCGCGCAACGGCCCATTACTGGATTACCGGAGGACGCCGCCCGGATCGCGAGGACGCCCTCGCGAGCCTGCGGCTCGCGACCCGGCTCGTGCCCGCTATCGATGCCCACCGCCGGCTCCGCGGTCCCTATACAGCAGCGGGATCCCTGGTCCGCGCGCTCGTGCCCGAGGTGCTCGAGCGAGATCCCGGCCTCGTGCGACGGCATGACATCGAGCTGCTGTCGGCGTCACCGGAACTGGCCGCCGTCGTGCCGAACTCCCGGGAGACCCTGACCTCGATGGCGATACCGGCCGAGCGGACCCGTTACTACGCGCGGCTGCGGACCAGGCGGATAGCCAACGGCCTCGTCGAGTTCCTGCTCGGCGCGCTCCCGCCCGGCCGCCGGACGCTGATCGTGGAGAATGCCGATCAGGCCGACCCCACCGACCTGGAATTCCTGGCCGCGGCGCTGCGCCGGGCCGACCCGGCGGGGATCACGCTGGTGGTCTGCTCCGCGACAGCGGAACTGGCCGATGGCACCCTGCTCGCGGCGCTCGCGGACCATGCCCAGACGGTGCAGGTACAGTCCCCCGCGGATGTCGCGGATGTCGCGGATGTCGCGGACGTCGCTGCCGATGATGGCGCGGCGTCCCGCCGGTCCGGGCCCGCCTGGGCTTACGTCCAGGCCGAGTGCACGCTGGATGACCCGGTGCTGATCGCGGCCTATCGTGCCCTCAGCCCGGCCGGCCGCGCCCGGCTGCACGACCGCCGGGCGGCCGACCTCGAGGCGATGAACGAGCAGTCTCTCCTGGTCGGTTCGGTGCCCTACCACCTGGAGCACGGTACGGATCCGGCCGGTGCGGGAGTGCGCGGCCTGCGCGCCGCCCAGGACTACTGCGTCCGCATGGGCTTCTACGAGGCAGCGGCGGAACTCGGATACCGCGGCCTGGCCATCGTGGACCCGGCGATTCACCCTGACCGCTGGTGGAGCCTGGCGGCCGGGCAGGGTCTCGCGCTGTCGGTGCTGTCCCGGACGCACGAGGCGCTGGCGCTGTATGACCAGGCCCGCCTGCATTCGGTGAGTCCTGACGTGCATATGGCGGCCGCTTACTCGACCGCGATGCTCTATACCAGACACAACGATCCCGAAGAACGCGACGAGGTCAAGGCCAAGGCCTGGCTCCATTCCGCCATAGCTACGGCATCGCTCATCGCGGACCCCAGCGAACGGGCATTCCAGAGCGCGTTCTACCGGAATGGCCTGGCCCTCGTGGAGGTGAATCTGGGCGAGCCCGCCATGGCACTGCGCCTGGTCAGTGAGTGCATTGACCGCCTTGACCGGCAGCTGGCTCCGGGCGAGCACCGGTTGCACCGCTCGGTGCTCAAGAACAACCGCGCCCGGGTCTATTCGGCCCTCGGAATGCTGAACGAGGCGCTGGCCGACTACGCCGTGGTGATCGAGGAAGATCCGAACCATCCGGAGCATTACCTGGAACGCGGGAATATACTGCGCCGGCTGGGCCGCCATGACGAGGCCTCGGCGGACTACGAAACCGCGATCCGGCTGTCACCGCCATTCGCGGAAATCTATTACAACCGCGGAGATCTCCGGCTGTCCCTTTCTCACCGGGACGGCGCCATGGCCGACTTCAGTTATGTGCTCGAGCTCGATCCGGAGCTGGTCGACGCGTACGTCAACAGGGCAGGTATGTACCTGGATGACGGCGACATGAACGCGGCGCGACTGGACGCCCTGGCCGGACTGCGGCACGATCCCGCAAACGCCTACCTGCACGTGATACTCGGGCGGGTCCACGCGGCCATGGACGATATCCCGGCCGCGCTGGGTGCCTACGACGAGGCTCTCTCCGCAGACCCGGCGTTGCAGGCGGCCTGGGCCGGCCGGGGCGAGGCCCTGTTCACCGCCGGCGACTACGGCGGGGCCACCGCCAGCCTGAACCGGGCGCTGGCCATATCCGACGACGCCGCGATCTTGTTCAACCGGGCTACGGTGGCGCAGGCCGAGGGAAGGTGGGCCGACGCCCTGGCCGACCTGGAGCGGGCCGCGGACCTGGACCCCGCCGATCCCGATATCCACGAGCAGATCGAATGCTGCCGGAAGAGGCTGTGATGGGCGCCACGGTCAGGTCCGGTCCGCCTCCAGCGAGAGTTCGGCGAACGCGCGTACCTGGGCGGTGAGCGCGCGCTCGACCGGCAGCCGCTCCATCGACGAGGCGCCGAAGAAGCCGCAGACCCCGGAGGTATGCGCGAGCACGTAACCCGCATCGCCGGGCTCGGCGATCGGGCCGCCGTGGCACAGCACCAGGATGTCCGGGTTGACCGCGACCGCCGCGTCCCGCATGGCCTGTACCCGGCCGACCGCCTCGTCCAGGGTCAGCGCCGTCTGCGCCCCGATCGTGCCCGAGGTGGTCAGCCCCATGTGCGGTACCAGCACGTCGGCGCCGGCCCGGGCCATCTGCTCGGCCTGCCCCGGATCGAACACGTACGGGCAGGTGACCAGCCCGCGCTCCGCGGCCAGCCGGATCATCTCCACCTCGGCGTCGAAGCTCATCCCGGTCTCTTCCAGGTTCTGCCGGAACACGCCGTCGATCAGCCCGACGGTGGGGAAGTTCTGCACCCCGGCGAAGCCGATCATGGCCAGCTCGTCCAGGAAGCGGGGCATCAGCCGGAACGGGTCGGTGCCGCACACGCCGGCCAGCACCGGCACGTCCCGGACCACCGGGAGCACCTCGCCGGCCATCTCCACCACGATCGCGTTCGCGTCTCCGTAGGGCATCAGCCCGGCCAGCGATCCGCGGCCGGCCATCCGGTACCGGCCCGAGTTGTAGATGATGATCAGGTCCGCACCGCCGGCCTCGGCGCACTTGGCGGACAGCCCGGTCCCGGCTCCGGCCCCGACGACCGGCCGGCCCCCCGCCACCTTGGCGCGCAGCCGGGCCACAAGCTCCTCGCGGGCCATGCTCATCTCCCGTCGGTGATCATCTGGTGCAGGCGGTCGGCCATCGCGGTGGCGAAGGCCGGGTCGTTGATGTGCACGTCGAGGACGCGCAGCGCCCGTCCGGCCGCGGTCAGCTCGCGGTCCAGGGCCTCGCGGCAGGCCGCGTCGGCGGCCGGATCGCGGAACGGCTGGCCGTCCGTGTCAAGCGCGCTGACCCCGCGGTCCGGCCAGAACACCTCGGCCGGCCCGGTCGCGGCGGCCACCTTGCGGCCGATCCTGGCGCCCAGCTCGGCCATCTCCCCCGCCGTGGTCCGCATCAGCGTCACGGTCGGGTTGTGCTCGAAAAACAGCCGCCCGCTGAACCGGTCCGGCACCGTGGCGGGCGGCCCGAAGTTCACCATGTCCAGCGCGCCGGGCGCGATTACCTGCGGCAGCCCGGCCGCCCCGGCCGCCGTGAGCCGGCCCGGACCGGCCGTCAGCACGCCGCCCACCAGGTCGTCGGCCAGCTCGGTGGTGGTCAGGTCCAGCACCCCGCTGACCAGCCGGGCCTCGGCCAGGCCCTCCAGCGCCCGGCCGCCGGCCCCGGTGGCGTGGAAGACCAGTACCTCGTAGCCGAGCTCGGCCAGCCGGGCCCGGGCGGCATCCACCGCCGGGGTGGTCACGCCGAACATGCTCGCCGCGACCAGCGGGCGGTCGTCGGAGGCCAGCGCGTCCTGCGCGATCTGCTCCCGGGCCGCGACCATGCCGGCCATGGCGGCCGCCGCATTGCCCAGGACCAGCCGGGAGATCCGGTTGAGGCCGGCCACGTCCACCACCGAGTACATGATGCAGACGTCCTTGGCCCCCACGTACGGCGATACGTCACCGGAGGCCATGGTGGACACGAGCAACTTGGGCAGGCCCACCGGGAGCGCCGCCATGACCTGCGCCGCGATCGAGGAACCCCCCGAACCGCCGGCCGTCAGCACGCCGCCGACCCAGCCGTGCGCGACCAGGTCCGCGATCACGGAGGCCGCACCGCGGCCCATCTCGGTCACCGCCCGGCCGCGGTCCGCGGCCTCGCGCAGCGCGGCCCGGGTGGTCCCGGCCGAGGCCGCGACCACCTCGCCGTCAATGTCCGGGGTCAGCCCGTGCGGCTCGCCGGTGCCGACGTCGACCACGATCACCTCGGCGCCGGCCGCGCGCAGCCGGCCGGCCAGGAACGCGAAATCCGCGCCCTTGGTGTCCAGGGTTCCGACCAGAGCAATTGCCGCCATGCTCAGCTCACCTCCTGGCACAAGGGAATCACCGTCGCGGCCGCGGGTGTGCAGCGGGCTGCCCCGCCCGCAAGCCGGGGCCGCGGAGGGGGCACGCTATCCTCGGCGCTATGCGACTGGCTACTATCCGGACTGAGTACGGGACGACCGCGGCGCAGCTGGACGGGGACGTCCTGGTCCCGCTGGACGCCGCCGACGTGGGCGAGGTACTCGCCGCCGGCGGCGAAGGGCGGCCGCGGGAGGGCGCGGCGCCAGTGCCGGCCGCGGAGGCGGATTTCGCTCCGGTCGTGCCGCGGCCGGGCAAGGTGATCTGCGTCGGGCTGAACTACCGAGCGCACATTGCGGAGACCGGCCGGGAGATGCCCGCGTACCCGACGCTGTTCGCCAAGTTCGCGGACACCTTGATGGGCGCGCGGGACGACCTGGTGCTCCCGTCGGTGAGCGAGAAGGTCGACTGGGAGGTCGAGCTCGGCGTGATCATCGGCCGGCCGGTCTACCGGGCCACGCCGGCCGAGGCCGCGGCGGCCATCGCCGGCTACACGGTGGTCAACGACGTGTCGATGCGGGACTGGCAGTCGCGGACCCTCCAGTGGCTGCAGGGCAAGGCGTTCGAGCACTCCACGCCGGCCGGGCCCTACCTGGTCACGCCGGATGAGGTCGGGAACGCGGCCGACCTCGAGGTCCGCTGCGAGGTCGACGGCACGGTAATGCAGCAGTCGCGGACCTCGGACCTGCTGTTCGGCCCGGCCGACATCGCCGCCTACGCGAGCCAGGTGATCACCCTGAGGCCCGGCGACCTCATCGCCACCGGCACCCCCGGCGGGGTGGGCAACGCCCGGAAGCCGCCGGTCTACCTGCGGCCCGGCAACGTGCTGCGCACCTGGATCGAGGGCCTGGGCGAGTGCGTGAACCTGTGTGTCGCGGAGAAGACCGGCTAGTTCTCCAGCGATCGCCGGGGAATTATCCCGTGATCGGCACGTCGTGCCACAGGCCGCCGTTCAGGTTCAGGTTGTTGCCGTTGGCCTGGCCGGGCGCATTGTCGCCGATGTAGGTGTACAGCGGATGCCCGTCGTAGGTGGCCTGGGTCGTCCCGCCGGTCCGGGTGATTGTGGTGAGCGTCCCGGTGACGCCGGGCCCGGCCGACGGGCTACCGGTCACCGGGGGCCAGTAGGCGGCGCAGCTGCCGTAGCAGACCGACTTGGTCGAGGTGTCCGGGGCGAACCAGTACAGCGTGAGCCCATTGGCGTTGGTGAGCAGGTTCACACCGCCGACGTCCCTGGACTTCAGGACGTCCGGGCCGGTCGCCACCGGCTGCGTCTTGGGCGTGGAGACCGCCGCGACGAGCAGCGCGAGCGCGACGACCGAGGCGGCCGCGACCGCGGGCAGGATACGGCGCCCGAGGTCTCTGGCGTGCGGCAGGCCTGGTGCCGCGGCCAGGGTCAGCGTCGCGAACGCGGCGACGTCGATGATCCCGGCCACGATCCCGGCGGTGGTGCGCACCTCGGTGAAACCGAACAGGCCGACCCACAGCGAAAGCAGGTACCCGCCCAGCGTGCTGATCGCGAACGCGGCGCCGGCCGCGGCGACCAGCCAGCTGCCGGTGACCGGGATCGCCACCGCCAGGGCGAACGCGGCGATCACCTGCAGCAGGAACAGCGGGCCGATGGTCGGTATGGTCCGGTAACCGGTCAGGTACAGGTCCAGGTGAATGGCACCCGACGCGACCAGCAGCGCTGCCCCGGCGATCCCTAGCCAGGACCGCCGGGGCAGTGACGTCCCCTCATGGCTCCCCATACCTGTCACCACGTGCTCTCGCGGCCGCTGGTTCAACGGCAATATAACGGAACGGCACCGGGCTCACTGGCCGGTGTAGGCCTTCTCCAGCCCGGCGATGTCGAACTTGGTCATGCCCATCATGGCCTGCATGACCCGGTTCACCTTGCCGGGGTCCGGGTCGGCGACCATCTCGAAGAATACGCCCGGGACGATCTGCCAGCACAGCCCGTAGCGGTCCTTGAGCCACCCGCAGGCGATCTCCTGGCCGCCGTCGGACAGGCGGTCCCAGTAGTAGTCCACTTCGGCCTGGTCCGCGCAGGGGACGACGATGGAGACCGCCTCGTTGAACGTGAACTGCGGGCCGCCGTTGAGGGCGGAGAACTTCTGCCCGTTCAGCTCGAACTCGACGAGCAGCACCGAGCCGGCCGGCCCGGGCCCGGCCTCGGTGTGACGGTGGACGGCGCCGAGCTTGGCCTCCTTGAAGACGCCGGTATAGAACGTGGCGGCCTCCTCGGCCTGCGTGTCGAACCACAGGCAGGTGACGAGTGCGCGATCGGTCATGGCTCCTCCTCGTTGTCGTGTCCCGTCTATGTAACCGATCGCGGGCCGGAGAATCATCGGTCAGGCGCGGGCGGTCAGGGCCCGGACCGACGCGGGGACCGGGATGCCCGCGCGCAGGTCGGGGGCGGGCAGCGGGTCGCCGAGCCGGCCGGCGTCGAAGGGGATGACGCCCGCCCAGGCGCTGCCCGCCAGGTCATCCGGGGCGTCGGTCGGCCAGCCCGTCGCGATCTTCATCGACCACGGCCCGATCGGCATGCTCAGGACCATGGTCGCGGCCAGTTCGCGGTGGTCTGCGGTTACGCGCGGCTGCCCGAGACCCAGGCCGGGGCCGCGGCCGCCGCCGTGGCCCGCTCACTGCAGGTTCAGTAGCCGAGGCCGGGATCGAGCAGGCCGACCAGTTCCTGCCCGGCCGCCAGGCGCCGCACGTTCTCCGTTATCCGGCCGGCCAGCAGGGGCCGGGTCATTTCCTCGGTGTCCGCGGTATGCGGCGTGATGAGGCAGTTGGGCAGGTCCCAGAGGGGATGGCCGGCCGGCAGCGGTTCCGGGTCGGTCACGTCCACGGCCGCGCCGCCGATTTGGCCCGCGCGCAGGGCTTCGACCAGGGCCTCGGTGTCGACCACGCCGCCGCGGGCCACGTTGACCAGCCAGGCGTCCGGCTCCATCGCGGCCAGCTCGGTCCGGCCGATCAGGCCCCGGGTCTGCGGGGTGAGGGCCACCGTGAGCACGACCGCCCGCGCGCCGGCCAGAGCCTCGGTCAGCCGGTCGGTGCTGAGCGTCCGGACGGCGCCGGGCACCGGTTCGGCGTGCCGCCGGACGACGGTCACCGGCGTGCCAAACGGCTCGAGCAGGCGCAGCAGCACGGCGGCGATGCCGCCCGCGCCGACCACCGTGACGGGCTGGCCAAACAGGCTCTCGCCGGCCGGCTGGCCCCAGGTCCGGGCCTGGGCCCGGACCTTCAGCTGGCGCAGGCCCGCCAGGATCAGGGCGAGCGCATGCTCCGCGACCGGCTCGGCGAACGCGCCCTTGGCCGAGGTCCACCTCCGCTGACGGTCGACGACCCCGGCCTGGAACGCCCGTTCCACCCCGGCCTGCGGCAGCTGCACCCAGGAGATCTTGGGCCGGGTGGCCAGCGCGGAGCGCAAGGCGTCCATGGCGCCGGCGTCCGTCCAGACCAGGCCGGCGGCGTCCTGGTCCAGGGCGACGGCCTCGCCTCCGCCGCGGCGGATCGCGTCGGCCGCCCAGGGCGCCGCCCCGGGTCCCACCGCGACCCGGGGCGCGGCCGGCCCGGTCAGTTCTTCGTGTCGCACGTGCGGATCATACGGTGAGGCGGCGCACGGTGGTGTAGCCGCCGGCCAGCAGTGCCACGGTCAGGGCGGCGAGCAGGCCGGTCAGCCCGCCGATGGTCAGCGTGGCGAAGAAGCGGGCGACGCGGTGCCAGCCGTCCGCGCCGCCGATGATCAGCAGGACGGCGGTCAGCGCCAGGGCCTGGACGGCGATGAAGCTCAGCAGCCCGGTCAGGTTCCAGCGCCGGTAGACGATGCCGAACCACATGCCCCAGGCCAGCATCAGGCCCAGGCCCACGAACGAGGTGAGCCAGCTGAGGTACCACGGCCCGGACAGGAGGTACGGCACCCGGAAGAAGTGCAGGTTCAGGCCCCAGCCACCGGTGCCCCGCTCGATGAGCTGCAGCACGGTCAGGGCCAGACCGTAGACGGCCGCGACGGCCAGGGCGAGCAGCGCGGTCCCGGCGTAGAAGGAGCGCCGGCTCACGCCGAGGGCCAGCGCGAACGGCAGCGGCACGGAGATACTCACCGCCCCGGTGATGATGAGGACGACGTAAATGCTGGCCAGCGCGCCCGCGTAGCGGGGCTGACCGTGGCCGGCCGCCGGGGTGTCGGTGAAGATGACCAGGTTGATCACGAAGTCCAGCGCCAGGATGGCCCAGGGCAGGATCACGAAGCCGAGCCGGTTGGTCAGCTGGTAGCGGGCGACCTTGATCAAGGTGTTCATGCGATTGTCCTTTCCTGCTGGCTGGCCGCCGGCGCGCCCGCCGCCTGGACCACCACCTGCTGCAGGGTCAGGGGTTCCAGGTGCAGGTGCAGCGCCACGGCCCGGGCGCGGTCGGTCTCGTTCAGGGTCCCGGCCACGACCGCCGACTCCTGCGAGGCGATCCGCCTGCGGTTCCAGACCGAGCGCCCGGCGGTGAACTCCGCGACGGCGATGGCCGGGCCGCTGACGCTGGTCGCGGCGCCGCGCAGGTCGTCAGCGGCCGTGTTGAGCACGATCCGGCCCCGGTCGATCACCACCACCCGCTCCAGCAGGCCGGCCGCCTCGTCGATCAGGTGGGTGGACAGCAACACGGTGCGGGGATGCTCGGCGTAGTCGGCCAGCAGCCAGTCGTAGAACAGCTGCCGGGCCACCGGGTCCAGGCCCGCGTACGGCTCGTCGAACAGCGTCACCTCAGCCCGGGCGGCCAGTCCGATCACGATGCCCAGTGCCGAGCGCATCCCGCGGGAGAGCTTCCTGACCTTGCGGTCCAACGGCAGGTCGAATTCCTCGAGCAGCGCGCCGGCCAGCTCGTGGCTCCAGTTCGGGTAGAACCAGGATGCGGCCTGCACCGCCTGCCCGACCCTGAGGTCCGGATAGGGCTGGTCCTCGCGGACGAACACCATCTGGCGCAGCACCGTCTCGTTCTCGACCGGGCAGGCGCCGAGCACGGCCACGGTGCCGGCCGAGGCGAACTCATGGCCGGCGAGGATGCGCAGCAACGTGGTCTTGCCCGCGCCGTTGCGGCCGAGCAGCCCGGTGATCGACCCGGGATCGAGGTCGAGGGTGACGTCGTTGAGGGCGAGCTGGCCGCGGTAGCGGCGGGTCAGCCCGGTCACCGAGATCGCTGGGGTCATAGTGTGGCACTCCCTTCGCGGATCAGCGCGATCAGCTCATCGGCGGTGATCCCGAGCCGGCTGGCCTCGGCGACCAGCGGCTCCACGTAGTGTTCGGCGAACCGCTTGCGGCGCTCGCCCAGCAGCCGGGCCCGTGCGCCGGCCGCGACGAACATCCCGATACCGCGGCGCTTTTCCAGTAGCCCGTCTTCAGTCAGCATGTTGATCCCTTTTGCCGCAGTGGCCGGGTTGATCCGGTAGTAGGCCGCCAGCTCGTTGGTCGAAGGCACCTGCTCGCCCTCGGCCAAGCCCCCGTCCGCGATCTCGTCGGCCAGACGCTCGGCGATCTGGACGAACAGCGGAGCACCCTCTTCGAGGCCGGCCATCTCCCGCAACAGCCCGGCTCCTTCCTTAGTTCTGTGGTTCATTACTTAAGTAATGTACCGATGCACCGAGGCGTCGTCAAGCGCATTTCCCCGGGAGGGCGCACGCGATGAGGGCCGGGGGCCGTAGGGCCGGGGGCCGGAGGCCGGGGCCGGGGGTTCACGCGGGCGCTAGGGCCGGGGCGGCGAGAACGGGGTCAGAGGCTGGAACCACGATCCGTCCGGGCGCGGGCTGGGCGGGAGCGGGGGGCGACTAGGGTGGCGCGTAGGAGCTGGCCGGTCACCGTCGACTAAGGAGCAGACCGACATGTCCCTCTTCCAACGGGCCCACGACATCCTCTCGGCCAAGGCCAACAAGGCGCTTGACGCCGCGGAGAAGCCCGACGAAATGCTCGACCTGTCCTACGAGCAGATGCTCGACCAGCTCACCAAGGTGCGCCAGGCGCTGGTGTCGGTGGCCGCCTCGCGCAAGCGGCTCGAGCTGCAGGAGCAGCAGCTCCAGCACTCGGTGGACCACCTGCAGGACCAGGCCAAGCAGGCGCTGGCGATAGGCCGGGAGGATCTGGCCCGGGAGGCGCTGTCCCGGAAGGCCGCGGCGCAGGCTCAGATCGACCCCATGGAGGCGCAGCACCAGCAGCTCACCGAGCAGGAGGAAAAGCTCGAGCAGACCCTGACGGCGCTGCAGGACCGGGTCAACACCTTCCGGACGCAGAAGGAGACGCTTAAGGCCGAGTACACCGCGGCCGCCGCCACGAGCTCGGTGAACGAGAGCGTGGCGGGGATCTCCGGCACGCTGTCCGACTCGGGCGCGGAGCTGGCCCGGGCCCAGGACAAGATCGCGCAGATGCAGGCCCGCGCGGGCGCCCTGGATGAGCTGTTGCAGTCCGGAGTGCTCGAAGACGTCGGGGGGAACACCGACGACATCCAGAAGGAACTCGATCAGGCGGGGGCAGACGCCGACGTGGAGAGCGAACTGGCCGCGCTGAAGACCCAGATCCAGCCGGGCAGCGCGCCGCCGGAGCTGACCAGCGGCGAGGCCCGCAGCTAAGCTGCCGGCCTGAGCTGTGGCGCGTCGTCAGGCAGCGGGCCGGGCACCGGCCAGCCGATGGTATTCACCGGTGATGCGGCCGGAGCCACGGCGGCGGACGCGGTGGCCATGGGCGGTCGGCGCGGTGGCGACGGTGTGCGCGGTGATTGTCGCGGCCGTGGTCCTCTCGCTGGGCTCCGGCCATCCCGCGGCGTCGGCCGGGGCGACGACGAGCCCGGCCACGCCCAGTGCGACCTCCACGCCGAGCGTGGGCCACCTGCAGCTCTACCAGCTGCAGGTGGGCGACTGCCTGACCGGGGCCGACATGCATCTGAACACCAGCGATCCGTGGCCGAAACTCACCCTGGCCGTGCCGTGCTACCAGCCACATACCGCCGAAGTGTTCTTCGCGGACAGCAACTTCTGGCCGCAGCACAGGTCGTTCCCGGGCAACGGCGCGATCAGCAAGGACGGCAACGCGGCGTGCAACCAGGCGTTCCGTTCCTATGTCGGGATCGCGTATTCGAAGTCCATATACACCTGGACCAACATCATCCCGGACGCCTCCACCTGGCCGACGGGCGACCGGGCACTGCACTGTGTGGCCTACTACGCCACACCCGAGCAGAAGGCGGGGGCGACCCTGACTCACTCCATCAGGGGTTCCCGGAGGTAGCCACGAAGCGCGCCAGAGGCGCGCCCCACGGCCCGTTCTGGAGAATTGGTTTACGGAGCCGGGACGTTCGCGGGGGGACGGAGGCGGGCCGGGCTGATGTCGGGGACCTCGCGGATGCCGAACATGTCCCGCAGCGCGGTCAGCGCGGCGAGTTCGCCGCACCGGCCGTGCACGCCGGGGATCGGCGGGGTGGCCGACGAGCACAGGTAGACGCCGCGGATCGGCGTGCGGTACGGATTCCACTGGATGGTCGGCCGGAACACGGTCTGCATCATGGTCTGCATGCCCACGGCGATGTCGCCGCCCACGTAGTTCGGGTTGTGCGCCTCCTCGCCGGCGGCGGTGCGGACGGCGCGGGCCAGGACCAGGTCGCGGAAGCCGGGTGCGAACCGCTCGATCTGCGCCTCGATCCGGTCGGTCACGTCCACGTCCGAGCCGGCCGGCACGTGGGTGTAGGCCCACAGCGTCTGCTGCCCGGCCGGGGCCCGGGACGGGTCGGCGACGGTCGGCTGCATGACCAGCACGTACGGATGCTCCGGATGCTTGCCCGCGATCACTTCGGCCTCGGCCCTGGCTATTTCCCCGAACGTCGCGCCCAGGTGCAGGGTGCCGGCCCGGCGGCAGTCCTCGTTGGCCCACGGCACCGGGCCGGACAGGGCGAAGTCCACCTTGCAGACGCCGGGGTTGTAGCGGTACCGGCGCAGCGCGGCCCGGTACCGGCCGGGCAGCCGATGGCCGGCCAGTTCGGCCAGGCTCCGGGGCGAGACGTCGAGCAGGATGGCGGCGCCGGACGGGAGTTCGGCCAGGGAGCGCACCCAGCGGCCGGTCTCGATGCTCCCGCCGGCCGTGACCACCGCGTCGGCCATGGCGTCAGTGATCCGGGCGCTGCCACCCGCGATCACCGGCCAGCCGACTCTGTGCGCGAGCACGATCAGCATGAGGCCGATGCCGCCGGACGGGACATCGGTGAGCGGCAGCATGGAGTGGGCCGCGGCACCGGCCACGATCGCGCGAGCCTCCTCGGTGCGCCAGCGGCGGACCAGAACGGAGGCGGGCAGGATGCCGCGGCTGCCGAACCCGGCCATCACCAGCGGGTGCGCGGGCAGACGGCGCAGCGGCTGGAGCAGCTCCGCGCAGATATCGTCGGCGTGGCGGACCATCGGGCCGAGCAGGCGCCGGTAGGAGCGGCCGTCGGGGCCGAGGCGGGCAGCGGTCTCGGCCACCGAGCGGGTCACGATCGCGGCGCGGCCGCCGTCGAGCGGATTGGCGAACTCAACCTGGGGTCTTGCGAACCGGACGCCGCGCGCGGCGAGGTCGAAGCGCCGGAAGAACGACGACGCCACCGCCAGCGGATGCCCGGCCGAGCAGACGTCGTGCCGGAAGCCGGGGAGGGTGAGCTCCTCGGTCCGGCAGCCGCCCCCGATCTCGGGCGCGCCCTCGATCACCTGGACCTTCAGGCCCGCCGCGGCCAGGGTGACGGCAGCGGCCAGCCCGTTCGGGCCGCTGCCGACTATCACCGCGTCTGGATTCCCCCGCATGACACCTCGCTGCTTTACGTAGGCTGCTTGTCGCGACGGACCAGATGAGCCAAGCCAATCATGGGAGCCGCGATGGTCTGCAGCACGCTGCGGATCATCGAGTTGTGCCAGATGTTGTTGGCGTGACGCCACTGGCGTCTGGAGTCCACGCAGTTGGACTTGGTTTCGACGACCGGGTTCTGGATGCCGAGCCGCTCCCCCAGGGCGGTGAGGGTGGCGGCCCAGAACTTGTCCTCCTTGCGGTGCCCGCCGAACGTCATCCCGACCTCGTACAGCGGGTCGTTCGCGCGCATCAGCACCAGGGCCTGCACGACGGTCTCCGCGTCGGCCCGGCCGCCCTCGCGCTCGGCGGAGAACGTGATCCAGCCCGCGAACATGTGCCCCTGGGGGGTCATCAGCGTGAACGACTCGGCGTCGGCGTACAGGACGAACACGCCCGTCGAGAGCTTCACGCCGCCGCCGATGGCCAGGTCGAGCAGGGCGACGTCGCCGGGGTTGATGCCCGTCAGCGCGCCGGCGAACCGGTTGCCTCTCGGCCAGAACTCGGGGAAGTGCTCCTTCCAGGTGGCGATCGCCTGTTCCGGCCCGATCTGGGATCCGGCCCTCATGCGGTAACTCTTCTGCCACATCTTGCCGAAGCCCTGCACCGGCCCGGTGAGGCGCCGGCCGGCGACGTTGGTCCCGCGGACGCCTTCGCGCGGGTTCACCTCGAGCCGGTCGACCTTCCTGGCCCAGCTGTCCGCGTTCCGCGGCGAGCCGTTGCCTGCCACGCCCCGGTCGCCGTGCGGCGGCGGCGCGGCGGCCTCTCGGGCGCTCAGCCCGATCTGCTCGGCCGACCTGACCCGGTCCGGGCCTGCTGTCTCGGTCATGACCGCCCCCCCTCTCCTCTTACTTGGCGGCGCCGTTGAGCGCCGATTCCTCGCTGTCGTAGATCGTGATGGCCTCATCCAGCCGGGTGAGCTCGAAGATCTCCCGGTAGTGCTCGCTCAGCCCGTAGGCGGCGAGCTGCTGATGCTGCCGGTTGGCCCGCACGAGCAGGGTGACGAGCATGCCGATGCCGCCACTGTTCATGTACTCGAGGCCGGCGAAGTTCAGCACCAGCCGTTTCGTCGCGCCGTCGCCGGCAGCCTCGTAGGCCGACATCAGCACGGGCTCGCACGCCGCGGTGACCTCACCCTTGATGTCGACGACGGCCACCTCGTCGCCGAACCTCCGGACGTCCATCGTGATCGCCGGTGCACTCATCTGAGTTCCTCCCCTTGTGACCCTTTTACGAAGATGTGGTGAGCGTGCCGCTACGCGGCCGGTCCGGTGAGCTGGCTGACGGCGTGGTCGAGGTCGGGAAAGAGCTCGATGAAGTCCGACAGCCTGGTGATATCGAAGATCTCGCGGTAGTGCGGGGACAGGCCGCAGGCGACGACCTTCCGGCGTTCGGCCCGGGCGCGGGCCAGCACGCTGACGATCAGCGCGATGCCGGTGGAGTTGATGTAGTCCACCGCGGAGAAGTCGAGTACGACCGTGCCCAGGTCCACGCCGGCCCCTTGAGCCACGGCCTGGTAGGCGTTGGTCAGCACGTCCGCGGCGGACCCGTCGACCTCGCCGGAAAGCTCTATGACGGCGGCACCGGGCAGCACCCGGGTCGTCGCCTCACACATGCTCGCCATGTTCAGCACCTCCAGTTCGCATGGTCAGCCAGATGGTGTGGCGCTGGCCATTGGTTGTTATGTCCATGGCGTCGACCATGTTGCGGATGAGGAAGAGGCCCCAGCCGCGCGGGCTCTGCCCGCCGTCCAGCTTCTTGAGCAGGTCGGGCTCCTCGGCGGCATCGCTGCTGGCGTCGCTGTCGCCGCCCTGGTCACTGATCGCCACGACGATCTCGTCGCCGTTCTGGGTGACCTCGACCTCCACCGGGATCTCGGCACGGTTCTTGTTGCCGTGTTCGATCGCGTTCATGGTGGCCTCGGCCACTGCGGTCTTGAGCTTCTCGAGGCGGCCGTCGGGCAGGCCCAGGCCTTGCACGCATTCCGCGACCCGATCCAGGGCGAGGCGCTCGTTGCCGGGCTCGCTCGCCAACTCGAACGCGTCGAGCCTGCGGGGCTTGGGGCGGGCTACCTGAGTCATCGTGGGCGCTCCTGGTGCCAGGCGGACGGCGAGCGCTGCAGGGACACCAGCGTGATGTCGTCCTCCTGTTCGTGATCGGGACCGGTGAAGTTACCGAGTTCGGTGAGGCACAGGTCGATCAGCGCCTCGCCCGACGGGCCCTTGCCGACGAGCTCCGAGACCCGTGGGAAGCCGAACATCTCACGGTCCGGGGCGTGCGCCTCGGCCAGGCCGTCGCTGTGCAGCAGGGCGCAGTCGCCGGGCTCGAACTGGAAGCGCATCTCCTCGTACGGCATGCCCGGCATCAGCCCGAGCGGCATGCCGCGGGCGCGCAGTTCCTGCACGCCGGCCTGGGTCCGCACGTAGGGGACGTCGTGCCCGGCGTTGGCGAATTCCACCTCGCCGCTGACCGGGTCCAGCACCAGGGCCAGGCAGGTGACGAACATGTGGGCCGGGATGTCGACGCAGAGCATGTCGTTGACGTGGCCGAGGACCTTACCCGGCGAGATCAGCCTCGGTGCGGTATCCCGCAGCAGCGAGTGCGTGCTGGCCATCACCAGCGCCGCGGGCACGCCCTTGTCGGTCACGTCGCCGACCACGAACATGACCCGCCCGTCCGGCAGCGGGATGAAGTCGTAGAAGTCCCCGCCGACGGTCCGGGCCGGGCGGTAGAACGCGGCCACGTGCCAGCTCGGCAGGTCGGGCAGCTCCTTGGGCAGGAACTGCTGCTGGATCAGCTGCGCGATCTTCAGTTCCTGGTCGATCCGCTCACGCTGCCGGGCCTCGGCCTGCTGCTGGCGGACCAGCTGGCCGACCCGCATGGCGGGGGCCGCGTAGCCGGCCAGCGAGTTGAGCAGGCGCAGGTCGTCGCTCGAGTAACCGCGCTCTGACCTTCTCGGGCCGAGGCTGAGCAGGCCGACCAGGCTGCCCGACGAGATCAGCGGGACGACCAGGACGACCCCGGCCCGCTGCAGGGCATCCAGCGCCGGAGACAGCAGCTCCAGGCGGGTGATGTCCACCGCGCTGGCCGCGCTGAGCAGGTAGGGGATCAACGGGTCGTTGGAGGCCAGGTCCAGCTCGGGTCCGGCCGCGACCACGCTCGGCGCGATCGGCACCATGTCGGCGGCCGCGGGCGGCGTGCGGCGCAGCCAGCCGCGCACGCGGGCGGCCCGGCCGTCGGCGCCCTCCGACCCCGCCGCGTAATCGACGCTGGCCGGCCCGGCGCTGGCCGCATGATCGACGCTGCCCACCGCGAGGCCGGCCGGCCCAAGGCCGGCCGGCTCGGCGCTGCCCGGCTCCTGCCAGTCAGCCTCCGAAACCCCGGGCGCCCCCCCGGACGCCCCCCCATCCGTCATTGACAGCGACGTCAGCTCAGACGCCCCCCCGGGCGTTACCTCGGTCGTTACCTCGGTCGCACGGGACGCAGGTGCGGTCCCGCTGGCACTCCCCATCTGTTGCGTCATGTCACACTCCGGGTTCGCGGCTCGTCTTGCGACGCACCTTCACACTAGAAAGATTGCGATACGGGATCGTTACGGCAGTCAACCCCTCTGACGTGTTTTTTTACGGAGATACGTTACGGTGTCCCCCGTGAGCGTTAGGCAAGACCGACTCGCGAGTGCAGGCCCATGGGGCTTGCGCGAGCGATCGGTACAGGTGAGCAGCCAGCAACCACCGCGGGTTCTGGCCTGACGCGAACTTATGCCAAAAACACGGTGGGAGGTGGCGGATGACGGAGCTGAGGCTGGCGCTGCTCGGACCGCCGGTCGCGCTGCGCGACGGCAGCCCGGTCACCTTCGACACCAGGAAGGCCATCGCCCTGCTGGCGCTGCTCGCCGTGACGGGCCGCGAGCACAGCCGCGAGCAGCTCGCGGATCTGCTGTGGCCGGACGCTGACAGCGCCAAGGGCCGCGCCTCGCTGCGGCGCACCCTGTCGGTGACCGCGGCCGCCATGGGCGCCGGCCTGACCATCAGCCGGGCGGCCGTCACCCTCGAGCTGGCCGCGGTTCAGGTGGACGTGCGGGAGTTCGAGGGACTGATCGCGCGCCCGGACGCCGAGTCCCTGGAGCGGGCGGTCCAGCTGTACCGGGACGACTTCCTGTCCGGCTTCGTCCTGCGCGGCTGCCCCGACTTCGAGGAGTGGCAGGACTCGGTGAGCGAGGGGCTGCGCCAGTCGCTCGCGCGCGGGCTGCAGCGGCTGGTGACGGCGTGCACCGCGGAGGGCGATCTGGAGCGCGCGACCGGGCATGCGCGGCGCTGGCTGCAGCTCGATCCGCTGCACGAACCCGCCCACCAGGCGATCATCCGGCTGCACGGCTGGACCGGGCAGCGTTCGGCCGCGATGCGGCAGTACCGGTCGCTGGTCCGCGTGCTGGACCGGGACCTGGCCGTCCGGCCGCTGCCCGAGACGACCCGGCTGTACGACGATGTGCGGGCCGGGCGGCTGGGGCCGCCGCCGGCGCGTTCGGCACCGTCGGTGGCGCGGGCCGCGAAGCCGCGGGCCGCCGCGGCCGGGGTGCCCGGCGCCGAGCCTGCAGCGGGCGGGGTCAACGAGGCTTCCGAGGCGGCCGGTGTCTGGCCGCTGGTGGGCCGGGAGGCCGAACTGGCCGCCCTGCGCGCCGCCTGGCAGGCGACCGGCGCCTCGGGGCGGGTGGTGGCGATCGCCGGGCAGGCGGGCAGCGGGAAGACCCGGCTGATCACCGAGTTCCGGACCGAAGCCGCGCGGGCGCCGCGGCCGGCCGTGGTGCTGGCCGCGCGCTGCCACGACGGCGAGACCGCGCTGCCGTTCGTGCTGGCCGCGGACCTGCTGCGGACCGCGCTGGCGGTGCGGCCGGATCTTCCCCGGGCACTCCCGGCGCAGACGGCCGCGATGGCCGGGCGCCTGGTGCCGGCCCTGGCCGCGGCCCACCCGGACTCGGTCGCGCCGGCCCTGGACAGCCCGCTGGCCGTCGCCCGGCTGTACGCCGCCATCGCCGACACGCTGCTGGCCGCGACCGAGGGTCCCGGGGCCGCTGCGGGAGGGGCCCCCGCCGGAGTGGTCGTGGTGGAGGACGTGCACTGGGCGGACGGCTCGTCGCTCGGGCTGCTCGCCTACCTGGTGCGGCGGCTGGCCAACTGGCCGCTGCTCCTGGTGCTGAGCTGGCAGGCCGAGCAGGCCGGGCGGCTGCGTGTCCTGCGCACCGCGCTCGGCGAGGCCGAAGACCAGTCCCTCGGCGAGACGATCGAGCCGGGCCTGCTCGGGCCGGAGGCGATCGGCACGCTGCTGGACCTGGACGGGATGCCGCAGGTCGAGGTGGACCGGCTGATGGCCGAGACACGCGGGCTGCCCATGCTGGTACGCGAGTACCTCGAGGCGCTGCGGTCGGTCGCCGGGTCCGGGGAGTCCGCCGGGGCGGGCGCGCAGGGCCCCGAGCAGGCCGACTGGTGGCCGCCCGCCAGTGTCAGGGACCTGCTGCGGGCCCGGCTGCAGGCCGTCAGCGAGCCGACCCGGCAGATGCTGACCGCGGCCGCGGTGCTCGGCAGTGAGAACGACGCGGACCTGCTGCGCGCGGTCAGCGGGCGGGGCGAGGACGAGATCGTCGAGGCGATCGACGAGGCGCTGGCCCGGTCGCTGCTGACCGAGATCCCCCCGCCGGCCGCGGGTGAGGCTCCCTCCTACGGCTTCCCGTACGAGGCGCTGCGCCGGACCGCCTACGAATCGGCCACCCTGGCCCGGCGCCGGCTGCTGCACGCCCGGGCGGCCGACATCCTGACCCGGCGCCACGAACGGGATCCGGCCAAGACCCGGGCCGCGACCGTCGCCGACCACCTGCAGCTGGCCGGCCGTGACGCCGAGGCGGCGCAGTGGTGGTGGCGGGCCGCGCAGGTGGCCCGCGAGCTGTACGCGCACGCCGAGGCGCACGCGCACCTGGTCCGCGCCCTGGCGCTCGGCTACCCGCAGCTGCCCGGGCGGGTCGCTCTGGGCGAGGTGCTGGTCGTGCTCGGCCGGTACCGGGAGGCACTCGCGGAGTTCGAGACCGCCGCGGCGCTGGCCGAGGCCGCTGACCGCGCGGTGCAGGCCAGCATCGAGCACGCGCTGGCCGACGTGCACCACCGGCTGGGCGACTGGGACCTGGCCGAGGCACATCTCGCGGTGGTGACCGAGCTGGTCGCCGACGCCGAACCGGGCCGTCTGGCCCGGGTGCAGGCCGACCGGGCCGTGGTCGCGTACCGGCGGGGCGAGACCGGGCAGGCGGCCGCGTCCGGCCAGTCCGCGCTGTCCTATGCCCGGGCCGCGGCCGATCGCGGGGCGACGGCTCAGGCCCTCAACGTGCTCGGCATGCTGGCCGCGCGGGCCGGCGACACCGCCGCGGCCGAGACCTACCTGCGGGACAGCCTGGCCGAGGCGCGTCAGCTCACCGAGATGGGCGCGGCCGTGGCGGCGCTGAACAACCTGGCCCGGCTGCTGGCCGAAACCGGCCGGATCCGCGAGGCGCTCGGTGTCGCGGGCGAGGCGCTCGAGCTCGGCAGCGAGCTCGGCGACCAGCACCGGGTGGCGGCCCTGCATACCAACATGGCCGACCTGCTGCACGCGGACGGCCAGGGCGAGGCCGCGATGGCCCACCTGAAGGAGGCGGCCCGGCGGTTCGCCTCGGTCGACGTGGGCGGCGCGCCGCGCCCGGAGATCTGGACGCTCGTCGAGTGGTAGGAGCGGGCGGTCTGTTCGGCCTGCTGGTCCTGAATCCGAACGGGCCCGTGGTTCGTGCTACAGCGAGACGTTCAGCACCACGGTGACCGTGTAGCCGCCCGGGTTGACCGTGAGCTGCTCGTCCAGCGAGATCAGGCTGGAGGAGGTCACGGTGATCGTCGTGCTGGCCCCGGCGGCCAGCGATCCCGAGGCGGGGGAAATGGTGAGGCCCGCGGCGGCCGCGATGGTGTAGCTGACCGGCCCGCCCCGGGCGGTCAGCGTGAACGTCCCGACCCCGTGGCCGTTGACCGCCACCAGCACCAGCCTGCTCAGCGACACGCCCAGGGTGCCCTGGACCACGGGCGGCGCTGACGAGGCGGCGGGCACGGATGAGGAGGCCGAGGAAGCCGGCGAACTGGGCCCGGACGACGACCCCGGGGTGGCGGTCGCGGATCCCGGCGTCCCGGAAGCCGCGTACGAGCCCCGGCCCGTGGCCAGCGCCAGCGCCGGCGCGGTCGGGCCAGCCGACGGTGCGCTGCCCCCGGCGCCTGGCGAGGAGCCCGGACCGCGGGAGGGGCCGCCATGACTGTTCGGGACCACGCCGGGACCCGCGCTGCCGCGGGCCCCGGCCCCGGGCGGCTGGGACGGCGACGGCCCGCCGCCGATGATCAGCACCGCGCTGACCCCGGCGGCTGCGGCCGCCGTCGCCGCGCTGGCCGCCAGGGCGTGCGAATGCCGTATGACCCTGTGCCAGCCGGGCAGGCCGGGCGGGCGGCCCGGCCTCGGGAAGCCCGCCGGGCCGAACTGACCCGCGCGCGCCGCCACGGCGGCGCGATGCGCCTGCCCGGCGGCCGTGCTGCCGGCGCACATCTTGAGCACGTGCTCGCGGAAGCCCGGTACCAGCGCGACCAGCGGCAGCACGCCGGCGAACAGGGCCGGGGTCAGCTCGCGGCGCTTGCACTCGCCGCAGGTCTCGCACTGATCGATGTGCCGGCTGACCCGCTTGCGCAGCAGCGGCGTCATCTGCCCGTCCCACCCGGCCAGCAGGCCGTCGAGCGCCGCGCACTCGCCGCGGCCGGTGCGCGCGACGATCAGCGCGCCGAGGGACCGCTCCAGCTGGCTGCGGGCCCGGGACTGCAGCGCGTGGGCGTGGTTGCGGGACACCCCGAGCGCGTCGGCCAGTTCGTCGTGGTCCAGCCCCTGCACCAGGCTGAGCTGGATGACATCTTGTTCGCCGGGGTTCAGGCCGTTGATCGCGTCCCTGACGAGCTGATGCACCTCAGCCCGCTCGACCGCGCCGGCCACGTCAACCGGTTCGGCTGTGCTGGCGTGGCCGCCTGCGGCGGCGGGCATGGCGAGCGCCTCGTCAAGTGCGGACGTGGCCTCCCCCGACCGGAGCCTGCGGTAGCACTCGTTCCGCGCCACCGCGTACAGCCAGGGCCGGAGCTTGCCCGGATCGCGGAGGCCGCCGAGCTTGGCCGTGGCGATGAGGAACGTGTCCTGCACGGCGTCGGCGGCGTCCTCGGGCTCCCGCAGCAGGGAGCGGCAGTAGGAGTACAGCGGCATCGCGTACGTGTCGTACGCCTCGGCGATGCCGCGCGAGTCGCCCGCGACGATGGCGGCGAAGACCTCCCGGTCCTGCATAGAGGCCACGGTAGTTCGCCTGCCCGGCATCAGGCGGCGCAAACGGCATAACAGCCCTAGCAGGCCCACTGTGGGGGACATCGGGGCAGGCCAGCCAGGACCGGCTAGGCCGGCGAGCCGCGAGGGCCGGTGGCGCCGGTCCTGGCTGAGTCCTCCCCGCGAGACTTCACACTAGGCCGCGAGCGTTCCGAGAACGTTACCGCTGGAAAGGCCGAGCGCCGGCCGTCTCCACGAGGCGCGTCTAGCAGCGGCCGGCCCAGTCGGCGATCAGGGTGACCAGCGGGGTCAGGCGGCGGATGGCCTCGGCGGCGGACGTGTCCTGGCGGTAGGAGGAGCGGCCGAGGTCGTCGCGGGCGGCGCGGGCGGCCATCGCGCAGCCGAACCAGCTGTACTTGGCGGCGCCGCAGGCGTGGACCGCGGTGCGGACCGCGTCATCCGAGCCGCCCAGCCGCCGTCGCGCAGGCCGGCCAGATAACCGTCAACAGCGGCCTCGGCGAGTTCGGGCAGCAGCGCGACGTCCATCAGGCCGTCGGTGAAGGCGTCGATGATCAGGTTGGCGAGATCCTCGCCGACCGCGCCCTCGCCCGCGAAGGCCCAGTCGAGCAGGACCGAGGTCCCGGCGTCGTCGGCCAGGTTGGCGGGCCAAAGGTCGAGATGACACAGGGTGCGTTCGGCGGCCTCCGCGACGGCCAGGACCCGGTCACGGTCCGCCCACAGCTGGCGCAGCCGACTCCGTACCGGCTCGGGCCAGGGCGCCAGGTTCGGGTGGTCCCAGACGGCGGGTTCCACGGGGCCGACCCAGTTGCGGGCCTCGGCGACGTACTGGGCGAGCCAGCGGCGCGACAGCCACGAGATGGCGGGGACGCGGCCCGCCCAGCGGGCCTGCGCGGCGCCGAGTTCGCGGGAGAACCGGGCCAGCCGCGCCACGGGCCAGTCGAAGCCAGCGAGGCCGCCGACATCGGCCAGCCATAGTTCGACGCCGCCGTCCGCCCGGGGGCTGGCCTGCAGCAGGGCCGGCGCGGTAATCCCGGCGTCGGCGTGGGCCGTGGCGGCCAGGCCGCTCTGGTAGGCGAGCGCCTCGCGCTGCCAGTAGTTCCAGTGGGTGGGTTCGTCGCTGGTCGGGAAGGCCTTAGGCGGGTCTGCAGCCGACGGACGGCGAGCCACCTTGAGGATGGCCGTGCCGGCCGGGCCGCGCACCCGCCAGATCCCCCCGGTGGCGGCGTTGGCCTGCCCGTGGCGCAACGGCTCGGCGTTCAGGATCGCGTCGCCGATGACGGGCGGCAGGCCGACCGGGCTGATGTCTTCGACGTTCTGCGGCACCCGGCCACGGTAGCGGAGAACAGGGCCGGAAAAATCGGCCCACGGGCCGCAGACAGGCGCCCGCGGAACCGGGATAATGGAAATCAGTGGCTCGACTCGGGCCGCATCGGGCCGGATTACCCCATACTCCGCTAAATAGCGAAATATGACGGCTGGTACCCACGCGTCGTTCTGAATAAAAGGTCTTTCGGAGGCGGCCGCGCCTAGGGCTCGGACGGCAGCAGGCCGAGCGGGCTGGGCGCGGTGAAGCCGATCATCAGCACGGTCTGGGCCCCAGGACCGCCCGGCCCCGCTGACACGGCCGACCGGGCGGGGAGGAACGGCGGGCGCTGGGCCCGGACGAAGGCGAGCATGGCCCGCGCGGCCGCCGCGGCGCCGGTGATCTCGGCCGTCCGCAGCGGCGCGCCGGCGCTCGCGCCCGGACCGTCGTCGCCGAACGCCAGGATCTGCACCGGCTCGTTCGCGGCCAGGGCGGCCAGGGTGATCAGCAGGCGCGCGTCCACGCGCCCGGCGGCCAGCGCGGCCCGGGCCGGCGCCGAGATGGTGACCCGCGGGTCGGCCAGCAGCTGGAGCCCGGCGGCCCGGCGGCCGCGCACGTCGGCGGCCAGCGCGGTCCGGTAGGCCGCCGACCCGTCGGCCGCGACCGCCCGCACGTCGATCCGGGCCTCGCCGGACCCGAAGCTGGCCAGGGTCTGCGGCGCGTAGACGCTCGCCAGGCGGCCGCCGAACATGGCGCGCGCGGCGGAGGTGGCCAGGACGACGGCCGAGCCCAGCGGGTCGGGCGCTCCGGGCCCCAGGACCAGCAGGTTCGCGGCCGGGAGGCCGTGCCCGGCCAGCACCGAGCACATGACCGGGTCGCAGGCGACGATGGCGCCCGCGCTGATCTGGCTGGCCACCCAGGCCGCGGTCTGGTCGCGGACCTCGCTGGCCTGGGTGAACGCGGCGGGCTCGGCCGGATGGCCCGGCCGTTCGGCCGGGGCGAGATGGGAGGCGGACAGGCTGGTGACCGCCTGGACGGCCAGGACGGCCGCGGTGACGCCCGCCGCGGTGGCCAGGCACAGACGCCGCACACGGCGGCGGGTGACCGGCGCTCCGGGTGAGCCGGGGCCGGTGGCCGTGACGGCTGAATCGGCGGCCAGGTCGCCGGCCTGGCGGAGGTGATAGGCCGCCTCCAGCTGTGCGCGCGGGCCGAGCTGGGGGGTGGCGGTGCGGGCGTGCCAGTAGCCGGCGGCGTGGCGGTGGGCAGCGGCCAGCCACGCGGTCTGGCCCGCCTCGGCCAGGCGGCGGTGCAGTTCAGCCGCGGTCCAGCGGTGGACGCTGACGTCGCGGCCGGGCCGGGGAGTCAGCAGGCCGGCGGCCCGGCCCTCGGCCAGGTCCGCCGGGCGGGCGGCCAGCGCGCCGGGCGTGACCGGCGTGCGGAACACCGAGGCGCGCACCATCAGGTCCTGGGCGCCGAGGCTGAGCCGGTCGAACAGCTCGCCGAGCAGCTGCTGGCCCGCCGTCATCGCGATCACCTCGGCGGTCGCCTCGGACAGCTCGGTGGGTTCGGTGCTGGCCGGCGGCCAGCCGATCCTGGCCTGGACCGCCGCGGTGACGCGGCCGGCCAGGTCGTCGAAGCGGAGGCCCGCGGCCAGGAGCGAGTCCAGGTACTCCATGGCCCGCGGGTGGCCGGCGGTCAGCCGCCAGGCCAGTTCACGCTGGGGCTCGCCGACCTGGCGGAGCGCGGGCAGGGACAGGGCGAGTTCGGCGGCCCCGGAGCGGGTCAGCGGTCCGAGGTGGCGGAACACGAACGGGTCGTGTGGTTCCCGCTGGTGCGGCTGGTGTGACTGGTGCGGCGGGGCGCCGGGCACGGTGAACGGGGCGCCGCATGTGATCAGGAGCTTTCCGGTCCAGCCGGCCAGCACGGCGGCCAGCGCGGGGTCGCGGACGGCCCGCTGGCCCTCCTGGCCGGACAGGTTGTCGTCGAAGTTGTCCAGGACAACCAGGTCGGTCCCGGCCGGCTCGGCGGCCAGGCAGGCCGCGGAGACCTCGCCGCTGAGCACGCTGACGGCCCGCTCGGGCGCCAGCCGGCTCATCCGGCACGCGATCTGAGTGGCGAGGGTCGATTTGCCGACTCCGCCCAGGCCGTACACGACCAGCGCGGTCACGTCCGGGCGGGTCAGGTCGGCGGACCAGCGCCGTCGTTCGGCCGACCGGATGGACAGCGAGGTGTGCTGGGGGGCCTGGGAGCCGGAGGCTCGGGCGTGGCGCGCGGCGGGCCTGGCGCGGGGCAGCGGCCCATGGGCGTCCGCCTTGTCGCGCTCGTCCTGATTGTCTTGCGTGTCGCGCTGGCCCGGCGTGCCGTGCGGCTGGAGAGCGCGCGCCGACGCGACCTTTTCATGCCGGATAGGTACTAACCTCGCCACGATTACACCCCCGCATTCGTTATCGGCAGACGGGGCAAGCCGCCATTCCTCAGTTATATAACACACTGGGCGACACATCGAGTGCTTTTAGTGATTGCCGGTTATTTTGGCGTTGCGGTCAATTGCCGTCGAATCAGGATTTTCCCGAAATAACCAGGGGGCTGGGGGGTGACCGCGACGCGGGAATTCACAGCACGGTGCGCCCGGGGCTGGCCAGCGCACGGCCGACCGGGCCGCCGGGCGGCGGCAGGCCGAGCGACACGCCGGTGAACGCGGCCGCGAGGGAGTGCCACAGGGCCGCTCGGCGGACCATCGCGTGCTCGCCGCCCCGTACCTGGATCTCGGCGACCGCGGTCAGGGCGCGGGCCCGGCCGGCGTAGGCCCAGGTATCGGCCGGGCGGGTGACAAGGTCCGCGGTCCCGTGCGCGAGCAGGATGTTCCGTCCGGCCAGCTGCTCGACCGGCTCGCCGGGCGGAAGCCAGGGCGCGAGACCCGCTACGGCGGCCACGCAGGGATGCCCGGCCGCGCGCAGGGCGGCGCGCGCTCCCATCGAGTGCCCGATCAGGACCACGGGAACCGGCCCGAACTCGACGCGGATTCCGTCCAGCAGCTCGTCCAGGTCGTGGACCGGCGAGGCCTGCAGGCCGTTCCAGCCGCGGACCCCGAACCTCGGCCGGCGGATCACCACCCCGCGGCCGCGCACCGCGCGGCCGATCGCGGCGGCGACCGGGATCATCCGCAGTACGGCCGGCTGCAGCGCGGTCGTGCGGGCGGTGCTCACCTCCTGGCCGCCGTGCGCGACGACGACTACGCCCCTCACAGAGGTCACGACGCACTCTACCCTTGGCCAGCGGCATCTCCCCATTCGAACAAAGCTAGTTTCGCGGTGAAACCCCTTCCGGCTGGGACCGCTCGTATGTTCTAATACTGGCATGGGAGTTGCCGGCCAGAGCCCGCCCTGGGCTGCGACGCCGCCCCGGCGGCGCAGCGCGGCGCCGGGGTGAGCCGACCGGGACCGCGGCGGCCCGCCGGGCATCGGGCCTGAATACGCAGTTCGGGACGCATTCATAGGGGTGAGTACGACGAGCGCTGAGTTCGAAAACTTTAGCGATGATGACGAGCTGTGGCTGTCTGATCTGGAAACTAGAGCCATAGACCTGGAGAACGAGCTCTCCGTCTGGCGCGAGACACGGGAGCGCGTGTTCACCGAGGACGACTATGCCGCGGATCCGGTACCGAGCGTGCCTCATGAGTCGTTCCGCCGGGTCGCCGGCCAGGCGAGCCGCGCGCCGAAGGCCGGGTCCCGCGGGCCGAAGGCCGGGTCCCGCGGGCCGAAGGCCGGGCCCCGCGCGCCGGTCCACACCGCGGCCCGGCGGGCCGCCGCCCGGGGGGAGCCGCGTTTCTCCGGGCGGGCCCGGGCCGACACGGAACGCACCAGGAGGCTCGTGGATCAGGGCCGGCGGAGCGTAGGCGGCCGGAGCTTCAGCCGGGGCCACAAGATCACGATCGGACTGGCCGTGCTCGCGGTCGGAATCACCGTGCTGGTCATGGTGGTATTCCGGCCGGGCGCCTCCTGGCCCGCGAGCGTGGCGCTGGTGCAGAACGAGATCACCACGGCCTGCCAGAACCCGAACGTCGCCTCCGAGCCGGACCAGGTCAACTTCGCCTGCGCCAAGTCAACGAGCCAGATCCTCTGGGTGTTCTCGCTGATGACCAGCGGCGACAACCCGAACTTCACCGACAGCAAGACCGGGCGGCAGGGCCTGGAGCCCATCTCCGCGAAGCAGGGCGGCGAGGTCGCCTGGTCGCTCAACCTGCATCATCCGTACAACCCGCTCAACCCGGTCGACAGCCTCGACGTGGCGGCGCGGGCCATCAACAACATCATCGGCGGCGCGAGCCTGACCGGCAGCAACGGCCAGCCCGCGGTGCAGCCCGGGCTGGAGAGCGATCCGGCCAACTGCGCCAGGTATACCGGGTCGGCGGCGGTCATCACCCGGGCCGGCTACCCCGACATCTGCGCCTCGCCGGTGACCAGCCCGGCCGGGCAGGCCGCGCTGGTGGCCGATGTCTATCAGCGCTGGTTCTCGGGCTCGTCGCCGGTGATCGCCCAGGAGGCCGGCGTCCTGTTCCAGAACTCCAGCGACCCGGGTAACGCGCAGGTCCAGGCGATCCTCAAGAGCTTGTTCGGGCCCGCGGCCTAGGCACAGCCCGGGCCGGGATCACGGCTCAGCTCCGGCGGCGGAAGGAGGCAGTCCCGGTGCAGTCCACGAGGAAGGCGCGGTGGCAGCAGGCCACCGCGCTGGTCAGCCTCAGCACGGCCGGGGCGATGACCGGATTCTCCGTCGCCCACGGCACCGTGACCGACCTCACCTCGCCGGCCAGCGTCCCGGTCAAGCTGCTGGCGTCCCGCCAGCCTGCCACGCCGGCCGCGGGCGGCGACCGGGCGCTGCGGTCCGCGATCGTCAAGGCCGCGCAATACTACCTGCGCCTGGCGCAAAGCCGGTCGCCATCGGAGATAGAGGCGCTGATCTGGCAGAACGACAGCACCGACGGCGCCGATCACGGCGAGTCGTGCGCGGCGTTCGCCAGCCTCACGCTGGAAGCCGGCGCGCAGGCGACCGGCCACCAGAGCTGGGTGACGGGCGGCACGACGTACCCGTGGCCGGTACACGCCTGGGTGGATTCCCGCGTGGACCCCAACCCCGCGTCGCCCGACGTCATGTCCATCCTCCAGGATGCCCAGGCGCATCAGCGCTGGCATCCGCTGGGCGATGGCTACACGCCGCAGCCCGGCGACTGGGTCCTGTTCGACGGCCACGTCGAGGTGGTGACCAAGGACGCCGGCGGAGTCCTGTACACCATCGGCGGCGACTCGATGCCGAACCTGTCGGTCAACGCGCACCAGTACAGCGCGCCGCTCGCCGCCCAGGGCGTGACCGGCTTCGTCAACAACGGCGTGCTGGTCAGCGCGGTCAGCCAGACCTCCGGCGGCGGCCAGGAAACGGCCCCCGCCCAGGGCGTGCAGGACGCCGCGCAGGCCGCGCCGGACCAGGGGCAGGCCGAACTCCCCGGCCTCGTGATGCCGGCCCTCAGCCTCGGCGGCACGGCGCAGGCCGGGGGGCAGGCCCAGCAGGACACGGCCGGCTCGGCCGCCGCGAAGAACGCGCTGACCAGCACGGCGAGCATCCCGGGCGAGATGGCGATCACCGGCAGCGTGACGAGCTTCTCGGCGGCGACCTCCAGCCCGCGGTACAGCAGGAGCCCGGCCGGCCCGGGCGTCGCGCCGGCCTTGGGCTCGGCCGCGCAGCAGGCCTTCATCAACGCGATCGCGCCGGGCGCCCTGGCCGCGCAGCGGCAGTACGGCATCCCCGCGGCGGTCACGATCGCGCAGGCCATCGACGAATCGGCGTGGGGCCAGAGCCAGCTCGCCACCCAGGACAACAACCTGTTCGGGATCAAGGGAACGGGCCCGGCGGGCTCGGTGGTGGTACCGACCCAGGAGTACGAGAACGGCCAGCCGGTCACCGTGAACGCGCCGTTCCGCGTGTACGGCGACGTGGCGCAGAGCATCAGCGACCACAGCCTGCTGCTGGCCTCCGGCTCGGCGTACCAGCAGGCCATGGCCGACCGCCGCTCCCCCGACGCGTTCGCCAACGACCTCACCGGCGTCTACGCCACCGATCCCGACTATGGCGCCAACCTCATCACGATCATGCGGCAGTACAACCTGTACCGCTTCGACGCCGGGACGCCGGCCGCGCAGCCGACGGCCGCGGCCAGCGGATCGGCACCGAGCGGACCGGCACCGAGCGGACCGGCACCGAGCGGACCGGCACCGAGCGGATCCGGGCCGGGCAGCATGGCCCAGCAGGCATCTGGACCGAACGTGACCGGCCTCGGCGCGTCCGGCCACGGTGCGTCCGAGTCGGACCTGGAGGGATCCGGCGCGGCCAGCATTCCCGGACTCGATGCGTATGCGGGCGCGGCGGCCACGGCCTTTCCGGGGGCGGGCACCACCGGGGCCCGCCCGCAGCCCGCCGACGGTCAGATGCTGCGGGCCGGTCCGCGCAACCTGCGGGTCAGCACCCGGCGTTACGTGGCCCAGATGCCCAGGATCGTCACGACCGACTTCATGGCCACGGCCAAGACCCCGCTGCTGCGGGCCAAACCCCTGTACCAGGACGTTGCGGGCGACAGCGGCATCCGCTGGGAGCTACTCGCGGCCTGCGACTGGATGCAGTGCCAAGCGCAGCCGCGGGTCTCGCCGGTACACGGGGAGAAGCTGGGCAGCAAGAACCCCGACGGCACGGTCTACCGGACCAAGTCCGAGGCACTGGAGCAGGTCGCGGCCGATCTGCTCGAGCTGGCCGCGCTGGTGTACGGGATCAACCTGCGGCAGCGGCTGATCCTCTCGGTCCGGGACCTGGCCAACGTGTTCGCGGCGTTCCGCTGGGGCGGCCTGCTCAAGTCCCACCGCATCTCGGCGATGGAATTCCCGTACTCGGTGGAGGGCCTCACCGCCCAGCACCTGAAGATGCGCTGGCCCGACATTGGCGAGGACGCGCCCGACAAGCCCGGCAAGCGGTTCCGCAGGTCCTTCGGGGCGGTGCCGGTCGTCCTGGGCCTCAGCTATCCGGCGATCGCGTGAGAACCACGCGGCAGCACAGAAAAGGCAGGCCTCATGGCGCGCTGGGAGAAACTCGCCGACACCTGGGTCATGGCCCGCGACCCGATCGCGCGGGAACGGACGACGCGAGCCGGCGACGACACGCAGTGGCGCCGCCCGGAGCCGGTCCGCAGGATGAGACGCCGCCTCGTCCCCCGGTGGCTCAAGTGGGGCGCCGTTCTCGCGCTGGCCGGTCTCATCTTCCGCAAGGCGATCGCGTTCGCGGTGCTGACCACGCTGTCCGCGGCGCTGCACCTGGTCGGGCTCAACGTTCATCTGCCCAGCATCAAGCTGATCTGGCCCTGGCAGTCGATCGCGGCCGGCACGACGACCGACACCGAGATCGGCCCGTGGGTGCTGCAGAAGATCGAGGGGATCTCCCGGCCGGCGCTCGGCACGGAGAACTTCAACTTCGTGTTCATCCACAAGGTCTCCAAGAGCATCGGCCTGTGGCCATGCTGGTATTCCAGCACCTTCTACGCGGTAGGCCGCGCGTCGGCGACCGTCGACCTGAACCCCGGATCGGGCTGGTGGACCCCCGGGTCCGGCCACTACCAGCTCACAGTGCTGCGCCGGCCGGCGGTTGACGCACCAGGGCAGGTCATGGTCACCGTCGTCCTGCCGCCGCCGCAGCTCCCCCAGTCGGTGCACGACATCACCGTCGACAACACGCTGTCCCACGTCATCGCCACCGACCACAGCTGGACCTATCCGGGCTTCGGGTGCGGTGCGCTGCTCAAGCCGCAGTTCTCCCCCTCGGTGCTCTACGCCCAGGCGCAGGTCCTCGCCTTGTCCCAGGCGACCCATAATCCGCAGGTCACGCGGCCGCTGATCAGCGCTGCGGAGAACGAGGCGGCCCAGATAATCCGGGACAACTTCGTCCAGCCGACGGTCAACGCGCTCGGCTACCGGCTGACCGGCTTCACGCTGCGCTGGTCCGGCGCGCCGTAGCGGGACGGCGCGGTCAGAGATAGAAGCTGGTACCGACGGCGTTCGGGACGAAGGCGCCGGGGAACCTCGCGGCCAGCGCGTGCTGGGCCCGCCAGCCGGTGCAGTGAGCCGGGACGAGCACGCCGGGGTTCATCGCGGCCAGCTCGTCCAGCACGCGGGGGATCAGCGGCTCGAACAACGGCCCGTTCAGATGAAAGCCGCCCAGCAAGGCGTACAGCGGCTCGTCTCCGCACAGGCGCCGGGCGTAGCGTGCGATGTTGACCACGCCCGCGTGGCCGCAGCCGGTGATCACCACCAGGCCGCGGCCGCTGACGTTGACGACGAGGGCCTGGTCGTCGAGCACCAGCGGATCGGGCTGCCAGCCGCCGCCGATCCGGGCCTGCTGCGGCGGGAAGCCCGGCTCCCATCCGGTGGTGCGCGCGACCTCGCCGGTGATCAGCACGGACCGGCCGAACAGGAAGCTCGGCTGCTGCTCCTCGATGATGTCGAACCCGGCCTCGGCCAGCGCGCGACGGCTGGTCGTGGGGAGCTCGAGCGGCTCACGGCCGGGCAGGACGATGCGGCGCCGCCGCCAGAAGTGCGGGTGGATCAGCACCGGCATGTTCGCCTGCCCGAGCGAGCGGACCAGCCCGTCGATCCCGGTCGTGTGGTCGAAGTGGCCGTGGCTGCAGACCACGGCCTCGATGCTGCCCGGATCGATGTCCAGCCGGCGCATGTTCTGCATGACGCCGTCGGGGCTGGTGCCGGCGTCGAACAGGAACCGGTGCTCGCGCCCGCCCTTGGCCACGGCGACCAGCACCGAGAACCCGTGCTCGGCGAGCAGGGCGTCGGGCGCCTGCCTGCCCTCCATGATGGCCGCGGCGCGCCACGGTCCGCGGCCGATCGTGATCCGGCGCGCGGGCCCCTGGTCGGGCATGAAGAGGTCGGTGAGGTTGTCCATCAAGGTGGTCACGACGACCGAATCGACCGGCTCCAGGTCGATCTCGAAGGCCGGCTCGACGTCGCGGAGGACGGCCGCGGCCGCCGGCGCGGCCAGACCGTGGTCGGTGCACATGCGCGGGCCTACGCCGCGGGACCGGCCGGATCGGGCGGCGGGGCGGGCCGGGTGGTGGCCGCGATCTCCAGGGCCTTGTCGACGAGCGCCTGGACGACGACCTTGTTGGCCGTCGAGGTGCCGTTGGTGACGAAGTAGGTCTTTCGCGACCCGAAGGTCCTGGCCGCCAGTTCCTGGGCGTCGCGCAGCGGTCCGGTCGGCTCCAGCAGCGAGTCGAGGCCGCCGCAGGTGGCCGACGTCTCGGCCAGGAAGATGTCCAGGCCGTAAAAGTCGACCATGTCGCTGATCCAGTGCGAGTTGACGATGGACTTGCCGTGGGAGATGGGCAGCGCGTGGAACACCCCGGTCGGCCGGTGGCTGTAGCTGCGCAGGGCGCTGAAGAACGGCGCGCGGTACCGGGCCGCGATGCCGTCGAGGATGCTGAGGTGGAGCTCGAGCGAGCCCTCGCGGGTGTGGAAGATGCGCCGGAAATGGTGGCTGAGCCGGCCGGCCATGTCCTCGACCGCGACCTCCGTCATCAGGTACAGATCCAGCTCCGGCCTGATCCTGGCCAGCGACCGGGCCAGGACCTGGGCGCGCTCGTCGGGCGGGCGGTCCATCAGGTCGTCGGATCCGAGCAGGCTCACGAACTGCCGCAGCGAGGACGTGTCGTGGCGGGACCGGTGGGCGAAGCGGCGGCGGACCACGCACGCCTGAAGCCTGAAGTTCACCCTCGCGGCCATCAGCGCGTCGTCGAAACTCGGCACCACCACGATCTCGTAGACGAACTGATCGTCCGGGCGGCGCCACCGCCGGAGTTCCTCGTGAAGCGCGCGCTCCTGGTCCTCGGTCATGTCCTCCACGATCAGGACCTCGAAGTAGGGCCGCTGGGGGCGGGCGCTGGCCTGGTCGGCCTGGCCCGGTTCGCGGCCGTGGGCGTCGTCCTCGGCGTCGGCGTCCCAGGTCCGGCTGCCCCGGTAGGAGTCGGTGGCCAGCGACCGGTTGATCCTGGCCACCATGGTCGCGCACCGGTCGTACTTACCGGTCGCGAACAGCCGGCGCACCCGGTAGAAGGCCTGCATGCCCGGGAAGGCCCAGAACCGCTCGATGGGCGCGAGGACATCCAGCGCCTCGGCGACGGTGTCGGCCAATTGCTCGACCGGATGCTGCCGGGCACCGTGCAGGGCCAGCCGGGCGGTCGATTCCTCCAGGGTGGACCAGGCGTCGGTCCTGACCTGCCACAGACTGTTGTAGGCGCCAGCTGGCACGGCAACCACCTCCGCGACGTTCCTCTGGCGGCCTGAGCCCGCGCACCAACTTTTGCTTATGACACAAGGCCACCATCTACCCGACGAGCCCGAGTGACAAGAGCCCGCGGCTCCGGCGTCAATCCACGGGAGTGGTCAGGCCGTGCTGGTAGGCGTACCTTACGGCCTGGGCCCGGTCGCGGGCGCCGGTCTTGGCGAAGATCCGGTTGATGTGAGTCTTCACCGTCGCGTGGCTGAGGTAGAGGCGCTGCGCGATCTCGGGGTTGCTCAGCCCCGACGCGAGCAGGGTGAGGACCTCGGCTTCGCGGGTGGTGAGCCCGTCGGGCAGCTTCCGGCCGCCGGGACTCCCTTGATCCCCCGGGTCGGGGCCCGGGTCCGGCGGTCGGCTGATGACCGCGGCCACCAGGCGTTCCTGGACGGCGGGATCGAGATGGGTCTGGCCCGCGTGGACCGCGCGGATGGCGGTCTCGATCTGCTCGGCGCTGGCGTCCTTGGTGAGGTAACCGCGCGCGCCCGCCCGCAGCGCGGGGACAATGGCGTCCTCGTCGGCGTAGGTGGTCAGGACCAGCACGCGGGCCGCCGGGAGCCGCTCGCGCAGGCTGGCGGTGGCGGCGATGCCGTCCAGGCCCGGCATGCGCAGGTCCATCAGGATCACGTCGGGGCGATGGGCCTCGGCCAGCCGCACCGCCTCGTCGCCGTCGCACGCCGCGCCGACCACCTCGACGTCGTCGATGAGCGTGACCAGCATGCTCAGGCCCTCGCGCACGACCCGCTGATCGTCGGCGATCAGGACCCGGATTGGGACGGGCGCGGGCGCATCGGTCATGCCGGCACTTCCAGCTCGACCAGCCATCCTCCGGCGGTCGGCCCGGCCCGCGCGGACCCGCCCGCCCGCTGGGTTCGCTCGCGCATCGCGGCCAGGCCGTGCCCGCCGCCCGCGCCGGCCAGGAGGTCCGCGGCCGGGTTCGCACCGGGTCCCGGGAGGTGGTCCTCGACGGTGAGCACGGTCCGGTCCTCGTGATAGCTCACGGTGACGGCCGTGGTGGCCCCCGGGGCGTACCGGGTGATGTTGGTCAGCGCCTCCTGGGCACCGCGGAACAGGGCCAGGCTGGCCTCGGCGGGGAGCGGCCGGCTCGTGCCGTCGACCCGCAGGGTGGCGTCGGACCCGGTGTCGCGACGGAAATCCGCGACGAGGGCACCCAGCTGGTCCAGGGTGGGCAGCCGTTCGCCGCGCAGCGCGCCGACGGCCTGCCGCGCGTCGGCCAGCCCGGCCTTGGCGAGTTCGGCCGACCGTTCGATCGTGCCGCGCATGGCGGCGCTGACCGTCTCGCGGGCGGCCAGCTTCCGCGCGCCCTGGAGCTGGATGGCCAGGGCGGACAGCGAATGCGCGAGCACGTCGTGCAGTTCGCCGGCGATGCGGCTCCGTTCGGCCAGGGCGGCCGCGGCGGCCTCGGCCTCGCGGGCGTCGCGGAGCTGGGCCAGGAGCAGTTCGGTGCGGTCCTGGCTCTCCCGGCCGCGCCGGATGAACTGGCCGGTCACCGCCAGCAGCAGGCACAGCAGCACGGCGGGGAGGATCGACTTGGCGGGCTCGGTCAGGCCCACGGCCACGGCAAGCGCGACGGTGATGGCGCCCGCGGTGGCCGCGGCCGGGACGGGTGGCAGCCGGACCGCGGCGATCCAGACGGCCATGCTCGGCGCCAGCTCGACCGGCCCGTGGGACTGCACGACGGCTAGCGCCACACTGCAGCCGCCGATCAGAGCGGCCACGGCAACCTGCGCGGCCAGGCCGCGGCGGGCCCAGCTGACGCTGATCGCGGTCAGGACGGCCGCGGCGTATGCGGCCAGCAGCAGCGTCACGGCCAGGCCCTTTCCGTGCAGGCCAGGCTCGGGATGAGTCTGCGCGCTGGCCGTCACCACGACCGCGATGAACACCAGGCCGAGCGGCCGCAGCGCCCGCCGCTGCGCATCGCCGCGTTCGAGGGCGCGCGATCGCGCCTGCGCCACCCGGGCCGAGGCGGGTTCGTCTCCCCTGCCCGCGATAGGACCGGGCTCGTGTCCCCCCGCCGTGGCCGGGTCAGGCTGTGCGGCGCGATGGTAAAGACCCGCCGCGGCCAGCCGTGCCTTCATGGACACAGTGTGGACCGCGGCGGGCCGGGTGGCCAGGTCACGCACCGACGCCGCCGGCGATACGGGCGAGGGAGGCAGGCGAGCTCAACGCCAGCCGGCGTCCACGCAGGTAGATGATCACTAGGCGGGTAAGCACGTCGGCCAGCGCCATCATGATCAGGGCCGCGATCCAGGCCGCCGGGCCGGTGATGTGGTTGGCGACGCTGAAGCTCGTGATGGCCGGGCCGGCGCCATGGCCGTCGGCGACCGCGAAGGCCAGCCGGGCGCCGACGCCGCCGATCCACATGCCGGCGGCCAGCCAGCCCGCCCGGCCCAGCGGCCGGCGATCGGCGCCGCGACGCAGGTGGGTGGCCAGGCCGCCCACGGCGCCCATGACCGCGCCGGCCAGCACGCAGGCCAGTTCCAGCGCGACGTCGTTCCCTCCGAGAGGCACGGAGTGGAGGAACAGGACGGCGGCGGCGCCGACGGCCAGCAGCGGGACGGAGAGGGAGCGGAGGTCGAGCCGGTGCTCGCGGATCTGCCGGATGACCATGAGGATGAGGAGGGCGTTGATCACGTAAACGTTGATGTTCATGCCGTTACAGTGACGCCCGGCACCCCTTCGGGGCGTCGGCCCACGGGTGGGGCCGCGGGTTGATCCCGATGTCCACCCTCGGGTTGACCAAGCTCGTCGGCTAGGGAAGCCCGAGGTGCTGATGATACGCGGCTAGGGCCGCCCGCTGCGGGCGCGGACCGCGAAGCCGTTGAAGACGCGGCGGGACCTCGGAGTAATCCAGATACGGATGATCGCCGCAGCCGGGGCAGATGACCTCAAAGGCCTCGGTGTAGCCGCCTTCGAAACGGCCGTCCACGATGCGGACCGGCTGCCGCCGCACGTAGGCCGTCCGGCCGTGGCCGGGCTGTCCGGCGGCTGGGGGCATACCGGCGTCATCGGGTCCGGCGCGCAGCCACGGGTCACGGTGGGCATCCGGACCCGGCGCCGATACGGCACCCGGATCAGTACTGCTCACGGTGCCAGCACTGCTCACGGAAGTCCTCCCGGGTGGTAGTCCTCGCCGCTGCCGGGGTCCGGAGCGACGTTTTTCACTGGACGATAATAAGCGGGTCCTGCCTTTCCGCTACGGACCAAGGTCCTCATCATGGGCGGCGGCTCTGGGCACGAGGACCAGACATAACGGGCCGAGCACCCGATACCTGCCCAAACGTCAGCGGAGCGGCGCCGTTCCGGTCGGGCCCGCGATCACCCATCGTGGGTGAGGCGGGCTCACCGGCGGTGCGGTCACACTGATCGTGACGACCAGGTAGGCGATGGCGTGCTCACCCCCCGTTCCCGCGAGCCGGTGATCCCCGGCGGAACAAGACGTGCCAACGCCGCACGTGGCCGCGGCCAGCAGATCGGGACCCACATGATCGTTCTTAACCTCGTGCTCATCGGCCTGGCGATCACAGTCGAACCGCTTCCGCTCACCGCGTTCATCCTTGTTCTCGCGTCCAAGGGCGGCGTGCGGAAGGGCGCCGCGTTCATCTTCGGCTGGCTCGTGTCGCTCGCGATCGTGATCGCGTTCACGGTGCTCGTCACCGCCAACAAGCCTCCGAAACCGAACACGGCTCCCTCGCTGGCCGCCCTGGCCGCGAAGCTCGCCATCGGCGTCGGGCTGACGGTGATCGCCATCCGGCAGTACCGGAAGCTGGGCAAGCCGAAACCGCCGAAGAAGACCCCCAAGTGGCAGACGAGCATTGACAACATGACGCCCTGGTACGCCATCGCGCTCGGCCCGCTCACCCAGCCCTGGGCGCTGGTGGCCGCCGGTGTCACCGTCATCCTCGAGGCCAAGCTCGCATCCTGGCAGGACTACCTGACGCTCGCGCTGTTCTGCGTCATCGCCACGTCCTCTATCCTGGCCATGGAGATCTACGCCGGGTTCCGCCCTCAGCCCGCGCAGCAGTTCCTGGCCCGGCTGCGGCACTGGATCGACACCCACACTGACCAGGCCATCATCATCGTGTCCCTGGTCCTGGGCTTCTGGCTGATCGGGAACAGCGTCTATTACCTCGTGACCTAGCTGCTTCCAAGGCTCATTGGCGGGCCATGTGCATGCGCAGTTCGGCTTCGGTGTCCTCGATCAGCTTGCCGCTGACATCGACCGTCACGCTGTGGATGGTGCCGGTGAACTTGAAGGGGCTGGCGTAGTCGTCGGTGATCGCCGAGCCGGGGTTGGCTCCGCAGGTGAGCGCGCCGGGGTTGAGCACGAACGGATTGGTGACGGGCGCTTCCGCGTTCCCGGTCAGGGTGCCGTCCACGTAGAGCTGGAGCCTGCCGGGCGCGCCCTTGCCCTGGGTCATATCCGGCGGCCCGGTCGGCTCGAACTCGAACCTGAGCGCGTGCTTGCCTGGCTGGAGGACGACGTCGGATTCCACTCCGTATACGGCCCGGCCGACGTAGTTGTGGACGTAGCGGAGCCTGCCGTCCTTGACGAACAAGGAGTACCCGCCGGCCGACGTGCCCTGGGACAGCAGCACCCCTTCGGCCCCGCCCGCGGGGATCTCGACGTCCGCGGTGATGCTGTGCGGGCGGTTCAGGACCCTGGGGGCGGCGAAGAACGGGATCGACTGCGTCCCGGGCCGGTAGGTGTAGCTGTCGCGGGGCGGTGCGACGAGCGGCTTTTCGCCGATCATCCGGGCCAGGCCGCTGCCGTCGACCGGCATCACGTTGTACTTGCCCGCCTCCACGTACCAGGTGCCGATCATCGCGATCAGCCGGTCGCGGTGCTCGGCGGCCACGTTGTGGTTCTCGGCGAAGTCCTCCGCCACGTGGTACAGCTCCCAGCCGGTGGCGTCCAGCTCGGACAGCGTCTGGGCGGAGATCGGCTGGCCGAAGGGCATGCCCGCCTCGGTGAACGACGGGCCGGGCCAGGGGCAGACGGCCCGCCAGCCGTCGTGGTAGATCGCCCGGTGACCGAGCATCTCGAAGTACTGCGTGTGGCGGCTGGTCTCGGCCTCAGCGTCATCGAGGGTGCGGGCGAAGCTGACTCCGTGCAGGGGTGACTGGGTGACCCCGCGGATCGCCTTGGGCGGCTCGATGCCCAGCAGGTCCAGGACCGTGGGCACCATGTCGATGATGTGCGCGTACTGGGTGCGGACCTGGCCCCGGGCCGTGATCCGCCGCGGCCAGGAGACGATGAACGGGTCGCTGGCGCCGCCCCGGTAGGTCTCCCGCTTCCACCGGCGGAACGGCGTGTTCCCGGCCCACGTCCAGCCCCACGGGTAGTGGTTGAAGTGCCTGGGGCCGCCGATCTCATCGATCAGCTTGAGGCTTTCCTCAAGCGGCTCCTGGGCGTTGTTGAAGAACTGCGCCTCGTTCGTGGTCCCGGTGGGGCCGCCCTCGGCGCTGGCGCCGTTGTCGGAGATAACCATGACCAGGGTGTTGTCCAGCTCCCCCTGCTGGCGCAGGTACTCGACCAGCCGCCCGACCTGGTGATCGGTGTGGGACAGGAAGCCGGCGAAGACCTCCATCATCCGGCTGTACAGGCGGCGAGCGTCCGGGGGCAGCGACGCCCAGTCGGCCACGTCGGGATCGTGCCGCGATAGTTCGGCGTCCGCCGGGACGATGCCGAGTTCCTTCTGCCGGGCGAAGACCTGCTCCCGGTACGCATCCCAGCCGCCGTCAAACTGGCCCGCGTACCGGTCGGCCCATTCCCTGGGCACGTGGTGCGGCGCGTGCGTGGCGCCGAAGCACAAATGCAGGTAGAACGGCTTGGCCGGGTCGACCTGCTTGACGTCGGCGATGAACTCCATCGCCTTGTCCACCAGATCCTCGCTGAGGTGGTAACCCTCCTCGGGCGTGCGCGGCGGCTCCACCTGGTGGTTGTCGTACACCAGATCCGGATACCACTGGCTGGTATCACCGCCCAGGAAACCGTAGAACCGCTGGAAACCGCGGCCCAGCGGCCACCGGTCGAACGGGCCCGCGCCCGTCTCCTGGTTGCTCGGCGTCAGGTGGTACTTCCCGACCATGAACGTGCTGTAGCCGTGCTCCAGCAGCATCTCGGACAGGAAGCCGTTCTCGAACGGGACGACGCCGTTGTACCCGGGATAACCGCTGGCCAGCTCCGTGATGCAGGCCATCGCGTTGCTGTGATGGTTGCGGCCGGTCAGGATGCACGAACGGCTCGGCGAACACAGCGCCGTCGTGTGCATGTTGCTGTAGCGCAGGCCGTCCGCGGCGAGGGCGTCGAAGCTGGGCGTCGCGATCGGGCTGCCGTAACAGCCCAGCTGGCCGAACCCCGTGTCATCCAGCACGATGAACAGCACATTCGGCGCGCCTTCACGAGCCCGCACCGGCGCCGGCCACGCCGGGGTGGACTCATCGGCGGTCCGCCCGATCACGCCGGGGAACGCAGCCCCCGGCCCATACTCGACAATCGCCATGGGCCCCTCCCGCTGGTCGCCAGTTCCTCCTGCTAGCCCGCATTCTGGGTCGCCATGGCGGAGCCAACATCATCCGCCATGGATGACCGCCGGCCCGGAGTTCGACTTCGGGGGGCTGGCCGCGCCCGGTCGTGGACATGCTGCCCGCCGCGTGGGGCGCTACGATCGAGCGACGAAGCCTGAGACCCGCAGCTATGCGCCCTCTCACACCCTGGCGTAGTCCTGGATGTCCTGCTCGAACTCGGACACCAGTTCGGGGGTCAGGGTGCGCCGTGTCTGGCCGATGGCGTGCAGGATGTCGCCCGCGGCCACCTCCTCGCCACCGCCCTCGAACAGGACGCGCTCGAAGGCCAGTTGCGCGGTCCTGCGCGCGGCGAACTCGATGTCGGCCGGAGTGAACAGCCGCGACTCCTCCACGATCGCGGCCATGTCCAGCTCGCCATGCGGCATCGCGGCCAGGTAGCGGTCCCAGATCGCCTCCCGCGCGGCGGGATCGGGCGGCCCCACGGGAATGACATAGTCGAACCTGCCGTGCCGCAAGAATGCGCTATCCAGGGCGCGGACCGAGTTCGTGGCGCAGATCAGCAGCCGCTCGTCCTGTTCCCGGAACGGCGGGATGAGCTTGAGCATCTCATTGGTGACCCCCTGCACCGCGGACACCGTGCGCGGCTGGCGCGCCCCGGCGATCTCCTCTACCTCGTCGATGAACAACACGACCTTGTCCAGCTCGGCGACCAGAGCGAATGCCTCCCGCAGCGCGGAGGCCAGGCCGGCCGGGGACTCCCCCGCCAGCCGTGACGGGAACAGCTCCACGAACGGCCAGCCGAGCCGCGACGCGGCGCCCTTAGCGAAGGTCGTCTTGCCCGTTCCCGGCGGGCCGAACAACACGATGGCCCGCGGCGGTACCAGGCCCAGCCGCTCAGCCAGCTGCGGCTGCGCCAGCGGCAGGATGACCCGCCGCTCGATCAGCTCCTTCTCCTTGACCATGCCGCCGAGCTGATCCCAGGCGTCGGCCCGCACTATCTGGCCGCCGAGCTGGCCCAGTATCCCGGCGCTGCCAGGACCGACCGGCTCCAGCCGTTCATACAGCACCATCGCCCGGCGGACCGTGTACCCGGCGTGCTCCAGAGCCAGGGCACCGACATCACTCTCGCCCGCCAGCAGGCACTGAATCCGGTGCACCCCGGCCGCCATCAGCCGCCGCTCCAGCTCGCGCAGCATCGCGCTGCCGATCCCCCGGTGCCGCCACGCCGGAGCCAGGCTGATCCGCATCACCCACGCCCGGTCACCGCCGACCGTCGCGACCGCGACTCCCACCAGCTCCTCGCCGACCACCGCGACCACCGCGGGCTCATGCGACCGGACGGCCGCGATAAGGTCGGACAGGCTGAACGCCGACGCCTCGCTGCTGGCGGCCCGGTCGTCCCACAACCGGACCACGGCATCAAGATCGTCGGCGTGGAAGTCGCGTACCCGCCACGGCGCCATCGCATCAGTGTGCCACCACCGCCGTCGCACCCGAGGTAAACCGACCCGGAGCCGGGCCTACCTGCCGCGTGGTCGGCGCTCCGACGGCCGGCCCGGACGGTCTAACGAAGGGTAGACATGGCCGAAGTAGTGCTCTTCCACCATGCGCAGGGACTGACCCCGGGCGTCGTCGCGTTCGCCGAGGAGCTGCGCCACGCCGGGCACCGCGTGCATACGCCCGACCTGTTCGAAGGGCGCACCTTCGCCACCATCGAGCAGGGAATGGCCTACGCGGAGCAGATCGGCTTCCCCGATGAGGTGATCGAGCGCGGGGTCCGGGCCGTCGAGCGGCTGCCCGCCGAGCTGGTGTATGCCGGATTCTCGCTCGGCGTGCTCCCGGCCCAGATGCTGGCGCAGACGCGGCCAGGAGCGCGGGGGGCGCTGCTGTTCTATTCCTGCATCCCGGTCTCTGCCTTCGGCACCTGGCCGGACGGGGTACCGGTGCAGGTGCACGGGATGGACGCCGACCCGATTTTCGCCGGGGAGGGCGACATCGACGCCGCCCGCGAGCTGGTCGACCAGGCCGAAGGCGCAGAGCTGTTCCTCTACCCCGGTGACCAGCACTATTTCGCCGACAGCTCACTGCCGTCCTACGATCCGGACGCCACAGCGCTTCTCACCAGACGGGTGCTCGACTTCCTCGGAGCGCGATAGCGCAGCGTCCGGGCGCTGATCTCGCCGGCCCGGGGGCTGGCGCCGGCGTGGGCGCAGCCCCCCGGCCATCTCGCGCGTCTACAGGTCAGGCCGGTAAGAAGGTGACGCGATGGTTGCGGTCGTGTCCGGGCGGCGGGCGCGATGCTACCGCATCGTGAAGATCCGCGCCGGCCAGGCGTGGCGTGTGACGTCCGGCGAGGATCTGCCGCAGGCAGCCTCCTGGTAAACCATCGAGCCGGGCCCGGTGAAACCAGGGCATAGACCAGTGAGGTCACGGGTGCGGCGCGCCCGTCCGATCCACGATCGTGAGGCAGTACCAACTATTCCGCTGGCGCGGCGATAAATCGTCAGCGCCGGCCGTCGGGCCGGACCGGCCGGTCCGGCCGTCCGCCGTCGTCAGCCAATCTCGGGAGATGGGGACTTATGTCCAGCGAAACCGAAATCCGTCCCTTCCAGGTCGTCATGCCCGGCGAAGCGATCACCGACCTTCGGCGGCGCATCGCGGCCGCGCGCTGGCCCAGCCAGGAGCTCGTCGCCGATCGGTCGCAGGGCGTGCAGCTGGCGACGATCCAGGAGCTCGCCCGCTACTGGGCGACCGATTACGACTGGCGCGCGTGCGAGGCGAGGCTGAACGCGCTGCCGCAGTTCACGACCGAGATCGACGGGGTGGACATCCACTTCATCCACGTGAAGTCAGAGCACGCGGACGCGATGCCGCTGATCATGACGCACGGCTGGCCCGGCTCGGTCATCGAGCTGCTCGACTCCGTCGGCCCGCTCACCGACCCGACCGCGCACGGCGGACACCCCGAGGACGCGTTCGACCTCGTGCTGCCATCCCTGCCCGGCTACGGCTTCTCCGCCGAGCCGGCGGAGGTCGGCTGGAACCCCGGCCGCGTCGCGCGCGCCTGGGCGGAGCTGATGCGCCGCCTCGGCTACACCCACTACGTCGCCCAGGGCGGCGACCAGGGCGCCGCCATCACCGACGCGATGGGCCGCGAGGCACCCGAGGGGCTGCTCGGCATCCACATGAACCTGCTCGTGACGGCGCTGGGCGGCGGCGCCATGCCGGCCGAAACTGAGCAGGAACGCGCGGCGCTCGAGCAGACCAAGACATTCAGGGCGAGCGGCTTCGGCTACTTCCTGGAGCAGGCCACGCGGCCGCAGACGATCGGCTACGCCCTGCTGGATTCACCCGTCGCCCTCGCGGGCTGGATGCTCGACCACGATACCGACGCCTACTACAAGATCTCCCGCGCTTTCGTCAACGGGCAGCCGTCCGGGGGTCTCACCCGGGACCACATCCTCGACAACATCACGGTGTACTGGCTGACCGGCACCGGGGCCTCGGCGGCCCGGTCGTACTGGGAGGGCGGACGAGCCCAGGCTCTCGCGGCCGCGGCCGGGCAGACTCCTCCGGAGGTCAAGCTCCCGGTCGGCTTCACCACGTTCCCCGGCGAGATCTTCCGGGCCCCGCGCAGCTGGGTCGAGAAGTCGTACCCTAACGTCACCTACTTCAACGAGGCCGACCGGGGCGGCCACTTCGCCGCCTGGGAAGAGCCCGAGCTGTTCGCGACCGAGATCCGGGCGGCGTTCAGGCCGCTGCGTTAAGGGCCGTCCGCACCTGGTTCGAGTGACCGCGCTTGCCGGGCTCGCTCGTTGCTGACACGATGAGGGCGTGAAGCTCGGCATCCTGTGCGGCGGCGGCCCGGCCCCCGGCATGAACTCGGTCATCTCCGCGGCCACGATCGAGGCGCGGAACTCCGGGTGGGACGTCCTGGGGATCATGGACGGCTTCCAGCACCTCATCGAGGGCCGGATCGAAGAGGTCCGGCCCCTTTCCATCACGGACGTGTCGAGAATCCACGTCCAGGGCGGGTCGATCATCCGGACCTCGCGGGCCAACCCCACGGTGCGAGACGAGGGCGCTGCCGACCCGGACTGGAGGCTGCACGCCTGTCTGGAGTCGCTGCAGAAGCTGGGAATCGACGCACTGGTGACGATCGGCGGGGACGACACCGCGTTCTCGGCGTCCCGGCTGGCCGAGACGGCCGGCGGGGCCCTGCACGTGGCGCACGTGCCGAAGACCATCGACAATGACCTGCCGCTGCCGGGCGGCATACCGACCTTCGGCTTCGAGACCGCCAGGAGCGTCGGGGTCCAGCTGGTCAACAACCTGATGACCGACGCCATCACCACCCAGCGGTGGTACCTGGTGGTGGCCATGGGCCGGTCGGCCGGCCACCTGGCCCTGGGCATCGGGAAGTCGGCCGGGGCCACCCTCACGATGATCGGCGAGGAGTTCCCCGGCGACGAGCCCATCCCGCTGTCGCGCCTGGTGGACGTCCTGGAGACCTCGATGCTCAAGCGGATCGCCCATGGCCGTCCCTTCGGCGTGGCGGTGCTCGCCGAGGGCATCGGCCTGCGCCTCCCCCCGGACGAGCTCGCCAGGGCCATGCCGGATCTAGAGCTAGACGAGCACGGCCACGTCCGGCTGGCCGAGCTGGAGCTGGACCGCCTGCTGGCGAAGCAGGTCAAGGACCGCTTCAAGGAGCGCGGGCAGAGCGTCACGGTCGAAGGCAAGAACATCGGCTATGAGCTCCGGTGCGCGCCCCCCATCCCGTTCGACATCGAGTACACCCGCGACCTCGGGTACGGCGCCGTTGACTACCTGAAGCAGCTGGGGAGCGACGAGCCCGGCGGCATGATCACGCTCCAGGAGGGGCACATGGTGCCGCTGCCGTTCGGGTCGTTCACCGACCCCGAGACGGAACGGGTGCGGATCCGGCTGGTGAACGTCCAGTCGAGTTCGTACCGGGTGGCCCGCGAGTACATGATCCGGCTGGACCGCGAGGACCTCAAGGAGCCGGAGAAGCTCCGCCCGATCGCAGCGGCCGCGGGGCTCACGCCCGAGGACTTCCGCAGCAGGTACGGCTACCTCACCGAGGGCTGAGAGCCGCCGGGCCTTTCGGCGTCAGGGGACAGGCAGCTAGCGATGCGGCTTCACTCGATGCCGTCCGGGCGATTATCCTCGGCTCCGCCGAGGGTCGCGAACGGCGTCGTGCGGGACCGCCCCGGGTCGCTGGACCCGGCCGGCCGGCTGACCCGGCGGCCTTCCAGCATCTCGATCGTGATCGTCAGAAACTGGTCGCGTTGGCCAGGTGCCCACGGCATCAGGGGCACGTCCCGGTAGCGGGCCATCAGGTCAGGGTCGGATACCAGGGTGGCGCGGCCCGTTACCACCACCGACCAGCCCGAAGAAGTCGCCGCATCCAGATCATCTGCCTCAAAGGCCACTATCACGTCATCAAGCTTGCGGGCTATCGTCGTGTCAGCAGCCGTGCGCAACACGATCAGCCCATCGACGACGGCGAAATTCATCAGGCGCACCGCTGGCAGCGCGTTGACGGTGAAGATGAGCCGTCCCACCGGCGCGGTCCTCAGCATGCGGAGCGATTCAGCACGATCCAACCGGAGGAACTCACCATGCACTTGCGCATCGCCAGTCTGACCCATCGCGGGAGCCTACACCCTCACTTGAGGGGGCCCTATAGGGCCAAAAGTCCTCAACTGCCCTACCCGCTGCGCCGGTCCAGCGCCGGATGAGGCCGGGCGAGACTCTGGCCGGCCGCCCTGACGAGCTTCGGCGGGCGCTGCGGGAGCAGGCCGGGCTGGACATCGTGACACTGCGGCCGGCCAGCGGCGGGGAGTCGGGGACGGTGTTCTGGGCCGCCGACAGCGCCGGATCGGTCACGGTGGTCAAGGTCATGACGGCGGCGCCGGACGTGACCGATGGGTGACCGCTGCGGGTCCGCCGTGCCGGCCGGCGGCGACTTCGTCCACTACGACTTCACCCCGGCCAACCTGCTGTCCGACGGCGCCCGGATCACCGGCGTGATCGACGTCAACCCGCCCGTCCTGGCCGGGGACCGCGCCTTCGACCTGGCCACCATGCTGTTCTACTGCTACGACCACGAGGGCGTCCGCGTGCGCCTGCGTTCCCGGCTGCTCGAGCTGGCCAGCCCGGCGGCGGCGCGCGCGTACCTGGCGCACATGGTGCTGCGGCAGGTCGACTGGTCGCTGCGTTACCATCCGGCCGCCGCGGCCACCCGGCGGCACCTGCGCCTGGCTCGACTGGTCATCGCCGACATCGCCGGCATCCCCGGCTGACTGGCCTAGCCCGCGGCTAGACCACAATCGGCCGCCGCGGCCGCAGACTCGCTGACCCTTTGACATTCACAATCATTCTGAACGTGCCGTGGCTTCTCCAGCCGTCACTGCGTCCTCGCCCGTACCTAACGTCACCCGGATCACAATGAGGGCCGTCCTCGGCGTCGGCGTTTCTTCACGGAAGTGTCGTAGCCTGTTGCTAGAATCGAACTAGTTAACGATCAGCCGGTAAGCGGCCCGAGCATCCCGGACGGAGGTGAGCACCCCTCATGAAGGACACCCCAACGTTCGCCAGTACCCGTGAGGCGCTGGGGGCGCTCCGCGCCGCGATGGGGTACCTGGCCGCGGCCGATGCCACTGCGATGGCCGCCGGGGCGCAGGCGGAGTGCCTGCTGGCCCTGGAGGAGATGGCCGCGGTCCAGACCGCGGTGCGGGTCACGGTGCTGGGTGCGTTCACCGCGGCCCAGGGCTATGCGGCGGACGGGGACTACAGCCCGCGGTCCTGGCTGATCCACCGGACCCGGATCACCCGGGGCGCCGCGGCCGGGCACGTGGCCTGGGTCCGCCGCGCTGCCGCCCACCCCCAGGTGCTCGCGGCGCTGGCCGAGGGGGGTGTGTCGGAGTCGTACGCCCGGAAGATCTGCGGGTGGAGCGATAAGCTGCCCGCAGACTGCCGGGATGCCGCGGATGCAATCCTGGTGGCCGCGGCCCAGGGCGGGGCGTATCTGGCGGACCTGGCCGCGCTGGCGGCGGAGATGTATACCCGGTCGCTGCCCGAGCCCGATGGTGACCGGCCGGATGAGACCTTCGAGGATCGCAAGGTCACGGTCGAGACCACCTTCGGGGGTGCCGGGGTGATCGCGGGTGATTTGACGCCGGAGTGCGCGGCGGTGGTGACCGCGGTGCTGGAGTCGCTGTCGGCGCCGGCCGGGGCGGAGGACACCCGGACGAAGGAGCAGCGCTATCACGATGGGCTGCGGGAGGCGATGCGCCGGCTGGTGGCCGCCGGGCTGCTGCCCGAGCGGGCCGGGCAGCCGGTCAAAGTGTGGGCGCATGTGTCGCTGGCCGAGCTGCGGGCGATGGATGACGGGTCGGTGCTGGCCGGGCAGTGGATCGGGGAGATGGCCGCCCGGTGGGCGGCCCGCCGCGCCGCCGCGTCCCAGGGCGGCGGTG